>ERZ773258.1881-NODE-1881-length-14835-cov-5.748917_pt1 | contig 14835 bp, 9 predicted proteins | sample MGYA00511962_ERZ773258 | MGnify/ENA primary metagenome ERZ773258 (study PRJEB29015, sample SAMEA2737755) | human gut metagenome | biome: human gut; feature: human-associated habitat; material: faeces | place: China | collected 2012 ... | reverse complement strand
ATCAGGTAAGATCCCTTGTAGACTACGAGGTTGATAGGCACGATGTGTAAGTGGAGCGATCCATTCAGCAAGTGTGTACTAATAGATCGAGGGCTTGACCACAATTCGCTTGAATTCTCAAGTCAATGACAAAATGTGAGCAGTGATTATTCAGTTTTGAAGGCACGTCCTTCAAGAAACACTGGACAAAGTAAAACAGAAATGTTATACTGAACCAGTCATATTGGTCGGTGACGATGACGGTGAGGTTCCACCTGTTCCCATTCCGAACACAGAAGTTAAGCTCACTCGTGCCCAAGATAGTTCGCTGGAAACGGCGCGTGAAAATAGGTAGTCGCCGACTCAAACAAAACCCCTGAGGAAGAAATTCCTTGGGGGTTTGTTGTTTTTGTGCGGCATTTTCTTTCACTAGCAAAGAAATTGCCAAAGGTTTCTATTTCTGCCTGATTTTTTCGTACGGTGTGCTATCATAAGGCTGGAAACGCTTTTGGGAGAAACGCGTTCCCATGCAAAAAACAGTTGACAAAGGATCGGCCTGCTGTTTGACCACCACTTTTCAATCATGTGAGCATGAACTGGAAAGGAGCAGAAGAAAAATGACAAACAAGAAATTCAAGTTGGCAGCAATGTCGCTGGCCACTGCGGTTGCAGTGAGCGCAGTTGGCCCCAGTGCTTCTGCGGTGACGTATCAACTGGAAAAAGGTGATGTGACTGTTGGTCAAGATGGTACTGGTGCGTACAGTTATCAGAACCAGACTGATGGTAAAACGGATAATGTCTATGTGGATCAGGATACCCAAAACAATGGCCAAATCATCATCACGCAGGCAGAAGGTACAAAAACGGATAATACCGTCACTGTGGAAGAAGATGTCACGAACGAGAAGGGCAAACGTGATGTGGATATCATTCTTGACGGTGTGAATGTGGATACCAGCACCCAGACTGAAGCACTCCCAGATACCGGGAGCACAGGGGATAAAACCATCATCAAGGTGGGCGAGGGTGCAGATGTTGACCTGACAGTCAAGAATTCCAACCTGACCACCGGCGGCCATGGCATTGATATTGGTGTGAATCTGGAAGATAAAGATGAAAACAAGGGAGCCGATGTTGACCTGACGCTGGATAATACCAAAGTCAACCTGACACAAAACGGAAAGGTGGGTATCAACGTACAGGACAATTCTAATGTGGATCTTACCCTGAAGGGCGAGAATGCCATTGATGGCTCCAAGGCAATTGAAAACGAGGACCTTAAAAAGAATGTCAATGTCGAGGGTATCCGTGTGGGCGGTGGCGGCGCAGGTGACGGTTCGGGCGCCAGCGAGGGTGCAAAAACGCACCTGACTATCAGCGGCGGTGTAGAAAAGACCGAAACTGCGGAAGCAGACACAGAAGAAACGGAAAGCCCCGCTGGCGGCTCACTGACCATCAGTAAGACCACAGGCGGTCTGGTAATGGCAGATGGCTCGGACGTGGAAATCACGGACGGCGCTGATGTGACCATTGAGGATACTAAGACCTCCAGTTCCACTCAGGCAGGCCGCGCTGTTACCCAGCACGGTGATCTGACCCTCTCCGGCGGCTCTTCCCTAACGATAGACGGTGGGAAGGACAATAAAGCGCCGCATACCGGTATTGGTATTGCCAGCTGGGATGATATCACAGTCGAGGATGGCAGTACACTGGATATCAGTGGTGCTGCGACCGGTATTTACGGCCATCAGGGTGCCAGCCTGACCACCGAGGACAGCACCCTCAACATCACCAACAGCGATGCCGGCATCCGCTACGAAGGCAGCGGTACGGCTAAGGATGGCTCCAAGCTGGAAGCCGCCGGTGACATCACCTTCAAGGATTCGGACGTTACCATCGAGGGCAAGAGCTTAGGCATTGAGACCGGCAACAACAGCAATACGACCGTCACGTTTGATCATACCACTGCCGCCGTTTCGGCAGAACTGACCAAGGAGGAGAACGTCGGAAGATATGCCATTTACTGCGAGGATTCGGGTGAAAACGGTAGCCTGATCGTCAAAAATGGCAGCAAGCTCAAACTACAGGCGAACTACGGCATCGTTGCCGGTTACCGGAATGTACTCATTTCGGGCAACAGCACGGTCGATTCCACCACGCGGGATATGGCCATCCAGCTCCGCAACAGCAAGGGAACCAAGCTGCATATCACGGATGGCAGCGTCTACAACATGACCGATGGTTCTCACGATAACTATAACCTTCTTGCTTATTATGCCTACCACGATATTCTGGTGGACAAGGGCGGCGTTCTGTCCATGGACCTGCACAATTCGTATTCCGGCATCAGTCTGGGCATGCGTTGCACCCTGACTGTGGATGACGGCACCGTCCTTGTAAAGGGCGATTATAACCACAGCGGCATCTACATCGACGGCCCCTACTCCAAGATTTCTATCAAGAATAACGCCCATGTGGAAGCTCCCACCATTGTAGGGAACACGTACTACCCCGGTCAGAAGCTCGTCGTTACCGGCGGTACGCTGACCTATGACTACAAGGCCGACAACACCCTGTGGCCAGTGAACAAGCAGGGCGACAAGCTGACCAATTTCCTGCTGACCAAGGATGATGCCCACGCAAACTTCGATGCCCTTTCCTATAAAGGCCAGACCTATACCTACCTCTCTGACCTGAAAAAAGAGACCGGGAAACAGTATCTCTCCGTGTGGGTGCCCGCCGCCGCACTGAACTATATGCTGGATGTGGACGGTTCCCATGACCCGGAGATCATCGGCAAGGTGCTGGAAGAGCTGAAGCAGGCCGGATACAAATTCGACACTGCCTATCAGACCGCTGAGAATGGCGATCAGGTCGTTATTCTGCGGGATATGGTGGTGAACGGCAAGAGCCTGAACTTCACCAAGACCACCGATGCAGAGGGCAACACCAAGCTCATCTGGGGCAACTACGAAAAGCAGGCAGAAGGTGCGCCCAGCGCCTATGATATGGTCTATGGCACTGAGTACGAGTATGAGGGCAAGACCTATACCATCGTCTGGGGCTATGAGAGCCAGAACAACCCCAACACCACCGCAGCAGCGGGCGTGCTGGATGCCTTTGGCCCGGATTCCAACGTGAAGGTCACCGGTGAAACCGTCGATGGCACCGACTCCGCACAGTACACCGTGACCATTTACGGTGCTCTGCGGGAAGTGACCGACCCTGTGATCCCCACGAACCCGAAACCGGAAACGCCCAAGGACCCCGATCCTACTCCTCCGGCTCCGGAAACGCCCGAGGACTCCGCTCCTACTCCTCCGGCTTCCACTACGCCGACTACCCCGGCTTCCACTACGCCGACTACCCCGGCTGTGCAGAATACACGGCCCACCACTCCCACCGTGGAGCAGGCAGTCGCTAAGACCACGCCCGCCCCGGAGAGCGGCAAGCTGATCCAGACCGGTACCACCAACTGGATGGCAGATGTTCTGGTGCGTGCAGGCGGTGTCCTGCTGGCTGCCGGTTATCTGCTGGAGCGTAAGCGCAAGGGCATGTTCCATAAGGCACAGCACTGAACACGTTCTTGTAGATGACGTAAAAAAGTAAAATATTAAACTGGCTTGGGGCCGCTGCACAAATTTTTGTGGGGCGGCCCCACTTTTTGCAGAAAAATGCGCTCTCGTCCCGTATTAAGGGATGAAAGCGCTTTTGATTTTGCAAAAAAGGATGAGAACGAGAATGAAAGATTCATCGCGCCGCCGGAAGCACCGGCGCAGACCCTTCCGGCGGCTGTTCTGGCTGCTGGTGCTGGCGACCCTGCTTCTGCTGCTGTGGCCCCGGCGGCTCACGCTGGATGGGCTGAACAGTCCCCATGCCATTTTGCTGCAGGCCGACAGCGGGGAGGTGCTGGCCGAAAAGGTTGCCGACAGCACGATCTATCCGGCTTCTATGACCAAGATGATGACGGCTCTGCTGGCCATAGAAGCAAACCCGGACCTCGACACGCCCGTGACCCTGCCCGAGGAGATCTTTCCGGCTCTGCAGGCCCAGAATGCCTCGCTGGCGGGGTTTCAGGCCGGGGAAACGGCCACGGTGCGGGATCTGCTGTACGGGGCCATGCTGCCCTCGGGGGCCGAATGCTGCGAGACGCTGGCCCGGGAGGTGAGCGGCAGCGAGGAAGCCTTTGTGGCCCGGATGAACCAGAAAGCGGCAGAGCTGGGGATGACCGCCACGCATTTCTGCAACCCCACGGGCCTGCACTCCCCGGAACATGTTTCCACCGTGCGGGATATGGCCCGGCTGACAGAAGCAGCCCTGCAGAACGAGACCTTCCGCAAGCTGTTTACCACGGAGCGGTATACCGTTCCGGCCACCAACTGCCACCCGCAGGGGTTCACGATGCACAGCACCCTGCTGAGCCAGCTGGACGGCACAGAGCTGCACCGTGGCCGGATCCTGGGCGGTAAGACCGGCTACACCGGGGAAGCAGGGCTCTGCCTTGCCAGTCTGGCCGAGGTGAAGGGCAGGGAATACATTCTGGTCACGGCCGGGGCGGGGGGAAACCACAGCACCGCGCCCTACCACATTGAAGATGCCGTAACGGTCTACCGCCGTGTGAGCCGGGGGTCCTGAACAGGGGAGCGGATGCGCTCCCTTTTTCTGTGCCCGGCTTTGTGGTACAATGGAGCAAAACCATTCACAGAACAGGAGAACCATCATGCTCAAGGATTCACAGGTCGATCTCTGCGGCCGCACCGATTTTACCCGCACCGCGCCCCTGCTTGCCCGGGACGAGGCGTTTTCGTTTGCCTGCGCGGGCTGCGGCGGCTGCTGCCGGGGGCGGGAAGATATCGTGCTGTCGGGCTTTGACCTGTGGCGCATTGCGGCCCGCCTGCGCCTGCCGCCCCGCACCGTGGCCCGGGCATTCTGCCGGGGGAGCATCGGGCGGGTCAGCCGCCTGCCGGTGCTGCGGCTGGCCCCGCTGAAGGAGGAGCGCGGCAACTGCCCCTTCCTCACCGGGAACCACTGCGCCATCCACGATGCCGAGCCGCTGGTCTGCGCCCTTTACCCGCTGGCGCAGGAGATCACGAAGGACGGGCAGGTATCCTACTTTTTGCAGCCCACCCAGTGCGGCGGGCAGGTCATTGCGGCAAGGGTGGGGGATTATCTGGCCCGTTACGATGTGCCCGCCCGGGAGGCCACCGATGTGCGCTGGGCGCAGGTGTGCATGGCGCTGGAGGATACCGTGGAGCGGCTGGACGCTCTGTTTGAGCCGGTGTTTGCCCGGCGGATGCAGGAAAAGCTGTGGCAGGCGCTGTATTACCGGTACGACTTTGCAAAAGAGTACCGCCCCCAGCTGGAAGAAAATCTGCGCTGGCTGGACGGTGAGCTGAAAAAGCTCGAAGGAATGCAGATGCGGCACAGAACCGTCGAAAAAAGTGATAGATAAAATTACTTTGATTGATAATTCGGGCTGTTCCCCGGTTGTTTTGGAGCGGAAAGTGTGATATACTTCACGAGTGTAAAGCGGCAGCGCGATGCGACAGGCCGCTTGAATACTGACTTTCATGCGGTGTCCTGTTGCCGCGAAAGTAGAATTGAGGGAGTAATATCATGCGTAAAATTTCTCGTCGTTCGTTCCTGTCTGCCGCCGCTGTCTACGGCGCAGCTGCTGCCCTGACTGCCTGCGGCGGTTCCTCCAGCTCCACGGCTGCTTCTTCCACCGCTTCCTCTGCTGCGGCCTCTTCCGCAGCGGCTGACGGCCAGAAGTATACCGTTGGCATCTGCCAGCTGGTGGAGCACGCCGCTCTGGATGCTGCCACCCAGGGCTTTGAGGATGCCCTGACCGCACAGTTCGGCGAGAATGTCACCTTTGACTTCCAGAACGCCCAGAACGATTCCGCAACCTGCGCCACCATCGCCAACGGCTTTGTTTCCGCAGGCGTTGACCTGATCATGGCAAACGCTACCCCCGCCCTGCAGGCCGCACAGGCTGCCACCGACAGCATCCCCATTCTGGGCACCTCCGTCACCGAGTACGGTGTTGCTCTGGGCCTGACCGATTTCGATGGCACCGTGGGCGGCAACGTCTCCGGCACCTCTGATCTGGCTCCGCTGGATCAGCAGGCGGATATGATCACCGAGTGGCTGCCCGAGGCCACCAAGGTGGGCCTGCTCTACTGCTCTGCCGAGGCAAACAGCCAGTATCAGGTAGACGAGGTCCAGAAGTACCTTGAGGCCAAGGGCGTTACCGCTACCCAGTACGCTTTCTCTGATTCCAACGATCTGGCTTCTGTCTGCCAGAAGGCTGCCGACGAGAACGACGCAGTGTATGTCCCCACAGACAACACCTGCGCTGCCAACACCGGTATCATCGACGGCATCTGCCGCCCGGCCAAGAAGCCCGTGTTCGCCGGTGAGGAGGGCATCTGCTCCGGCTGCGGCGTGGCGACCCTGTCCATCAGCTACTACGATCTGGGCTACACCACCGGTGAGATGGCCGCCAAGATCCTGACCGGTGAGGCCGATATCTCCACCATGCCCGTTGAGTACACCAACGTGACCAAGAAGTACAACAAGACCATCTGCGATGATCTGGGCATGACCGTTCCCGAGGGTTACGAGGCCATTGAGGAATAACAAGTGCTCTGTCTGTTTCGCGGACAGCTCCCCTGATAGGGGCGCAGAGTTCACGCTGCAGTAACGAAGAGACTTTACAATAAAATCAGCGGAGAAGAGCGGATTTTGGTTCTTCTCCGCTTTCCCGTATCAGAAAAAAGTGTAGTTACAGGAGGAAAACATTTTGGATATTCTTGCAAGACTTGCCAACCTGCCCGGTGCCTTGCCCGGTGCCTGTGCGCAGGGCCTCATCTGGGGCATCATGGCCATTGGTGTGTATCTGACCTACCGCATCCTGGATGTGGCTGACCTGACCGTGGACGGTTCCTTTGGCACCGGCGGCGCGGTCTGCGTTATGTGCCTGCTCTCCGGCATGAACGTCTGGGCAGCGCTTTTCATCGCACTGCTGGCCGGTCTGGCCACCGGCCTTGTCACCGGCCTGCTCCACACCTTTATGGGCATCCCGGCCATTCTGGCTGGCATCCTGACCCAGCTGGCCCTCTACTCCATCAACCTGAAGATCATGGGCAAGGCCAACCAGTCCATCAACGTGGACAAGTACGACCTGCTGATCTCCCTGCGCTGGGTCAAAGAGCTTGCCCTGCACAACCCCATCATCATGGTAATTCTGGTCAGCGCCGTGGTCATCGGCGTGCTGTACTGGTTCTTCGGCACCGAGCTGGGCTGCGGCATCCGCGCCACCGGTTCCAACCCCGCCATGAGCCGCGCCCAGGGCATCAACACCAGCTTCAACGTGGTGCTGGGTCTGGCGGTCTCCAACGGTCTGGTGGCCCTGTCCGGCGCATTGCTGAGCCAGTATCAGGGCTTTGCCGATGTCAGTATGGGCCGTGGTGCCATCGTCATCGGCCTGGCCGCTGTCATCATCGGCGAGGCCCTGTTCAGCCGCATCTTCCACAACTTTGCTCTCAAGCTGGTGTCCGTCTCGCTGGGTGCCATCATCTACTACATTGTCATCCAGCTGGTGCTGACCCTCGGCTTTGATGCAAACCTGCTCAAGCTGCTGAGCGCCTCCGTGGTGGCCGTGTTCCTGGCCGTGCCCTATTGGAAGAGCAAGTATTTCGCAAAGCCCGCGGCAAAGAAGGCACAGAAGGAGGATGCAAAAAATGCTTGAGATTCAGAATGTTTCCAAGACCTTCAACGCCGGTACCGTCAACGAGAAAACGGCCCTGAACGGTCTGAACCTGAAATTGAACGAAGGTGATTTTGTCACCGTCATCGGCGGCAACGGTGCGGGCAAATCCACCATGCTGAACGCTGTGGCCGGTGTGTGGCCTGTGGACAGCGGCAAGATCATCATTGACGGCACCGACGTGACCAAACTGGGGGAGCACCAGCGCGCCGCCTACATCGGCCGCGTGTTCCAGGACCCCATGACCGGCACCGCCGCCACCATGCAGATCGAGGAGAACCTTGCCCTGGCCGCCCGGCGCGGTAAGCGCCGCGGCCTGAGGATCGGCATCACCAAGGCCGAACGGGAGCGCTACCGTGAACTGCTCAAGAGCCTGGACCTGGGCTTGGAGGATCGCCTGACCGCCCGCGTGGGCCTGCTGTCCGGCGGTCAGCGTCAGGCACTGACCCTGCTTATGGCTACCATGAACAAGCCCAAGCTCCTGCTGCTGGATGAGCACACCGCCGCTCTGGACCCCAAGACGGCGCTCAAGGTGCTGACCCTCTCGGCCAAGATCGTGGAGGAAAACCACCTGACCACCATGATGATCACCCACAACATGAAGGATGCCATCAAGTACGGCAACCGCCTGATCATGATGCACGAGGGCCACATCATCTATGATGTCTCCGGGGAAGAGAAGAAGAACCTGCATGTCTCCGACCTACTGGCCAAGTTCCAGATCGCGTCCGGCGGCGAGTTCGCCAACGACCGCATGATCCTTTCCTGATGCATTTCTGATATGGAAAATCCCCTCCGGTGTGTGAGTATCGGAGGGGATCTTTGCATCTTGTGCACCTTTGCAGGGTGTGCTACACTGAAAGAAAGAGGAGGTGTCTCTCGTGCGAAAAATCATCCGGCGGGCAGCTGCTGTGCTGTTGTCTGCGGCTCTGCTGCTGACGGGAACGGCTTCGGCAGCAGCCCAGATTGACCCGGTTGAGGAACGGCTTGCTGCCATGTCTCTGCGGGAAAAGGTGGGGCAGCTGTTCGTGGTGCGGGTCGAGGCACTGGACCCCAGTGGACAGTCTGATAGCACAAGGCTGACCTGGACAGAACGGCAGGGGCTGAAAGAGTATCCGGTGGGCGGCATTGTGGTGTTTCGGCAGAATGTGAAAAGCCCGGAGCAGTTGAAAAAGCTTCTGGCAGATTTTCAGGCAGCATCCGGGACCGGTCTGTTGACCGCCGTGGACGAGGAGGGCGGCAGCGTGGCCCGGTTGGCCAATGCTTCCGGCTTTGATCTGCCCCAATACCAGAGTGCCCAGGCAGTAGGTACAACAGGGGACCCAGCCAATGCCCGTGCCATGGGGCAGATCATCGGAGGCTACCTCAAAACCTACGGCCTGAATCTTGACTTTGCTCCAGTGGCAGATGTGAACACCAATCCGGCCAATACCGTGATCGGGAACCGAGCATTTTCGTCGGATCCGGCAGTGGCGGCACAGATGGTGGCCTCCGCTGTACAAGGGTTTCACGATGCGGGCATACTCTGCACACTCAAGCATTTCCCGGGCCACGGAGATACCGCAGAGGACAGCCACTACGGCACGGCCAGCAGCACCAAGACTTGGGCAGAGATGCGGGAGACGGAGCTGAAGCCTTTTGCGGCTGGAATCGCAGCTGGGGCCGACGTAGTAATGACCGCCCACATCACCACCCCCAATGCAACGCAGGACGGCCTGCCTGCGTCGCTCTCCTACACTATGCTGACCGAGCGTCTGCGGGGGGAGCTGGGCTTTACAGGGGTCATCTGCACCGATTCGCTGTCCATGCAAGCCATTCGTGACCACTATTCTGCAGCAGAAGCGGCTGTAGCGGCGCTGAACGCCGGGGCAGATCTTCTGCTGATGCCGCCTGACCTGCCGGAAGCCTTTGACGGTGTACTGGAGGCTGTGCAGAATGGAACCATCAGTGAGGAACGCCTCAACGAGAGCGTCCGCCGCATCCTGATGCTGAAACAGAAAGCCGGGTTGGAGCTTGACACCCGCACCCCGCTGGAAAAGATGCTGGATGTGTTTCTGTAAGATTGAAGCATAATAAGAAGATCCCCTCCGGTGTGCGCGTACCGGAGGGGATCTTTGCGTATAAAGGAATGTTACCGCTTGATATCGTAGTTCATGTTCATCAGGTTGCGGATGGAGCTGACATCATCGGTGATGTTGGCATCGCCGTGGATGGTGTGCTTGATGGCGCTGCTTGCCACGGCAAAGTTGATCATGTCCATGGCGCGGTAGTCGTGGAGCATGGCGTAGATCAGGCCGCTGGCAAAGGCATCGCCGCCGCCCACGCGATCCAGAATATTAAAGGTGTAGAGTTTGCTCTCAAAGGTGTGGCCGTCGTACCACATAAAGGCCTTGAGGCTGTTCTCGCTGCCGCTGTGGGCATAGCGCACATGGCGGGCAATGCACTTGAGGTTGGGGTAGCGGGCAATGAAATGCTGGAAGATCTCGTCCTGCTGCTCATAGCTGGGCTGCAGGGGCACGCCGTCCTTCCAGTCGCCTTTGCTGTGATCGTTGTCGTCCTTCCACAGGTGGTAGGGCTCAATGCCCAGCAAAACGTCAACGTAAGGCAGGCACTCGGTACAGAAATCGCGGGCTTCCTCCCAGCTCCACAGGGTAGAGCGGAAGTTGCCGTCAAAGCTGACGGTCAGGCCCTTCTTTTTGGCCACCTTGAGCATATCGATGGTGAGGCCGCGGCAGTTGGGGCCCAGTGCCGGGGTAATGCCGCTCAGGTGCAGCCAGTCGTAGCCGTCCAGCAGAGCGTCCAGATCGACCTGGGAGAAGTCATACTCGGTAATGGCACTGTGCTTGCGGTCGTAGATGACCTTGGAAGCGCGGATGCCGTAGCCGGTCTCCAGATAATAAGTACCCAGCCGGTTGGAGGGGGTCTCGTTGGGCTCGGTCAGGATCATGGGGGTGCAATGCACATCGTTGGAGCGCAGCCAGCGCACCGCGCTCTTGCCCAGGCTGTTGTTGGGCACTACACTGAAGAAGGTGCTGTCCACACCCAAGTTGGCCAGGGCCAGTGCAATGTTGGCCTCGCTGCCGCCGTAGCTGGCTTCAAAGCTGGATGCCATGCGGATCTTTTCGTAGTTCGGCGGGGTCAGACGGAGCATGATCTCGCCGCAGGTGATAAATTTCTGGCCATTGGGCTCGCTGCCGAGGATGGGATTGTAGTGTTCCATAACGCTCCTCCTAAAAAGTCGTTTCCGGGATCCATTTCATGTGAGAACACATTGTTGTATCCATTATACCGCACAGCGCACCGGATAGCAAGCAAATGCTGTTTCGGCCGAGAGAAAAAGAAAAAGAAATTTTGGTTGTTTTGACGAAAGAATCCCGCAGGGATGACGGTGGGGTTCACACCCCCGTCAGGTCAAAGCTGGGCGTATACTCTTCCTTTGCACTGCTCTTCTGCTGCATGTAGCCAGAGCTGAGGCCCAGATCCATGGCGTAGTTGACTACCCGGCGGTATTCGTAGGTGGTGATGCGCCGCCCGATGCCGTGGTCTGCCGCCTGATAGAAGGGGGTGTACTGGCTCATCACGCTGGGCAGGAAGCACCCCGGGTCGGCCTTGTTCCAGGCCGCCATCTGATCGAGCACGGCAAAGCTGTCGTCCACATGGCCGGGCAGGGCAAGGTGGCGCAGGATCACGCCCCGCTGCAGGATGCCTTGGCTGTCGAAAACAGGGTGCCCGGCCTGAGCCATCATGGCTTCAATGGCGGGCCTGGCCTGTGCAAAGTAGTCCGGCGCAGCGGAAAGCTCTGCCGAAAGGGCAGGGGAAACATATTTCAGGTCAGCCAGCCAGATGTCGATGAAACCGCGCCAGGCGTACACGCTCTCCACGGTCTCGTAGCCGCCGGTGTTGCAGACGATGGGCAGATGCAGCCCCTGCGCCCGGGCCAGGTCGAGGGCGGCGATGATCCAGGGCCGCCACTGCCCAGGCGTGACAAGGTTGATGTTGTGGGCTCCCTGCGCCTGCAGGTCCAGAAAGATCTCGGCCAGGCGCTCCACGGTGATCTCCCTGCCCAGCCCCTCGGCGCTGATGGGGTAGTTCTGGCAGAAGCAGCACTTGAGGGTGCAGCCGGAGAAAAACACCGTGCCGCTGCCCCGGGTGCCGCTGATGCAGGGCTCCTCCCAGAAGTGCAGGGCAGCGCGGGCCGCTTTCAGGGTGCGGCCCGCCCCGCAGAAGCCCGTCTGCCCGGCGGCCCGGTCGGCTTTGCACTGCCTGGGGCAGAGAGTGCAGGCTTCCGGTACGGCAACAGAAATGGTTTTGGGCATAATATCCAAGTCCTTTGCAAAAGATTTGACAGAATTACTCTTGTTTATTATACCATTTATGACATGGAATGTGGTATACTATGATAGAATATTATATATCATGCAAAAATACTACATATCAGACGGAGGATGTCATGCGCACCGAAAACGAGGAGATCCGGGATCATTTGAAATATCTCTCCCTGCTGGCACGGGATTACCCCTCGCAGGCAGCCGCCGCCAGTGAGATCATCAGCACCCAGGCTCTGCTCAAGCTGCCCAAGGGCACCGAACATTTTATGAGCGACCTGCACGGTGAAAACGAGGCCTTTGTCCACATCCTGAACTCGGCTTCGGGTGTCATCCGGGAAAAGGTGGACATCGTGCTGGGGGAGAACGTGCCGGAACAGACCCGTGCAGAGCTGGCAACGCTCATCTATTACCCCAACGAGAAGCTGCCCCGGCTCAAAGCCGAGTGCACGGATGAGGAAGCGCTTGACCACTGGTACACAGAGACCCTGCTTCAGCTCATTGATATCTGCCGGTTGGTGTCCTCCAAGCATACCCGGCAGCATGTGCGCTCCTGCCTGCCGTCCAGCTGCGGGTATATTCTGGATGAACTGCTCCATGCCCACTTTGAGGACCACGACAAGGACCTTTATTACGGGCAGATCGTGGGCAGCATCATCGAAAATGGCCGCGCTGACCGGTTCATCGTCCGGCTGTGTGAGCTCATCAAGCGGCTGGCTGTGGACAAGCTGCACATCGTGGGGGACCTGTTTGACCGCGGCCCCCGGCCTGATATCATTCTGGACCAGCTCATGCGCCACCACCATGTGGATATCCAGTGGGGCAACCATGACGTGGTCTGGATGGGTGCCGCCGCCGGAAGTCCCATCTGCGTCTGCACCGTGCTTAAAACGACACTGGCCTACCACAACCATGCCATGCTCGAGGACTGCTACGGCATCAACCTGCGGCACCTGCAGCGGATGGCCGAGCAGTTCTACGGAAATGACGACCTGACCCTCTGGATGCCCCACACCGACGCGGCGCGCGGCCCTTACACCGAGGGCATGCTCCACCGCTGTGCCGTGATGCACAAGGCCGTGACCATTCTGATGCTCAAGATGGAGTGCAAGGTCATCGACCGCAACCCGGATTTCAAGATGCAGGGTCGGGATTTCCTGCGGCACATCGATTGGGAAAAGGGAACAGTGACCCTGAACGGGCAGGCATACCCCCTGCGGGACACCAGCTTCCCCACCGTGGATCCGGCAGACCCCGCCGCCCTGAATGATGATGAGCGGCTGGTGCTTCGCAAGCTGGTGGAATCCTTCCGGCAGAGTGAGCGCTTGCAGCAGCATGTGGAATTTTTGTACGCCAAGGGCAGCGTTTACCACATCGAGAACGGCAACCTGCTCTACCACGGCGTGGTGCCCATGACCAAAAACGGCAGCTTTGCCGTGGAGCGGTTCGAGGGACACAACTACTCGGGCCGCGGCTTGATGGACTACTGTGACGAGCGGGCACGCTGCGGCTACTTTGCTCCCGAGGGAAGCGCTGCCCGGCGGAGCGGTCAGGACTTTTTGTGGTATCTGTGGTGCGGCAAGCTGTCGCCGCTGTTCGGCCGCAGCGCTATGACCACCTTTGAGCGGCTCTACATTGCCGACCCCGCCACCCACGAGGAGGTCAAGGACCCCTATTATACCTGGTACAACGAGGAGGCCGCCTGCCGCCGCATCCTGTCCGAGTTTGGCCTGCCCGGCGCGAGCCACATCGTCAACGGCCATGTGCCCGTCCGCGAAAAGAGCGGCGAGAGCCCGGTCAAGGGCGGGGGCCGTCTCGTCGTCATCGACGGCGGCTTCTGCCGCGCCTACCACGACAAGACCGGCATCGCGGGCTATACGCTGGTCTACTCCAGCCGCACCATGTCTCTGCGCACCCACCAGCCCTTCGAAAGCACCGAAAAAGCCGTAAATGAGAACATCGACATCCTCTCGCAGAAAAACATCCTGGAGACCGAGAACCACCGCATCCTCGTGGAGGACACCGACGAGGGCGAGGTGCTGCGGGAGCGTGTGCACGACCTCAAGCAGCTGGTGGCTGCCTACCAGCTGGGCTGGATCACTGAGACTCGGTGCGAAGACCACATCTGGTAAAGAAAGCGCAACAGTAATGTATCTGGTTTTTGTAAAATACCTGAAAAAGAAATCAAAATTTTGGAATATCCTGCGCGAAAATGGGCAAAACAGAAAATAATAAAACAACACCAAACGGGGCTTTGCTTTTTTGTGAAAGTTGTGTATAATAAGATAGCTGTACGTGTACGGCCTTATGGCCCATGCACATCAGGCAGCTTTTATGGAAAATGCTTTCAGGAACCTTAACAGGCCTGCGGCTGCGGGCCTCCGACAAGGAGATCATAAAATTGGAGAAATTTGTTATTACGGGCGGCAAGCCCCTGCACGGCGAAGTTACCATTTCGGGTGCCAAAAATGCGGCAGTGGGCGTCCTGCCTGCAACCATTCTGGCAGCGGATGTCTGTGTGATCGAGAATCTGCCGGATATCAGTGATGTGGCGGTGAGCCTGAAGATCCTGAGCACCTTGGGCGCGCAGGTCAAGATGCTCAACCGCAACACCTACGAGATCGACACCACCCATCTGACCGGCACCAACGTCCCGGACGACCTGTCCCGCCAGATGCGCGCCAGCTACTACTTTCTGGGCGCACTGCTGTCCCGTTTTGGCAAGGCTCAGGTGGCCATGCCCGGCGGCTGCAACCTCGG
>ERZ773258.1869-NODE-1869-length-14897-cov-3.574249_pt1 | contig 14897 bp, 10 predicted proteins | sample MGYA00511962_ERZ773258 | MGnify/ENA primary metagenome ERZ773258 (study PRJEB29015, sample SAMEA2737755) | human gut metagenome | biome: human gut; feature: human-associated habitat; material: faeces | place: China | collected 2012 ... | reverse complement strand
CGGTCGCACATGTCATAATCGGTGGAAACCGTTTCCGGGTTATAGTTGATCATGATGGATTTATAGCCTAACTTGCGGGCTGTCTGTGCGGCATTCACCGAACACCAGTCGAACTCAACGGAAGAACCGATGCGGTAAGCTCCCGAACCCAATACAACTACCGATTTTTCATTCTTATAATAGTTCACATCATACCCTTGTACGGCATACGTCATATAAAGGTAGTTCGTCAGTTCCGGATGCTCGGAAGCGACGGTATTGATACGTTTCACAGCCGGAAGAATACCCAGTTCCTTACGACGGGCGCGTACCATAAGGTTTTCCTTTTCCATATTACCTTCCGGATTCAGTACGAAACGTGCAATCTGGAAGTCGGAGAAACCGAGCACTTTCGCTTCACGCAGCACATCGGCAGGAATATCCTCCACCTTATTATATTGTGAGAGTTTATTCTTATAGTCTACAATGTTCTTCAGTTTACCGAGGAACCAGGGGTCAATCTTCGTCAGCTCAAAGATACGGTCGATTGTATAGCCTTTTTCCAGAGCCTGGGCAATAGCAAACACACGCAGATCGGTGGGGTGAGCCAATTCGTGATCCAAATCTTCGAATTCCACACTATCATTACCCACAAAGCCGTGCATGCCCTGACCTATCATACGCAAACCTTTCTGGATAATTTCCTCGAAAGAACGGCCGATAGACATGATTTCACCTACAGACTTCATGCTTGAACCGATTTCGCGAGACACACCTGCAAACTTCGTCAAGTCCCAACGGGGAATCTTACAAATCAGGTAGTCCAATTGCGGAGCTTCGTAAGCAGAATTAGGAGTTCCCATTTCACCGATTTGGTCGAGCGTATAACCCAATGCAATCTTGGCGGCAACAAAAGCGAGCGGATAACCGGTAGCTTTGGATGCCAATGCAGAAGAACGGGACAAGCGGGCGTTCACCTCGATTACGCGATAGTCGTTGGTTTCGGCGTTGAACGCATACTGAATGTTACATTCACCCACAATGCCGAGGTGACGGATACACTTGGTAGAAAGTTCCTGCAACATCTTCACCTGGTCGTCGGTAAGCGAGCAGGTAGGAGCAACCACGATAGACTCACCGGTATGGATGCCCAGAGGGTCGAAGTTTTCCATACTTGCTACGGTGAAGCAGTGGTCGTTGGCGTCGCGGATTACCTCGAATTCGATTTCTTTCCAACCTTTCAGGGATTCTTCCACCAGGATTTGCTTGGAGAACGTGAAAGAACTTTCAGCCAGTTTGACAAACGCTTCCTCGTCCGGACAGATACCGCTGCCCAAACCACCCAAAGCATAAGCCGAGCGTACCATTACCGGATATCCGATTTCGCGGGCAGCTTTCAAGGCATCTTCCATGCTTTCCACAGCGTGGCTCTTCGGAGTTTTCATAGGAATTTCATCCAACTTCTTCACAAAGAGGTCGCGGTCTTCCGTGTACATGATAGCCTCTACCGAAGTACCCAACACACGCACGCCGTATTTCTGCAAAGTACCGTTCAGGTAAAGTTCCGTACCGCAGTTCAGCGCAGTCTGTCCGCCGAAAGCCAGCAGAATGCCGTCCGGCTGTTCTTTTTTGATGATTTCTTCTACGAAATAAGGAGTTACCGGCAAGAAATAAACTTTATCGGCAATACCTTCTGATGTCTGAATTGTAGCAATATTCGGGTTTACCAATACCGAACCCACACCTTCTTCGCGCAAAGCCTTCAAAGCCTGCGAACCGGAATAATCAAACTCTCCGGCCTGACCGATCTTGAGCGCACCCGAGCCCAAGACAAGCACTTTCTTCAAATTCTTTTCCATATTCTCTTATTGTCTATTTAAGTTCATTCTTCACATTCCGGCACAAAAAAAATGCGTTACCCCGAATAAGGATTAACGCATTACCAAAGAACTAAAAATATCGTTTTCGGAAAAAGAGAAACCGACAGCCAGCGAATGAAATTCATTCGAACGTAGGTTATATGTACTTCTCTTTTCCTGCGATTGCATAGTTATCTCTAAAATTTCTGCAAAGTAACGACTTATTTACGATTTGAGCAAATTAATCAAAGGAATAAATTTCTTATCCGAAAAGAATAGTTACTTTTACCGCAATGCAATCTTTGAATATAGCAGGAAGGATACTTCTTGAAGAAAAATCAAACAGACACCAAAAGATATGGAGGATAAAACAGAAAAGCAAGCATCAGCCTTCCCGGATGTTATAACGAGGTTTGAACGACAGAGCGTACTTTCACTGTTTAATTTTTAAAGTAATACACTGCATTCGATAAAAATAATGGTATCTTTGCATTCCATTATAACAGACAGCGTTTTATGAAGAAAAAATAATCAATACAGATATGGCAAAAGAAAAAATCATCCTTACGGGCGACCGCCCCACGGGACGCCTGCATATCGGACATTATGTAGGCTCATTAAGACGCAGAGTGGAGTTGCAGAACTCCGGACTGTATGACAAGACGTTCGTGTTCATAGCCGATGCACAAGCATTGACAGATAACATGGAAAACCCGGAAAAGGTACGTCAGAACGTTATCGAAGTAGCTCTCGACTATCTGGCTTGCGGATTGGATCCTACGAAGAGTACCATCTTTATCCAGTCGCAGATTCCGGAATTGTGCGAACTGACATTCTATTATATGGACCTTGTCACCGTATCGCGCCTGCAACGTAACCCGACGGTAAAGACGGAAATCCAGATGCGCAACTTTGAAACAAGTATTCCGGTGGGGTTCTTCACCTACCCTATCAGCCAGGCTGCGGACATTACGGCGTTCCGCGCCACCACCGTTCCCGTTGGCGAAGATCAGGAACCGATGATTGAACAAGCCCGTGAAATCGTACGCCGCTTCAACTTTATCTACGGCGACACATTGGTAGAACCGGAAATCCTTCTGCCTGACAATGCAGCCTGTCTGCGTCTGCCAGGTACAGACGGAAAAGCCAAGATGAGTAAGTCTTTGGGCAACTGTATCTACCTTTCCGATACAGCCGACGAGATTCAGAAGAAAGTGAAGAGCATGTACACCGACCCCGATCATCTGCGCGTACAAGACCCGGGCAAGATTGAGGGGAATACCGTATTTACTTATTTGGACGCTTTCTGCCGCCCCGAACACTTCGAACGTTACCTGCCCGACTATCCTTCTCTGGAAGAACTGAAAGCCCACTATCAACGTGGTGGTTTAGGCGATATGAAAGTGAAAGGCTTCCTCAACAATATCATGCAGGAAACCTTGGAGCCGATTCGTAACCGCCGCAAGGAATTCGAAAAAGATATTCCAGCTATCTATGATATGCTGAAGAAAGGCTGTGAAGCGGCACGCGAAACAGCCGCAGCGACATTGGACGACGTGCGTCGTGCCATGAAGATTAACTATTTCGATGATGCGGAACTTATCGCAGAGCAGGTAAAGAAATTCAGCGCGGAATAATCTCCGCGCGGCAAGGCATAAAAGAAAGGGCTGTATCCGGTAGCGGATACAGCCCTTGTTCTTTTCTATTTATCTGTTAGTTAGCAGATTTCACTAATACCACACGGTTCAGAATCGGTTGACCGAACTTGTCGACACCACCATCGGCAGAAATTTTCAAGCGGTTGGCAGGGATACCGTAATCCTTTACCAAAACATCCACTACAGCCTGTGCACGTTTCAAGCTCAGCTCTTTGTTGAATTCAGGAGTACCTGTTGCAGAGTCGGCATAGCCGTTTACGGTGTAGGTAGTGTTCGGGAACTCTTGCATCTGTTTGGCCAGATAAGAAATGTTCATCACCTCACGCGGAGATACTTCGGCAGAGCCAATCTTGAAGAATACGGTACGCGGTGCGATATTCGGATCGGTAACGACAACTTCAGTTTCAGTAACTTCCACCGGTTTGTTCTGTGCAGCGGTCAGGGCCGACTCCAACTGTTGGTTGGCAGCAGCCATTTCAGCTATCTGCTGTTGCATGGCAGACAGCTCAAGAGCGGAAATCAATTGTGGCGTCGGACGGTTGAAACCACGTTTCGGGAAGTGGTAAGTCAAACCAAGCGTTGCACTGAACACACCATCATACCCCTTACCGGCAACTGTTCCGTCAAATTTATCTTCGGCTCCCATTGCACTAAGTTCCAGATTAATGTCTATTGCATTTGAAATGCGAAAGCGGTTGATGATACCGGCATTCAGAGCAAGTGCCTGACGGTGAGGCTTCGTATAGTTATGAGTGAGACCGGCACCCAGATAAGGAATGATTTCATATACACGGTCTTCGTTGTATCCACCAAACAAGGCATTCAGGTTGAACATTACATCACCGTGGAAATTCATGTAATCAAAGCGTTGCTTGTACGAGCCATTCGCACGCTGAGTACCCTTTACATAATCAGCAAAGGGGTCCATGGTAAAGCCTTTTGCCTGAAGGCCGCTATACTGCAAACGTAATCCGAGCCCCGGAGTAAACCATTTACCCACAGAAATATTCATCGTGGGACTAATGCGCTTTCCGAAATCACCCAACTGCTGGTCGTTATCTCCATACATTACCGATGCACCGCCACCGATAGAGAAAAACCAGTTGCTCCAGAATGGATTTGTGATTACCTGGTACTTATCCTGTACCTGAATAATGTCAACCTGCTCTACAACAACAGGTTTTTGTTGTGCCATAGTGGCAGCAGATACGCCGGCCAAAGCCAGCAACATTAGAATCTTTTTCATATACCTTAAAATAGTTAAGTTGGTTAATTAAATTCTTTATCATTCAAACTGATTAATTAACGCCGACAAGACTAAAAGGTTCTGAAAAAAAGATTTTTTTTAATTGTTATGGATAAATAATGTACAAATCATCATTTCTGGAACAACTTTTCAATATCCTCTTCTCTGATAGTGGAAAGCACCGTACGGCCATCAGGCGTATAGCTGGGCGTGGAACAGGCAAAAAGGCTGTCTACCAAATTGGACATCTCATCATTGCTCAGCACCTGTCCGTAAACGATAGCTGCTGCGCGCGCCAGTGTCAGCGCAAGGATTGTCCGGACTTCTTCCTTGACGTCACTGCCTTTCTCCATGGCGGTATGTACCATATTGCGCACCAGTTCCACCGGATTCAACCCCTCGATGCCGGAAGGAATACCATTGATAGCGTAACTGCCGCCACCTAAAGGACTGAGGTCGAAACCGACTGCCGCCAAATCGTCCGACAGACTTTCCAACACCGCAGCTTCGGAAACCGGCAATTGAATCAATTCCGGAAATAACACACCCTGAGATACTCCCTGCCTTTGGCGAATTTGAGTCATGTACCGGTCGAACAGCACACGGACATGCGCACGGTGCTGATCTATCAACATCAGACCGGATTTTACGGAAGTAAGGATAAAACGTCCTTTGAATTGCAAATGCTGTGCCCCCTTCTCCATGGAAGAAGAATCACCGGAATACAAAGAAGAAGATTGGGAAGCGGGCTCAACGGCTTCCGTTACAGCGGAAACCGCCTCCTCGAAAGCAAGCGGTTCTTCCTCGACAGGCTCATTCATTCTACTTGCTTTCTCCAAACCGGAATACAGCCCTTCCCACTCTACGCTTTGGCGCGGATAACTTCCTCCGCTGCTATAAGAAGAGGCAGAGGAAGTCTTGAAAGGATTGAAGTCCGCATTATAATGCACCTTAGGCGGTTCGATGGGACGGCTCTGCTCAAATGCCGGAATGTCAGGCATGCCCTCTGTATCAAAGTCTATGGACGGTACAGCATTGAATTTTCCAAGCGATTCTTTCACAGCCGCTGAAAGTATCTGCCAAATAGCCTGCTCGTTCTCAAACTTGATTTCCGTCTTTGTAGGATGAATGTTTACATCTATATTCGCAGGGTCTACCTCGAAATAGATGAAATAGGATATCTGTTCACCGGCAGGAATCAGTTGCTCATAGGCATCCATAACTGCCTTATGAAAATATGGATGGCGCATATAACGGCCGTTCACAAAAAAATACTGGTGCGCACCTTTCTTACGGGATGCCTCCGGCTTTGCCACAAAACCGGAAACTTTTATCATCGTCGTGTCTACATCCACCGAAAGCAACTGCTGGTTCAACTTCTTACCGAATATGGCGAGAATGCGCTGGCGCAACGGCATGACAGGTAAATTGAACAACTCCGCATCATTACTATACAGATAGAAAGCAACATCCGGATGCACCAAGGCTATGCGCTCAAACTCGGCAAGAATATTGCTTAATTCCGTTGAATTTGCTTTCAGAAACTTACGGCGGGCAGGAATATTGAAGAATAGGTTCTTCACTGAAAAGTTACTTCCCTTAGGACAAGAAACGGCCTCCTGACTCTCTACTTTGGAACCGGCAATAACCAGACGCGTACCAAGTTCTTCACCGGCCGGACGGGTTTTCAACTCTACCTCCGCCACCGCCGCAACAGACGCCAGCGCTTCACCGCGAAAACCCATTGTACGTAACGCAAATAAATCAGAGGCCTCACGTATCTTGGAAGTGGCATGACGCTCAAAGGACAGACGCGCATCCGTTTCGGACATTCCTTTTCCATCGTCAATAACCTGGATGCAGGTCTTTCCGGCATCCGTTACCAAAACATGTATTTCGGTGGCTTCTGCATCAATCGCGTTTTCTACCAATTCCTTGATGACAGACGCCGGACGCTGAATCACCTCTCCGGCAGCAATCTGGTTCGCAACCGAATCGGGCAGCAAATGAATGATATCGCTCATGATAAGTATAAAGTATAAAGTATGAAATAAAGGATACAGAAAAAATTAGATAATACCGTTGGTAATGGCATACCACAAATATATCAGCAATGCCACAACCACCAGTATCACCCCCAGATGCACCGGTCTGCGTCCGCTTTCCTTACGACGTTTCAGATGGGTAGTGCCTTCAATGAACTTCCCCCGGATATCTTCGGGCGAAAATTCCTTTTCCGGCAACATGCCTAACTCGCGTTTGGCATCTTCCTCCATTTTGGCCAGTTTCTCTTTCCGTTCATCTACATAAATGTATGAATGATGAAATCCCCGCGGCTTACGCATTGCAAACATTCCCATAGCATTATTTTTTAGTTCGTTTTATATGCATATCTCTTGGCGAAGTTAAAGGTTTCCGGTCACTTTTCTGCAATGTTTCACCCGCTTTTTTACCCCGCCACTCAAAGATGTCATCCTTGTTCAAGGGACGAATATAATCAAACCACACAAATGAAGGAAGTTTCATCTTGTCGGCCGGTATTTGGTCCATAGGATACAATATGCCGTTGGACTTGCCTATCAAGGCAGCTTCTTCCATTTTACGGTCTTTGAGATAAATACGCAGGAAACTGCCTTCGGCATAGTTCATGCCAATCATTGTACTGTCTTTCTCTTCCGGATAGAACACAATCAGGACATTACCGTTCACATCTACCCGGCGCATATCTCCGTCCTGGAAAAAAGCTTTCATCTCCTTGCCTGTCACTTGGTTATAATGGATAGAATCTTTCTGTTCCACAGCCAGCGCCTGATTAATGATGTGCGCCCAGTCGATGGTGCTGTCATTCATGTAGACCTTTACCTCTTCACCGAGCAACTGCTGCGCACCGTGCCACAAAACAGGGTCGGTATACATCGTCAAACAGGAATCCTTGGAATTATAAACCAAAGAATCGCACACTGCCTGCACATCTGTGCGGTAAGCACGCACCTTGTGATAAACACGCATTTCACGATAGGCAGAGTCTGTATTCATGTGGTACGTTACCAAACGCAGTGTATCACCATGCATAAAAAGACTGTCACCCTGAGAATAGTCTATAGCAACGGCACGTTGGGTAGCAATGGCATTACCGGTTAGCTCATTATAAAAACAGTAATTGCCGGTAAGCATATTCTTGTTCACCGTATCATTCATCTGTACGTTATCGAAAGCTTCACCATAACCCAGCTTGCGGTCATAGAAAAGACTGTCTCCGGTAAGTTTCTTGCCTTCATTAGTCAAAATGGAACGGTCCAACAGCTCTGCTTGCTCGGATACGGTATTGTATTCTCCACGCTCCGAATAGATATGGTTTTTATCACTAACTATATCGGAAGGCCCCAGAATCGTAGCGATTTTGGACTCCGTACTGTACTTTAACGTATCGGAAGTCAGGACAAACTTCGGATTTACCAATTTCACTTCATGGTTGAACACTGCCAGTTTGGTTGCCGGGCTGTATTCTCCCCATTCGGAAGTCAGGACATTTTCTTCATCGGTCAACGTACCGCCGTCAAAGTAATATCCTAAATTATACAGACGGTCATAGTTCAAGCTATCCGTAGTAAGTTCCGTATTGCGGTTAATCATACGGACATTCTCACGCAGCATGGCAAGCTGGGACATACCGTCATAATACAAGTAATCACCGTATATAAACAAAGTGTCTCCCTGCTCCATACGAACATTACCGAATGCTTCCACAGAGTTAATTTTCTCGTAAATCAGAGCACTGTCACAAAACATGTACATACTATCGTGCTTCATCCTGACCGAGCCAATCAGCACCTGCACATCAGGGCGCAACTGCTGATCCGCCTGCGCCTCATCGGCGTAAAGCAAATCCACACGTTTCTTTTTCTTGTCAGGCTCACTTTTCCTGTCCTGCGCGCTCAACAAACAAACGCCGAACAAACATACCAAACCAAATATCAGTCTTTTATCCATCCCGGATACTTGAATGTACAGTTTCTCCAATTTTCGTTGATGCGAACGTAAGTGTGTTTCTGCTTTTCACGAATCCACTTGTCCAGCATTTCATCCCGACGTTTCTCCAGAACAATCTCTTTCAGGTTCTGGTAGTCATCGGCAACGGTAGCCTTATGTCCATTGGTACGGCTCTTCAACTTCACGATGACACATTCTTCTTTTCCGGTTTTCTGCGGAATCATGGTGAATGCTTCAGAAATCTCGCCAACTTTCATCTTGTCTACCACTTTTGCAATTTCAGGCGGCAGCTCCTGCATCTCGAATTTGGAGGTATTGGTATTGGGGTTAGGCAGCAAACCGTGATTATTGCGTGTATCTTTGTCTTGTGAAAGCACCGATGCCGCTTCCTCAAAAGAGAACTTCCCGTTACGAATATCATCGGCTATAGAGTCCAGACGAGCCATACCTGCTGTCAAAGATTCTTCCGGGATATGCGGTTTCAGCAATATATGACGGGTTTTAATACGGTCTCCACGCTTCTCTATCAACTGAATGATATGAAAACCATATTCGGACTCCACTATTTTAGAGACCTTATTGGGGTCTTGCAAGTTGAAAGCAACATTGGCATATGCCGGATCCAGCATACCACGTCCGGAAAACTCGATTTCGCCACCGCGAATGGCAGAACCACGGTCTTCCGAATACATACGAGCCAACGTAGAGAAACTGGTCTCACCCTTTGTTATACGGTCGGTAAAATCGCGCAAGCGTTTCTTTACGTTTTCTATTTCTTCCAAAGGTACTTTCGGCTGCTGGGTAATTATCTGCACCTCCACCTGCGTCGGTATATAGGGAATACTATCTTGCGGCAGATCTTTGAAATAACGACGCACCTCGGCCGGCGTAACTTTGATTTCACCAACCAGTTTCTGCTGCATCTTCTGTACTTTCAACCCTTCACGGGCATTTTCCCGCAATGTTTCACGAATCTGACTGGAAGTTTTATTGAAGTATTCTTCCATCTTTTCACGTGAACCGATATTGCTGATATACATATTTGTCATATAATCCACACGCTGGATGACTTCGGATTCGGAAACTTCAATACTGTCAAGTGCCGCCTGATGCAAGAACAGCTTTTGTACGGCTATCTCTTCCGGTATCACACAATAGGGGTCCCGGTCGAACTTACGTCCTTCGTACAAAGCGCTCATGCGAGCTTCTTCCACTTCGGACTTTAATATAGCCTCGTCGCCCACTACCCACACGACCTCGTCAATCACATTGTCTTGTCCATAAACGGTAGAACCGGCTAACAGCGTCAAGGCAAATAAAACTACAAACTTAAAGTTCATACACATCTTCATTCTTGGTATCTTATACTAATAATACTTAATTTTATCTTTTTTCTCCGCACGCTGATACAAATCTTCTTTCACCTGCTTCATAAAATTCACCTGCTTCATGTTCAGCATCATATCCTTCACCTGACTACGGGCAAACTCATACGGTTCCTGTTCTCCCACAGCACGATAATCGCTCACATTCAGAAAATAATGAAAAGCCGTATCTTTCAGTTCCACGTGGCGGTTCTTATTCAGATATTCTCCGGCATCGGACACTTTCAGCGGCATCAAGTCCATCACTTCGGTTATCGGAACCCACTTGTCATAAAAATACTCGTACTTCACGGCATTCTGCAGACTGTATTTTTCCAGATGCTCTACGGCCTCGCGGTTTTCGGTCCTGTACCAACGGCGAACACTGCTCAGTTGAGGGGCTGTGAGGGGAACTTTGATAAACAATCCCTTTATCAAAGGACTCTCCACCTTAAAAAGCTCTTGATGCTTCTCATAATAATCAGCCAGTTCCGTTTCCGAAATTTCTTCAGAAAGAGTTTGGTTTATCAGCGCCTGCTGGTATGCATGCATAATCAACGCCTTCCGGTAATTCTCCACCAGTTTGTCAATCTCTCCGCTGTTGGGAATATTACTCTGCGCCTTCTCATACAACAGCACATCTTCTGCCCAGTTACGGATGTAATGCTCCGCAAACAACAGGCTGTCATCTTTCGACAACCCTGCGGGAAGCACCGCCTGCAGGTCTTCATGGTAAAGGAAGTTACCATCCAATTCCACTAACGGTGTTCGCCCTCCATGATCGTGCTGTTCCTTGCACGAGCCACAGAAAAGAAGGATTAAAAGTCCCAAACAGGTTGTTCGCATTACCAGCTGATATTTACTACATTTTAAGGTACGAAGATACGGCTTTAATCGGTTGCATCAGTGATTATTAACGGTTTTTAAAACCTCTTGGTTAATTTCAACCTTAGCCGAGGTGCGCAAACGGGTTATCCACTGCTTCTCCAGACAATTCCGATAATCAGTAACCACCCTGTCTTTTACTTCCCGATAGTCATCCGGCGCTTTCACCTTCTTACCCAGCACGGCAGTAAAAGGGAATGACACCATAGGCGCTGCATCCTTGCCCTTAAACACCAAATCATCGACATATACATTGTCACCGGAAGCGAATGTTCCCTGCTCCGCCTGTATCTGAGGCTGTGCACCGGCATTGAAAGTCAACCGAATCGCATCTTTCCATTCTTCTTCCGGCAGACTCTTCAAAAATTTACGGGCTTGTTTGACAATACGTTTGCTTACTCCGTGCAGAACAATACCTTTATACCGCTGTTCCCTCCACTGATAGTCGGAACGATGTTTTTCAAAATAAGTTTGCAGACCGGCCTCATCTGACCCGATTCGTTTCTGGATTTCCTGTCCAGTGATTTTATCCAGCAACAAGCGGTTCCTATACTCCTCCACCTGATAACGTAATTCCGGATATTTCCGCTCCAAACATACATTTTCATAATCAAGTACAGTTTTCATTACAAAAGCATCCAGCTGCCTGCGTACACCAGCCGGATATGCTGCTGCAAAACGGACAAAGTCATTTCCCGTATAGCTCTTTCCGGCCAATGTAAACAGCGTACGTTTTGTTTGTCCTGTACGTATCAGTTCGTCCATACCCGTTTTGTCGGGAGCATACCCATATTCTTTCTTCAACTTCTCCACCTGTGCTTCAACTCCCCAATCAGTCCCATGGCGATGAGCCCGACAAACCTCCATTCCATTCTTCACATCGTCAAAAGACGGCATTTCCATTCGCTCAATAACTTTCACAATATGAATGCCTTGCGGTGTAAAAAAAGGTTGGGACACTTCGCCTGCCGATAACTCAAAAGCTACATTCTCAAACTCTACCGGCATTTGCAGCCAACTCACCCAAAATGGCTGTTTCTCATCAGAAAAACGTTTTACGCAGGCATCAAAAGCCTCGGGTGTCTGATTCCTCCGGAGATATTCGTAAATGGAGTCCATGCCGGCAACTGCTTTACGCAATGCATAACCGGATACATTTTGAGGAAGATACTTAAAAATATGACTCACACGGACGCGTCCCGTATGATGACCGGCTTTCATTTTATCATACAACCGGCGGGCTTCATTTTCAATGACAGCCGTATCTGTCAGATACGATTTTATCAACCGATTGCGGTAATTTTCAACCTTCTCACGAAACGAAAGAGCCGTATCCAAACCGGCCGTCTCGGCAGCAGATACTTTCAACTTGAAGTCTGCAAACCGCTCCGCATACTTTTCCGGTGCAACATACCCGGAAGCAAACGATGCCGCATCCTTGTTATAATAATACTCAAACTCAGAACGCAGCACATCCTTTCCATTGACACGCATCACCACCGGGTCCTGCTGGGAAAAAGCAAGCCAGCTCACTCCGGAAAAAATCATCACCAAACAAGTCCTTATCATAACCATCTGTCTAAAATAGGCAAAACCAATAAACAAGCAAGTTCACAAAGATACAATATCATAAACAAATAATGCCCGAAAAGTATAATTTACTCTCCGGGCATATATCTTTATGGATGAATATCCTTATTCGGGACGGCTGTAATTCGGAGCCTCGCTGGTTATCGCAACATCATGCGGATGGCTTTCCAACACACCGGCATTGGTGATGCGGGTGAATTTGGCATCATGCAGCTTCTCTATATTGGCAGCGCCGCAATATCCCATACCTGCACGCAAACCGCCGGTCAGCTGATAAATCACTTCATACAAAGTTCCCTTATAAGGAACACGGGCTGCAATGCCTTCCGGCACGAGCTTCTTCACATCGCTCGTTCCGCTCTGGAAGTAACGGTCTTTAGAACCATGCTCCATGGCTTCCAAAGAACCCATGCCGCGATAAGACTTGAATTTACGTCCGTTGAAAATAATCGTTTCACCCGGAGATTCTTCTGTTCCGGCAACCAATGATCCGATCATTACACTATACCCACCGGCAGCCAATGCTTTCACGACATCACCGGAATAGCGCAAACCACCATCGGCAATCAAAGGAATACCTGTACCCTTCAATGCTTTTGCTACATCATAGACAGCAGACAGTTGAGGTACTCCTACACCGGCCACTACACGAGTCGTACAGATAGATCCCGGTCCGATACCGACTTTCACCGCATCAACTCCGGCTTCAATTAATGCTTTCGCAGCTTCTCCTGTCGCCACATTACCGGCAATTACCTGAAGATCCGGATATTTTGAGACTGAATGTTCTGGCAGGGAGGTAAAGACAATGGAAATGTGGTTTTCAGAATTTCATACACCGGATGTGAAGCATAGTATCCGGGTAAACCGTCAGCTTTATTCTAAGCAGAGTGATTATCAGAGAATTGATATTTTTGAAACACCTGAATTTGGACGTGTGCTGACTCTGGATGGAAATGTAATGCTGACAGAGAGAGATGAATTTATTTATGATGAGATGATCACCCATGTGCCCATGGCAGTTCACAAAGAAGCAAGGGATATTCTTGTGATCGGTGCAGGAGATGGCGGTGTTGTCCGTGAACTGACCAGATACGACAGAGTCAGACATATTGATCTGGTAGAAATGGATCCTCTGGTTGTGGAAGCCTGTCGTGCATATCTTCCGGAAAATGCATGCAGACTGGATGACAGAAGAGTACATCTTCATTACGAAAATGCGCTGAAATTTATCCGGCGATGTGAGGGAAAATATGACCTTATTATTGTGGATTCTTCTGATCCCTTTGGTCCCTCGGAGGGACTGTTTACCCGTGAATTTTACGGGAACTGTTATAATGCATTAAAAGATGATGGAATTATGGTCAACCAGCAGGGAAGTCCATTCTATACAGAAGATGCACATGCAATGCAGCGTAGTCATAAGAAAATTGCCAGTACATTCCAGATCAGTCGTGTTTATCAGGCTCATATCCCTACATTTGCCGCAGGTTACTGGTTATTTGGATTTGCAAGTAAAAAATATCATCCTGTCGATGATCTGGACCCGGAAGCATGGAATGCATTAAACCTTCGCACACGTTACTATACAACAAGACTCCATAAGGGAGCATTCTATCTTCCTGCATTTCTGGAAGATATGCTGAAGGAAGTGGAGGGATAACTTATGATTCAGTCTAATGTAGAAACCTTTATCGGCTGTGAAAGCAGTTTCGAGGAAGCATCTGTTGTTCTTTATGGTGCTCCTTTTGATTCCACAACAAGCTTTCGTCCAGGTGCCAGGTTTGGCCCGTCTGCCATGCGTCATGAGAGCTTCGGACTGGAAACCTACAGTCCATACCAGGACAGAGATCTTATGGATATCAGAGTATTTGACAGCGGTGATCTGGAGCTTTGTTTCGGAAGCAGTGAAATGGCTCTTTCAGACATTGAAAAGCGGGCAGAGGAAATATTGAAAGCAGAAAAAATCCCGGTGCTTCTGGGAGGGGAACATCTGGTAACATTAGCAGCGGTACGTGCTGTATTTAATAAATATCCGGACCTTCATATTATACATTTTGATGCACATGCAGATTTAAGAGACGATTATCTGGGAGCCAGGCTAAGTCATGCCTGTGTGCTGCGAAGATGCCATGAGCTTCTGGGAGATAACCGTATCCACCAGTTCTGCATCAGAAGTGGGGAGAGAGAAGAATTTCAATTTGCTGCGAAGCATACAGATTTTCATCCCTTTACTTTTGACGGACTGAAAGAGACAGTCAGAGAACTGAAAGAAAAAAAGGTTCCTGTATATTTTACAATTGATCTGGACTGTCTGGATCCGTCA
>ERZ773258.1866-NODE-1866-length-14932-cov-11.855146_pt1 | contig 14932 bp, 11 predicted proteins | sample MGYA00511962_ERZ773258 | MGnify/ENA primary metagenome ERZ773258 (study PRJEB29015, sample SAMEA2737755) | human gut metagenome | biome: human gut; feature: human-associated habitat; material: faeces | place: China | collected 2012 ... | reverse complement strand
GGGATTGCAGTCTGCTGCGCGCACTCCTTGGCCGCCGTAGGCGGCCAACTCGCACACTTCGCAGCCTGTAAGGTATTTTCTGCCAGGTACACGCCCTGACAGAAAATGATTTCATTTTATTTGCCGCCTGCGGGCGGCAAACTCTGCGAGGCTTTATTGACGCGCCTACGCAGAACACAGCTGTGTTCTGCGTAGGGTGTCAAAACTGTTTGCGGTATTCTTCCAGCTCAGGCTCACTTGCCAGGACGAAGTGGCCGGGGACGATCTCATGCCAGCCGGGCTGGTTCGTCTCGCTGTAGTGATGGCAGCCGGGGTCGTAGACGATGAGCTTCTTTTGCCGCTCCGCAATGGGGTCGGGCTGGGGGATGGCGGACAGCAGCGCCCGGGTGTAGGGGTGCAGGGGATGGGCGAACAGCTCCTCGCTCTGCGCCAGCTCCACGATCTTGCCCTTGTGAATGACGGCGATCCGGTCGCAGATGAAGCGAACCACCGAAAGGTCGTGGGCAATGAACAGGTAGGTCAGATTCCGCTCCTTTTGCAGCTTGGACAGCAGGTTCAGCACCTGGGCGCGGATGGAAACGTCCAGCGCGGAGATCGGCTCGTCTGCGATGATGAAGTCCGGTTCCATGATCAGCGCCCGGGCAATGCCGATGCGCTGACGCTGACCGCCGGAGAACTCGTGGGGGAAGCGGCTGGCAAATTCCGGCAGCAGACCCACGTCGGACAGGGCGCTTGCCACCTTGGCCTGACGCTCGCTTTCGGACAGGTGATGCCCGCCCGCGTAAAGTCCTTCGCTGACAATATAATCCACCTTCGCCCGTTCATTCAGGGAGGACATGGGATCCTGGAAGATCATCTGGATACGCCGGGTGACCTCCCGGTCAAGGGACTTGGAGATGCGCCCGTTGATCTGCTTGCCGTCGAAGAGAATTTTGCCCCCGGCAGTGGGGTGAATGCGGATGATGGCGCGGCCGATGGTGGTCTTTCCGGAGCCGGATTCGCCAACCAGACCGAAGGTCTCACCCTGATAAATATGGAAGGATACGTTATCCACCGCGGTAAAGGCGTGCCGCCGGGAACCAAACCGGACGACAAGATCCTGAACCTCGACCAGCTTCTTTCTGTCTTCAGTCAACGCGGTTCACTCCCTTCTCCCGCAGGATGCGGACGTGCTCCGGCGGCTCCACCTTGGGAGCGCGGGGGTCCATCAGCCAGGTGCGGGCATAGTGGGTAGGCGTGACCTCGAAGAAGGGAGGACGCTCTACAAAGTCGATTTTCAGTGCTTTGGGGTTCCGGGGGGCAAAGGCGTCGCCCTTGACCTCGTGGAACAGATTGGGCGGCGTACCCTGAATGGAGTACAGCGGCTCGTCCTTGGTTCCCAGCTGGGGAAGGCTGGACAGCAGCGCCCAAGTGTAGGGATGGCGGGGGTCGTAGAACACCTCGTCACATGTGCCAAGCTCCACGATGTCGCCCGCATACATGACGGCGATGCGGTCGGCCACGTTGGCCACCACGCCAAGGTCATGGGTGATGTAGATGGTAGTGAGGTCATACTTTTTCTGCATGGCCTTGATCAGCTCCAGAATCTGCGCCTGAATGGTCACGTCCAGAGCGGTGGTCGGCTCGTCGCAGATGAGGATTTTCGGCCGGCAGGCGACGGCAATGGCAATGACCACCCGCTGGCGCATACCGCCGGAAAATTCGTGGGGGTACTGCCTGTAGCGCCGCTCGGGGTCGTCAATGCCCACGTCGCTCAGCACCTCCAGAACGGCCTGGTAGGCGTCCTTGCCCTTCAAGCCCTGATGCAGCTCCACGGCCTCCTGAATCTGCTTGCCGATGGTTTTCAGAGGGTTCAGGGAGGTCATGGGATCCTGAAACACCATGGCGATCTCCTTGCCCCGGATTTTCAGCCAGTCCTTGTCGGTCTGGAACTTGGTCAAATCCATGCCGTTATAGAGGATGGAGCCGCCGTCAATGTAGCCGTTGGCGTCCAGAAGACCCATGGCGCATTTGACGAACACGGATTTTCCGGAGCCGGACTCGCCCACGATGGCAAGGCTCTCGCCCTGATAAACGTCCAGGGAAATGCCCCGGATGGCGTGGAGAATCTGACCGCGAAGGGTGAATTTTACATTCAAATCCCGAACGGAGAGAACAACTTCTTTATCTTCCATTGTAATCTCTCCTTATCTGACGTGATTCTTGGGGTCGGCGGCGTCGGCGAAGGCATTGCCGATGATGTAGAAGGAAACGGTGATAACCACCAGTACGGCCACGGGGAAGAACAGCTGATAGCGCAGGGAAGCCACGGTCATCAGCGACCGTCCGGTCTGAATCAGGTTGCCCAGAGACGGCGTGTCCACGGGAAGGCCGATGCCGATGTAGGTGACGAACACCTCGTTGCCGATGGCGGAGGGGATGGCCAGCGCCATGCGCATGGTGATGACGGACACCATGTAGGGCAGCAGATTCTTGACGATGATGCGCCCGGTGGAAATGCCCAGGCACCGGGAGGCCAGATTGTAGTCCCGGTCACGGATAATGATGATCTGGTTGCGGATGAACCGCGCCATACCCAGCCAGCCCGTCAGGGACAGAGCAAACACGATGGTGGAAACGCCGGGCTTTAAGATGTAGGAAATGAGAATCAGCAGCAGCGTCTGGGGAATGTTGTCCAGGACGTTATACAGCTCGGTAAAGAAGAAATCCAGCTTGCGGACATAGCCCCACAGCACGCCCACCAGGATGCCCACCACGGCCTCCACCAGAGCCACGGAGAAGCCGATGAACAGGGACGTGCGGGTACCTGCCCAGATACGCGCCCAGAGATCCTGGCCGATAGAGTTTGTTCCGAACCAGAATTCTTTGCTGGGGGGAATATTGTTCAGAGGCAGACCCCACTGGTCGTTGTGAATGAGAATGGGATCCTTCTGACCGGGGAGGTAGGGCTGGATAAAGGTGAACAGCAGCACCGCTACCATGACGAAAAGGAAAAAGATCGCGATCTTATTCTGGAAAAACGCACGGAGGGTGGACTTCCAGTAGGAATAATCGGAATAGCCGCCCCGCTCTGCGTCCTCGGCGTTGAATTCGGCGAAGGAGAAGGCCTCCTCGTCGCTCATTTTCGGTGTGACTTCCTCCTGAAGCTGCCGGGAGAGCTTGTCCCCCAGCGCATCGGTGGCCTGGTCGCGCAGGGTATGAAATCCAAGACGTTTCATCAGCGGGAACCCTCCTTCTTGGCAAAGCTGATCCGGGGATCGACGATTCCCATGAGAATGTCGCCGAAAAGAAGACCCAGAATGGAAATAACGGCGTAAATCAGCACCAGCGCCTGCACCAAAGTATTGTCCTGACGCTTGATGGCCGTGACCAGCAGACCGCCCATACCGGGAACGGAGTACAGGGACTCCACATAGAGCGAACCCATCAGGGTAAACAGAATGGAATTGGGGATGTACTGCACCAGCGGCACGAAGGCGTTGCGGAACACGTGCCGGAAAGAGATCTTGCTGCCCGGAACACCCTTTGCCCGCGCCAGACGGATGTAGTCCTTATTGGACTCGTCCACCATGTACCGCCGCAGCCACATGGCATAGTAGGCGATGTTGCCGATGGACAGGGAGATGACGGGCAGGATATAGCTCTTGGGGTTGGCGGCGTCAAACAGCATGGGAAGTCCCAGAATATCCTTGCCGATATAGGTCTGGGAACCGGCAAACTGAATCAGAATATGATATACCGCCGAGGGCATAGCCTGCACCAGCACGATGAACACCGTGCCCAGACGGTCGCCGATCTTGAAGCGGGTGCGGGTGCTTCGCGCCATGAGGATGCCAAGAGGGAGACCCAGCGCCAGGGCAATGCACAAAGAAATCAGTCCCAGCTCCAGGGAGATGGGAATCTTCTCGGCAATGATCTCGGTAATGGCGACGCCCTTCCGGTAGACGTTGGATTCTCCCAAATCTCCGTGCAGCACTTGCCTATAAAAGCGCAGCAGCTGGGTGGGCAGGGGAGCGGTCACGCCGAGCGCCTGGAGCTTGACCTGAATCTGGGTGGAGCTCATTTTATCGTAATTCTCAAAATATCCCTCCACGGGCATCAGCCGCAGAAGGGCGAAGAGAATTGTGATAATAATAAACATGGTGATGAGGGAGCGCAGAACGCGCTTGGTGATATATCTGGCCATATGATGTCCTCCTGGGTTTTTCTCCCTTCATACGATTTCCGAATCATCCACCCCCGTGGATGGCCGCCAAGGTCGGCTGGAAATGTATGGACTTTCTTCTCTGCGGCTATGCCGCAGGTCGTTTGGGAAACGGCCTGCCAAAACGGCTTTCCACCGTTTTGGCAAAAACCGGTATCAGAGCCGATACCGCTGCTGCTTTCGCCGTAGCAGCACCGGTACAGGCTCCGAAAAATTGCCTGTGGAGCAATACCGTGTATATGCGGCTTTGAGAGAAGCCCCCAAATGAGGGCTTCTCTCGTGATAAACTGCCAAAGGGAAAGCTGAAAGCTTAGCCGGCCTTCTTGGACTGCCACTCGGCGTAAGCGGCCTGATATTCCTCCAGACCCATGGAGGTGTCATACAGGTGCTGATCCTTGTAGCGCTGGTTGGCCATGCCGAAGGAAGCGTACTGTCCTTCAAAGACGTTCAGATTGCACATCTGATAGCTGCGGTTGCTGATGGAGAAGGGGACGGCAAAGGCGTGATCCAGCAGGAACGCCTCGGCCTTGGCAAAGGCGGTATACCGGGCGTCCATGTCGTCGGTGATGGCCTTGGCGGCAGCTACCAGCTCGGTGTACTCGGCATACAGAGCCTGGGTTTCGGGGTCGGTGCTCTTGAAGATGAAGCTGTAGCTGGAATCCGTGGAGAAGGGATCGGTCCAGGTCTCGGGGTCGGCGTAGTCGGCGCCCCAGTTGCACTTCATGAAGGCATATTTGCCGGTGCGGCGGATGGCGCCCAGGAAGCCGGTCTCAGGACCTGCCTGGATGATGATGTCCACATAGTCGGCGCCCAAGACGGCTTCAATCTGCTGCTCCACGACCTGGCACTCCTGCGCCCAGTTGGCGGAGGTGGGGTTGTAGCACATGAGCATCTTCACGGGGAAGGTAGCGCCGGCGGCGGTCAGTTCATCCATGGCTGCTGCCTTGTATTCCGCGGCAAGGGCTTCGTCGAAGTTATCGCCGTCGGTATAGGCGGCAAGACCCTCATAGTAGGTATAGTCCTTGGAGGCGGAGGCAAAGGCGTTGGGGGTGATGGTGTTGTTCTTCAGGGATTCGGGGTCGATGCGGTCGCTGGTGGCCAGAGCCGGCATCCGGTTGAAGGCGTGGACGACGGACTTGCGGAAGTTCTCGTTGTTCACGGCCAGCTTCCAGTTGTCTGGCTCATATTCGGCGTCGAAGTTGGGGTCGAAGTTGAACAGATACCAGTAAGCGTAGGAGGTATCGGCACGGGTGGGATGGATCAGATCCTTGGTGTTGGGGTCAGCCATCATGGCGGACAGCAGGTCGGAGGAGATATCCGCCTGATCAACCTCGCCGGACTGATACATGGTGGTGGCGATGGAGGAGGCTTCGGCGTTGTAGGTCATCTGGATGGCGTCCAGAAATACGTTGTCCTTATCCCAATAGGTGGCGTTCTTGGTCAGAACACGCTGCTGCTGGGGCTGATAGGTGGACAGGATGAACGCACCGCAGTACAGCAGGGTGCTGTTGTCGGTGCCAAACTTGCTGCCGCACTCATCAAGGAAGGGACCGTACACGGGCATATAGGGGCCGAAGGAAACCATGGACAGGAAGTAGGGGCGGGAGGACTCCAGGGTGAACTCCAGAGTATATTCGTCCAGCGCCTTGACGCCGATATCGTCAATGGAGGCCTCGGGGACTTCCTCCAGAATTTCCTGCTCGCCGTCCTCGTTGGTGATGAACTTCACGGCGTTGCCATCTTTATCGGTGCCGTCGGTGGCATCGGGCAGAGCCATCTGGTATGCGGTCCAGTCATAGTAAGCGTCGGCACCCGCGATAACGCCGCTCATGGTATAGAAGGTGTCGGATCCGTTATTGGCGTCACAGGCGTAGTGGGCGGAAGAAACCCAGTCATTGGCGGTGACGGGGGCAACAACCTTGCCGTCCTTATCGACCCAGTTCACACCCTCGCGGATGTGGAAGGTCCAGACGGTAGCGTCCTCATTCTGCTCCCAGCTGGTAGCCAGAGCAGGCTCTACATTGCCGTAGGAGTCGTATTCCACCAGGCAATCCACCACGTTGGCGGCGATGTTCAGCTCGTTGGTCTGGCCGGTGATCAGATAGTTCAGCGTAGTGACTTCGGAGGCGTACAGTGTTCTGTAAACCGCGTTCTCGGTCACGGCGGCCGCAGTGGGGGCGGTGGTGCCGGCTGCCGCTGTGCTGTCGGTGGCACCGGATTTATCGCCGCAGGCTGCCAGCGCGAAGACCATGGTCAGAGCCAGGGCGAAGGCGAGAAATCGTTTCATGGTTTGCATAGTGATCATTCCTTTCTTAATTTCTGCTTTGAAAAGCAGTCGGTACGGGCGATCCCCGAAGCGATTTTCTCCGATGCTTCTTCCACAGCGTCGGTCTAAAACAGCACCGGGAGACAGCCTATAAAATGGCAGACGCCATATTACAGGAGACGGTGGGGGGGCGATTGCCCCAAAATGAAATTTCCAAAATCGAAAAATTCAAAATATAAAAGAATGGTGATATTTTAACATATTTTCCGTCTCAAGTAAAGTGGCAGATTTCATGATATGTCTCGATATATTCGCAAATTTTTGTAACAGAAACATAAAAAAATGTTCATACAGCAAAAGCAAACGTCCTCGACCGGCGTTACAAAAGGGCGCACGCCGGAGTTCCGGCGTGCGCGCAAAGCAGTTGCGGCAGGTGCCTTTTTTCGGTTAAATCCAAAGCCCCGCAAAGCCTGTGCAGTCCCGGAAGTCCTGGAGGACTGCATTTTGGATGGCGACGCGGGTGGCGGCATCCCTCCCGCCCACGCTCAGGCCGTTCAGCGTATCGGCGGCAAGGCAGAACTTGGTGGTGGAGGTTACAAGAATTTCATCGGCGGATTTCAAAAAATCCATGGTGAAGGGCTTTTCCAGCACCGGAATGCCCAGCCGGTAGCAGACGCGGATCATGTGGCTCTTGGCGATGCCCCGGAGAATGAACTCGTCGTTGGGATGGGAGTACAGCACCCCGTCCTTCAGGACGGAGACGTTGGAATGGGCACATTCGGTGACGATGTCGCCCCGGTGGAAAACGGTCTCCGTGCATCCGGCGCGGTGCGCCCGCTGGGCGGTCATCACGTTGCACAGCAGATTCAGGGATTTGATGTTGCAGTGGAAGAAGCGGGTGTCTTCCTCGTCGTTAAGACGGATGAGGACGTTGGGGTTGGGGATGACCTGGGGACGAATCAGCACCCACAGCTTGCCGGGCAGATTTTCGGCATAGGTGTGGCTCCGCGGCTCCACGCCCCGGCTTACCTGCCAGTACACGAAGCAGCTTTCGCCCTCCACCTGCCGTGCCAGCCGGGTGAGAAGCTCGCCCAGTGCCTGCTTTTCCATGGGAATATGGATATCCAGCAGACGGGCGCTGGTGTAAAATCGGTCCAGATGGTCTTCCAGCAGGAAAATGGTGCCGCCCGCTGCCATGGCGGCATCGTAGCAGCCGTCGCCGAAGAAGTGGGCGCGGTCATAGAAGGGGACTGTCAGTTCCTCGGGTGCGCCGATTTTGCCATCGTAATAGGCCAGTGCTTTCATGGTATCCGCCCTCCTTATAATATGTGGGAAATCTTATTCTGCGATTCTCCGTGCCACGGCGACGCCGCTGGCGGAGGCGTGGGACAGGGAATGGGTGATGCCGCTGCCGTCGCCGATGACGTACAGCCCCGGATACCGGGTCTGCAAATGTTCATCCACGGCCACTTCCATATTGTAGAACTTGACCTCCACGCCGTAGAGCAGGGTGTCGTCGTTGACGGTGCCGGGGGCGACCTTATCCAGCGCGTAGAGCATCTCAATGATGCCGTCCAGAATCCGCTTGGGCAGCACCAGACTTAAGTCGCCGGGTGTCGCGTCCAGCGTGGGGGTGACGAAGGATTCCGCAATGCGCTTGGGGGTAGACCGCTGACCCCGGATCAGGTCGCCGAAGCGCTGGACGATGACGCCGCCGCCCAGCATATTGCTGAGGCGGGCGATGGACTCGCCGTAGCCGTTGGAATCCTTGAAGGGCTCGGAAAAATGCTTCGCAACCAGCAGGGCAAAATTGGTGTTGGAGGTCTGGCGGGCGGGGTCTTCGTAGCTGTGACCGTTGACGGTGATGATGCCGTTGGTGTTTTCGTTGACCACTGCACCCTTGGGGTTCATGCAGAAGGTGCGGACGAGATCGCCGTACTTTTCGGTGCGGTAGACGATCTTGCTTTCGTACAGCTCATCGGTGAGGTGGGAGAAAATCTCCGCGGGAAGCTCCACCCGGACGCCGATATCTACCCGGTTGGACTTGGTGGGAATGTCCATGTCGCGGCAAACGGATTCCATCCATTTGCTGCCGCTGCGCCCCACGGAGATCACACACTGGCGGCAAGAGAAGCTTCCGGCCTTGCAGGTGACCTGATACCCGCCGTCCACAGTGGCCACGGATTCCACCGGCGTGTCAAAGTAGAATATGACCTTGTCTTTCAGATAGGCGTAGAGATTTTCCAGCACCACATAGTTGATGTCGGTGCCGAGATGGCGCACGGAGGCGTCCAGCAGATGCAGGTCGTTCTGCATACACAGCTTTTTGAATTTGGTACCGGCGGTGGAATAGAGCTTGGTACCTTCGCCGCCGTAGGCCATGTTGATCTGGTCGACGTAGCGCATCAGCTCCAGCGCCTTGGCCTTGCCCAGATACTCGTAAAGCGTGCCGCCAAAATCGTTGGTAATGTTGTATTTTCCATCGGAAAAAGCGCCTGCGCCGCCGAAACCGCTCATAATGGAGCAGCTTTTGCAGGCAATACAGGATTTGACCTTAACGCCGTCAATGGGACATTTGCGGTTTTTCAGCGGATGTCCGGCCTCGAAGACGGCGACCTTCAGTTCCGGGCGCAGCCGGGTCAACTCATAGGCGGAAAAGATACCGCCAGGCCCCGCGCCGACAATGATCACATCGTAATTCATGACTACCTCACAACGTATAATTTTGCAGTCAACCATTTACGGTGGTTGGTAGAGACGCTCAACCATATTATGAGCTTATACCCATCCAGTATAACACAGCCGAAGCGGGTTTGCAACCAAAACCGACTGAGAAAGAACAAAGGTGCCAACGATACCGATAAACGCAGCAAAAAATCCCAGAACCGTTACGGTTCTGGGATTGATTGGTGGGGGAGGACGGATTCGAACCATCGAAGCGAAACGCAGCAGATTTACAGTCTGTCCCCTTTGGCCACTCGGGAACTCCCCCATATTTTGTTCGTTCGGTTGCAGGCTCAAGAAATGCGCCGGTTCTGGTGGAGCCGGTAGACGGACTCGAACCCCCGACCTACTGATTACAAATCAGTTGCTCTACCAACTGAGCTATACCGGCGTCTCGAACCGAACACGCTTATTATAGCACGGAAAGTCGATTTGTCAAGCTTTTTCGTGCTGCTTTTTGGAAAAAGTTCGGGAGCGGATTTCCCGCTCCCGAACAGCAACATTTTAGAGCTTTTTTCGGGAAAAATCAGAATTCTACGTCCATTTTTGCCACGACGGCGGCGCAGCGGGGGCACAGCCCCTCGCCGTTTGCCTGTAGGCTGTGCATCCAGCAGCGGGGACACTTGGTTCCCTTGGCCTCGGAGACGCCGATGGTCAGGCTCGGATAGTTGACGCCGGTGCCGATCTCAGCGCCTTCCTCGGGCTGCGCCCAGACGCAGTCGGAGACGATGCACACCTCGGCCAGATTTACGCCCTCGCAGGCGGAACGGATGGCGGCGTCCTCTGTCGCCAGAGTGACGTGGGCTTCCAGCGCCTTGCCGATACGCTTGTCGGCGCGCGCCTTTTCCAGAACGCCGTTGACGTCCTGGCGCAGCTTCATGACTACGTCCCACTTGGCCATGGCGGCGTCTTCCAGCGCGTACTGAGCAAAGCCATCGGGCATCTGGTTCAGCAGCACGTTCCGGGCATCATCGGCGGCGCGGTGGGGCATGGACTGCCAGATTTCGTCGCAGGTGAAGGCCAGGATGGGAGCAAACAGCTTGGCCATGGCGTCCAGAATCAGGAACAGAGCGCTCTGGGCGGAGCGGCGGCGCAGGCCGTTCTTTTCCTCGCAGTAGAGCCGGTCTTTGAGGATGTCCAGATAGAAGGAGGACAGTTCCACCACGCAGAAATCGTTGATGGCATGGGAAACCACGTGGAACTCGTAATTGTCGTAGGCCTTGCGGCAGGTCTGCACCAGCGCGTCCAGACGGGTCAGCGCCCAGCGATCCAGCTCCTCCATGTCTTCGGGGGCAACCAGGTTGTCGGGGTCGAACTCGTTCAGGTTGCCAAGGCAGTACCGGGCGGTGTTGCGGAACTTCAGGTAGCTCTGAGACAGCTGCTTGAAGATCTCCTTGGAGCAGCGGACGTCGGCGTGATAGTCGGCGGAGCCAGCCCACAGGCGCACGATGTCGGCGCCGTATTCCTTGATCAGGTCGGCGGGGTCAATGCCGTTGCCCAGAGACTTGTGCATGGCGCGTCCCTGGCCGTCCACCGTCCAGCCGTGGGTCAGAACCTGCTTGAAGGGTGCGCCGTGTCCCAGCGCGCCAACGGAGGTCAGAAGGCTGGACTGGAACCAGCCGCGGTACTGGTCGGCGCCCTCCAGATACACGTCGGCAGGCCACAGCTCGGGGGTATCTCTCATGAGGGAAGCGTAATGGGTAGAGCCGGAGTCGAACCAGCCGTCCAGGGTGTCGGTCTCCTTATCGAAGGACTTGCCGCCGCAGTGGGGGCAGCTTAAGTTTTCGGGGATCAGCTCCATGGCGTCCTTCTCAAACCAGACGTTGGAGCCGTACTCGTCGAACAGCTCGGAGATATGGGCGATGGTCTCGTCGGTGCAGACGGGTTTTCCGCAGTCCCGGCAGTAGAACACGGGGATGGGCAGACCCCAACGGCGCTGACGGGAAATGCACCAGTCGGCACGCTCCCGGATCATGCTGATCATCCGCTCGCCGCCCCAGGCGGGCAGCCACTTTACGTCCTTGCAGGCGGCGATGGCCTCGTCCTTGAAGGATTCCACAGAGCAGAACCACTGAGGGGTCGCCCGGAAGATGATGGGCTTCTTGCAGCGGTCATGGTGGGGGTAGGAGTGGACGATCTCCTCGGAGGCGAACAGAGCGCCGCTTTCCTTCATGTCCGCGAGAATGACGGGGTTGCTTTCCTCGGTCTTCATACCGGCGTACTTGCCGGCGTAGTCGGTGTGGCGGCCGTAGTCGTCCACGGGGACGACCAGATCCATGCCATAGCGCATACAGGTCTGGTAGTCGTCGGCGCCGAAGCCGGGAGCGGTGTGGACACAGCCGGTACCGGAATCCATGGTGACGTACTCGGCGTTCACCAGACGGGAGGTCTTGTCCAGGAAGGGATGCTGCGCCAGCATATTCTCAAAGAACTGGCCGGGATAGGAGGCGATGACCTCGTAGTGCTCGAAGCCGCCGATGTGCATGACCTTGTCCATCAGAGCCTGCGCCATGATATAGGTCTCGCCGCTCTCGGCCTTGACAAGAACGTAGGTCTCCCTGGGGTGCAGGCAGATGGCCAGGTTGCCGGGCAGCGTCCAGATGGTGGTTGTCCAGATGACGAAGTAGGTGCGGCTCAGGTCAAAGCCTGCCAGCTTGCCCAGATCGTCCTTCATGGGGAACTTGACGTAGACGGAGGTACAGGGGTCGTCATGGTATTCAATCTCGGCCTCGGCCACGGCGGTGGCGCACACGGGACACCAGTACACGGGCTTCAGGCCCTTGTAGATATAGCCCTTGTCGAACATCCGGCCAAAGACTTTGACTTCCTGCGCCTCAAAGTGCTTGTCCATGGTGCGGTAGGGGTGCTTCCAGTTGCCCACCACGCCCAGACGTTTGAAGCCTGCCATCTGACGCTGGATATAGGTTTCGGCAAATTCCTCGCAGGCGGCGCGGAACTGGGGGACGGGCATGGCCTTGTGGTTGAGCTTGCTCTTTTTGATGATGGCGGTCTCAATGGGTAGACCGTGGTTGTCCCATCCGGGGACATAGGGGGTATAATAGCCCATCATGGCGTGGCTGCGGACGATGAAGTCCTTCAGCGTCTTATTCAGGGCGTGACCCATGTGGATGTCGCCGTTGCTGAAGGGAGGGCCGTCATGCAGCACGAAGGGAGGGAGATCCTTGTTCTTTTCCAGCATGGCCTCATAGAGATCCTGCTCCTCCCAGCGGCTGAGCATACCCGGCTCCCGGGTGGGCAGACCCGCCTTCATGGGGAAATCGGTTTTCGGTGTGATGATCGTGTTCTTATAATCCATCGGAATACTTACCTCCAAAAATGAATTCATGATAATGTGGGGCAGGGAAGTGCGACCCTGCGATCAAAAGGAAAGCGCCCCTGTCTCGTCAAAAGAGACAAAGGCGCGTTAACCTCTGCGGTACCACTCTCGTTCCGGTAAAACCGGCACTCATGGGGAATCTCTAAATCAGAGCTTCCCTTACGCTGTATCGGGCGTGTCCCGGCGCGGCCTACTGCCTTTCGGGTTCGGCGCGCTGCTCGGAGGTGATGCAGACCGTCTCCTGCTTACTGCCTTGCACCAAAGCGGCAGCTCTCTGAAAGCGGCGGAACGGCTTGCGTGTCCTCGTCAAAGCGTGAAAATATGGGAACCTCCGCCTTTTATCTGCGGGAGGTGGGATCGTAGTTGCGGCCGAATTGCAGGTTCAGGCTGGCAAAGCGGCTGGTGGTGGAATCATTGGCGGTGGGGTGCTTGGGCGCGGCCTTGGGGGCGCTGTCCGTGGTGGTGCCGATGATCGCTTCGATGTTCTGGGAGATCTCGTCGGCTACGTCGTCGCTGCTGGCCTTGGGGGCAGGAGCGACCGGGGCAGCGGGTGCGGCAGGCGCCACAGGAGCCACACGGGTCGTGGGCGCCGTGGAGGCGGCCGGTGCGTTGGCGGTCTTGATCCGATCCAGAGCCTGGATGCAGGAGCGCATCTGATCCTGAATCTCATTGATCCGGGCGGAGGCGGTTCTGCGGGCTTCCTCCAGCCGGGCGTTCTCGGCGGCGATCAGGGCGCTGTTGTTGGGGACGCTCTGAACGCTCTGGACATTCTGCGCAGCCTGAGCGGCGGCAGCGGCATTGGCGTTGCTGAGCATCTTGGCGCACTTGGCCTCGGCCTCCATGACCATCTTGTCACAGGTGCGCTGGGCGTTGGCGACGGCTTCCTTCATGGCCGCTTCGTTCTTGCGGTACTCTTCCAGCTTGCCGACGAGGACGCGCATCTTGCTTTTCAGAAGGGCGTTCTCCTTGTACAGCGTTACGTAATCCTCCGTCAGAGGCTCCAGAAACTCGTCCACCTGCTGCATATTGTAGCCGCCGAAGGTAGACTTGCTGAAAGAAATCTGATCGATCTGTTGCGGTGTAAACATGGTGATTTACCTTCCTATCTTTTAGATATAGCTTTCAACCTCGGCCTGCAACGTTTCCAGGTCGCCCACAATGTCCATATTGTGGGGACAGAACAGGTATGCAGACTGGGCAATCTTCTTCACATCGCCGTCCAGGGCGTACACACAGCCGGACAGAAAATCCACCACCCGGCGAGCCATGGCCTTGTCCACATTCTCCATGTTGACGATGACGGCTTTCCGGTTGCGCAGGTCATCGGCGGCCTTGGAGGTATCGTTGAAGCTGCCCGGACGGAACAGAACCACCTCCTGCTTGTTGCCGGTGTTCATGTTCAGAACCTGACCGGAGAAGCCGGCGGCGGGAGCGGCGGACGCGGTGCTGGTCATGGGGCCGAAGCCGTAATCGTCGGCTTCCTCATCCTCTTCCTCTTCGGGGGCGGGAGTGGGCGCCGGTGCGCGGCGGGGTTTGCGGCGGGCGGGAGCAGGCTTCTCGGGTTCTTCATAATCATCGAGGTAATCGTCATCCTCGCCGTAATCATCGTAATCGTCGTCTGCGTAGGGCTGGGCAAATTTCTTTACGTTATCCCATAAGCTCATTCTATATGTCCTCCTAATGTATGCTCACATCATTTTGATGATTCCCTGGTATCGTCTTTCACATAGTTCCTGGCGCCAAAAATAGCGGTGCCGATTCGAACCATCGTGCTGCCGGAGGCGATCGCGTCAGCGAAGTCTCCGGACATGCCCATGGATAAACAGTCCACCTTGACATTATCGTATTTTTTTCGCCTTATGTCAACAGATAAGTGGAACATTTTTTGAAAAAATTTTTGATTTTCTCCCGAAATGTGGCTGATTGGGGGAATTGCCATGAGACCTTTGATACATATGTTTGAAAATTCGCCGATTTTTTCCATTAAAGGAAGGATGTCCCCGGCGGCAAAACCGGACTTACTGGCCTCCTCGCCGATGTTGACCTCCAGCAGAATGTCCTGCACGATGCCCTGCCTGGCGGCTTCCCGGTCGATGGCGGCAAGCAGACGCGCCGAGTCCACGCTCTGAATGAGGGAGACCTTGCCCACCACCTGGCGAACCTTGTTGGTCTGCAAATGGCCGATGAAATGCACCGGCGCGCCGTCGTAGGCGTTCTGGGCGAGCTTGGCGGTCAGCTCCTGCACCCGGTTTTCGCCGCAGCAGTCCACACCGGCGGCGATGGCCTGACGCACGGCGTCGGCATCGTTCATTTTTGTGGCGGCGCAGAGCAGGATGTCCTTTGGGTCGCGTCCCGCGGCGAGGGCGGCGGCTTCCATCTGGCGGCGGATTTCGGCGACGTT
>ERZ773258.1865-NODE-1865-length-14933-cov-4.899852_pt1 | contig 14933 bp, 13 predicted proteins | sample MGYA00511962_ERZ773258 | MGnify/ENA primary metagenome ERZ773258 (study PRJEB29015, sample SAMEA2737755) | human gut metagenome | biome: human gut; feature: human-associated habitat; material: faeces | place: China | collected 2012 ... | reverse complement strand
GCATCGCTGATGTCGTGGCGTTGTTGTTCATTCTTCATGGGAACACCTCTTTCGGCTCTCTTGCTCCCATTATACCATATCGCTCGTGTAAACACTATTTAGGAAAACTTCTCCACCATCATTTATAAGCATAGCAAAAGACAAGTACTATAAACTGGATTTTAAATTTCTTTTTCGTTATTTGTAATACCGCTTGGGCAATGAGATACATTCTAAAATGCCTCCTGTCTACACTTTGTTTTTGTAAACTGGGGCATTTATCTGAATGAAAGTACTTCATTCCCGATTTCCAACACGAAAGCCGTGTAGTCAGTAAACTTCTGCCCGAAACATCAGCCTCTATCCTGAATGTAGCGGGCCATTCCCTGACAGTTTTCCGTATTGGGATTCAACTGCTGCTGAACCGTTTTAAAAATGAGAGGGTGAAGATCCAGCAAGCCTTTTTCACTGCTTTCTTGTACCCACCGCAAATGAATCAGCCGATTCAAAGTGTTTAAATCTGCCGAGCCAGTCCAGTGACGATAGTCCTGTTTTTGCACGCCTAAGGATCCATGACATCTTATTTCGGGGACACTTTACAGACAGCCCTTTTGCAGATTGCCGCGATCAAATAAGAAGGATGTACCGCTAAACGTGAAGTTTTGCGGTACATCCTTCTCGGTTTGTTTTCTTCTTAACTCGCCGACTGCAAAGTCAAACCGACGCTGTGGTAAAGCATGCAGGTCACTCCTTCATGCCGGCGGTGACCATGCCCTTGATGAACTGCTTCTGGAACAGCAGGAACAGAATGAGCACCGGAATCATGGTGACCACCGACATCGCCAGCATGCTGTTCCAGTCCACGGTGTGCTGGCCGGCGAAGTTTGCCAGTGCCAGCTGCACCGTGTACTTTTCGGTGTCGCGAATGACCAGCAGAGGCCATATGTAGTCGTTCCATCGCCACAGGAAGGAGAAGATGGCCAGCACGCTCATCGCGGGTTTCGCAATGGGCAGCATCAGCTTTAGGAAAATCTTGGTCTCGCTGGCGCCGTCGATACGAGCAGCCTCCATCAGATCCTTGGGCACCGTAAGGAAGTACTGGCGTAGCAGGAACACGCCGGTCGGAGTGGCCGCCGGCGGGATGATGAGGCCCCAGAAGCTGTTGTACATCCCGAACACCTTAATCACCTGGAAAATGGGGATCATCAGCACTTCCAGCGGCAGCATCAGGGTGGAGATGAAGAACAAGAACAGGAATGTGTCGCCTTTGAAGCGGTATTTTGCAAAGGCGTAGCCCGCCATCGTGTTGATGATGATGGTCAGAATGGTGGCCGCGATGGTCACCAGGCCGCTGTTGAGGAAGAAGCGGCCGAAATCGCCCTTCTCAAAGGCCTGCACGTAGTTCTGGACCGTGGGATCCTCCGGAAGAAGCGTGGGCGGCCAGCGAAACAGCTCGGATCCGTCCTTGAAAGAGGACAGGATCACCCACAGGATTGGGAACAGATACACGATTGCGAAGAAGACCAGTACCAGATAGATCCAGCTTTGGTCGAAGCGGCGCAGGCGCTTGAGCACAGAATTCTTAGTCACCGACAGCACCTCCCTTATTGACGTAGAACTGGATCATGGTGATCACGGCCATGATGCCGAACAGCACCATCGAAAGCGTGCTGGCGTAACCCAGGTTCTGCTTGAGGAACGCCTGTTCATAGATGTACTGCACCGCGAATTTGGTGCCGGCGCCCGGGCCGCCGTCGGTGAGGGAGATGATCAGGCCATAGGCCTTGAACAAGTCGATCAGCGCCAGGATCATCACCAGGAAGGTGGTGGGCTTGAGCAGGGGCAGGGTAATGCGGAAGAACTGCCGGATGCCGGAAGCGCCGTCCACCTCCGCCGCCTCATAATAGGATTCAGGGATGCTTTGCAGGCCGGAAATGTAGGTAATCATGTAACAGCCCGATCGGGACCACACAGTGGCCAGGATGACCACCGCCATGGCGGTGGCGTTTTCGGTGAGCCAGCCGATCTTGGCCTGGCCGAACAGTTCCAGCAGATAGTTGATGATGCCGGTGTTGTCGCCGAAAATGAACTTGAACGAGATACCGACCACGATGTAGGAAATCATGGACGGCCAGTAAAAGATCGCTCGGAACAGACCTCTGGCCCGGATCTCCTTGACCAGCATGCTGGCAAGAAGCAGCGGCACCGCCATGATAAGCGGCAGTGAGATTACCACGTACACGCAGGTGCGCAGCATGGACTCCCAGAACTTTGTGTCCTGCATCATGCGCAGATAGTTTTCCATTCCCACGAATACCGGCTCACCGATGCCGCTCCACTCGGTGAGGGAATAGTACACTCCGAACAGCGCTGGAAGCGTGCCGAAGAGTTGGAAGAGCAAAAAGTTAGGGGCAATCAGAATGTATGGGAACACGCGCATTTCCAGAGAGGTAATGCCCCTGCGTTTTTTCATGCTTTGCATTCAGTAAAACGCCTCCTTCACGAAAAAGGGGCGGAACCAATCAATCGTCCGCCACTTTTTTTTCGGTAATTATTAGTCTTTCCCCATCAGGGCATTGGTGGCCGCGTCGGCTTCAGCAGCCAGTTCCTGGGCAGTCATGGTCCCGTTGATGACCTCGGAGAAGCCTTCCTCCAGGATCGTCTGCAGCTCAGCAGACAGGTTCGGATAGCCCCAGTCGAAGCTGGCTTCGGGAACAGTGTTGTCCAGCTCGTTGGCCATGATGGCGAAGTACTCGCTGCCGAAGGAGTAGTTCAGCTCGGCGTTGTCCAGACGGGGAGAGATTAACAGGGACTCCTCACAGTACTGAGCGTTCTGCTCCTGAGCGGTGACCCACATGATGAAGTCCACAGCTTCCTGCTCCATGCCGGAGCCTTCGAACGCGGTGAGCTGCTTGCCGCCTGGAACAGAAGAACGGGTCACTTCGGTGGGCAAATAAGTAACGCCCCACTCAAAGTCGGTGATGTTGTCGCGGTAGTTGATGAATATCCAGTTGCCGGACAGATGGGCCGCCACCTGGCCGGAACGGAACATATTGTTGGGGTCCTCGCCACCCAGCCAGGTGCTCTTGGGAACGATGCCCTCGTCGAACAGGTGCTTGGTGTACTCGATGGCCGCCAGGCTCTCGGGGCTGCTCAGGTTGCCGCCGTTCTCGTTGGCCAGGCTGCCGCCGAACTCATACAGGATGGTAGACCAGCGGTGGGTGGGGTTGTCGATAACCAGGCCGTACTGCACGCCGCCCTTTTCCATGACGGTCTTGAGGGCCTGCTCGAACTCCTCCCAGGTCCAGATGTCGTCGGGAGAGGTGGGAACGCTGACGCCGGCCTTCTCAAAAGCGGTCTTGTTGTAAATCAGGCCGTTGGCGGTCACGTCGGTGGGCACCGAGCAGACCTTGTCGTTCAGCACGAAGTAGTTGTGGATGGAGGGCAAGAACTGGCTGAGCAGCTCATCCTTGTCCACATAGTCCGCAAAGTCGATGGTGGCCTCGTTGATGAAACTGGTGACGCTCTCGGTGGTGCGAGCCAGTGCGGGGGGGGTGCCGCCGGACACCGAAACCATAATCTTGTTCTGAATGTCTTCAAAGGGAATCTCGATCAGATTAATCTTGATGTTGGGGTTCTCGGTCTGGTACTGGTCGATGAGCTTCTGCATCGCCGCGGTATCGCCGCCGTCAGAGAACCAGAACATATCCATCTCCTTGACCTCGCCGGTGCTACCGGCACCGGAGCCGCTGGTGCCCTGATCAGACATACCGGAACCGCCGCAGGCGGTCAGTGCAAACGCCATCGCAAGCGCAAGCACCATTGCTAAAACTTTTTTCATGGTGATTTCCTCCTGTTTCAGTGTAATGAAAAGACCGTGCGGTTTTTTCTGTAAACAGAATAACACACACCGCACGGCCGCACAGTTTGATATTTTTTACAATCGGGGTGAAAATCTCTACTTTTCGCCCTCGGCGCAGGATTCCCGGTATTGGCTGGGGGTCATGCCGCACTGCTTTTTGAAGACCTGGCTGAAGTAGTGGGCGTCCTCAATGCCGACCATGCGGGCGATCTCGCTGCTGCGGAACTGGGTGGTGCGCAGCAGCTCCCGCGCCTGGCGCAAGCGCATTTCCAGAAGATAGGCAGAAAAGTTTTCGCCGAACTTCTTTTTGAACAGCCGGCTCAGATAAGAGCTGTTAATCTGCATGCGGTCCGCCAGCATGGTTAGGTTCAGGCCGCTGTCGCTGTACAGCTCGTTCATCAGAATCTCCAGCCGGCCAGGGGTGGTCTGGCTTTTCTGCACACACAGCGCCACCTGCTCCAAGTAGTTCCCCAGCGCTTTTCGCATGGTACAGAAATTTCCCATTGCGGTGGCGGCGGCAATCTCCGGGTTTTCGGTCATGCCTGCCTTCACCGCGGCCAGCGTGGCACGGCGGTGCAATTCCCGCATGGTGTAGGCAGCGGAGTTTTCTTCCCGGCGCAGCGCCAGCGCCCTGCTCCACTGGTCGTAAGCCCGGCGCACCCCTTCCACGTCGCCGTGGGTCAGCCGGTTGAGCACCGGCTGCATGTCCGCGGGCTCCGCTGTCTCCCGCGGGCGGAACTCATACAAGACCGTAGGCCGTTCGCAGAAAAAGGCCTCTTCCATTAGTTCCATGCACTGGCGGTAGCACACATGCAGCGTGACGCAGTCACGGTAGATGTCGCTGACGCCGGCCACCGGCATACCCCGGGCAGGATCGAAGCTGCGGCCGATCTGCTCCAGAATGCCCACCACGCGCGCCCGGGCCACGTTTAGTGCGATGCCCTTTTCCACAGGGCAGGCGAACAGGAGGCCCCGGTCCCAGCTGCCCGGAAGAATGCTGTAACCGTTGCGCTGCATCGCCGCGTCGTAAAAGCGCATGGCCTCGCCCAGACCGTTGCCGCCGCCCCGCGGCACATTGAAGATGCGCACGGCCACCACAACGCTGTGACGGAACCCGTCCAGTCTGGCCAGCAGCTCCTTTTCCTCCCAGGTGATGTCGCTTCCGTATCGGGCGATATCGAACAACAGGCTGGAGGAAGCATGCTTTTGGGCGCACTGCACAGTGGTTTCCAGATCCTGGGTCATGGCATCCTGCCGGCGTTTTTCCGCCAAGTCGGCCAGGCTGCTGCGGATCGCCCCCAGCAGCTTTTCCGTCTCGATGGGCTTGAGCACATACTGGGTCACTCCGTTGGCCATTGCCTGCTGAGCATAGGAAAAATCGCCATAGGCTGACAGCACCACCACCTTGTGAACGTGGCGGGAAGCGGCCATCCGCTTGATCAGTTCCAACCCGCTCATGCCGGGCATGTTGATGTCGGTAATGACCAGTTCCGGGCGCAGGCTCTTGAAAAGGCGCTCGGCCTCTTCGCCGCTGCAGGCGGAGCCGACGACTTCGCACTCCAGCTGCGCCCAAGGGACCATATCAATCAGGCTTTTCAGGATCAGCGGCTCATCGTCCACCAGTAAAACTCGATAGTTCATTCCTCTTCCTCCCAGATCGGCAGTACGATTTCAATGATCGTTCCCCACTCCGCGCTGCTCTGGACCGAGATGCGGCACCGGCTTCCGTAAATCAGCCGCAGCCGGTCCACCACGTTTTTGACTCCCACGCCGATGCCCGAGACCGCGGTATCCCCGGCGATGTAGGCCTTCATCGCCGCGAGGCTCTGTTCCGGGAACCCCACGCCATCGTCCGACACCGACAGCAAAAGTTCGCCGGTGGTGCGGAAGACAGTGACCGACACATAGCCGCCCTCCGGCCGGGACTTGACGCCGTGGAGCACCGCGTTCTCCACCAGCGGCTGGATGACCAGCCGGGGGATCTGTAGTTCGGCGCAGTCCTCGGACATGTCGATGTGGTATTCCAGCCGTTCTTCAAGCAGGATCTTGTAAATCATCAGGAAATCGCGGGTGTAGGCGATCTCGTCCCGCACCGACACAACCCGCGGCCCTTTGGCCAGCGATTTCATGATGTTTGAGAAGGCCACGGTCACCTGGCGCACCTCGTCCCGGCGGCCCAGCTGGGCCAGCGAGTTGATGCACTCCAGCGTATTATAGAGAGAATGCGGGTTGATCTGGGACTGCAACGCGGTGAGCTGCATTTCCTTATAGGCCAGTTCGCTTTTGAGGCCTTTGTTGATGAGGGTGTCGATCTTGTCCAGCATGGTGTTCACCGCGCTCGCCAGGATCTCGATCTCGTCGGCAGTGCTCACGGTGGCCTTGCAGTGATAGTCGCCCTCCTGGCTCTTCTGCACGCTGTGCATGATGCGCTTCAGCGGGCGCACGATCCGCCGGGCGTTCAGGGCAGACAGAAACACACCGATGGCCGCCCCGGCCACACCGAACAGCATCACCACCAGTTGGGTGAGGTTCGACGAGCGCTGCAGCTGATTTTTCTCCACCACGCAGACCAGGCTCCAGCCCGGCAGCGCACTGTCGTACCGGCTCACCAAGGATTCGCCCAGTTTGGGCAGGGTCACAAACTCATTGTTCTGCGCTTTTGTCAGTTCCACCTTTTCCACGATCTGCTGCAGCGTCTCTTCGCTGCCGTAGTTGTGAAGCACCGTGTCACCGTTCTCATCGAAGATGGCAACAAAGCGCTGATTGCTGGGAGTGATGGTGTTCATTACCTCCCGCAAGGCGTCCATGTCGTAGACGAAAGTGATATAACCCAGCCGTTCCAGCGTGCGGGTGCTACGGATGGTCCGGTTGTAGGTCATCCGCCCGACGCAGTAAGCCATGCCGATGGTGCCGCTCTCGCTGAAGGGGCGCGTTCCCATGTCGGGGAACAGCGTATACGGGTCGCCCGCGTCATATTTTTTCTGCCAGAAGGTGATCAGTTCCCCCTGCTGATCGTACAGGTAGATGCCTTCCACCTGGTCGGTCGCCAGAGTCTTGCTCACCAGGCTCGTGCGAAGGGCATTGGCGTAGACCAGACGTTCGGAGCCTTCGCCGGGGCCCTGTGTCAGCCGCTCCTGCAGTGTGGAGTCCATGGTGACATAGTTGATCTGTTGCTTGAAGCTCTCCACACTGCTGTCAAAGCCGCGTCCCATGGTCAGAATCAACTCGCTGTTAAAGCGGATGGTATCCCGCAGCTGGATCTGCACCACGGTGGTATAAACGCAAAATTCGATCAGCAGTGTCATGAGGCACATCACCACAGCACTGCTGATCGTCAGCTTTTTTTGGATGGAGCGAAACCGTCGCCCCGCCTTCATGCCTGCTCCTCAGCGGGCTGGTCCAGGCCGAAACTGCGGCAGATGAAGGGCAGATACTGCTGCCAGTCATACAGCCGGCAGCCGTGGGCCCCGGTGCGCAGATGGTAGGCGATGGTTCCCGCCGTCAGCGGAGTGTCCACGGGCGGGAAGGTCTCGGAGCACAGGCCCTGCGCCCCCAGCAGGCGGTAGGCCTCCCCTGCCCGCACGCAGGACTCGAACTCCTTGGCGGGATGGGCCCAGTCGTCCTCCGAGGCGCTGGACACATACAGCGGCCGAGGGGCGCACAGCGCCAGCAGCAGATGCTGGTCCACCGGCAGTTCCTCTTCCCGTTCAGCATACTCTGCATAGCGCGGGCAGGTCCAGTGAGGAAAGCGTCGGGTGATATCAGCGATTCGCTCTCCCTGCTTGCCCCGGGCCATGGCCGCGCCGGTGCAGCCGGAAACATTGGAGATGACCAGCGCCACCCTCTCGTCCTGGGCGGCACACCACAAAGCGGTCTTGCCTGCCCGGGAGCAGCCCGCCAGCGCGATGCGTCCGGCGTCGAAGCGCTCGTCCGCTGTCAGGCGGTCGATCACCCGGCTGGCGGCCCAGGCCCATACGCCCACCGCGCCCCAGCTTTCCGGCCCGGTGCGGGGCGCAAAGCACAGCAATCCCTGGCGGACGCACTGGTCCGCGTCGTCCGGGCACAGGTCGTCCACCGCAATCCACACAGCGGCCATCCCCAGGGCGTTGATCTCCCGGTAAGGCAGATGCTCATAACCGAGGGCCGCCGAGTGAGCCACCTCGGGGTTGGTATCGAAGGGCTCGATCATCGCCACACAGGGCATTGCCTGCCGGCGGCCGGCGGGCAGGTAGATCACATACCTCAGCCAGCAGGCTGAACCCCCCCGCTCGAAGAATGATATGGCTCTCCCGCAGCGTACCGCAGGCCAGTTCCAGCGTTTCCAGCACGCTGTCTTCCACCCGGTCGAATTCAATGTCCGGCGTGCACCCGTAGACATGGTCAGAAAACAGCGACAGGATCTCCTGGCGGCGGCGGGGCCACCCGGCGGCGTCACAGCCGCCGGTGACCAACGGGACCGAATACTCGTTTGATACGCTCATGGCTTTTGTTCTCCTCTCTGTGTTGACTGCAGGCCCGCGGGGCGTTACATCGCCACCAGGTCCTTGATCTGATAATCCGCCCGCAGGCAGAAGTCTGTGCCGGGGTCCTGGACGCGAATGCAGGCATGGCGGGTCTCAAGGTCAAAATACCAGCCCTCCTGCGCTGCCTCGTAGGCGTCGGCTTCCAGCAGCATCGGAAGTGGACGGCCGTTTAGCCGGACGTTCAGCGGCGCGCAGTCGGCATGCACTAATTCTATCTCAAAAGAGCGCGGACCGCAATCCCAGTTTCCGCTGCATGCGAAGCACAGGTTGGTGGCGCCTGCCTCCACGCGGGTGCTAACGGCGGTCTCCAGATAGTCACCCAGGCGCCAGCGGTTGGTCTTCCCGTCATCCTGGTACAGCACGAAGCTGCTGTCGCAGCTTTCCTCCACCAGCAGGCGGATGAGGGGCAGCTTTCCGAGCTGCATGTGCTGCGCCGGGGCAATCAGCGGAAGGATGCAGCCGCTGCGGTAGAACAGCGGGATGCGCCCCATCGGCGCAGGCACACACACCGTCTGCCCGCCGGCATAGCGGCGGTGGGTATGCCAGTCGTACCAGTCGCAGCCCGCGGGCAGATACACCGTCCGCTCCACTGCACCCGGTTCCAGCACGTTGGCCACCAGCAGCCACGGGCCAAACATAAAATCGAAATCTGACGTGGCTTGCGGGTCGTCGCCGAACTCATAGGGCAGCGCGCGCATCACCGGGTCGCCCAGCAGGTTGCTCTGGCGCATACAGGAATACAGATACAACCCCAGGGCGTATCGCAGGCGAAACGCTGACTGCACATAGCTCGTCAGGCTGCCATAGCTCAGCGGCCGGGTAACAGTGTTGTCGGTGTTGCAGCTGTGGATGCAGAAACGCGGCTGGAAAATCCCGTTCTCCACCCAGCGCACGAACAGCTCGCCGTCCGACGCGGGGCCCTGGAAGCCGCCCACGTCACAGCCCTGGTTGGCCACACCGCTCAGCCCCATGCCCAACATCACGGGAATGTTGTATTTCAGGTCGTTCCAGCTGGTGTAGTTGTCGCCTGCCCAGGTCTGAGCATAGCGCTGGATGCCCGCGTAGCCCGCACGGCTGAGCACATAGGGCCGGGCCTCCGGGTCGAACTCGCCCAGCGCCTCGATGCCCGTTTGGGCCATCAGATTGGCGAACACCGGCTTGAGCTGCACCGCGGGGCAGGGCGTGCCGTCGCCCGCGCACATCGCCTGCTCGTCGAAGATCTCATACTCGTTGTTGTCGTCCCACAAAGAGCGGGCGCCCTTTACCAGCAACGAGCGGGTGAGGTGTTTTTTCCACAAGGCGCGGCCGCCTTCGCTGGTGAAATCCACCAGAGAGGCCCAGCCTCCCCAATAGCGTTCCAGGCTGGGACGTCCTGTTTCGGGGTCGGTGAAGAAAGCGTTTCCGTTCCGGAATTCGCCGTACAGCGGGTGCTCGGTGAGCAGGGCCGGCTTGATGTTGGGGCTCATCGGCACCCCCAGTTCCTCCATGCGGTGCAGGAAGGCTTCCGGGTCGGGGAAGCGGTCGTTGTTCCAGCAGAACACGCAGCGTTTCCCCTGCTGGGTGGTGTAGCCCGAGGAAAGGTGGAAGCCGTCGCAGCCCAGGCCGTGGCGCTCCAAGTTCTCCACGAACTGAAGGATCTGGCGGTCGCTGTCCCGTTCCGACTCGGTGAAGTACATGGTGGACGCTATATACCCCAGCGAAGCGCTGTGGGCAGCGCGGTGGTGCCGGTCAGCCAGGTATAGCCCCGCACCACCTGCTTCATCTCCGGGCCCGCGATGACATAGTAATCCAGGTCGCCGCCGTCAAAGCTGACCAGACCGTAGCGGGGCCAATAGCCGCTGCGCTCACAGCCCATATCCATCACGCCCTGGCGGGGGCAGTCGTAGAACACGCCGCAGCACAGCCCGCGCCCGGCATCTTTTTTGATGAAGAAGGGGATGTGTTTGTACAGCGGGTCGGTGGTCTCGCTGTTGTAGCCCATAGTGTCGCAGCTGTACATCCGCATGCGCCGGCCGTACTTGTTCAGCCGGCCGGTCTTTTCGCCAAATCCATAAAAGGCAGTGTAATCCCCCAGCTCAAAGCAGTGGGTGCTGCGCAGGTTGGCGTCCCGGGTGTAGCTGCGCCCCGCCACGTCCCGGTGCAGCGCGCAGCCCTGACGGTCCTTCACCTGTACCGCCAGCGGATCGAGTTCCACCTGAGCCTCCAGCGCGGCGCTGCACAGGCGCACCGCCCCTTCTTCCTGCCTCAGTTCCACCGCAGGCAGCGGGCAGCGCTCGGCCTCCCGTGCCATGGCCGGATTGACATTTTCCTCCGGCGAGCGGATCACCGCATAGGACGCGTGCGCGCTGGCCTGTTCCGAAAAGCAGTATTTGATATGCAGGATATCCTCTCGGGTGAACACGACCCGCAGCACGCCCTTGCCGGGCTGTGTGAATTCCGCGCCGCCCGGCACCTGCCGGATCTCATTCCCACGATCGCTCATTTTAATCGTCCATTCGGCCGCTAAGCGTCCGCACAAATAGGAATGAAAGAGTGCAGACAAACGACCGCCTTTCTTGTAAAATTTTGATGAGAGGGAATGCACACTACAACGCACGGTAGGAGGAGTCGTAGACTGCATCCAGCGCTTAAAACAGTATTTTAATCAGTGCTGGAACCGCCTTTTCAAGCACAAATAAGTGGCGTTTTGAACCCGCACACTAAGGATTGTTTTAACACCTGTTAATTGCTTGGCGGTTCAGTCCCTGCATTCTCCCCACCGTTTTTGACGAGGAGGTTTTGTTGTGAAAGTCGTATTCCCAACCTGCTGCGGTGTAGATGTTCACAAAACATTCGTGGTCGCTACCATCATCACCACGCCCGCAGGCAGTTTGCAGCCCAACTATCGGAAAAAGCGATTTAGCACTTTCAATTCAGATTTGAACCGTTTTGCCAACTGGCTTCTGGAGCACGACTGTCTGGATGTCTGCATGGAATCCACCGGAAAGTATTGGGTTCCTGTATTCAACATCCTTGAAAAGCGTGGTATCCGGGTCGTTATTGCCAATCCCAAATGGGTAAAGGCTGTAAAGGGAAACAAGGATGACACGAAAGACTCCAAATGGATTGGTGATCTGTTTCGTATTGGCCTTGTAAAGAGCAGCTTCATCCCAGATCTGGATATCCGCATTCTGCGTGAGTTTACCCGCTACCGCTATAAACTGGTTTCTATGAAAAGCAGCGAGAAGAACCGCTTCCAGAATGCCTTTACCGTCTGCAATGTGGCATTGGATTCCGTTGTGTCCGATATGTTTGGCAAATCCGCAACCGCCATTGCGGATTACCTCACATCCGATGAATCCTTTGACCCTGACCATTGTGTTTCCCTGTTACAGCGCTCCCTTAAAAAGAAAGCTGCGCAAGTGCTGGAGTCCATTGAAGGTTTCTCCATGGCTGACGAGCAGAAGGCTCGCATCAAAATCATCCGTGAGCATTACGATTTCGCTGAGAAGCTGATTGCCAAGGTAGATGCCTGTGTCGATGAGATGGTGGCAAAACACGAAGGTGCAATCAACCTTCTTTGTACCATTCCGGGGATTGACCGCAGTTCTGCAATCACCATCATCTCTGAAATCGGCACGGATATGAGCCAGTTCGGTTCCTCCAAACGCCTTTGCTGCTGGGCTGGATTGACTCCCGGCAACAACCAATCGGCTGGAAAGAAGAAATCTGTCCATATTTCCAGAGCCGGTGTCTACCTCAAGTCTGCTTTAGTTCCAGTCGCCCACGCTGCGGTGAAGGACAAGAATAGCCCTTACTACGCTCTAAAGTATTCACGCATTGCCAAACGCAGGGGCAAGAAGAGGGCGATCATCGCTATTGCCAGAATGATCCTGACGGCAATCTATTCGATGTTATGCACCGGTGAAGTGTGGAACCCAGTTGATATCTTCAAAGTCGATATGCCCGAACATTTGAAAGAGCAGCAGCTCGCCAAAGCAATTAAGCAGGCGTCTCGCTTTCTTGAAAAACAAGGATTAACTGTTGCTTAGCTCTATTTGATATGCTTCGACCTTGCAAAACGAGTGGTTTGCAGGGGCTTTTTCCTGCGCCCTTTTCCTATCTGTGCTGGACCAGTACTTACTTTCACACTAAAACCTCCCCGTCGTTTCAGACCAACATGCTGATGCCGGTGATGATCAGAATGACATTGAGGACCATTCCAAAACGTTTTGCGCTGATGCGCCGATGAGCCAGTTCGCCCACCGCATAGCCCACGGCGATGAAGGGCAGCATCAGACCAGAAAGTTCCCACACGCGGGAGGTGAGCATTCCGCCCGCGCCGTACTGCACCAAGTTCAACAGGTTCAGCAACTCCCACACTGCCGCCATGGTGGAGCGGAAGGCGGTTTTGTCCGCCAGCACGCCCCGGGAATAAAGCACGATAATCGGCCCGCTGCCGCCGAACGCTCCCTGCACCACCCCGGCCAGTGGCAGGAACAGAACGCTGGCCCGGTTGGCGATCCCGGTGAGCGGCTTGTCGCCCCGCAGCATATTGATGCACGCCGCAACCAGGATGAACACCCCCAGCAAACTTGTGAGTAGCTCTTCGGGCAGGGTGCGCAGGCCCCAGAAGCCCGCCGGTATAAACACCGCCGTGACCGCGGTAATGAACAGCATTACCCGCCAGTTCAGGCTACTGCGCCCGCGCAGCACCAGCACCAGGTCAAAGCAGGTGGAAAGCACCACCAGCACCGGCACCGCCGTCTGCAGGCCCAGCAGCCCCGCCGCGAAGGGCAGCGCCAAAATCATGCACCCGAAGCCGGTGATGCCCTCCACCATGTGGGAGGCGAACACCACCAGCCCCAGAAAAATGATCTGCTCCGTCACCGCACTTGCCCCTAAGACCGGATTCTCAGCACCAGTATACCGAGCACAGTGCGCGGCTGCAAGGTAACAATCTTGTCATTGGCGGGTAAAATTTTGAACACGACCATGTGGGAAGAACAGTTTTTTCGACGCAGACGTTATCCGGCATTATTCGATGGGGCGCAATAAAATCTCCAGGCAATGCCGGGAAATATGCGGGCACAAAGGACAAGGTAAAATAAGGGACCTGTTGACAAAAAGAGATTCGGGCTGAAAGTTGTAGCTTTCAACCCGGATTTTCAGCAAAGATAGGAGCAAAAGGATTGCCTTGACCATCCTTTTTAGGTTTAATGCCATAACGGAAAGAAGGCATTCCTCTGTTACAGCCGGAATACCTCGTTTTCTGATTTTGGAAAGGCTATGTTCTCGTTTCAATGTAACCGCTCCATAATCCCCCGTACGGAAAAAGAAAAGAGTCCCGAAAATGGTGCTCGGAAAGTTTAAGACACCTTTAGTCTGCAATATGCGGGAAGATTGTCATCCCAGGGGAGGAGCGGAATCAGCTGCTCGTCAGTAGGATTTTCGCCCAGTTTGGGCAGTTCCTGCAGCAGGAACAACAGATAACCAAAGGGATTCAGACCGTTGCGTTTGGCCGTCTCCATTACACTGAAACAAAGGGCACTGGCATCGGCTCCCTTGGCGGTATCGCAGAACAGGAAGTTCTTGCGGGCCATCACAAAAGGCTTCACGGTACGCTCGGCCAGATTGTTGGTCAGTTCCAGGCGACCATCCAGAAGCACGGCGTTCAGGGCATCTTTCTGGTTGAGCGAGTAGTTTTTCGCCTTGCTCAGCGCGGTGCCCTCCACCGCTTCGAAACTGTCCAAAAGTGCCCAATATTGTTCCAGCAGCGGCCGGAGCTTTTGCTGCCGCAAATCGAACCGGGCCTGCGGCGATTCATCCTTCCAAGCCTGCTCCAGGGCGAACATCTCCTCGATCAATCCAAACGCGGCTTCAGATCTGCTTCCCTGTACCGGCTTGCCGTCCACAAAGCAGTCTACCCATTTGCGCCGTGCATGGGCCCAGCAACCTACATGGGTAACGGAATCCAGACAATGGTAGCCTGAATAGCCGTCGGTCTGGGTGTAGCCGGAGAAGTCCTGCAACATCTCTCTGGCTGCCCGGCCTGAACGGCTGGGACTGTACTGGTACAGTGCGATTTTCTTTTCGGCGGAACAGAACACCCACATCTGGGACATCTGTTTGGATTCCCGACCATCTTCTTTCAGGACATGGACGCGGGTTTCATCCACATTTACAATGTCCTGCCGCAGCAGCTCCCTGCGAAGCAGATCATACAACGGCTTGAACCAACGGGCGCTGCGGATCACCCAGTTGGCCATGGTATTGCGCCGCAGTTCTACCCCCTGACCCTTCCAATAGGCCTCCTGGCGATACAACGGTACTCCGTTCTGGAACTTCTCCTGCATAACATAGGCTACCGTCGAGGGTGCCGCCATACAAATCCATCATTTTGTGGGCTTCAGCTTCAGCATCCAAGCTGAACCAAGCTGTTCCAAAAATCAAACGGGGAACAGGTTTCTCTAAGACATTTCTCCGAATCGCCTTATACACCAAAATAGTGCATTGCATTTCGTCTCTGCCCGTTCTCCCAAACCTCAAAATGTAGATGGTTGCCCGTACTGTTCCCCGTACTGCCCACA
>ERZ773258.1837-NODE-1837-length-15161-cov-3.851251_pt1 | contig 15161 bp, 12 predicted proteins | sample MGYA00511962_ERZ773258 | MGnify/ENA primary metagenome ERZ773258 (study PRJEB29015, sample SAMEA2737755) | human gut metagenome | biome: human gut; feature: human-associated habitat; material: faeces | place: China | collected 2012 ... | reverse complement strand
AGAGGCCAGCCCGCGTTTCATTTGCCTTTTCACAATACATTCATACCCTGTTAAAAGCCAAGTCACCAATTTAAGGGTTCCATCGTATATGATAATTGCGCAGGGACAAGGCATCTTTCCTTTCTCTCTTCTTCCTAACTCTCTATATGCAAAACACGGGCCTGCCGGTTTGGTAAGCCCGTGTTTTGCATAGATGCCCGCATGTCAGCGCCCAAGACAGTTCTCTGTAATGCTCTCTGCTGATGACGGTGACGGTGCCCGGCTTTTATCGTCGCTGCCCAGTTTGGCGAACACTTTAGAGGAACAGTCAGAAAATAGCAATGCGCCTGCAATTCCTTGCGCCGGAAGGGAGAGAGGACACAATGCTTGTCCTTATCTGCACCCGCTTCCCACTTGATTTCTTAATCATATATTTGTAACACCGAATTGCACGCTATATAAATTTGACACAACAACAAAAAGTTTAGAAAGATCGCCTTTTATAATGTATCTGAAGCAATTATATGCAGAGAAATGTTATACATATATAGGTGAAATTTAATTGAATTTTAATGGGATTTAAGAGCAGCGCCATTGCTTCCAGGGAGAGGGCAGATTAAAATAAGGCCGAATAGTGACAGCCAATGGAAGAAGGGACGCGTATACATGACAGAGCGGGAGAGCTATTTGGAGGCGCTGCGCAAAGCGCTGAAAGGGCGTATGCACCCTGATGAGTTGGAGAGAGTGATAGTCTATTACGAGGAATATTTTGATGAGGGCGGACCTGAGGGAGCCGCCGGCATCATTGCCGAACTGGGACAGCCGGAGGAGCTGGCAGCCCGCCTGTTGGGACGGGATGCCGGTCGGACAGCCGGCACGTCTGCCGGGAAAGTCCCACCAGCTCCATCCCGAGCCGGAGGGGGCTGGCCATGGGGGCTGGCTTTGCTTTTGGTGCCGCTGTTTCTGCTTTTGGCTTTGTTGCTTGGTATTGTGGCCATAGCCGCTGTCTTGGGATGCCTGGGTGGAGGCGTTATTGCGGCGGCAGCCGGGGTGTTTACCTTGGGCTGCGGCTTTTCCGTACTGTTCAGCAGCGGGCTGGCGACGACCATGTATTTTGGCGGCATCGGGCTGCTGGCGTTGGGGGTAGGCGTGCTGCTGGCCATGGCGGCGCTCGCCCTGGGGCGTGTCTGCCTGAAGGGGGCAGCCGCTCTGGCTGGGACCGCCCTGCGGGGCGGAAGGAGGAAAGAAACATGAAAGCGGTGTTTAAAGTCCTTGCCGCCATGGCCGCTCTGCTGCTGATGGCCGGTGTCCTGTTGGCCGCAGCGGGCTGGGCTATGGGCGGCAGAACAGAGCTCAATTTCAGGGAATTTCAATGGGAATGGCCGCCGTTCCATGTTGGATCCAAGGCGGCGGAAGACCGGACGGACTACGAAGACGGAGCCAGAGGGCTGGAGGCTCTGACCGCCGTAGATGTGGATATCGCTTTGGGCGACGTGGTGTTTCAGGTGGCGGAGGACTATGGTGTGGCGCTCTCCTGGAGGCGCGGCGCCACAGATTACGCACTCCACTATGAGGTGGACGACGGCGTACTGCGGGCCTGGAGCACCGGCGGGAACAGAGGCGGGCTGGGGCCGGAGAGCGCCGAAGGGTACGTAACGGTTTATTTGCCGGCGGACGCTGTGCTGGAGCAGGTGGCGGTGGATGCAAGCTTGGGAGACGTCAGGCTGGACGGGATACAGGCCGTCCGGGCGGATCTGACGCTGGACCTGGGAGATTTGACTTTGGACAACTGCAAGTTTTCTGAAGCGGACTGTACGGTAAGCCTGGGGGATCTGAATGGAACCGGACTGGCTGTCACCGAAGGCCTGGCTGTACGTGCTGATCTGGGGACCGTATCCCTGGCCGGGGATTTGGGAGGACAAAATGAGATTGACGCCGATTTGGGCGATGTAATCTTCCGGACCTCGCTGGAGAACGGCTCTTTTGGCTACGATCTGAGCGCCGATCTGGGCGGGATCTCGGTAGATGGGGAGACGTGCGGCGCGCAGACTGAGCGCGCAGGGGGAGAACATTGGCTCCAGATTTCTGCAGACCTGGGCGATATTGAAGTCCTGTTCGGCGCATAGCACCTGCGGCCGGACAGAAAGCCGGGGGCGTCGATGTGATCCTGGCCGCTTCCGCAGCGCCCGCCTGCCGGAGTATAACTTGATTTTTATGCGCTCCTTTGCTATACTGTTTGCTGAATTCAAAGCAGGAGGCGTATAGATGTGGCGCGCTTGAGCGGCATGGGACTGGGGCCGGACCTCTCCGGACCGGCGGTCATTGACGATACGGCAAAGATAGATACCCTGAGCACCTTCGGCGATCACTCCTATGTGGGGCCCGGCTGTGACGTCATTGAGTCTAAGGGCGGGCGGTATACCTTTCTCTTTGGCGAGACCCGCATGGTGTACACCGAGATGGGGGGATTTTGTTCGGTGGCAAAAGGAGCGCGCCTCAACGCTGAACAGCATCCTTTTTTTGACCGGGTGACCACCCACAATATGACCTATTTCGGCGGAAGCATGTACCATAGAGGGGAGAACGACGCGGCCTATCTGCAGCAGCGAAGGGAGCGCACGCTCTCCATTGGCCACGATGTGTGGATTGGTCACGGGGCGGTGATTATGGGGTGTCTTAGGATTGGAAACGGCTCGGTCATTGGAGCCAATGCCGTGGTGACCCATGATGTAGAGCCCTACCAGATTGTGGCCGGCGTTCCGGCCAGGCCTCTGGGGTACCGTTTCTCTCCGGAGATCATTGCCGCTCTGGAGCGCAACCGTCTTTCTGCCGCGGCAGACGCCGCCCACCGCGAAGCCGATGCGACGGAATATTATACGCTTTGGTCCCACCAGATCAAAACCCCGCTGGCGGCCATGCGCCTTCTGCTGCAGGAAAGCCCGGATATTCCTGGCCGCAGCGCCTTTGCCCAGGAGCTGTTCAAGGCCGAACAGTATGTGGACATGGTGCTGGGCTATCTGCGCATTGGTTCTATCCATGCCGATCTCTCGCCGCAGGAGGTCCCTTTGGAGGCCCTTGTGCGGGAGAGCGTAAAAAAGGTGTCCACTCTGTTCATCCATCAGAAAAGCACAACGCTGCAGATCAGCTCCCTGCCGGGCACGGTCCTCACGGATAAAAAATGGTTCTCCTTTGTGCTGGAACAGATCCTTACCAACGCGGCCAAGTACACGCCGCGCGGCACGGTGCGTGTGTATCTGGCCAAGGACTCGCCCGATACGCTGGTCGTCGAGGACACGGGCCTTGGCATCCGCGCAGAGGACCTGCCCCGTATTTTTGAGCGCGGCTTTACCGGCTACAACGGGCGCGGCGGCCAGCGCAGTACAGGGCTGGGCCTGTATCTGTGCCATGAGGTGCTGCAAAGGCTGGGGCACACGATCTCCATCCGCTCCGAGCCGGGAAAAGGGACGGCGGTGTGCATCTGCTTTGCCCGCGGCACGCTGGTGGTGGAATAATCGCTTCGGCGCACGGCAGGCGTTCATCGTCTGGCGCGCGCCGTTTTTGTCTGCTTCCGCAGGTGCATTCCTTACGGTTTTGTAAGCCGGAACGCGCCAATCGTAAGCGTATGTTATGGCAGGCGTGGCGGACAGGATACTATAATGAAAGCACACCGGAGATCCGGAACGGCGCGGGCAGACAGCCGGCGCTATTTTTTGAGGAGGCTGCTTTATGCCATTGCTTGAAGTTGAACACTTACAAAAGGTATATACCGCGCGCTTCGGCGCAGTACAGGTAGAGGCCCTGCGGGACGTGAATTTCACCGTAGAGGAGGGCGAATACGTCGCCATCATGGGCGAAAGCGGCAGCGGAAAAACCACTCTGCTGAACATCCTTGCCGCGCTGGACAAGCCCACCAGCGGCGCGGTGCGTCTTTCGGGCGGGGATATCACCAAAATCAAGGACAGCAAAATGTCCCAGTTCCGGCGTGAGCATCTGGGCTTCGTGTTCCAGGATTTCAACCTGCTGGATACGTTCAGCCTGCGGGACAATATCTTTCTGCCGCTTGTGCTCTCTCACAAGGGCCACGCTGAAATGGCCGCCCGCCTTGCGCCCATCGCGCGGCAGCTCGGCATTGAAGCTCTGCTGGACAAGTACCCTTACGAAGTCTCCGGCGGGCAGAAACAGCGCGCAGCCGTGGCCCGCGCGCTTATCACAAAGCCGGAGATTGTGCTGGCGGACGAGCCTACGGGCGCGCTGGATTCCAAGGCGACCACAAAGCTGCTGCGCATGTTCGGCGAGATCAACCGCGGCGGCCAGACCATATTGATGGTGACGCACTCCACGCGGGCGGCCAGCCATGCGGGCCGTGTGCTGTTCATCAAGGACGGCGTGGTGTTCCATCAGCTTTACCGCGGCAATATGACAAGCGACGAGATGTTCGCCAAGATCGGCGATACGCTCACCATGCTGACGACGGGAGGGGCGGACCGTGGCTAACGCGCTTTACCCCAAACTGGCGCTGACGAACCTTGGCAAAAACAAAAGCACCTACTTTCCCTATATGCTCACCAGTATCGTATGCATCATGACGTACTATATCATGCAGTCCATCGCCATGAACGAGGGGCTGATGGAGGTGCCCGGCGCCGCCATCGCCATGACCATCTTTTTTCTGGGCACGGGCATTATTGCTGTTTTCTGCATTGCGCTGATGTTCTACACCAACAGCTTTCTCATCAAGCGGCGCAAAAAGGAACTCGGCCTTTACTGTGTACTGGGCATGGAAAAGCGGCACGTTGCGCTGGTTTTGTTTTTTGAAACGCTGTTCACCGCAATTGCGTGTCTGGCGCTGGGGCTTCTGTTCGGCGTATTATTCTCAAAGCTGCTGTTCATGGCGCTGCTGTATCTGCTGGATTTCGCAACGCCGCTGGCGTTCTCCGTCTCGGTGCCGTCGCTCGTCACCACTGTGGTGCTGTTCGCGTGCATCTATGGCGCGACACTGCTGTACAACATGGTGCACATCCGCCTTGCCAACCCGGTGGAGCTGCTCCACGGCGGGCAGAAAGGCGAAAAAGAGCCAAAAACCTCCTGGCTTCTCACCTTTGCGGGCCTGGCCGCGCTGGCAGGCGGCTATTTTATCGCCGTATATTTCAAAAGCCCGCTGAATGCGCTTTTGCTGTTTTTTGTCGCTGTATTCCTCGTCATTCTGGGTACGTTCTGCCTATTCACCGCCGGCAGCATTGCTCTGCTGAAAGCCCTGCGGCGGCGCAGGAATTTCTATTACAGGCCCAACAACTTCATTGCCGTCTCTGGCATGATGTACCGCATGAAGCAGAACGCCGCCGGCCTTGCGGCCATCTGCATCCTTTCTACGATGGTGCTCGTCACGATCTCTACTACCGTAAGCCTGTACATGGGGCGCAATGACATGGTGACAAGCATGTACCCCAGAGAAATTTGCAGCAATTCTACCGCAGCGGAAAATGCGCCGGCGGTTCAGGATGCTTTTGCACAAAGCACCCGGGCGCTGGGCCTGGAAATCAAAAATCCCATCGCCGGCCGCAGCCGTAGCCTTAATGTGATTTCTGTCAACGGTTCCTACGAAGACGCGCCTGCTTCGGTGAGTTCCGGAGAGGTTGTTGCGGTCTCACTTGTCCCTCTTTCAGACTATAATTCTACTTTCGGCACAAACTTCCAGCTCGCTTCCGGCGAAGCCCTTGCCTATCCCACGGGAAACTTTGTGCTTTCGGATACTGTTACTCTCGGCGGGCAGGCTGTTCATATCGCACAGCGGCTGGACGAGAGCCCTTATATCGGCTCCGGCAACTACACCGCCATAACCGGCCTTATCCTCGTTGTTCCGAATGAAGAAGCCACTTCCCTGTACCGTGCCATGGGCGGAACGCAGGAACAGTTCGCTTACAGCGCCGCCTTCGACGTGGACGCCACGCCGGAGCAGATCGCCGCATTGCAGGAGGATCTATGGACGCGGCTTAACGGTATCTGCGGCATTTATGCCCGCTCCGAGCTATATACCGAGTGGAACGCCATGTACGGCAGCTTCCTGTTCCTTGGCATCTTCCTGGGGTGCCTGTTCCTGATGGCCACGGTGCTGATCATCTACTACAAACAAATCAGCGAGGGCTATGAGGATCACGACCGGTTCCGCATCATGCAGCAGGTGGGCATGAGCCAGAAAGAGGTCAAACGCGCCATCAACAAACAGATATTGCTGGTGTTTTTCCTGCCGCTGCTCATGGCTGCGCTGCATATGGTGTTCGCCTTTGAGATCATCTGCAACATGCTTCTTGTGTTCGGAATGGTGAACCGGCTTTTGTTCTTCGGCTGCACGGCCGTCACATTTCTCATTTTCGCCGCCGCGTATGTGGTGGTATACCGCATTACCGCGCGTACCTATTACCGCCTTGTGGAGGCGTGACGCCTCTTTGCTCCACTTCAAAACGAAAGGATGAAGCCCTCTATGAAAACCTTTGGAAAATGCATCCTCGCCCTGCTGGGCGTTGCCGTCCTGCTGTTCTGCATCGGCAAAATGAAAGCGCCCGATGAAGCGCTCGCCTACCGGGAGCGCCGTCCGGATTAACGCCCGGAGAGGCAGCCGCAAAAAGCGCCCCGCACATCGGTCCGGTGTCCGTCCGGCCGTGCGCGGGGCGCTTTTGGGTCACTTGTGGTATTTTCCGCCGTGGTTGATGGAAAACGCGCGGTAAAGCTGCTCCAGCAGCATCACCCGCGCAAGCTGGTGCGGGAATGTCATTTTGCTCATGGAAAGCCGCAGAGACGCCGTCTGCTTTACGCTGTCCGCAAGCCCGTGGGACGAGCCGATCACGAACGCCACGTCCCCCGCGCCGCTGCCCGCGCGCTCGTCCAGATACGCGGCCAACTCCTCGCTGGTTTTTTGTTTTCCTTCGACGCACAGCGCCGCCAGGCCGCTGCCCTTGGGCACGGCAGCCAGAATGGCGCGCGCCTCTTTTTCCAGCGCCTTGCCGATGACGGCGGGCGAAGCGTTTTTTTCCGCAATGGGCTCCTCCGGCAACTCCACGATGTTCAGCCTGCAATAGGCCGAAAGACGCTTTGCATATTCGGCGGCGGCCTTTGCGTAATAATCCGCGTTCAGCTTCCCCAGCGCGATGAGCGTAATGGTCTGCACAATGCTTCCCTCCTGTTATCCGGCTGCCGCCGCACGGCGCGCTTAAAATTCAATGATGGGCGATACCTCGTGACGGCGCGCCGCATTCACAACGCAGTCCCGTCCCGGCACAACGCCCGCACTCAGCAGCGCGGCGCGCACGCTTTCCAGCGCAAGCTCCGGGGTATTGTTCTCCTGGCTGATATGGCACAGCGCGAACCTTTCACATCCGTTTTCCAGCAGACGCACCAGCGTGGCCGCGTTCTCCTCATTGCACAGATGCCCGCGCTGGGACGCAATGCGCGTTTTCAGATAATATGGATACGGCCCCGTCATGAGCATATTATAATCATAATTGGCTTCCAGCGCCACCACATCCGCCAGCAAGAGGTTCGCCAGCACCTCGTCGCTCACATAGCCAAGGTCTGTTGCGACGCCTGCCACCCGGCCCAAAGGCGTGGTGATGCGGTAACCCCGGCAGGCCACAGAGTCGTGGCTCGTTTCAAAGCTCTGCACCGCAAAACCGCACACGTCCTCGGTGCGGCCGTCGATGTCTATCAATTCCGCGCCCGGCGGCACAAGGCCCCGGCAAGCCAGATAATCCAGCGTGGCCGCGCTGCCGTACACCGGCACAGGGTGATATTTTAAAAAGATGGCAAGACCGCTCACATGGTCCGAATGCTCGTGGGTGACAAGGATGCCGCCCAGGTCCGCCAGCGGCAGCCCCAACCCTTTCAGCGCGTTCTGCGTCATGCGGCAGCTCTTGCCCATATCCACCAGTAAGTAACGGCCGTTTTCCTCCACCAGGGCGCTATTGCCCGAGGAACCGGAATACAGCGTGGTAAAACGCGCCATGCGCAGCCTCCCTTTTAACATTCAAAAACGGAAGGAGCCGAAACGCTCCTTCCGTTCTGCTTTTTGTAAGCTTACAGCGCAGCCTGCCGCAGCACGCCCGCGGGCTTTTCCACCCGCTTGATGTCCGCGCCGAGCCCCCGCAGCTTTTCCACGATATCCTCGTAGCCGCGTTCGATGTGGCAGATCTCGTCCACTTCGGAAACGCCGTCCGCCGCCAGCGCCGCAACCACGAGTGCCGCGCCCGCGCGCAGGTCCGCCGCGCGCATGGGGGCCGGCAGCAGCTCCTGCACGCCCTCAATCACAGCCACGCGCCCGTCCACCTGGATGTTCGCGCCCATACGGGTCAGCTCATCCACATAACGAAAACGGTTTTCCCAAATCCCTTCGGTGATGATGGACGTCCCCTTTGCCAATGTGAGCAGCACGGTCATCAGCGGCTGCATATCGGTGGGGAAACCGGGATGCGGCATTGTTTTGATATTCAGCGGCTCCAGGTCGCCCGTGCGGTACACCCGCAGGGAATCGTCGAACTCCTCAATGGTGGCGCCCGCCTTTTCCAGCTTGCTGGTGATAGGTTCCAGATGCTTGGGGATGACATTTTTGATGAGTACGTTGCCGCCTGTAATCGTGGCGGCAACCATGTAACTACCCGCCTCGATCTGGTCCGGGATGATGGAATAGGTGCAGCCGTGCATCTGCTTGACGCCTCGGATCTTGATGACGTCGGTGCCCGCGCCGCGCACGTCCGCGCCCATCATATTCAAAAAGTTGGCAACGTCAACAATGTGGGGCTCTTTGGCCACGTTTTCCAGCACGGTCTGGCCCTCGGCCATCACAGCCGCCAGCATGGCGTTGATGGTGGCGCCCACCGAAACGGTATCGAAAAACACGTCCTCGCCGCGCAGGCTGTCGGACTCCACACTGATCATACCGTATTCCACCGAGTCCTTCGCGCCGAGGGCTACAAACGCCTTGAGGTGCTGGTCGATGGGGCGCGGGCCGAGATTACAGCCGCCGGGCATGGCCACGGTGGCTTTGCCGAAACGGCCCAGCAGCGCGCCCAGAAAATAATAAGAGGCGCGCATCTGGCGCGAAAGCTCGTTGGGCACACTGGTGGCGGTGATATGGGCGGTGTCAATCTCCAGCGTGTGCTTGTTGATGACGCGCACATGCGCGCCCATGGCGCTGAGGATGTCCACAGAGGCACTGACGTCGCTGATATTGGGCAGGTTCTCGATCACACATTTACCGCCTGCAAGAATGGTGGCCGGCAGGATGGCGACCGCCGCATTTTTCGCGCCGCTGATCTCGACTTCGCCCACCAGCGGTTTACCGCCGTGAATGACAAACTTTTCCAATAGACGTACTCTCCTTTGAGCGTTCTTTATAGGATCGGGCCGAAAGGCCGCGCATAGAGCGCATGGTAACTCTTTTAGTATACACTAATTTTGCACAGATTAAAAGCATAAATGCATATTCGACAGGATTTGGCACAAATTAACTGAACGTGCTGAAAGGCTCTGTCACAACCGCACTTATTATATCCATTTGCCAGGCTTTTTGCAACAAAAACGGCATGATTCGTCAATTTTTTGTCACCAATGTAAAGGCCGGGCGCTGTACGCCCGGCCTTGTGTGTTCACGAACGGCACTCGGTCAATTCTCCGCGCGCCTACGCCGCCTAAGCGGGGAAGCACGCCGGTGAATTGCGTGGTGTATCCTTAAGGCATGACATACCTTCGGGTATCTGTCCACTGGCCATTCACCTGGATCTCAAAATGGCAGTGGTTGCCCGTAGAATACCCTGTGGAACCCACGCGTGCGATAGGCTGGCCCTTCACTACATATTCACCCTGCTGCACCAGAAGCTCGGAGCAGTGCGCATACACAGTGGCGAAGCCGTTGCCATGGTCGACCTTGACAAATTTTCCGTACGTCCACCATGCCGTGCCGCGCGCGTCTGTCGCAACTTCCACCACGCCGTTATCCGCCGCAACAATGGTCGTACCGTAACGCGCCGTGATATCCGCCCCGCGGTGATAGCGTGAGGCCCAGCGGCTGATGCCCTTATAATCTGGTACCGGCCAGGTGAATTCACCTGTCGCCGGGTCTCCCGCAGTGCCGCCGTAGGGGTTATACGTGCCATACCGCGTGATCTGCGGCACCGCCTCCACCAGCACGGTCGGCTCACGCGTCTGAATGCGCTGTACCTCCTGGCCGTCGATATAAACGACGTCCTCGTTTACTTCCTCCAGGCCCGGTGAAGCCTCCTGCTCCACCACTTCGCGGCCCCACTCCAGCTCGGGGTCATTGATGACCTGCGGCTCGGCCGCAGTTTCAACGGTGCGGGTCACATTCTGCACCGCCTGCACGCCCAGCATATCCCAGCCCACAAGGATATTGCCGTCGGAAAGCTCCACGGGAGCCGTTCCGTGCAGGCGCGCCAGCAGATCGTCCAGCGTGATAATGGTGCTGGTGAAATACAGGCCCGGCTTAAGTTCCACATTTTGCTGGAACTCCACACGCCAGCTGTCGTCATTCTCATGTCCTTCGTAAAGAGGCTCTTTCAGAGCCTCCAGCGCCTGTGTCAACGCGGCGGAATCCGCCGTAACGCCGATGAACTCCGTATTGACATAGACGCCTGTCGCCTCGCGGAATTCAGCAGATGATGTCTCGATGATGCGGTCCGTCAGTTCGCCTTGGGAATACAGCGCCGCCTGATCCACAATGGTGAGCGTATATTCCGGGCGCGCTTTCCAGTCCTCGCCCGTGTCCACATTCTGGATGCGGTCCAGAATATCCGCGTGCGCCGCATCATAAACGCTTTCGTTGGCAATGAAGCCCACGAATTCGCCGCGGAATTCCACCCGCAGTGCAAAAGTAGAGGACAGAACACCGTCCACGGTAACGAGCAGCACGCCCAGCGCGGCCGCAGGCAGCAGATACGCCAGACCGCGCAGGAGCAGGTGCTTGTACGCCAAAACGCCGCGGAAGAAATAGGCAAGTCCTTTGCCCGCCGGCGAGCCGCCGGCCTCCCGTTCTTCACGCACTACCTGGCGGATGTTGCGCAGCCCGCTGCGCATCTGCCGCCAGGGGGCGCGCAGATCCTCCCATACAGCGGCAAAAAACGGCCGCAGAATATTGGCGCCCAGCGCCAGCATCCAGCACACGCCGTGCCAGAGCGCCAGTACGGCGGCGCGTGCGCCGCGGCCGAAGTTCAGCAGAAAATATTCCGAATGAAGGCCGACATAATAAAACAGGCGGCCGATCAAATGCAGGAAAGCGCGCACGGATATCTCGTCGTCCGGGATATACCTGCGCCAGCGTTTCCTTGCAGCCATACGCCCCCTCCTTTCCGGGTCTCCGTGGGGATATGCCAGCCGCGCAAAGCGCGGTGCAGAAACAGGCAAATGTCCGGTTCCATCTGCATCCCCGGCACAGGAGCGCCGGTCAGAGCGGGGGTCCGAACTTTATTATTATACACTATTTTGCCCACGATGCAAGTTTAATCCCTTTCCAGCGCGGCGACGCATACCTTTTTTCACATTTGTATCAACACACGGAAGGGGTCAAATGCCGAAATCTTCCGCCCGGATGCCGCACGCCGCCAGCAGCGCACGCATGTCTTCGGGCAGCGGCGCGTGCACTGTGTGCGCCGCATCCTCCCCCGTCAGGCCAAACGATACCGCGCCGCAGTGCAGCGCCGGGCGCGCCATGTGCTCCGCACGCCCGCCGTACATGCCGTCGCCCGCCAGCGGATGCCCCTGGGACGCGAAATGCACACGGATCTGATGTGTGCGCCCCGTGACGGGCACCACCCGCAGCAGCGTATGCCCTCCGCCCCGTGCCAGCACCCGGTATTCCGTGCGGCTGGGCCGCCCCCGGCCGCACACGCACCGCTGAATGATGGACCCGTGCGCCAGCGCAATGGGCGCGTCGATGGCGCCCTCCTCCCCGTCCACCAGCCCCTCGGCCACGGCATAGTACACTTTTTGCACCGCGGCGGCCAGCAGCGGCGCGGCATAGGCGTTCATCGCGCACAGCACAAGGCCGCTGGTGCCTTTATCCAGCCGGTTCACCGGACGGAACACGGCCGCGCTGCCCCGCGCGGCCATCCGGCCGCGGAAAGCATTGGCCAGCGTGCCGTCCGCATACCCCCGGGTGGGATGTACCGTTTGTCCCGCGGGCTTGTTCAGCACCATTGCATGGGCATCCTCATACAGGATATCCAGCGGCAGCGCCTGGGGCAGCACCTCCGTAGGAGGCTCCGGAGGCAGCGCAAAGGAAATCCGCTGGCCCGCTGAAAGGCGCATATCCGTGTGTACGGGCGCGCCGTCCCGGAAAAAGCCGTCCGAGGCCTTCACGCCCTTGGCCAGCGCTGCCGAAACACCGCGTTTGCGCAGAAAGTCCCGCAGCAGCATACCGTTTTCCTTTTGCTCCACCGTAAATTCCAGCGTCATGCGCTCCGCTCCTTTCCCATGGATGCCCCGCCGTCCCGGCAGGCAAAAAACAGGGGCCGCTCTGCGCGGCCCCTGCCCGGTTTTGTACGGTTGATGCTTAATACGCAATACCCTCGGCGAGCATGGCGTCGGCCACCTTGATAAAGCCCGCCACGTTGGCGCCCACCATCAGGTTTCCTTCCGCACCGCATGCCTTGGAGGCGTCATAAGCATTGTGGAAAATATTCTTCATGATATTCTGCAAACGCTCGTCCACTTCCTCGAATGTCCAGGACAGGCGCAGAGAGTTCTGGCTCATCTCCAGGCCGCTGGTGGCCACGCCGCCCGCGTTGGCGGCCTTGGCCGGGCCGTAGAGCATGCCGTTTTCCAGATACACGTTGATCGCCTCCGGCGTGGAGGGCATGTTCGCGCCCTCGCACACTACCTTGCAGCCGTTTGCGGCAAGCAGCTTGGCGCTGGCCTCGTCGATCTCATTCTGCGTGGCGCAGGGCAGCGCGATATCGCAGGGGATGCTCCAGATGCCGCTGCAGCCTTCGTGATACTCGGCGGCGGGCACCGCCTTAACATACTCGGAGATGCGGGCACGGCGAGCCAGCTTGATCTCCTTCACCACATCCAGGTCGATGCCGTTTTTGTCGTAGACATAGCCCGTGGAATCGGACAAAGCCACGACCTTGCCGCCCAGCTGGGTAGCTTTCTCCGTGGCGTAGATGGCCACGTTGCCGCTGCCGGAGATCACCACCGTTTTGCCCTTAAAGCTGTCGTTTTTCATGCAGTTGAGGGCTTCCTCGGTAAAGTAGCACAGGCCGTAGCCGGTGGCCTCCGGACGCACTAGGCTGCCGCCGTAGGAAAGGCCCTTGCCCGTCAGCACGCCCGTCACTTCGTTGCGCAGGCGTTTGTACTGGCCGAACATATAACCGATCTCCCGCGCGCCCACGCCGATGTCTCCGGCGGGCACGTCGGTAAACTGGCCGATATGCTTGGAAAGCTCCGTCATAAAGCTCTGGCAGAAACGCATGATCTCTGCGTCGGATCTGCCTTTCGGGTCAAAATCGCTGCCGCCCTTGCCGCCGCCCATGGGCAGGCCCGTAAGGCTGTTTTTGAACACCTGCTCAAAGCCCAGGAACTTAATGACGGACGCCGTGACGGAAGGATGCAGGCGCAGGCCGCCCTTGTACGGGCCGATGGCGGAGTTGAACTGCACGCGGTAGCCGCGGTTTACATGCACCTTGCCCGCGTCGTCCACCCAGGAAACACGGAACTGAATGAAGCGTTCCGGCTCCACCATACGCTCCAGAATGCCTTGCTGTTCCAATTCGGGATGCTTTTCCACATAAGCCTCCAGGCTCTCCAGCACCTCGCGCACAGCCTGCAAAAATTCGGTTTCGCCCGCGCTGCGCCCGCTTACTTCGTCATACACGCGCGCCAGATAATCGTTTTTAAACATAATCTTTCCCCTTTTCCTGTTGCCCGCGCCCAAGGCGCGGATATTTATAAATTCCCATACATAAAATTATACCCATTAAATGGCATTTTTTCAAGAGAAAATTGCAGTTTGTGCGCCGGTGTTGCAAATGCTGCAAAATGTGTGCTATACTAAGATGCCCAAACGAGTAAAACATACGGCGGCGGGGCGTTTCACGCGCTCTGAGGAAAGTCCGGGCTCCACAAGGGAATGGTAACTGCTAACGGCAGCCGGGGGTGACCCCAGGGATAGTGCAACAGAAATAGACTACCCGCGTTTTGCGCGGGAAAAGGTGGAAAGGTGCGGTAAGAGCGCACCAGCGCGCTTGGTGACTTGCGCGGCTCTGTAAACCCTACCAGGAGCAACGCCCATATGGGAACTATGCGTGCCCTGCGCGTTCCCGGAGGCGGCTGGAGCTGCATGGCAACATGCAGTCGAGATAGATCGTCGTTTAATACAGAACCCGGCTTACGGTTTAGTCGTTTGGGCAAAAAAGCCCCCGCTGCGAACAGCGGGGGCTTTTTTGCATCATGTCCCGGGCAGCGGCTCGGTGCCGAAATATTCACAAATGGCTTCGTAATACAGCCGGGCTGCGCGCCTGCAGCCGTCGTCCGTTCCCCAGGCCGCCACATCGGCCTCGCTGGTAACAAAGCACTGCTCCACCAGTACGGCGGGACAATCTGTTTTTTCCAAAAGGCCAAAGGTCTGCTCGGAGTAAACAGTGCTGTCGCTCTCCTCCACCACCTGCTTTTCGTAGCCGCTTTCATCGTCGCCCGCATAGTAGATGTAACGCACGCCCGCGTTGCCGCGCAGGCGCTGGCCCGCCGCGCCGAATTTATCGGCAATGAGATGCGCAAGGCGCAGCGAATCCTCGTGATGGGTGCGCCCCGGCGGCTGCGGATAGCATTCCAGGCCATAGGAATCAGAGGAATAAGGGTCTGAATTGCCGTGCACGGAGAGCAGCAGTGAAGCGCCTGCGCTGTTTGCCGCGGCCGCGCGCTCGGTGTTTTTGGAAAATGTATCCGCCGCGTGGGTGCGCACGGGCGTATAATTCTCGTCCTGGGTGAGCCACCCCTCCAGATATCCGATCGTTGCTTCTGTGAGCTGGATCTCGTTGATAACGCCTTCCGCGCCGATGTCGGTGCCGCCGTGGCCCGCATCCAGATAGACGATCTGCTTGTTCTTCACTGCCGCGGTCTTCTTGCCCAGCAAGGCATCTGCCTCCGGCAGGATCGAATCCCCGGTTACATTAACGTTCCCC
>ERZ773258.1835-NODE-1835-length-15176-cov-3.794260_pt1 | contig 15176 bp, 17 predicted proteins | sample MGYA00511962_ERZ773258 | MGnify/ENA primary metagenome ERZ773258 (study PRJEB29015, sample SAMEA2737755) | human gut metagenome | biome: human gut; feature: human-associated habitat; material: faeces | place: China | collected 2012 ... | reverse complement strand
CTCCAGATAAAAATCCGAAGTAAAGGGCTGTTTTCCATCCCAGGAACGATACTTTTTCCACAGCTTCCAGTCTTTTCCCGAACCTACTTTATCCAAAAATATACCTATATCTGTTTTTATGTCATCACCGGTAACGTCAAGCTGCTGTTCAAAGCTTTCTGTTATGTATACAGGATACAGATCTTTACAGCGAAGTATCATTACCGGATCTCCGTTTCCCGGTACACCAAAGGATCCAGAACCGCCTTTAAACACCCCTGCGGCTTCATTCTGTTTTTTGATCTTTAACTGAAAAAAACCGATGAGTAAACACACACCGGCAAACAATTCTACGATCAACAGCAAAAACAGGCCTCTGTGTTCTCCCAACCACACCAGCTGCCCTGTCACATGCTGTATAAAATTATTCATAGGAAATTCCTCCAATACGCATTAATGAAAGCATTTACAGAACTTTTACATTTTATTATAGGTTATTTTTTTCCAGTGTACAGCAGTTTTTCCATATTGTTGTAATGCTTTTCTAATGAAAGAAAATGTGGTATCCTTATAAGAGCAGTCTGTTTCATACAGTATTGCCTATTTTTGATCGACAGGAGTGAATATACATGGCATTTGACGGTATTACCATAGCAAACTTAAGATGGGAATTTGCCCATACCATAGAAGGCGGGAAGATCGCAAAGATCGCCCAGCCGGAAAAGGATGAGTTGCTTATTACTATAAAAAACAACAGAGAAAACTACCGGCTGCAGATCTCTGCAAGCGCAAGTCTTCCTCTTATTTATCTTACTGCAAATAATAAGACCAGCCCTCTCACTGCGCCTAATTTCTGTATGCTTTTAAGAAAGCATATTGGCAGCGCCCGCATTGTTTCTGTAAAGCAGCCGGGTCTGGAACGTATTTTAGAGTTTGAGCTGGAACATTTAGATGAGCTGGGGGATCTGTGCAAAAAGCGCCTGATCGTAGAGATCATGGGAAAACACAGTAATATTATTTTCTGTAAGGAAGATGGAACCATCATTGACAGTATCAAGCATGTATCTGCCAGCATGAGTTCTGTGCGTGAAGTGCTTCCGGGACGGGAATATTTTATTCCGCAGACCATTGCAAAGGAAAATCCTCTGACCGTTACAGAAACTGTGTTCCGCAGCTGTATTTTATCCTCTCCTACTTCTGTGCAGAAAGCATTATACGGTCACCTTACCGGCATCAGCCCTATTGTTGCGGAGGAACTTTGCCATCTGGCTTCCATCGACTCCGACCGAAGCGCCGGCGAACTGACAGACCCGGAACTGACTCATCTGTATCATACATTCCAGCTGATGATGGAGGATGTCAAAGAAGGACGTTTCAGCCCTGCCGTTGTATATGACGGGGATACACCTGCAGAATATGCTTCTGTTCCCTGACCTGCTATGAAGGAAAGGGATACCGCAGGGAAACGTTTGAGTCTATAAGTACTCTCCTGGAAAATTATTACGCCTCCAGAGATACCATTACCCGTATCCGTCAGAAATCTTCTGACCTGCGCCGTATTGTTCAGACTGCCTTAGAGCGCAGCTGCAAAAAATACGACCTGCAGTTAAAGCAGTTAAAAGATACCGAAAAGCGTGAAAAATACAGGATCTACGGAGAACTGTTAAACACCTATGGTTACGAGTTAAAGGGTGGGGAAAAATCTTTTAAATGTATTAATTATTATGATAATGAAGAGATCACGATCCCATTAGACCCGCAGCTGACAGCCCGTGAGAATGCCCAGAAGCATTTTGACAAGTATAATAAATTAAAACGTACTTATGAAGCCTTAAGCCAGCTGACCATGGAAACCAAAGCCGAAGTTGACCATCTGGAGTCTGTAAGTTCTGCCCTTGATATTGCCTTAGAGGAAAATGATCTGGTGCAGATCAAGGAAGAATTAATGGAATTTGGTTATGTGAAGAAACGCCGTGCCAACGAAAAACGGCCAAAGATCACAAGCAAGCCTTTCCATTATATTTCTTCTGACGGATATGATATTTTCGTAGGAAAGAACAACTATCAGAACGAAGAGCTTACTTTCAAAGTGGCAAGCGGCAACGACTGGTGGTTCCACGCAAAAGGTATTCCAGGCTCCCATGTGATCGTAAAGAGCAACGGGCAGACAGATCTGCCAGACCGGGTGTTTGAAGAAGCTGGTGCTTTAGCAGCTTATTATTCTAAAGGCCGTGAAAATGATAAGGTTGAGATCGACTATATCCAGAAGAAAAATATTAAGAAAGTAGCAGGAGCTGCACCGGGATTTGTAATCTATCATACTAACTACTCCCTGGTAGCTTCACCGAGATGTGACTTAAAAGAAGTGAAATAGCTAAGCATGCCCCGTCAGATGGCGGGGTATAAATCAAAACTTTATACAAAAATAAAACAGCCGGTCCATCAGGCAAACCTGACGACCGGCCGATTTATTTTACTTCAAGTGAACCAATTCCGTGCGAGAATTAGTTGTACTTACGCTTACGAGCAGCTTCAGACTTTTTCTTACGTCTTACGCTTGGCTTCTCGTAATGCTCTCTTTTACGAATTTCCTGCTGAATGCCAGCCTTTGCGCAGTTTCTTTTAAATCTGCGTAAAGCACTGTCTAAGCTCTCGTTATCTTTAACAATTACGTTTGACATCGCTCACACCTAACCTCCCTCCAGTTGTGTAATTGTGCATAATACAACTGTTTGGGTATTTTTAGCACTGCTATGATTATAGCATAAAATTCCCATACGTCAAGAAAAATTTTATATTTTTCTGCGTTTTAAAAATGTCAACATTAAATTCGACATTTTTTCATGTTTTTATTGTTTTGCCGTTTTGCACAATACGTAGCCTGTTTTATTGTATATTTTCACTTTTAGACAGCGCAATAGTAAGGCTGCCACTGCTGCCAGCCTCTCACGCTCCCTATTTCCGTTCTTATGCAAGCTGCTTTACCTCTTCCTCGAATAGTTCCCCTGCTGAATGATAGCCATGTATTTTGCGTGGGTATCCGTTTATCCATTTCTCTATACTCTCTACCTCTTCCTCTGTCCTGTCGTCAAAATTTGTGCCTTTCGGTATCTTCCGGCGTATCATCTTATTTGTTACCTCATTCGTGCCACGTTCCCAGCTGCTATACGGGTGGCAGTAATATACCTTTGTCCGCTTTTCTCCCTCGTTGATAATAGAACGCTGTAAGCCCTCTGCATCTGCAAACTCGCTGCCGTTGTCTACTGTGATTGTCTTAAATACCCGCTTAAACATATCAGCGCCCCATTTTCTTTCTAATCTATCCAGTGCCGCTACTACTGCCTCGTCTGTATGGTCTGGCAGTTTAAATATAATCTCGTTTCTGGTTTTCCGCTCTGTCAGTACCAGCAACGTATTTTTTGACTTTCCCCGCTTACCTAAAACGCTGTCCATTTCCCAGTTGCCGAACTCTTCCCGTGTATCTATCTCTTTCGGGCGTTTGTCTATACTTTCTCCTGCTGCCGCCCTTTTCTGCTGCTTCTGTACTTTCTTATAATTTCTCTTCTTATTCTTCTTTACTGGCAAATTCTTATTAGACAGTTTAAGGAAAATACCCTTGTCAATGTAGCTGTATAAAGTCGTTACGCATACTGTTACGGAAAAGTCCCCCTCTTTCCCCTGTGCTTTCAATTCTCCCAGTACCGCAGCTGGGCTGTAATCTTCATTTACTATTTTATCTTCTATATAATTTGCGTATGCAATATCGTTGCCTATTTTAAGCTGTGTACCCCTTGCCTTTAAGTTTTCCTCTGCTTTCATTTGTGCCTTGTTTGGGCTATAACTTAATGTTTCTGTATAGTCGCTATTTCTGTGCATATATTCCCCTCGCTTAAGCTCATTGTATATAGTGCTACGGTGTACGCCCAGCTGTTCTGCTATCTCTATCACGCTATGCCCTGCTTTTTTCAATGCCTCAATACTTATACGGTCTGTCCATGTCAGCTGTCGGCTGCCTTTCTTATTTGCCATTTCTGCTACCTCTCTTTCGTTCCTGTTCTTTCCCCATATACGACGAAAAGCCGCAAACTTTTTTACAAGTCTGCGGCTTATGCCTTTACCTATTTACAACACTTTTTACAAGCGGTATATTTCTTCTTTGCTTGGCTTAGCGGTATGCTCTTTGGGTTTTTCATTCCCGAACAGTTAGGCTTACTATGGTATTTTTTGTTGCTACGGTCTACATATACTGTAGTTTCTCCCGTATGCTGGCTTACGCTTGGCGTTGCGTCCTCGATTACGTCAAGCTCTATATTGCACCCGAACGTCTGTACCCCCCCCCCAGAAATTTCCAGTATTTCTGCGGTGTAGCGGGCTTTCGGGTACTTTCTCGCTAAGTCCCCCGCCAGTTCTGCCGATAGATTGCCTATTACCTTATCGCCCCACTTTACGTATGCGGCAGGCTCTCCGTTGTATGTGTACTTTTCTACTGTAATATCTTCACTACCGGACATTTTGCTTAAAATATCCTGCCTGTTTTCTCCGTCCTCATTATTGAACGTCACGCCTACCACTTTCGTTCTGATTGTATCTAAAATTCTGCCGCCAGATGCAGCGGCAGGCGCTGGCGTTCTGTTTCCGTTCTCTTTTCCTGCGCTTTTCTTTTTCAGTCCAAAATAGGCGCATACTGCCGCAACCACAATGCAGCCCACCCCACCTGTTATATTTCCAGACGGCAGCGCCGTTAAGCCGCTTACTGCAAATAATGCAGCCGCTGCCACTAAAATTACCTTTTTCTTTGTCATAGTAAGCCCTCGCTTTCGTATCTACTTCAATTCTAAAATTTCATCAGCAGAGGCGTTAAGCTCTCTGCATATTTTCGCAAACATTTCTATTGTCGGTGCGTGCGCCCCATTCTCCCACCTGCTTATATCTTTCTGGTGGACTTGCAGGCGTTCCGCAAGTTCTGACTGTGAAACGCCCGCCGCTTTTCGTGCTTTTCTTATGTTCTCGCCTAAGTTCATGCCTTACCTCTCTTTTCCTTTGCTCTCAAAACGAAAGCAATAAGCAGCTTTACCAGTCCTACTACTACTAAAAATACTCCTAATTTCAAAAGCATACTCTTTACTCGGCTGTGGGTTTGTGTTATATTTTTTATAGGCGGCGGGCTTATCGCCCGCCTGTCGGTTAGGGCTTTCGCCCTAACTTATGTACTTACCGATTATGATAAGTATTATGCCTATGATTAAGTCTATCAATGCGTTGATTGTCAGGTCTCGCCATTCGATAGGCTTTTTCTTTTGTTTCTTTTTCTTACCCATTGTGCCGTTTCTCCTTTCCAGTGGCTTTGCCTCTTATTTGTTCTTATCTCCTTTCCATGATTTTATTATATACCAACTTTGGTATATTGTCAACGCTTTTATGCAGAAAATCCTATAAAATTGCAAAAAAATAGAGGGCAGACAGCAAACCGCCCACCCTCGAAAACTTAAGCTAATCTTGTGGCATAATCTAAGCTAATCCAGCCTGCGCCACTCTTCAAGCGTCCCCAGCCAACGCTTGCACCCTGTCCGGCTTTTACTTCCACAATGGTAAATACTCCCTTTCCTGTGGTTTCTCCCGTCTTTGCATAGTTCGTGCCTGCTCCTGTTCTGATATTAAGGTCTAAAATATCTACCTGTACGCTAAACGGAACGCCTGCGCTTGCCTGCTGCCCTGCTGCGGTATATACCGCCTTGCCGTTATCATCATATACAGTATAGCCCGCCTTGCAAGCGCTCTTTGCATTTTCCAGCGACGTAAACGCCCCCAGTTGGCTTGCTGCGTCCGTCCAGCTCTTGCGCACTCTGTAATACTTTGTACCGTTTCCTGCTGCATACTTTTTATAGTATCCCTCGCCGTACTCTGCACGCTTTTTCTTTACTGTTTCGCTCTGGTCTGCTGGCTTTTCATATCCAGTAAGAACGGCATCAGATGCAGCACGCACGCTGCCCGCCTTTTTCAGTGCGTCCATTACTGCTGTGTATCCCTGCAATTCTTCCCATAAAAAGCCCAGTTGCATATTAAGGTCTGCAATGGATCCGCCCGCCTGTTTTGCATGATTAAGCAACGCCTGCTTTCTGCTCCAATACGTCCACTGTGCCAGCCCATAGCCTGCGCCGTCTTTTACAAAATTGCCATAGCTGCCATTGTCCACCTCTGCTGTGTATTCTGCATCTGTTTTACCCAGCTTATTATTATAGGTATTCTGTAAGTTGTTTGGCATAAGTCCGCTTTCTTTTGCCAGATTACCCATAATTGCAGCCACTGCATAAGCATTTAAGCCCTTGCCTGTCAGAAAGTCCCATATTGCTTTTTCGTTGCTGTTCTGCGGCGTTTCTGCCTGCTGCTCGCTTATTTTCTTTTTGAACTCGTCCCATGTATGGGCGCTGGCATTATATACATAAGGGTTAGGACAGATTTTGCCTGTTACGTCGTAATGTCTGATTACATGAGATGCAGGCACGCCGTACAAATTCATAAGGTAACGGGTAAGCTCTGCCGCTGCCTCTACTGTTGCGTCCTCAAAGTACCAGTCTTTATCTGTAGCGCCCAAATTCTTTGTATTTTTCTTTCTCACGCACAACTCAATACCGATACTGTTGGAATTTCTGCACTCTGCGTGTTTATAGCTTGATGCTCCGCAGTGCCACGCTATGTCCTCGTCCTCTACACTCTGCCAGATTTCCCCGTTAAATCCTACAAAGTAATGCGCAGACGCTCCCACGTACTGCCCTGCATAATATTTACAGTTAGCCTGTGCGCCGCCTAACGCTCCTACATAATGGATAACAATATATTTAATTCTACCCACGTTATTTTTATCGGTAAAATTAAAAGGCGTAAGTAATTTATTTACTGTTCTCATTTCCTACTCCTCTCCATAAAATCCCATACTGTCTGCGTCCTGTGAATTTCTGAACTGCTTAAGCTCTTCGGGTGTCATTCCCGCTACTTTTTCCTGTAATTTCTTAAGCTCTTCGGGTGTCATGTTCTTTGTCTGTTCGCTCTTTGTTTCTTTCATATTTCCTGCCTTTCCGCATACAAAATAAGCGCCCGCGGTGTCCCGCAAGCGCTCTTTGCTGCTATGTTCTTATTATTCTTATCTTTCCTGTGTCCTGTGTTCCTCTACGCTGCCTGTGGTGCTGTCGCCGTCCAGTTCGTCTGTGTCCGGCAGCTCGTCCGTATACTTTGCCAGAAACTCCCGTACCTTTTCCCATACCTTTTTTACGGGCAGCCCGCATAATGCCATATTTTTAAAAATGCTCACTACCTCATAGGCAATGTAAAGCAATGCGAAAAATTCAGCCACGCCCACGGTATCAAGCCCTAAATATGTACGTGCCTGCTCCGGTATAAATCCGATTAAGTTAATCTTAATCAGTACGTCGATTGCCAGCATGAATACCAGGGAAATTAGCATACCTACTTTTCTGATAGCCCCGTCAATGCCTGCGCAGCTGTTAAATTTCTTCTCTTTGATTGCACGCAGCACGCCAAAAACCGTGTCGCACACAATCGCCAATACTACCAGCTGGATAATTTTGTTATGTGCCGCCGCCTCAATAAATTCTGTAATAGTCATGTTCATAAATCCTGCCTTTCTCTTAATTGCAAATTTTCTGCCCGCTCTTTCAGCTCTGCGCCGTCGTAGCCTGCTGTCTGCTCCCAGCTTTCCAGAGTGGCTATTAAATCAGCAATAAGTCTGCTTTGCTTTTCTATGGTTTCCTGTTGTTCTTGTACTACCCTTAGTAAATTGCTACTCATGTACTCACTCCTGCATTTTGCCGCTTAAGCAGCCTTTTCTAAGGCTGCCTCTGCCAGCGTTTCTATTTTCTTTCGTAGGTTATAGCTGTCGGCGTGTCCTGCGTGTCCCGTCCAGCTCTGTATACTCTTTTGTAACTGTTCTTTTGTGATTTTACCGCTCTCGCACTTCTTGATAGTACGCTTTATGCGCTTTATGCTGTCCTTTCGTACTTTCCTGTGCGTTGCCCTGTGTTTGTAGCCTACAAAGTCTATACCGTTCTTTGCTGCCAGTATGGTAGTTTTCGGGTTAAACTCTAACTTAAGCTCTTCCCGTAAAAATTGCTCTATCCGTGCAAGCCAGCTACGCAGCTGTTCCTTGTCTGGGCTTAATATTACAAAGTCGTCCATATAGCGTATGTACGCCTCTACGCCCAGCTCGTGCTTGATAAACTGGTCTAATGCGTCCAGATAGATATTTGCAAATAGCTGACTGGTAAGGTTTCCTACTGGTATCCCTACGCCGTCCGGCATATTGCCGTTGTGGTCTATTATCCTGTCCAGCAATGCCAGTACCCCAGCGTCTTTTATAACCTTACGTATTTCAGTCTTTAATATCGCATGGTCTATGCTCTGGAAATAGTGGTGTATGTCTGCCTTGATAGCATAAAGCGGCTGGTCTGGGTGGTATTTGTTCCACTCATACAGCCACTCTTTTAGCGTATCAGATGCAGCGTGCATACCTTTACCTTTCCGGCAGGCGTAAGACTGCGATATAAACCGCTTATCAAATATAGGCTCTAACACATTGTTTATGGCGTGCTGTACCACCCTGTCATAGAACGGCAGCGCCATTATCTGCCGCTCTTTCGGTTCGTACACCTTAAAGTAATGGTATTCGCTCGGCTCATAGGCAAGGTTTATAATATCTTCCCGCACCTTGTCTAAGTTTTCCTCTTTGTCTTTCGTAAAAATCAGTACGTCTTTTCTGTGGCGCTTACACTTTCTGGCTTTGTTATAGGCTTTCTGTACGTTTCCATAGTCGCCCATAGCCTCTAAAAGCGTAATGTGCCGCCCGTCCTTATCGGTAATGTATCCTACTCTTTTCAAGTATTAAGCTCCTGCCTTTCGCCGTAGCTACTAACCAGCAGCCGTATTTTTTCTCTTTGCCTCACGGCGGGACAGCCGCTCTGACTATAGGATATTAAACACTCGGTCTTATCCCTTTCTAAGTCCTTGCCAGTATTCCATAGAACTCTGTGCCTGTAATGTTTTCACTAAGTCACACGCCCCACGCCCGCCAACGTTCGTGTTGACATTCCACGGGTAATTGTTGCAATTCACGGCACGTGCGCCGTCCTGCACGCCATTGTTCCAGTTGCCGCCCGCTATCAGCTCTGCCAGAGGCTGTAAGTAAGCAGCTGCCCCATATTCTGCTATTTTCTTGCCTTTACCTCTTCTATCAGTTTTCCCAGCATAACGCCTATTTCTTTCAGCTTACGGCAGCTTTCGCCGTAGTGCCGTGCGTTCATGGCGCTATATTCCAAATCATGCGCCAGCCGCAGCAATTCTTTACTTTCCTGCAATGCCGTATCTACCGTGTATAAGTGGCTTTTCGTCGCCGTCTTATCCCACTTTATAACCTCTTGTAACATTTCAAGAATTGCGTTTCTGGTCGCAGTCTGTAAACTGAATTTTTCAAATTTTGGATACTTTGCAAGCAAAGGATAGATATATAGCAGAAAATCGTATATTTTCTGATGTATAATATCTGTTTGTGTCTGTGTGTCCATGTCTTACCCCCGTTTATACGGCTGGGCTTTCGCCCGCCGTCTACTGAGAGTCACACGCCCCACGCCCGCCAACGATCGTGTTGACATACCACGGGTAATCGCTGCAAAACACGGCACGCGCGCCGTCCTGCACGCCATTGCTCCAGTTGCCGCCCGCTACCAGCTCTGCCAGAGAATATGCGTAATACTGGTAAATGTTACCAACGTCGTAAGACTTCTCGCCCGTGTTCAATGGGCTTTTCTTGTCCCACCCCCACGCAGCGCTTGCATGATAGTCTGCATTTGTGGCGTGCTCTGCTCTTGTGATAAGCTCGCTTGTATGTTCCCACACACGCCCCACGGCATCTACGACACCCACGCATGAAACGGCATTTACTACGCTGCCCGTTGTGCCTCTTCCCGTGTTTGTTGTAGCGCTCCATGCGTTTGTATTTGCGTTGTCCAATCCAGCAGGGCTGCCAAAAGCATACGCACAATATTCTGCATAGCTCGGCAGGCGTTTACCGCTCTTTGCCAGACGTTCTACAAAGTTGTACCAGTTCATGCTTTCTGTACCCGTCATAGGTGCGCAGCCGTACTCTGATTTCAAGCCCTTTGCTCCGTCGTCAGAATTAAGGTAAATATCTACCCATGTGCCGCCGCCTAAATATACCATACCCTCTGGGCTGCATTTCGGGCGGTGTCCCAGTGTCCATACAGAACGTGGTACAATTCCGTTGCTTACTGCACTTTCCCAGCCTGTTCCAAAAATAACACTGCTGCCATTAAGCGGCTGTAAATTGCTGTCCACCTTGCGGCAGCGTCCATAATGAAAGCCGCCGATTTTACGGCTGTTTGTAGCGTTCCAGCCTGTCGGGTATGTAGAGTTAAGGGAAATTACGTATTTCTCGTCTGTGCTGTCAATTCTGCTGTCGCAGATATATACGTAATAGTCTTTACCTACCGCAAAAGCGCTGCCTGCGTCCAGATTAGCAGCCGTAAGAATGGTGTTTGCTGTCTTGAAAATTCCAGCACCACCCACGGCAATTACGCAACCCTCTACTACGGTCAGTTCATTTGCTCCGCTGGCGTAAATGTACTCATTGCTTGGTGCTACAATATCGCTGATTGTAGCCATTTTATTTACGTTCAAAAGCGCCCTTTCGTCGGTCTTTGTAACGTCGTCCACTAATAATCTACTCATACTGCTTTAATACTCCTTTCAGTGCTGCAATGTCGTCTGTTGTCATTCCTGCCACGGTGTCTGTGCGTTCCAACGCAATTACCTTGCAGCCCGCTTTTACCGCTTTGGAAAGTGTAAGGGCTGTTCTGTCGTTTCCTGCCTCTCCTGCTGCCGCTGCCTCGTCGGTCTGGATATGTGTTACTCCCTGCACCGTGCCGGATACGTCGCCCGCTACGAATTTCATACCTACCGCTGCCTCGTCGCAGTAATATACCGTAACCGCCTTTTTCTCTTCCTCTACAGCTGCTACGCCGCACTCAATATAACGCTGGTTCTCTGCGCTCTCGATTTTTGCCAGCAAATCCGCTGCCGCCAGTTCTCCGCTTGCTACCATAGCAAGGCAGTTGTAATAGTCCTCTTTTGTCTTTAATACTTTAGGAAATCCTTTCATGGTCTGCCGCCTTTCTAAAATGTATTTGCAAGATAGGAATTACCCACGTAGGTAGCCCCTAACACTGCCGTTTCTACTGTTCTTTCGTAATGCTGGCTCATGTATGCCGCACCCATGTAACACAATCCCAGTACAGCATCATGCTTATAGTCAATGCCCCAGCCGCTTTCTACTCTCTTAAGTCGCTCGTCCAGCGCTGCTATTGCCTCTTTGGTTTCTTTCGTGCTCGCCTCTGCCTGCTTTTTCACTTCCTGCATGGCTGCTGCCAGCTCTTCAATTTGCAGTTGCAGGCTGCCTGCTATGTCCTCGCCCAGCTTGTCCTTGATACTCTCAAACCATGTGTTAAATTCGTTTTCAGCGTCCGACTGGAATAGCTTAATTTTTGCCATAAAGTCTGTATAGGCGCTTAAAAGTTCCTTGTCCCAGTTGTCAAGCGTGCTTTCAAAACTGCTGTATCTTTCGTTAAACTGACTCTCATACTGCGCAAATAAGCCCTCTGTCTTGCTTACGTAGCTGTCATATACGCCCGCAATCTCTGTAAGGTACTTTTCCATGTTCTGCTTATATGTGCTGAACTCGTCCAGCACGGCTGCGCTGTAGGTGTTGAAAAAGTCCGTAAACTGCTTTGTAAGCACGCTTGCGTCTATCTCTTCCACTGTTCCCGTCACAATGCCGCAGACTGCGCTATTAAACCGCTGGTCTGTGATATTCTGCGTCTGTATCCTTGTTACGCCCTTGCCTACGTAAATATCTGCAAGCGCAAGCTCCCATATTTCCGTAGTGCGTGTTACTGCCGTTGCTGTCGGCTTTGCAGACGGTGTGCCTTTCAGCACCGCAATATACATATCTCTTTGCGGCAAATCCCAGCGAACTACTACCCTGTCCACCCTGTTAAGCGCTCCCTCTGCCGTATCCAGTGTTACGCTAAGCGTTGCAGGATTTCTAAAGGCGTAGCCGTTTATAAAGGCATAGCCTGCATTTACTTTTATTTCCATGCCGCTGTAAGCTACCACCTGTAGCCCGTCGCTTGGCTTTGGAAAAATGCCGTTTGCAATGAAAGTAGCAAAGTACCACGCCCAATCCTCGGCTTTATATACCCTGTCGTACTCTCCGTCTACTGCCACGGCATTAAACGGTAAACTGTTTGCCATTTCTGCTACCTCACTTTCCTAATCTGGTCTACCAGTGTCGGCAGGCTGTCGCCAAAAGTCGCCTCTATGGTTTCCTCGCCTTTCTGGTATGTTTCTGTTACTTCTGTAATGCGTGCATCTATCTGTATGCCCCACTTGGTTTCTTTGCAAGTAATACGGTCGCCTAAATCAAAATCAGCCTTAAATTTTAAGTTTGAATTTGTATTTATGGTACTTACAAAATTTATGTTCTTGCCGTAGTTTTCCAGTTCTACGCTGCCTCTCGTTTTCAGCATTGCAATATAGGTATTCAGCGGTATTGTTACCTCTGTTTCCCCCTGCTGGTACTTTCTGGCAATGTCCGTAGCGTCGCAGAATACCTCTACTAAATCCAGCCCCGTTGCGCCCTCGCCGTCCACTGTGGTTACTGGCTGGCTGCCGTCGTCGTCAGCTGCTCCCTGCACATAAATAAAGTTGCCGCAGTTCTCTATACTGGCTGTATATTCCTGCTCGTTGACATTATCAAAATCTCTTGAAAATATGCAGGGTGTGTTACCCTCGGTATTTGTGGCTGTAAGGTCATTGCCCTTATACAGATAAAAGCCAAACAGTCCCTCTCTTTCGTTAAGCAGAATGTCGTAGCCCAGCTTTCCAGCCTGCGCCCTTGCCTTTACTTCCTGCCCCAGCTGTGCGTATACCTCGTTTGCATATTCAACCGCCACGCCGTCTATGGTTTCCTGCGCCAGAAATGTAAACAACGGAAAACGCCGCTTTGTGCCTGCTGCGCTGCCGCAGTTGTTCTTTATCATAAGGTTTATAAGATACTGGTTCGTACCTGTTGCCACAATCTGCGGATAAATGCAGCGCTTATTAAGCCACCAGCTAAGCATATAGCCCTGTGCCTCTAACTGCTCTAAGCCGTTCTCGTCTTTGGTAATGTGTACGTAGGTTATCTGCGCTGCCCTGCGCCATACGCCGCCGTCAGCGGTCTTTACTTCCTTTTTCCCGTCGTGCTTGGTTATTAAATTGCCCTCTACCAGCAAACGGCTGTTATTGTCCGTAATCGGCGCAAGCAGGCTAAAAGTTCCTACGTCAAAATACTTTGTATGCCATAGCAGGCTTGCCAGCTCGTCTATAGCTCCCAGCGGCTGCACCGTCTTATCGAATACTCTAAGCTCCATACCGTCACACTCCTAAAAATTCCTTGCTGTAGAATATGGATACTTCCAGAGAATTTACGCCGCTGGCTGCATCATATCTAAACATATTGTCGCCTATAGCAAGCTGCATAAATGTACTGTCTACATCAATGTAGCGGAAATAGTCGGTTTCTACGCCGTCCCTTATCAGCTTAGCGCCCTTGCTACCGTACTTCGTGTTAATCTCTATCACGTCGCCCGTTTTCATAGTGGCGTTAATCTGTATAAATTCCTCGGTATCCACATTAAGCAGTATCGGGTTTGAAACTGTCCCCAGTGCTGTAAACCTTATCCTCATTCCTGTTGATACGTCGCCCTCGTTGTAGCAGTCCACTATTACGCTTTCCGCTCGGTATCCGTATATCATGCTCTTTGTGCTGTCCTTTTCGATAGCGCAAGGGAAATGCCACGCAGCCACCCAGCTTGCTATATCCTCTTTTGTTTCTTCCTCTTCCCGCCAGAACGGGTTAAGGCACTCTATTTGTAAATCAAACTCATAAAGTACCTCTTTCTTTAGTATCTTAGGCTCTCCATACGCCCTGCAATCAATCACACGCTTAAAGCCGCCGTACTCATACACCAGCGTAGCGCTAAGCTCTGGGTTAAATATCTTAAGCATACGGCGGCGCAGTTCCAATGCCTGCGCCTTATCCCGTGTGTTGATATGTCCCACTACGTCTATGTCCCTCGCCTCGATACGCTGCCCTACGTAGGTGTCGCCGTGCTGTCCCATACTGTTTGTGCTGTAAATGACGCTCGTAACGCCGGAAATGCCCTCTACGTCTTTACTTATATTACAATGGTATACGCTGTCTACTCCCAGCTCTAACCGCTCGCCCCTTGAATTTATGTAAGTCAGTTTTTCATTTTCCATGTGTTACACCGTCCTTGCTATCATTCTGAACTGTCGGGCTGCCTCTTTCTGCTGTTTTGCATAGTCCGTGGTATTCGCATAAATATACTGATTGACAACTACGCCGCCTGCTGCACTGCCGCCTCTCGGCTTTGGCTTTTTGTCGTCGTTATCATACTTAAATTCATTGCCTACATTTACCTTTGCGTCTACGTCAAATTCCTGCGGTACGCTGTCCTCAATCATTTTCTTAACGCCGCCGATTTCATTAGAAAAGCCAACACCGATACCCTGCGCCAGATATACGCCGATTTCGTCACGCATCAGCTTAGACGGGCTGGCAATTCCGAATAAATCTTTAAGGAAGTCGGTAACATCTCCTACCCAATCGCTTATTTTGTCTTTTATCCACCTCGTAGCGCCGCTTATGCCGTTCCAGATGCCCTCTACCATGTTTTTACCGAACCCTGCAAACGTACTGCCAATATCCTTAAATACGTCTGTTATTCCAGTAATTACATTTTTCATGCCCTCTACGGCTTTGTTCTTTACTTCTGTACCCCATGTAGCCACTTTGGAAATTGCACCAGAAATGCTGTTATAAATCTTTTGCGGTATTTCCTTAACAATCGTAACAATGCCCGTTACCATGGCATTCATTACCTCTTTGGCTTTCGTAAGCATATTGTTACCCCACGTAGCCACTTTGGTAACTGCCCCTACTATGCTGTTCCAGATTTTCTGCGGCAGTTCCTTAACAATCGTAATAACGCCTGTTACCATGGCATTCATTACCTCTTTGGCTTTCGTAAGCATATTGTTACCCCACG
>ERZ773258.1831-NODE-1831-length-15228-cov-6.700916_pt1 | contig 15228 bp, 14 predicted proteins | sample MGYA00511962_ERZ773258 | MGnify/ENA primary metagenome ERZ773258 (study PRJEB29015, sample SAMEA2737755) | human gut metagenome | biome: human gut; feature: human-associated habitat; material: faeces | place: China | collected 2012 ... | reverse complement strand
GTTTTGTGGTTGCGGGGGCTGGACTTGAACCAACGACCTCCGGGTTATGAGCTGCAGCCTGTTTGTCCGTCCATTGCGGTTCAACGCTTTCCGGGCCTATTTGGGCCTGAAATAGCCTAAAACCCGAAGGCTGTTCCTCTCCGCTCCGCGGCGATTTTCAGCGGTCTGGGTCAGGTTATGGGTCAGTCTTCTAAAACTGCATAGTTGAACACCAGGAGGAGCGATGGCAATGCCCACCGGTCCTCTTGCACGCAATCAGCTTCGAATCTCACTCTGGCATGGTCCACTCCCGGACGCCGTCGAAGTAGGGACTCTGCTTGCGGCGGCGGAAGTCATCCGGGTCCTTCTTCGACCAGTCATAGAGCCCCTGCCCCGCCGCCTGGCCGGTCTTGCCGGATGCCAGTCCCTCCAGAACCGTTTTTTGTAGTTCCCTGGTGCCGCACAGGTCTGGGTAGACGTTCTGGGCGATCGTGCTCTCCAACTGGAAGCCCACTGCGTCAAAGTACTCCAGAAGTCCGATGGAGGCGTAGCGCATCCCCACGGCGTATTTCACTGCCCGGTCGATATCCGCCGCCGTGGTGACCCCTTGCTCGATCAGGTAGATGGACTCTCGAAACAGGGCCTGCGCGAAGCGATTTACCAGGAGTCCCGGCACGCTGCGGTTCAGGACCACCACCTGTCGGTGCAGCTGTTCCAGCAAAGTCAGCGTCCTGCTGACGACCTCCTCCTGTGTCCGCCGATGTCGGACCACTTCTACCAGCGGCAGCATATGGACCGGCTGGAAGGGGTGTGCGATCAGCAGGCGCTCAGGGCAGGGCGTTAGGTCTGCCAGGATCTCCGCATCCATGGAGGAGGAGCAGGACGCTATGATGGCATCCTGGGCAGCATATTGAGCGATGGCCGCATAGGCGCTCTGCTTTTCCGCTGCACCCTCGGTAACGGCCTCAAAGACGAAGGTGTGATCTTTCAGCGCTGCAGGATCGTTGGTGACGGTCAGCAGGGCCAGGGCTGCCTGCTTGTTGGCCTCTGTAGCTAAGCCTTCGGCGATCAGGTCATCCCAGTTCTGGGCAACTGCGTTCCGGCACCGATCCAACCCGCGTTCCGAGTGGCCGATCACTGTACAGGGGACTCCGTGGCCGATAATCAGTGTGGCTTCGCAAGAACCGATGGTCCCGGAGCCATAAACTGCGATCTGTTCTCTCATGCGCGACCTCACATCATAGCCCAGCCGTGCGTCAGACGGATCGACTGGCCAGTCAGGGCTCCCCGGTCCTTGGACAAAAATACCAGGGTATCGGCCACATCCTCCACGGTGGTGAACACGCCGTCCACTGTGTCCCGCAGCATGATGTTTTTCACGACCTCTTCTTCGGAGATGCCCAGGGAGGCTGCTTGCTCCGGGATCTGCTTTTCCACCAGGGGTGTCTTGATAAAGCTGGGGCAGATGACGTAGGTATGGATGCCGTATTCAGCACCCTCCCGGGCGATGGACTTGGCAAGTCCGGCAACACCGTGCTTGACGAAGTTGTAAGGCTCCTTCAGCTTGGAGCCAACGAATGTCTGGACAGAGCCGGTGAATACGATCTTTCCGCCTCTGCCAGAGGTCTTCATACGGCGGTAGGCCGCCCGGGACACCAGGAAGGCACCGTCCGCATGGATGGCCATCATCTTCCGCCAGTCGGCAAAGGGGTAGTCCTCAAAGGGGTGGACGATTTGGACCCCGGCGTTGGACATCACCAGATCGCAGGAGCCGTAGGCCTCCATCATCCGGTCAAAGCCAGCCTCTACCTCTTCTTCGCTGGAGACATCCATGTGGATGGCGATGGCGGACAGGCCCTCTCCGGTAAGCTGCCCGGCCAGGTCTTGGGCGGCAGGCAGGTTCACATCGGCGATCACCACGCCATAGCCCTCCCGCGCCATGCGCTCAGCGCAGGCCCTTCCGATACCGGAGGCCGCGCCGGTGATCAATGCGGATTTCATAGAAGTTCCTCCTTCATATGCCATATGCAAAATCTATAAACAGAATTTCCTCTATCTTTGCAGCGCAATATATGGCCGCCTATCACAGGATAGATATCCCTGTGTAGAGGTAGCAGCATCTTTTGATACTACGTTGCACGGGCATCACAGCCACGCGCGGCCATAATACCCGTGCAACGCTTTCCGTCAGGCAATTACTGTGAAGATACCGGCACTGACCAGTGCGATGATCGCGGGCGGAACGAGAGCCGTCCAGAAGCAATGCCAGTAAATATCCTTGTGTGTAGTTCCCAGATAGTCGTTGAACAGGAAAATTCCAGTGGCGTGCGGTAGGGAGTCCAAACTTCCGGCGGAAATTGCGATCAGCCGGTGCAGGATCTGCATATCCGCACCTGTAGAGAGGAAATAGTCCGACATACTGGACAGCATCAGACGGGCACCGCCGGAAGAAGAACCGGCCACGCCGGCCAAGACTGCCGTAGCAACAACAGCCAGCAGATAGGGGCTCATTTCCCAGGAAGTAACGCCCTCCACAATATTGGAATAGGCCACAGAGCCCTGTACCACTGCGCCGAAGCCGCAGACTGCGGAGAGGCTTCCAATGGATGTAATGCCGTTATTCAGGCTGCCGAGGATCTTGCGCAAATCCATGCCCTGGAATTTCTTGAAGTTGAGCAGGTAGCAGCTGAGCGAACCCAGCAGCATCGCGCTCACGGACAGCAGTGCGGTATCGCTGATGAATCTGCCGCCGATAAAGATAAAGAGAACCAGCAGGAGCATCGGAAGAAATGCGACCAGCGCAGAGGGTAGCGTATCCCGGTCACTGGTCTGGTATTTCGAAGCGTCGAAGTCCTTCTGGAAGGACCAATGCTCCCCGTTTTTTCTGGCGCGGACCGCGCAGTACTGGCAGTATGCATAATCCATCAGAAACATTGCCACAGCCGCAATGCAGCCGAACACGGGCGCAGCCGTCAGCGGCGTGCCGAGATACTGAGATGGGATGATATTGGTCAGCTGCGGGCTGCCCGGCAGGCAGGTCATAGTGAAGGTGCAGGACCCTGCAAACAGGACCGCCGCGATCAGATGTCTGGGAAGATCCGCTTCCTGGAACATGGTGTACAGGATCGGGCCCACTGCAAACATCACGACAAACAGGCTCACTCCGCCATAGGTCAGGATCGCAACGATGATGATGGAGGCAAGAATCACCCGCTTTTTCCCAAACCAGCCCAGCAGCTTGTAGGCGATCGACAGGGTGCTGCCAGACTCCGTCATCACATGAGCATAGAGTGCGGAGCAGCAGAAAATCAAGAAGTAATTCAGGTAAGTGCCTACATATCCGTCCATGTATAGAGAAGAGAAGGACTCCCATAGTCCCATCCCGTTTGTAAGCACAACGATCAAGGCTGCCAGAAGTGTCAGCGGAAGGGCAGACAGGCCTTTATAAGAGCCAATCATCAAAAAGAGAATTGCCAATATGATACCAATAATCCCAAGCATAAAATATCCTCCTAGATTTCACACAGTGATCAGAGATTGTTCTTTAGGTATTCTCCGATTTCGACCAGCACGTCATAGGCCTCGTCGATCTCATCCCAGAAGAGAATAAAGCCATGCATCAGGTCGGTGCAGTCACGAAATACGACATTCGCTCCTGCTTGCTCCAATGCCCGGGCGTATGCCGCGCCCTCATCATGCAGTGGGTCATAGGTGGCCACGACCACATAAGCATCCGGAAGATTTTCGAAAGACTTGGCCCGCATCGGGCAGAGGTAGGGATTTTCCAGGTCATAGGAATCGCCCACATAGTGGTTCCAATACCACAGCAGAGCGTCCTTCGTGCAGTAATACCCACTGCCGACTGTCTGGACGGACTCCCATCCCGCCATGACGAAATCCGTATTGGGATAGATGAGGACCTGCTTTTGGATGGGGACACCGTTTCGGTCCCGGGCCAGCTGACACATGACCGCCGCAAAATTGCCGCCGGAACTGTCGCCGCACACCGCGATCCGGTTTCGATCCACGCCGATCTGCTCGGCGTTGTCGTACACCCACTGGAGCCCGGTATATGCATCTTCGATACCTGCCGGGAATTTGTGTTCCGGCGCAAGTCGATAGTCCACAGAGGCAAACACGCAGCCACTGGCTGCACACATCACATGGACAGCCTTATCATGTGTCTCCACAGTATCGACTGTCCAACCGCCACCATGATAAAAAACGACGACCGGGAGCAGCCCTGCATCTCCAGTGTCTTTGGGATAATACAGTTTAATCCGCAGAGTTCCCCAGGGACAGGGAACGAATTGATCCTCGGTCCTTCCAATCTCCACCAGAGGAGGATTTGTGCAGTACTGCTTGATATTTGCTTCCCGCACAGCTTCCACTGTGTTCAAAAACAGAGGCTTTCCTTTTTTGGCGCGGATTTTGTCCATCAATTTTTGGGATTGTTCATTGATGCCCATACGCAACACCACTTTCACTTTTTTTGCATTGGTATAGTACTTACCTGTTTCAAATTATAAGCCCATTTGAATAGAAATCAATAATGTAAAAGATAGAATTAAATTTATAGAATTTATATATTTGTAATAATTTTATAAATATAAATTGATAATATATATTGAAGTTTTTTATAATTAAAAATAGCACTGGCCGTCCAAACGACAAAAACTGCCCCGCCTCTCCGGGAGGCGGGGCGGTGTCACAGATCATCCGGGGGCAGATGCTGCCGAACATAGTCTAAAAACAGCGCACAGGATCGAGGCATATACTTCTGCTGGTTCCAGGCCAGCAGGATATCCCAGTACTTCATGTCGTCCTCCAGAGGAACACAGCAGACATTGGGGTCCGGGTGTTTGTCCAGAACCGGCTTTGGAAGGATGGAGACGGCGCGGTTCCGGGCCACCAGTTCTACCATGAAATCCCACTGGGAGCTGAGCAGGGCGATCTTCGGCCGAAAGCCCGCTGTCTGGCAGGCAGACATGATCTGCCGGTGCAGAATGAAATCCTGGTTGAATATGGCAAACTGCTCATCCCGTAGCTGGGAGACCGTGAGTGTTTCCTCCTGAGCCAGCGGATGGTCCTTGTGGAGCAGTGCTACGTTGCGTTGGGTGGAAAAGTGACAGTTCCCATAGGTCTGCGTGCGGTCCGTCTTTAGGGTCACGGCCAAGTCCACGGTGCCTTCCTCGACTCGCTGGTTGATCTTATTGGCGCCGTCCTCGATCATGGTGATGCGGATATTGGGGTAGGCTGCAGAGAAGTTGGGAATCAAATCGCCAAAAAAACAGGCGCCAAACAACGGAGAAAGTCCCAGCGTAAAGGCCCCTGCGCTATGGGAGTCTGTGACCTTGACATCCTCTACTGTCTTTTGATAGAGATCGATCAACTGCCTGCCGCCGTTCATCAACCGTAGGCCGCCGTCCGTTAGGACCTGTCTGCGGTTGAAGGTGTAGAAGAGGGGGAGACCAAGTTCCTCCTCCAGCTTTTTTACAGCGATCGATAGAGTCGGCTGGGAGATGCCGAGCTTTTCCGCCGCCTTGGAGTAGCTGCCCTCCTGTGCGACGGCCATAAAATAGGTGAGTTGTTTGATGTCCATAAAAATATCCTTTCTTGAGCACTGATAAAACCGGGGAGCAGCTGCCTAAATAGTATATTTTTAATTATCATATCACAAGTTATAAAAAAGTGTAATAGATATCCGGATTTTTCGGAAGAGTTTGAAAAGATATACCATGTCTAAATACGGCAGGTGCAGCTATGAAAGCCGGGTAAAAAAGCCATTGCTGTTTGGCGCGCTGTGGAATGCCATCTGAATGCCTTGGTGGTATTCCTGCCGAAAGCAGAGCAACCAGCCCAGTAGGCAGGGCAGGGCAAGCAGAGCGTTTGGCTTGCCATTGGCCACCAAACGCTTTTTGCGGGCTGACGCCCACACCCACTTTTTCGGCCCGAGGGCCAAAGGGCAGAGAGAAGAAAGGCGCATTCGCCCAATGCCGGAATTACGATGCCGTTGACAAAGAAGAAGCCATTTTTTCTCTGTCATTGACCCCTTCAACAATTCCGCCCCTGTTTGGCCCGGTGAGCCGTTGTGTCGGGCGAGTAGGGACGGGGAGGCACCGTGCCCGCCGAAGCAAGTTTGTAGCCCTTGTCGGGCCCGTGTGCGGAAGTTCCGCAACTGCTGCCGGAGCACGCTTCCACCCTCAAATTGAGGGTGAACCTACCCGTTGAAAATATAGCAGGATAAAAGGCAGGCGTCAAAACTGCCGCTCTGCCAAGTCACAACTGCCCGCAGTGCGGGCAGTTACGGGGATTTTTACGTGGCTGTGAAGTGGGGTCAAAAACAGCAAGCGGGGATCACGTTTGCGGTCACATTCCCGGAATGCTTAGAGGCATGGACAAAAAGTAGGGGTCATGCTGGGGATACGTACAGCTTTCTGCTGCTTTGCCACACGGTTTCGGCAGGGGCTCCCCCTCAGAAATTGCGGTACTGAAAACAAGAATAGGGCACCCGGACAAGGGGCCAAGTTGTTACTTTTCTGATAATAGATGCCGTGCCCCCTGGCTATTGAGCCAGCGTCGTGATATGGTATGTCGCTGACAAGGAGGCGGTATGATGTACGACTATATGAAGGCCCTGCACGCAAGGTTCTGCCGGGAGCCGGAGCTTCAAAAAGCCCGGGAGGAATTGGAACAGGCTTACAGAGAAATCAAGGCGAGGTTAGGCCAGCAAGACCAGGAGATTTTGCTCCAGCTGGCGGATCTGGAGAATGAACTGCGGGAAGAAACTTCTCTGACATCCTTCATCGCCGGTTTTCAGCTGGGCATGGGGATCGCCGGAGAGATGGAACGGTATTGCTTCGAGGACGAGGAAGAAAAGCAGGTCATAGAAAGAGCCAAAGCGGAGCATCCCCACGTCAAAGATTGATATGCTATTCAAAGAAAAGGGTTGCCGCCGGTAGCCCTTTCTTAATTTTCTGATAACTGTGGCTGTAAGCCCTGGCTATTTCTGTTCTCTGTGGTATGGTGTGTCGTTGAAAAGGAGGCGGATGCCATGGCAAAGAAACGCGCCAACGGAGAGGGGAACATCAGAAAGAGAAAAGACGGTCGCTGGGAGGGCCGGTACACTGCAGGGCACGATCCGGAGACCGGCAAGGCCATCTACAAAAACGTCTTGGGCCGGACCCAGGCAGAGGCAAAGAGCAAGTTGAAAGCGGCTATCGAGGAAACCAAGAGCCTGGATGTGACCAAAACCGGAAAATACACGGTAGGCGCATGGATGGACGAGTGGTTTGAAAACTATGCCAAAATCAAAGTCCGGCCATCCTCCCACCAGACCTATCGAGGATACATCGACAACCACATCAAGCCAAACATCGGGAAGGTTCCGCTGGAAAAACTCACCTCTCTGGAGTTACAGAAGTTCTACAAGAAGCTGCTGACCAGCGGGAGAATTGACAGGGTCGAGAGCAAACACCAGGCAAAGGGCCTCAGTCCCAAGACGGTGCGGAACATCCACCAGATCATCGCCTCGGCCATGAAACTGGCGAAGGAGCAGAAAATCATCGCTGCCGACCCCACCGAGGGCTGTGCCCTGCCGAAGCCGGAACATCGGGAGATGAAAACTCTCCCAGTGGAGCAACTGACCTCCTTCCTGAGAGAAGCAAAGGACAGCGGGGTATTCGAGATGTACTATGTGGAACTGGCAACTGGCCTTCGACGGGGCGAGTTGCTTGGCCTGAAGTGGGAGGATCTCGATTTCGAACACGAGAACCTCCGGATAAAGCGGCAGATCGCCCGCATCAACGGAGAAATCGTGGAAGCGCCCCTGAAAACGAAGAACGCCTACCGCACACTGCCTCTGGCGGAGGACACGATAGCTGTCCTAAAACAGCAGAAGAAAAAAGTCGGCAGCAGCCACTGGGTATTCCCCTCGCCTACCGGCGGCCTGATCTCCCCAGACAGCGTGATTCACATGCTCCACCGGGTGCTGAAACGAGCCGGGCTGCCCAGAGTTAGATTCCACGATCTGCGGCATACCTTCGCAACGCTGGCCCTCCAGAACGGGGTGGACATCAAGACGGTGTCCGGGATGCTGGGACACTTCTCGGCAGGGTTCACCCTGGACACCTACGCCCACGTGACTACGGCAGCCCAGAAGGAGGCTGCCAGGACCATGGAAAAGGTCCTGACGGCGGCGCTGTAAACTCCTAAAAATCCCTCGAAAAAGAAGAAAGGCCCGGAGGCGGAAATGCCGCCTCCGGGCCGATTTTTTGACCCGTATGGGTCACGGTTTGGGTCACCCCGGTGTCCGGAAAACGGGGACGTCTCCCAAAGTTGCAAAAGTGAAAGAAAATCACCGCTTTCCGGCTGGAAAGCGGTGATTTTGTGGTTGCGGGGGCTGGACTTGAACCAACGACCTCCGGGTTATGAGCCCGACGAGCTACCAACTGCTCTACCCCGCGATATTCTGTTCTGTGGTGCCGGTGACCGGACTCGAACCGGTACAGTATCGCTACCGGGGGATTTTAAGTCCCCTGTGTCTACCAATTCCACCACACCGGCAGCTGTCGGCAATGATTAGAATACCATACTCTCCAGTCATTGTCAAGCACGGGCAAGGAAAACCTTTCAAATTTTTTCGACAACTCCCGCTGCAAAAAGTCCAGACAGGTGCCCGTTTCCGTGCAATTTTCCGCCCGGAGGCGCATATACTGGCTGAGAACCCAAATGCAAAGGAGGAAATAAAATGATGAGACACCAGACGATTAGCGGCGGGGATGTGGATGACCTGATCTTTCAGGACAGCTGGACCACCAGTCAGCGATAAGAACTGCAGGACGCCGCTTTCGCGGCGTCCTTTTGCGTCACGGACAGATGGTGCCCCCGCCCAGCACCAGATCTCCATCGTAGAACACCACCGCCTGCCCCGGGGTGACGGCCCGCTGAGGCTCTGTGAACACCATGCGGATGCGGCCGCCGGGCAGCGGTTCCACTGTGGCGGCAGCTTCCCGCTGGCTGTACCGGGTCTTGGCGGTGACGGACAGGGGGCGGTCCGGCTCCGGTACGGAGAGCCAGTTCACCCGCTCCGCCGTCAGCTCCCGGGTGTAGAGGCGGTTGTCCTCCCCTAGGATCACGGCATTCCGGTCCGGGTCCTTCCCCAGCACGTACTGCGGCGCGTTGGCGCTGACGCCCAGCCCTTTCCGCTGGCCGATGGTATAGCATTCCATTCCCCTGTGGCGGCCCAGCACACGGCCTTCTGAGTCCAGGAAGTCACCGGGGACGGGCTCCACGCCGCCATACTGCCGCAAAAACGACACATAGTCCCCATCCGGCACAAAGCAGATGTCCTGGCTGTCGGCCTTCTGGGCGTTGGACAGGCCGTTGGCGGCCGCCAGGGCCCGCAGGGCAGGCTTTTCATAGTCTCCCACCGGCAGCAGCAGATGGGCCAGCTGGTGCTGGGTCAACTGATAGAGGAAGTACGTCTGGTCCTTCCGTCGATCCGCGCCCCGCAGCAGCTGCCAGCGGCCGGAGGGCGTATCGAGGCGGACTCTGGCGTAATGGCCGGTGGCCATGGCGTCCGCGCCCTGGTCCAGCGCCCAGTCCAGCAGGGCGCCGAACTTGATCTCCCGGTTGCAGTCAATGCAGGGATTGGGTGTGCGGCCGTGGGTGTAGGCCCACACAAACCGGTCCATGACCCGCTCGCGGAACAGATCGCACAGGTCCAGCACCACATGGGGAATCCCCATGCCGGCGGCCACGGCGCGGGCTGTCTCGATATCATCCGCAGAGCCGCACAGGCCCGGGCGGTCCTTATAGGGATGCAGGCGCAGCGTCACGCCGGTGACATTATAGCCGGCCTGCCGCAGCAGCAGCGCCGCTGCGGCGCTGTCCACGCCGCCGCTCATGGCCACAAATACACGCTGGGACATAAATGGGTTCCTCCTGAAAAGGCCGACGGAGCGCCGGTCGTGTGATAGGGCTATTGTAGCCGATTTCCGGAAAAAAGGAAAGCCGCTTCTGCGAAAAAAACCGACCCCAGCCGGAGCCAGGGTCAGTCCAGATGGCGCTGGGAGAAAGCCTGGGGGGGCAAGGCGTCCGCCAGGGCCAGGAGGAGCGGATTGAAGCCGCCGTTGTAATCGAACTTCACGTCCGACACGTCCGCAGTCCCGCATCGCCGGTCCGGCAACGACAGGGTGAAGCGGGACCCCTGCCCCGGCCGGGACTCGGCAATCATGGTGCCGCCGTGGCGCTCTGCGATGTGCTGGCAGATAGGCAGTCCCAGGCCCAGGCCGTGGGGCTGGGGCGCCATCGCATCGTCGTGAAGGTAGCGGTCGAACAGGAAGGGGATCTGGTCCTCCTGGATACCGCAGCCGGTGTCGGACACGGACAGGCGGACCCATCGGTTGATGAATTTCAGCTCCACGGTCACCGCGCCTCCGGCGGGGGTAAACTTCAGGGCATTGGAGAGCAACTGGTAGAGCAGCAGCTCGATGGAGGGCTGGTGAAAAGCGCAGGTGTGGCAGTCCGCAGCGCTCCGGAATTCCAGCTGGACCTTTTTGAGCGCAAACAGACCCTGAGCCCCGGCACAGACCGCACGGACCGTCTCCGTCAAATCCCGGTCCCGGACGGGGAGGGGCGCGTCCTGCCCCAGCTCTCCCGCCGCCGTCAGATTGTTCACCAGCCGCAGCAGGCGGTAGTAGCTCTGATCCAGCAGGGAAGCTGTGGAATCCAGCGCCGGATCCCCCTCCCGCCGGATGGCAGGCGCCAGCTGGGCGGCCGCCAAGTGCAGGTTTCCCAACACGCTGCGCAACTGGGCGGCGATGTTGGGGAACACAACGGAGAAGTCAAATTGCTCTGCTTCCATAGGCGCATCCTTTCAGCTGGGATTCTCTCTTGTAGCATATACGGGGAGGGGCTTTCAAACCGTGGAAAAGCCTGCCTCGAACACCAATAGGATAGCAAAAAAGGGATGCAAAGACAAGGTCTTTGTCGAAAAAGGGGGAAAAATGTCGAAGTCCGGCAGACACGGCCGAACAGAAGTCCAGTCTGTGCAAAACGGACAACAAATCTTGCGTTTTATATGCGCAATTTTACGCAAAATTGCGGTGACATTTTCCGGTAATATGGTATAATGAGGACAACATCCGCTGCGGCGGAATACGGAATACAGGAAGGAATGGGAACATGGCGATCAAAGTGGGAATCAACGGATTTGGCCGGATCGGCCGCGTGGCACTGCGGATCATGGTGGAGCGCGGCAGCGCCACCTATCAGATGTGCGGCATCAACCTGCGGAACGCGGACCTGGACTACATGGTCTATCAGGTGAAGTACGACTCCGTGTTCAAGACCTTTCAGGGCACGGTGGAGCGGGACGACCGTCACCTGATTATCAACGGCAAGAAGATCCGGGTTTACAGTGAGGACGACGCCGCCAACATCCCCTGGGACGACTGCGGCGCCGAGTACATCATCGAGTCCACGGGCGCCTACTGCACCACGGAAAAGGCCTCCGCCCACTTCCGGCACGGGGCGAAAAAGGTCATCATCTCCGCCCCGGCCAAGGACGACATCACGCCCACCTTTGTCATGGGAGTGAACCACAAGCGGTACACCCCGGAGATGGACGTGGTCTCCAACGCCTCCTGCACCACCAACTGCCTGGCCCCCATGACTAAGGTCATCAACGACACCTTCGGCATCGAGCAGGCGCTGATGTCCACCATCCACGCCGCCACCGCCAAGCAGAAGGCTGTGGACGCCCGGGCGGGCCGGGACTGGCGTACCGGCCGCAGCGTCCTGGGCAACATCATTCCCTCCACCACCGGCGCGGCCAAGGCGGTGGGCGTGGTAATTCCGGAGCTGAAGGGTAAAATGACCGGCATGAGCTTCCGGGTGCCCACCAACGACGTGTCCGTGGTGGACCTGACCGCCCGCCTCAAGCAGCCTGCCAGCTATCATGATGTGTGCGTGGCCATGGAAAACGCCGCCCAGAACAGCATGAAGGGCATCATCACCTGCACCAACGACCAGGTGGTGTCCTCCGACCTGACGGGGTTTTCAGAGACCTGCATCTTCGACGAGACCGCCGGCATCATGCTGGACAACAACTTTGTGAAGCTGATCGCCTGGTATGACAACGAGTGGGGCTACACCAACAAGATCCTGGATCTGATGGCCTACATGCATACAGCGGACCAGAGCCGGTAATACGCTTTTTAGGGCGCGGGCAGCTGCCTGCGTCCTATTTTTTTCATATTAACATAGTACTTTGTACGTTGTCAATAAAGTACTAGACTATATTTTTCTTTATTGGGAAATAGGGTACACTTTTCTCAAACAGCAGGAGCAGTGCTTTTATGAGAAAACGTGACCCAAACAGAATAGAGATGGGACGCCGCTTTCGGGAAGCCAGAGAGCGACTCAACTGGAGCAGAGAAGTGCTTGCCGAGCGGGCCGATCTATCTGTGTCCTTTATTGCGGATTTGGAGCTGGGAAACACCGGCACCCGGCTGGAGAACTTTATCCACACCGCCCAGAACACCTTCTATCAGGCTACTATCACCTTCACCAGCCAGAGCCTGGGGGCCAAACGGCCTCGGCAGGCGGTCCAGGTCTTTTGGATCTGCATGGGACTGACGGTGGGCCTGGGTCTGGTGATGTGCGTGCTGCTGCGGCTCTTCCAGCCCCAGCTGCTGGGCATCTACGTCAAGCCCGCGGATGACGCCTATGAGGCCGTGATGGCCGCCGGTGTGACCCGGGTCCTGGCTATCAGTCAGTTCCAGTGGATAGGCGGCATGATGGAAACCGCCTGCGGCTCCATCCGCGGCTTGGGCAAAACCATCAACCCCACCGTCACCACACTGATCGGTGCCTGCGGACTGCGGGTCATCTGGCTGTATACCATCTTCAAAGCTGTGGGGACCATCGAGAGCCTGTACTGGTCCTATCCCGTCTCCTGGACGCTAACCTTGGTCATCCACATCGTTTTCCTGCTGATCTACAAGCGCCAGCTGGAAGCCCTACAGAAAGGAGAAAACGCCTGTGCGCCACCTGTTTGATCTGGACTCCCCTGTGATGTCCGCCCTGTCCACCCTGCTGGACTTCTTCGTCCTCAGCATCCTCACTCTGCTCTGCTCCCTGCCAGTGGTCACCGCCGGGGCCTCCTGGTGCGCGCTATATAGCTCCATGGCAGACATGGTGGCCGGTGCCCCGATGCATATCCGGGGGTACTTTTCCCACTTCCGGCAGCTCTTCAAGCCCGCCACGAAATGTTGGGTGGCCATCCTGGCTTTGGCGTATCTGTTCTATCTGGACTTCCAGGCCATCGGCAGTCTGCCCCCTTCTGTCCAGCTCTTCTTCTGGGGAGGCGTGCTGTTTCTGGTGTTCTGCCTGCTGATGGCCTTGGCCTTCCTGCCGCCGGTAATCAACGCCAATCCCTCCCTTCGCTTCCTGCAGCTGTGGAAGGCGGCCCTAGTCCAAGGCATTGGGCGGCTGCCCCGGTCTCTGGCAATTTTGGCAGTGCTGGTCATCCCTGCTGTAGTGCTGTTCTTCTCTCCCCGGTGGTTCTGGCTGCTGATTTTCGTGTGGTCTTTCTTGTGGCCAGCAGCAGCGGGCTACCTGTGGGCCCGACTTACGGTTCGGCTATTCGGGCCTCTGGTCAATTGATCAATAAAGGCCGACGGTTGACCTTCTCCAAAACGCTGAAGCCCGCAAGTCTATGCCAAAATGGCGTAGGCCGCACCCCTATTTCTATTCATTCGTTTTTTGAGCAAGGTGACATTCCCACCTCTTTACCATGCAGGAAGAGAATCGCTGTTGCACCCTTGGCAGCCGCTATCTTCACAAGGAAATAGATGACGTATCTTTTATGCGGCCAGGGAGAGTGTCACTTCGGAACTGCTGGCTGATACTATTTGGACACTGCCGAAGGAAGAATGCAACAGAATCCCCCTGTATACGAAGATCCAACATCGAGTCTTATTCTGACGGCCTGTTTCGAGCGGAGGCTGTCATTCTCAAGCATTTCCGATCCCGTGTAGAACGGGCGTATCCCAGTTCATCTCAGGTACAATCCGGTGCTAGGGTGCTGATTCTAGTGAATCGGGGATACTTCGCATTGGAGGAGCACATCGGCATAGCTGCATCGGCAACATAGCAGCTGCCGGAAATAGTCTGTGACATACGACAGGAGGGATTTCATTGAAGATTATTTGTGCGAAAGACTACAGTGACTTGAGTCGCAAGGCCGCCAACATCATCTCCGCCCAAGTTATTCTGAAGCCGGAGAGTGTGCTGGGCCTGGCTACGGGTTCCTCACCGCTGGGGGTCTACCGCCAGTTGATTCTCTGGTACGAAAAAGGAGATCTGGACTTTGCGGAGGCAACCTCGGTGAATCTGGACGAGTACCGGGGGCTGTCGGCAAACAATACGCAAAGCTATCGCTACTTCATGCATAAGAACTTCTTCGACTACATCAATATTGCTCCCGACCATATCCATATTCCCGATGGCATGGCTGCGGATCCGGATGCGGAGTGCCGCCGGTACGACCGTCTGATTGCGGATTTGGGCGGTATCGACCTGCAGCTTCTGGGGATTGGCCGTAATGCCCATATCGGTTTCAACGAACCGGACGATCACTTCTCCAAATACACTCACCAGGTTGACCTGACGGAAAGCACCATCGCCGCGAACACCCGCTTCTTCGAGCGGGAGGAGGACGTTCCCCGGCAAGCCATCTCCATGGGGATGCAAGCCATTACCCAAGCCAGAAAGATCCTTCTGATCGCCAGCGGTGCCGATAAGGCCGACGCCATTTACGCCAGCTGTTTTGGACCGGTGACTCCCGGAATACCAGCTTCCATTCTCCAGCTCCATCAGGATGTTACGGTCATTGCCGACAAAGACGCCCTCTCCAAATGCCCGCAGCAAGCTTGGGCGCAGAAAGCCCCGAGCAAAGAAATCCACACTGGGTTTCTTTTCAGATAAGCAGCAAGGTATTTCTCCAAATTGTCTGTCCCTGTCCACCAGCTTCAGCTCTGCTTGTTATCTTCGAACCCTAGTGATTGCCCCAATCCCGATGTTCTTTGCAAGCAGACTCATTGTAGCCATTATGACCGCTATCCTCACAAGGTGTTCGCTATGTGTTCCAAGAGCAGGTCAACACCTATCTGACCACCGGTCCAGTGAAAGGCCGGACACTCTCACGGCACAGACACACCACTCCAGCCTGTACTGTCTCCA
>ERZ773258.1819-NODE-1819-length-15309-cov-3.308378_pt1 | contig 15309 bp, 14 predicted proteins | sample MGYA00511962_ERZ773258 | MGnify/ENA primary metagenome ERZ773258 (study PRJEB29015, sample SAMEA2737755) | human gut metagenome | biome: human gut; feature: human-associated habitat; material: faeces | place: China | collected 2012 ... | reverse complement strand
CGCGCCGAATGACGAGAGGAGAGAACAGCGATGAAAAACCAAAACAGAAGAGCGGGCAGCCTGCTCCTGACGCTGGCCCTGCTGCTGGGCCTGTGTTCCCCTATGGGGGGGCTTGCGCCGGAGGCGAAGGCGGCGGATACGCCCAAGCCCGCCGCCCCCGTGCTGGATGACTTCCTGGTCCCGGTATCCCAGGCCGCTCAGGTCCCCTCCGGATATACAGGAATCTTTACCGTGGACGAGTTGACAGCCATATCTGACGCGCCCAATGTTGATTATATCCTGATGGCGGATCTGGATCTGTCCGGCCTGGAGTGGACGTCTCTCTGCCGCGATGACGACGCTCCCTTCACCGGCACCTTTGATGGAAACGGTCATGTGATCTCCGGGCTGACGGGTACCAATGGTCTTTTCTATTATACGGACGGCGCAGTAATTCAAAATCTGGGTCTGAAGCAAGTCACCATTCAGTCCGCCCAGACCTCCGACGACGCAGCAGGCGGTTTGATCGCTACCCTGCTAGGCGACACTGAGATCCGCAACTGCTATGTACAGGGGGACCTCAGCAGCGATACCAGATACCTCGGCGGCATCGTGGGAAGAAGATTGGGGAACGGCATTGGCCTGACGGTGGAGAACTGCTGGATGGCAGGGGACCTGATAAGCAGCTTTGGCAGCTCCCTGTCCAACGAGGGCTACGTGGGCGGTATTGCAGGCGGAGATCACTACTGGAATCCCATCCTGACCGGATGCATCCATAGCGGCAGGATTGAGGCAACCGGCAACCACGGCCAAGTGGCCGGGATCTGCGGTTCGGCGTATTCTCCTACGGTCACCGCCTGCCAGAATTATGGCTCTATTGTGTTCCGCGGTTCCGATGCCGACCTTTCGGGGATGACAAATCTATACTCACAGGGCGAGGCCGTGGTCGACAGATGCATGAATGCAGCCGACATCACCCTGGAGGAGGGAAACAGTTCCTGTAATGTGAGCGGCCTGGTGGGGGGCACTGCGGAAATTACGAATTCCTTCAACTGCGGGGATATTACGGTCACTCAAAGCGACCGGAACAGCTATACGAACGTCAGCGGGATCGCCACCGATACAAGCAATGCACAAAACAACTACAATGTGGGTCAGATCATTATAAATAAAAAGAATCTGTTGTATGCCGGATCTCTGTTCGAGCATATCAATGGCCCTGCCGCCAGCTGCTACTGCCTGGACGGTGACATACCGCCCTATCATAACTGCTACACTCCGGAAAATCTGACCAATTTCACCGCCCTGACGGAAAGCCAGATGCAGGACGCCTCCAGCTACGTCGGCTTTGATTTCTCTACTGTATGGACGATGGGCACCGGCCGCTACCCCTATCCTGTCCTCCGGGACATGGCAGGCGGTACAGGGGACGATGAGCCGCTGATCCCCACTCCCGTCCTGATAAGCGCGGCCAACGAGCAGGAGGGGGTACGCCTCACCTGGACCCGTCCTCTGGACAGTCTTGATATCACCTACTCCGTGGACGGCTATAAAGTGCTGCGAAAGAGCGGCGGCGGGGACTATCAGGTCCTGGCCGATGCGGGCGACAGCCTCTCCTATCTGGACCAAACCGCTGAGGAAGGCGTGACCTACACCTATACCGTTCAGGCCTATTATGGAGATAAAACCGGCGGCTATGACCCGGACGGGCTGACGGTTGTACGGACCGCCGGCGGAGGTCAGGGCGGCATAGACCCAGCCGACATTCCGGTTCCCTTCCTCCGGACGGTGCGCAACAGGGCGGACGGCATTGAGATCTCCTGGAACAGTCCACTCTTGTCCTGGGACATTCCGGGACTTGAGGCGGGCTACCAGATCCTGCGCAGAACGGAGGAGGAGAGCAGCTACACGCAGATCGGCTCCGTCCAGGGGATCGATACGCTCACCTACACCGACACCGGCGTAACGGAAGGGACAAATTACATCTACACGGTCCGGATGTTTGTCAGGGATGAGACCGGAGGCTATGAGGAGGAAGGGCTGTCCATCCTGCGCAGTTCCATCCTCATTCAGGGCATCGATTTTTCGGGCGGAAGAACCCTGCTTCCACTGAAGGGCTCAAATATGGTGCTGGAGCTGGAGGAAAACGGCCTGTCTGAATACTACCTGGAGGACGGCGTGTTTACGGGCTCCGTCCGGCTGACGGCCGGCGGCGAGGTTCTGGCCTCTGTCAAGCCGGAGTATGATGCGGAGTACAAGCTGTTGAGCTTTGCGCTGTACCCGGAGGCAGACGGCTATTTCCCGCCGAATACCGACGCGGAAATCCAGGTGCTGGATCGGGCGGGCCGTGTTGTCGCGGAAATTTCCTGCAAGACCAGTTTCCAGCAGTGGGCCGCCACCAATTTTGACACCGGCGACGCGGCGCTTCCAAGGGAGCTTATCTACCTGCTCCTGAGCGGGGACGAAAGCAGCGGTTTTGGGTACAGCAACAAGGCCGATCAGCTGATTGGCAAAGGTATCGAGCCCGGTAAGGGCGGCTTTTGTTTTGGCATGGCCCTGTCGGTCTCCCTTGTCAACTGGAGCGACGTCTATCAATTTCAGGGATATGATATCCTCGATGAGACCGGCACTTCGGCGCAGGTCCTCTCCTATACGCCCATGCTTGGAGAATACAGGGAGTTCAGTGCAACAGAGTTCATACAGCTGTGCCATCTGGTGCAGTATCTCAGCCAGGTCCAGGCGGAGATGAATCAGAACAGATGGAACTACACCGGGATATTGAAGGAGATTGACCGGTATAAAAGCGGAGCATGCCCGATGCCTCTGGCCTGGATCGAAAACACAGCGAGCGGCCAGAGCCATACGCTGGGCGCTTTTGACTACCGTCTCGAGGGCGATGACCTGTACATCCTGTGCTACGACTGCAACCTGGCAGGGACGGTCAAAGAGATCCAGGTGAAAGATTATCAGGATGCGGACAGCGCCAGCTGGTCCTTTGTCACCCTGGGCTGGGGCGGCTCCCAAGCGGACGCAGGTCTCTGGGCTGATAAGAATTACTTCACCTATTACGCCCCCGATATGGGAGACGACATCTTCTTCTATACAGAAAAGGCCCGGACCGATGTCCTGGCCTCTGTCTCCAGCGAAGAGGATTTGGAACAGATACAGACCACAGGCACACTGCAGGTGACCCCCATCTCCTATCTGTCCAGCGCTGAGGAGGCGGACGCCCCCCTTCTGGCCGATGCAAATCCCTTTGACGGAGTGAAAGCCTGGATTTCCGGCGATGGGACGCTTTTGCTGGAGCGCCTAAGTCCGGACGGAGAAATTACCCTGGCGGACAATACCGCCGCATACCACGCAGACGCCGCTGCAAGCTATGCCGCCGCGCTCCAAAATGGAGCGGTGGATCAGGTCTCCGCCGGCGGCGGCGCCCTGACGCTCACCTGCGAGTACTATGCGGAAAGTGGGGACAACATCGCCGTCACCTTTACCGGTGCGCCGGACAGGGAGGGCGGCAGCGTAACCATGAAGCGGGAAAACGGGGCCGTTGTCTTCCAAAATGCCGGGGCCGACAGCTCTGTTACGGTCGTCTATCAGGATACCGACGGCGGCGCACCCGACCGAACCTGGACGCAGACGGTCTCCGACGGCGATACGATCCGCATTGAGGCCGACGGCGAAAGCGCCCCCGTCATCAAAGCGGATGGGGATGATTCCGGTTCCGACGGCGGCGGAGACGACACCGGGGACAGCGGTTCCGGCGGCGGCTCCTCCTCCGGCAATCAGACCACAGTGGAGGACAGCGAGGGCGGCACGATCTCCGTCAGCAAGAAGAACCCCTCCAAAGGGGAAACTGTGACCATCACCACAGATCCCGAGGACGGGTATGAGGTAGACTCCATCCTCGTCACCGACCGCAACGGCAATCCCATAGCGGTCACAGACAACGGCGACGGCACCTATTCCTTTGTACAGCCCTCCGGTGCAGTCACCATTCAGCCCGTGTTCCGTCCCATCTCCGCGCCTGTGTTTGACGACGTGCCCTCCGGCGCCTGGTACTACGGCGCGGTGCAGTGGGCAGTGGAGAACGGCATTACCTCCGGCACTTCCTCCTCCACCTTCTCCCCCGACCGGCCCTGCACCCGCGGCGAGGTGGTCACCCTTCTGTGGAGGGCGATGGGGGAACCGGAGGCAGACGCCTCCAGCTGTCCCTTTACGGACGTCCAGACCGGAGATTATTGCTATGACGCCGTCCTCTGGGCGGCGGAGAGCGGCATCACCACCGGCACCTCCGCCACCTCCTTCTCCCCCGGCCTGGTCTGTACCCGCGCCCAGGTAACCGCTCTCCTGTGGCGGGCGATGGGAGAGCCGGAGACGCAGACGGACGGCAATCCCTTTGCAGACGTGCAGGCTGGGGACTATTACTGCAAGGCCGTTCTCTGGGCTGTGGAAAACGGCGTCACCACCGGCACCTCCTCTGCCGCCTTCTCCCCCGACACAGCCTGTACCCGCGCCCAGGCAGTCACGTTCCTCTACCGGAATTTTACAAAATAGCCGGGCGGCTGCAGGGGAACGCCGAATCAAGCGCAGCCTGCCTTCATCATGGCCCTGCGGCAACAGCTCCGGTTAGCTGTTGCCGCAGGGCCTTTCTTTTTTCCGCGCTGTACCGCAGGGGTTGACATCACCACGCTCCTGTCATATAATAAGAAAGCAAATAATATGAATTCTTATTATTTGGAGGCGAATTGGTTTGGAAACGCTGCACTATTCCCTGATGAAGGCCCACACCACCCTCAACCGGAGGGTGCTCGCCCGGGCGGCCGGGCTGGGCCTGACTCCTGGACAGCCCAAGGTGCTGGACTATCTGATTGACCACGAGGGGCACGATCAGAAGACCATCGCGGCCTACTGTGAGATTGAGCCGGCCACTGTGGGCAGTATCCTCCTGGGCATGGAGGATGCCGGTCTGATTGTCCGCAGGCAGCACCCCGGAAACCGGCGCTCCCTCTTCGTCTACCTGACGGAGAAGGGGCGGGCGGCCGCGGAGGCCATGGCGGAGGTCTTTGCAGAGATGGAGGCGCAAGCCACCCGGAGCTTTTCCCCGGAGGAGACCGAAACGCTGCGGACACTGCTCAACCGGATGTGCGCGGACGCGCAGGCGGCAGAACAGGGGGCGCAGGGAGTATGAGAGAGAGAAGGAGTCCCCGCGAACTGGTGCGGCGCTATCTGGTGCTGGCGGCCGGCCTGTCCATTATGGCCCTGGGGGTGGCCTTCTCCATCAAGGCCGGACTTGGCACCTCCCCCATCTCCAGCATTCCCTATGTCGTGAGCCTCTTCTCCCCCCTGACGGTGGGCAATACCACGATTATCGTAAACGTCCTGCTGATTTTGCTGCAGATTCTGATCCTCCGCAGGCGCTATCAACTCATCCAGCTGATCCAACTGCCGGTGGTCCTCTTTTTCGGGTACATGACCGACTTCTTCGTCTGGGTGCTCCAGAACGTGGCCCCCTCCGCCTATTGGCAGCAGTGGGTGCTGTGCGCCATTGGTATCCTCCTGGTGGGTATCGGCGTCAGCCTGGAGGTGACCGCCAATGTGGTCACCATGGCCGGAGAGGGCCTGGTCCTGGCGTTGTGCCAGGTTCTACCCGTCAAGTTCGGGACTATGAAAGTCATTGTGGACGTGAGCTTTGTGGCCAGCGCGTGCATCCTCTCCTTCCTCTTCCTCCACACCCTGGCGGGGGTACGGGAGGGGACGGTGGCGGCCGCGCTTATGGTGGGCACCATCGCACGGCAGATCAACCGTCTTCTTCAGCCATTGAGCGAAAAGTTGCGCGCCGTCCCCACACTGGAAGAACCCGTCTCATAAAAAAGGCCCCCGCGCCGTATACCGGCGCGGGGGACTCGCTTATCTTTCTTATCTTTTCCTTCCGTCCGCCGGAGACGCCTATGCGCTCCAGACAAGGGTATTGCCGGTAAATTCCGCCGCAACCTCCCCCCGGTCCAGTAGCCAGGACAGGTAGGAGCGAATGGTGGAGCCCACCAGGACATACTGGTTAAAGTCCATGGACAGTCCATAGCGGTCAAACACAGCCTTCAAAACCTGCTCCTGCGTTTTAGGTGTATGGCAAATCTCCTTGACAGCTTCTGCAATTTCAAGCACCTTGTTCCGGTTCAGGGCCGCCAGCGGCGCGATGTCCTCCGCCGCAGGCGCGTGTGCGGGAATGAAGCAGGAGCCCTCCAGCCGCTCCACCTTGTCCAGGGTCTCCAGGTAGGCCCCCACGTCGTAAATAAAGTTGACATGGTATTTCTCCACAATGGCGGCCCCCGACAGGCAGTCGGCCAGGAACCAGACTCCGTCCGGCGTTTTCACTCCCACCATGTCGAAGAAGTGGCCGGGCAGGGGCAGGATCTCCATCCCCGCCGGCAGGGGCAGCTCTGAGAGGTCCTGCACGCCGCTGGGCTGCGCCATCAGAAATTTGTTGCGCAGCGCCTTGGGCGGGTATCCCCCGTAGAGGAAGGACGGCTCCAGACAGGGCCAGCGGGTAAAGGCGGCCTCCATGCCGGGGGCATAGATCGAGCAGCCTGTGCGCTCCTGAAGCAGCTTGTTTCCGCCGATATGGTCCGCGTTGGAGTGGGTGTTGAGAATGGCCAGCAGCCTCCAGCCGTTCTGGTCCAGCAGCTTTTGGACCTTCTTCCCTGCCTCCTTGTCGTTGCCGCTGTCGATGAGAAAGACGCCGTCCCCGTTGACCTGCACCACCCCCATCTTGGCGGGACAGTCGATATACCAGGTGTGCGCCGCCACTTGAATCAGCTCATACACGGCTGTAGGCCTCCCGCCCGCTCTGGTAGAGGTTGCCCCCGGCGCTGTCGATGGCAACTGTGAGGGGTAAGTCCTTTACAGTCATGCGCTTGACCGACTCGCAGCCCAGCTCGTCAAAGGCCACCACGTCGGCGGTCTCGATGCACTTGGCAATGAGGGCCCCGGCGCCGCCCACGGCGGCAAAGTAGCAGGCGCCGTTGCGGACGATGGCCCGCGCCGTCTCCGCGCTCATCTCCCCTTTGCCGATGATGGCGCCCAGCCCCAGATCCAGCAGCCGGGGGGCAAATTTGTTCATGCGGCTGGAGGTCGTGGGGCCGCAGGCCCCCACTGCCATCCCCTGCTGGCCCGGCGTGGGCCCGGCGTAGTAGATCACCGCTCCCTCCAGCGGGATGGGCAGCGGCTGCCCGCCGTCCAGCAGCTCAAAAAACCGCTTGTGGGCGGCGTCCCGCGCGGTGTAGATGGTCCCGCTGAGGAGCACCCGGTCCCCGGCTCTCAGCTTGGGCGCGGCCTCCCGCAGCTCCGCTGTGTTCAAGTGATATTCCATGGTTGGTTCAATCCTCCTTCAAGGGAAGCGGTTCCGGGGCCCTGGGCCCCACGGCGGACTCATAGGTATGCAGCAGGGCGGCCAGCGCCTCGTCCCCCTCGGCAAACTGTCCCACCAGCCCGTCCAGGCTCTTGCGCACCCGCTCCAACTCGCTGGAGGCGTGGGAAATGGTGGCGTCCACGTCGGTGCGGAGCCGGTCGTACCCCGCCTGTACCTTGTAGATCCACTGCTCCAGCTCGGCTCTGGCCTGCCTGGCCTTCTCCCGCGCCTCGTCCTCAATCTCCTGGGCCCGGCGGTGGGCCTCCAGCTCCACCCCGGCCGTGCGGTTCTTGATGCGCTCATAGGCCTCGGCGGAGGGCGCAGCCTTCGCCAGCTGCGCTCTGAGCGCGGCGAGCTCCCCCTCCAGCTCCGCGATGCGCCGGTCCCGCGCCTCACGGTCGGCCCGCACCTCCTCCAAATCCTTGGTGTACGCCTCCAGCGTTTCGGCCAGCCGGGCGTTCTGCTGCTCCAGCTCTTCCATCCGCCGCAGGGACGCCCTGTGCTCCTCCTCCAGCGTGGCCTTGGCGGCCAGCGCCCCGGAGAGCTCTTTTTGCAGGGCCTCCACCCGCTCGGCGTGTTCCCGGCCCGTATTCTCCAGATAAGTCAGTACGTCCTGCTTTTGAAACCCTCCAAAGGCGGAGGTACGAAATTGAAGCTCCATGGCGCTCATGGCGGACACCTCTTTCAGCAATGATTCAGCAATGATAGTGTCATTCTAACATAATTCGCCGGGATGTACAATCTCTTCTCGCAATCCTCTGGCGCAAACGCAGCCTTTCTCCCATGTCAGGATATGACCTTGTACCGCAGCCTGACGTATGAATCCTTCAACGCCTGTACGCGCTTCAATTCCAGCACACCCAATTCGCATAGCTGTTCAACTGTACGGATAGCCTCTCCGTCAATGAGCGTGGTTGTCGCTTTTCCGCCGATCAGGAGCGGGGCAACCACGACGTCAACAAAGTCAAATAGCTTCTCCCTCAGAAACAGGCCATTCAGGGTGCCTCCGGTCTGGATTGTAATCCGCTCACATCCGTATTGCTCTTTCAGCTGCCGGAGCATATCTCCCAGATCGAGCCTTTCCTGATACAGGATATGGAGGTTCCGCTCCCCGGCCTGAAACGCCGGATGCGCTCTGTTCGATGTTACCAATACAAACTCTTTGGATCGCGCGCAAAAGTACTGCACGCCTTGCCTTGTCAGATGATGATTATCGATCAGGACAAAGGACACGGGAGTTTTCTCAGGGGGTTCCTTCTCATTGACCCCCATTTTTGCCTGCACTCTTCCGGAATTCAGCGACCACAAATCTGTGGTCTGTTCAATGTCATAATACTGCTGCAAGCCTTCTTTCACACCTGCAATGCGGGGGAGGTCCCTGTCAAAATCCAGTCCGTCTGCTGCACCCGGACTGATTTTTCCGTCAACAGACATCAGCATAAACAACGTAGTTACAGGTCTTTCCACTGCATCATGCTCCTTATTAAATATGCAATCTTGCCGTCGGAAGATAATTGTTTCATACTCATAATTACTGCCTCCGTTTATATTTTTGTAATCTGATCTATCGCATACAGCGGCAGATTAACGAGCCATTCTTCTCTTTTATAGTCTGCCATAGATGTGCGGACAGAAACTTCGGGCGAAAATTTTTCCTGGTAGTATAACACGAAATCACATTAAATGCAACGAGTTTTAGAATTGTAATTACATTTTTTACAACGAACAAAGTTTAGTGAGTCAAGTTTTTCCTCGATCATAAAAAATCAAGCGATACCCGGTCAACAACCAAGTACCACTTGATTTTAATTAACAATAGATCAATTCACTTTTTACAATTTTTGGTTTACCTGTTTTACGAGCACCCGCCATAAGCGTGGAAGTTTTTTGATTCAAACTACTGTTTTTGATTGTCAAGCCGGGCAAACAGTTCAAAAGTCTGATTAAGGAACTTTTCAACCGCTGCAAATTGATCTGCTGGAAGTCTCGCTAACCGATCTGCCAAATAATCTACATCATTTGCGCCCTTATCGCCAAAAATAATCAAATCACTAGAAATAGACAACTTTTCACAAATGCGTTTTAATGTTGAAACAGTTATACCAGCAACTCCACGTTCAATATCTGAGACATTTTTTGTCCCCAAAGAAACCATTTCTCCGAACTGTTCTTGCGTTAATCCCGCACGCTCTCTCGCATTTTTAATTTCATTTCCAATGTAAATATTAATTTCCTTTTTGTCCCGCATGCTCTCACCACCGGTCAATTAAGCATATTATTATGCTATTAGTTTATGTAATAGCATTGCTAACATAAACCCTATAATGCTATGATATTTTATCGTAGTACAAATGGCTACTTATCTAATAAAGCAAAAATTTGTAAAATTTTGTTAATTATGCTTTCTATAATTAAATATTTATCATGCGAAAGGCGTTTCAATCGCTCTGACATGTAATTAACATCGTTTTTGCTCTGATCGCCGAACAAAAGCGTGTCACTAGAAACCGATAGCCCTTCACATATCCGCTTTAGTGTGGCAATTTTTATTCCCGTCACCCCTCGCTCAATATCTGAAACATTTTTAGTATCTAGAGACATAATCTCGCCAAACTCCGCTTGTGTTAATCCCGCTTTCTCCCTTGCAGTACGTATTTCATTCCCTATATAAATATTTATTTCCTTCTTCTCTTTCATTGCTTCCTCCCGTCTCATCACGTCTTTGCTACCATTTTAAGTAATAGCACCGTTGACAGGAACCCAATTTTACTATTATAATTTATGGTAGCAAAACATGGAGTTTTTAATTAGAATATGGGAAAATGTACCCGAAGGCATAGCAACTAACAAAAATTGTTAGAAAGATGAGCGTGTTTTTGTATGAACTTCAAAACCGAACTTATGGCGATGCGGGAGCGGATGTTTACACCCGAGCTGTTGGAGGAGATATTGGCGGCTTGCCAACTGGAACCGGAGGAATATGAGCTTCTCCGGGAGCCGCTGGAGGAGAGGGACACTCTGCTCTCTGCATTGGACGGCAAACAGAGGACCACCCTGCTGGAGGCCGAGCGGCTGTATGCCGAGAATAACGCATACGCCCTCCGCTTTGCCTTCCCCCAGGGGGTCTATGCGGGCTTTGAGCAATTCTTTGCACGGGAAGGGGCGGAGGACCCCTTTGACGCCTATGTCGTCCATCAGATTCTGACTGCTCCCAACATGAGTCGGCACATTGACTACTTCGAAAGGAAGATCCAAATCAACGCCTGCTTTGCCAAGGCGGAGCGGGAGCTCGATGTGGATACCATGGGGCATGTCATAGACCTGTACTGTGCCTGGGACCACCGGCTCTACGGCGTGCTGCGCCACGGATTCTACCTGGGGTTTCGCTTCGCGGTTTCCGTCATCGGCAGCGCCGCCCCTTTCGGCAGCAAAGGCAAAATGATTGGGAAAATCCTGCAAACGGAGCACGCGCTGGGCTTCCTCCAGACCTTGGAAGAACAGGAGGGGGACGTGCACAGCAGGGACCGCCTGATGGACGGAGCGGGCGCGGCAGCCGGTGAAGCGAAAAGCGGCGTGCCGAAGGAGCAGCTTCAGGAGGGGCCCCCGTACAGGACGCCAAGGCATGAAAAGGCCCCGCCATGCTCGTTTTCCAACGCATGGCGGGGCGGCGCAACCACAAAACCGGGACTTTGAGCGGCCGGCGCCTCTGCCGGCCGCTCTTTCTGCGCGCAAGCGCGGGAACGGGCGCGGGAAACGGCGGTCGGCAGGCGCCCGCGCTTGGGCCCTGCCAACAGCCTCCTTTCCAGCCGCACAGTGACTGCACTGGAATCACCCGTTCTGCCCGTAGAACGGGCATCTGCTTTGAATGCATTGACGATTCCTGTCGGACCGGGTGCAGGTAATGTCCCCCAAGGACATCGACACGCCAATTTCTTCTTCGGTGAACCGCACCGCTTCTGCAACCGCCAGATAAGAATCCCGCTTGCAGCAGCGGGGACCGCCGGTCCTGCCTATCTCAGCCAATGCACGGGAGGTCATCTGGTTGGAAAGTCCCCACGCTTCTCTGGCCAGGGGCGTGGCTTTGGTAATGATTGACACATACATACCAGCGCTGATTCCTGCGCCGCAGGCGCCCCAGAAGCCGCAGGCGCCGCCGGGAACGGCTTTCCCTCGGGTGAACATCTCAGAGAGGGCCTGCGCCAGGTCAAGATTTCCTCCGGCATTTCTGTATGCGGTCAGAAGGGCCGCGCCGACCATCACATGGTGTTCCGGGCCATGCATATGACAAAACGGCAGGGACATCATCTTTTCCAGGATTTCAACGGGATTCCTGCCGTCTTCCTGCAAACACACGTCAATGATGCTGTCCATGCCGCTGGTATGGCATTCGCTGCATACATAGTGGCCGTTGACGCATCTGGTCTTGCTGCCCTCCTTTTTATGGCAGAGCGCACACTCCATAAAAGTTTCCTCTTCCAAGTATGTAAGAGGCGCTTTACAAATCAAGCATTCTTCTTTCAAGTTGGTTCCCCCCATACAACCGCGCTTTTGCTTTACTGTACCACACCGCATGATGCACAGCAAGGGCCAATGGCAAAATTGCGCCGTGCGGCATGTCTCTGAAAAGAGACTTTCCCGCCCTCGCTCATTGACGCATTCCGGCAGCGATGATATAATACATTGATCTGGAGATGTAAAAAATGGAGATCTGTGCCTATGTGGATTTCAGACAAGTGGAGCGACTACGAGTTGCTGGACTGCGGCGGGGGTGAAAAGCTGGAGCGCTGGGGAAACTATACCCTGGTGCGCCCCGATCCCCAGGCCATCTGGAGCACGCCCAGGAGGCATCCGGGCTGGCGGAAGGCCGACGCCCGGTACGCCCGCTCCCACACCGGCGGCGGCTCCTGGGACAAGCGAGCTCTGCCGGAGCGCTGGCAGGTGGCCTATGGAGCGCTCACCTTTAACATCAAGCCCATGAATTTCAAGCACACCGGCCTCTTCCCGGAGCAGGCGGCCAACTGGGACTTTGCCCAAGAGCAGATCCGGCGGGCGGGACGGCCCATCCGGGTGCTCAATCTGTTCGCCTACACCGGCGGAGCCACGGTGGCCTGCGCCGCCGCCGGGGCCAGCGTGTGCCATGTGGACGCCGCCCGGGGCATGGTGTCCTGGGCCCGGGAGAATGCCAGGAGCTCTGGACTGGAGGACGCTCCTATCCGCTGGATCGTGGATGACTGCGCCAAATTCGTGGAACGTGAGATCCGCCGGGGCCGGCAGTACGATGCCATTATCATGGACCCCCCCAGCTACGGACGGGGCCCCACCGGCGAGGTGTGGCGGCTGGAGGAGAACCTCTACCCCTTTGTGGAGCTGGTGTCCGGCGTGCTGTCCGACCGGCCCCTCTTTTTCCTCATCAACTCCTACACCACGGGCCTTGCCCCGTCGGTGCTGACCTATATTCTGGAGACCCTGATCACCCGCCGCCACGGCGGACACACGGAGAGCGCCGAGCTGGGCCTCCCCGTCACCGAGACCGGCCTGGCCCTGCCCTGCGGGGCCACCGGGCGCTGGACGGCGGATTAAGATACGAAGGGGACGCGACTGTCATGGAACATACCATTATCAAAACAGAGGCGCTCCGCTTCTCCTATACCACAGCCGAGGGCGTCTCCCCCGTGGTGCTGGACGGCGTGGATCTGGAAATTGAAGCGGGCTCCTTCGTGGCCGTGCTGGGCCATAACGGCTCGGGCAAGTCCACTCTGGCCAAGCATATGAACGCCATCCTGCTTCCCTCCGGCGGCAAGGTGTGGGTGGACGGCATGGACACCGCCGGCGAGGAGCGTCTGCTGGACATCCGGCGCACCGTGGGCATGGTCTTTCAAAACCCGGACAACCAGATTGTGGCCAATGTGGTGGAGGAGGATGTGGCCTTTGCCCCGGAGAACCTGGGGGTCCCGCCCGCGGAGATCCGCCGCCGGGTGGACGACGCCCTGAAGCTGGTGGGCATGTACGAGTACCGGGAGCACGCCCCCCACCTCCTCTCCGGCGGCCAGAAGCAGCGAGTGGCCATCGCGGGAGTCATCGCCATGGCGCCGCGGTGCATCGTTCTGGACGAGCCCACCGCCATGCTGGATCCCATCGGCCGCCGCGAGGTGCTGAGCACCATCCGGGACCTGAACCGGAAGTCGGGGGTAACCGTAGTCCTCATCACCCACCATATGGACGAGGCCGCCCAGGCCGACCGGCTGGTGGTCATGTCCAAGGGCAGGGTCATCGCCGACGGCCCGCCCGGGGAGGTCTTTCAGCATGTGGAGGAGCTCAAGGCCGTGGGCCTCACCGTCCCGGAGACGGTGGACCTGTGCTGGGCCCTCCGCCAGGAGGGACTGGACGTCCCCCTGGACGCCCTCTCCGACGAGGCCTGCGCCCAGGCGCTCTATACCCTGCTGAAGTAGCTGTTTATGATTCCGGGCGCGACCCCACGGGCGGAGGTCCGGCCTCCGCCCCGCGTGGCGTGCACCATTTTAGACGTTAGGACTGAAGACATTGGAAGCTATCATTCAGACCGAGAAGCTCTCCCACGTCTACTCGGCGGGCACTCCCTTCGAACGGGGGGCCCTTATCGACGTGGATTTTACCGCCTACCGGGGAGAGTATCTGGGGATCATCGGCCACACCGGATCCGGCAAGTCCACCCTGATCCAGCACCTCAACGGGCTCCTGAAGCCCACCTCCGGCGTGGTCCGTTTCGACGGCCGGGACATCTGGGAGAGCAAGGAGCGCACCCGCCAGACCCGCTTTCAGGTGGGACTGGTCTTCCAGTATCCCGAATACCAGCTCTTTGAGGAGACCGTCTACAAGGATATCGCCTTCGGCCCCGGCAATATGGGGCTGGACGAGAAGGAAATTGACCGCCGGGTACGGGACGCGGCCTCCTTTGTGGGCCTCTCCGATGAAATCCTGGAAAAGTCCCCCTTCGAGCTCTCCGGCGGCCAGAAGCGCCGGGTGGCCATCGCGGGGGTCATCGCCATGGAGCCCAGGGTGCTCATTCTGGACGAGCCCACCGCCGGGCTGGACCCGGTGGGAGTGGAGTCCATCCTGGGCAACATCCGGGACTATCACCAGGCCAAAAACGCCACCATCGTCATCGTCTCCCACTCCATGGAGGAGATGGCCCGGACGGTGGACCGCATCGTGGTGGTGGACGACGGACGCATCCCCTTCTCCGGCAGCCCCCGGGAGGTCTTCGCCCACGGAGACGAGCTGGAGCGCATGGGGCTGGGCGTCCCCCAGATGACCCGGGTCTTCCACCGGCTCAGGGCCATGGGCGTGGATATCGACCCCTCGGTCTACACCATCGAGCAGGCCAAGGCCGCCGTATTGGAAGCCCTGAAGAAAAAGGGGGTGCGGTAAGTTGGCGCTGAAGGACATTACGCTGGGCCAGTATTTCCCGGGAAAGACCATTCTGCACCGGCTGGATCCCCGCACCAAGCTGATTCTCACCGTGCTCTATATTGTGGCGCTGTTCCTGTGCAGCCAGATTGTCACCTACGGCGTTATGCTGGTCATTCTGATCATCGGCATCGCCGTGTCCAAGGTCGGCCTGAAGGCCATCCTGAGGGGCATGAAGCCCATCCTCATCATCGTCCTCATCACCGGCGTCCTCAATCTGTTCTACACCCCCGGCGAGGGCGCCCCACTGGTCAGCTTCTGGGTCTTCCGGATTTACCCGGAGGGGATCTGGTCGGCCTGCTTCATGGTGCTCCGCATCGCCATGCTCATCACCTGCACCTTCCTGCTGACCTACACCACCTCCCCCATCCTGCTGACCGACGGCATGGAGCGGCTGCTGGGGCCCCTGAAAAAAATCAGGGTCCCCGTCCACGAGCTGGCCATGATGATGTCCATTGCCCTGCGGTTCATCCCCA
>ERZ773258.1811-NODE-1811-length-15373-cov-4.822758_pt1 | contig 15373 bp, 16 predicted proteins | sample MGYA00511962_ERZ773258 | MGnify/ENA primary metagenome ERZ773258 (study PRJEB29015, sample SAMEA2737755) | human gut metagenome | biome: human gut; feature: human-associated habitat; material: faeces | place: China | collected 2012 ... | reverse complement strand
AGGTGCACTCCAAGCTGACCCTCATCACGAAAAAGGGCCCGCAGGGCTACAGCTATATTACCCAGATCGGCACCGGCAACTACAACGAAAAGACCAGCGAGCTCTATACCGATTATTCGTTCATCACGGCAGATCTGGGCATCGGTGAGGAAGCCTCCAACGTGTTCCAGAACCTTGCCGTGCAGAAGCTGACGGAGACCACCGAGAAGATGCTGGTGGCTCCTCTGCGCTTCAAGAGCGTGCTGCTGGACGAGATGGACCGGGTCATCAATGCAGCCAAGCTGGGCCGCCCGGCATCCATGATCCTGAAAAACAACTCCATCTCGGATCGGGATATCATCCTGAAACTCGAAGAAGCCAGCTGTGCGGGGGTTCGCATCGATATGATCGTGCGCGGCATCTGCTGTGTCCGCGCCGAGGTGTTGGGTAAGACCGAGAACCTGCATATCCGCAGTCTGGTGGGCCGCTACCTTGAGCATGGCCGCATCTACAGCTTCTACGATGGCGTGACCACCCGCATCTATATCGCCTCCGGCGATTTCCTCACCCGCAACACCGAGTGCCGCGTGGAGGTGGGTGTCCGGGTGGAGGACCCTGTCCTCATCCAGAAGCTGAGCGATATCCTGCAGTTGCAGCTGCGGGATAACGTCAATGCCCGGGAGATGCGGGCAGACGGCAGCTATCAGAAGGTGAAAGCGGCCCCCGGTGAGCCCCTTGTCAACGGCCAAATGGACATGTACGATCTGCTCCGGGATGACTGGCTCGCCCGGGATACCACTTCTGCGGCAGAACTGGAGCAGCCTGAAATAAAGGCTCCGGAACGGCCGTCTGAGCCCGAAACGAGACCGGAGCCGGTTCAGGTGGCGGAGCAGCCCGCAGAACCAGCAAAACAGCCTGCCACGGTGAAAGCAGCACCTGCTCCGGCTGTGCAGAGCGCACCCGCTCCGCACGATGTTGATCGCGCGGAACGGCACGGCCACTCCAGCCTCTTCCAGCGGCTCCATGACTGGCTCCGCCGGTAAATACGGAAAGAGCACCCTCTGGGAAATCTCCCAGGGGGTGTTTTGGTTCTCAGTGAGCTTCCTTCTGCATACACTTTCCAGAACGGAGGGCGAAAAGATGCAGGCAAAACATGGACGAGCAGGGAAACACAAGCGATATCAACGGGCGGCGGTGCTGGCTCTGACGGTGCTGCTGATCATTCTGCTGGCGGGCAGGGTGCTCCCGGTCTGTGCGGGCAAAAATGTCCCGGCGGGAGCCAGCCTGAAACAGGCAAAGCCGGGGCAGATCCTCTGCTTCCCGCTGGAAACGGCGGCGTGGCGTGTCTCTGACCCTTATGGCTGGCGGAAGGATCCCTTTACCGGGGAAAAAGCCTTCCACCGGGGCGTGGACCTTGCCTGCGGGGAGGGCACACCGGTCCTTGCGGCACTGGACGGCGTGGTGATCGCCGCCCGGCGTGGAACCGCTTACGGCAACTATGTCCGGCTGACCCATGGGGACGGGCAGGAAACGCTCTATGCCCACATGCAGTATCTCTATGTCCGGGCCGGGGAGGTGGTTGCAGCAGGCCAGCGGCTGGGCACTGCCGGACAGACGGGCCGTGCCACCGGGGCACACCTGCACTTTGAATTTCTGACAGGCGGCATCCGGTATGATCCTTCTGCCGCACTGAGCCTGCCGTGATGCGGCATCGGTTCCGGTACGGGCCGTTTGTGTTCCGGGACCCACTGCTGCTCTGCGGGGCGCTGTACGTTCTGCTCTATTTCGATGCAAGCGGGTTTCTGAGGCTGGGGCTGCTGGCGGCATTCCTGCATGAGTGGGGGCACATTGGGGTATATCTTGCCCTGTTTGGGCAGTTTCCGGTCATTGAAGTCACCCTTACCGGCTTTTGTATGCGCACCCGGGGCAGGGAAATGACCCTGTGGCAGACCGCTCTCCTTGCTGCGGCAGGCCCTGCGGTGAATTTTGTGCTGGCCGGGCTCTGGATGCTTCGGCTGGAACAGCGGGCCACCATCCGGGCCAGTGCCTTTCTGGCGGCCAACCTCCTGACCGGGGCCTTCAACCTCCTGCCCATCCCGCCGCTGGATGGGGCACAGCTGGCGGCGTGCGGATGGTGGTGCCTCCAAAACAATGATTGCATTTCCCGGCAGAATCGGGTACAATAAAACGAATGAAGTAAAACTGTTCTGTCAATGGAGGAACTTGATGTTTGATCCCAAGCTGAAAGAAGCGCTGGGCCGGGTGCAGAAGCCGGGCCGTTACACCGGCGGCGAACCGGGCAGCGTGTATAAAGACAAAGAAAAGGTGGATGTCCGGTTTGCATTCTGCTTCCCGGATACCTACGAGGTGGGCATGTCCTTCCTCGGTGAGAAGATCCTGTACGAGCTGCTCAACAGCCACGAGAACTGGTGGTGTGAGCGGGCCTTTATGCCCTGGCTGGATATGAAGGCTGAGATGGAGCGGCTGGACCTGCCCCTGTACACTATGGAGAGCAAGGACCCCCTGACCGATTTTGATGCGGTGGGCTTTACCCTGCAGTACGAGCTTTCCTATACCAACATTCTGGCCATGCTCGATCTGGCGCACATTCCGTTCTACGCAAAGGACCGCGACGAGCACTGGCCCCTGATCGTGGCGGGCGGCCCCTGCGCCTGCAACTCGGAGCCCATTGCGGATTTCTTTGATGTCATCCAGCTGGGTGAGGGTGAGAACCAGCTGCCTTCCATCTGCGCCGAGATCGAGCGCGCCAAGAAAGAGGGCAGCGTCTCCAAAAAGGAGCTGCTGCGCCGCATTGCAAAGATCCCCGGGGTCTATATCCCTGCCTTCTACGATGTGACCTACTTTGAGGACGGCCGGGTCAAAGCCATTACCCCCAACGAGCCGGGCATCCCGGCGGTTATCACCAAGGCCATCATCAAGGATCTGAATGAGTTTGCCCCGCCAACGAACTTTGTTGTGCCCATGGTGGGGGCCATCCAGGATCGTGCCAGCATTGAGGTGCTGCGCGGCTGTGTGCGCGGCTGCCGGTTCTGTCAGGCGGGCTTCCTGTACCGCCCCATGCGCCAGCGGGATGCCAGCCTGCTGAATAAGGCGGCACAGGATCTGTGCGCCAACACCGGCTATGAGGAGCTGAGCCTGTCCAGCCTGTCCACCTCCGACCACGGCCAGCTGGAAGAACTGCTGGATGATCTGAATGAGTGGGCCCCCAAGGAGCACGTCAGCCTCTCTCTGCCCTCCCTGCGGATGGACAACTTCTCCCAGAGCCTGATCGAAAAGACCACAAAGGTGCGCAAGAGCGGCCTGACCTTTGCGGCCGAGGCCGGTACTCAGCGCCTGCGGGATGTCATCAACAAGAATGTTACCTGGGACGAGATCGAAAAGACCTGCTCACTGGCCTTTGCCAACGGCTATTCCTCGGTCAAGCTCTACTTTATGATGGGCCTGCCTACCGAGACGATGGAGGACATCGAGGGCATTGCCGAGACCGCCCAGAAGGTGGTAGATCTCTATTACTCCAACCCCAGGCACGCCAAGGGCAGGGGGGTGCAGGTGACCATCAGCTGTGCCTGCTTTGTGCCCAAGCCCCACACTCCCTTCCAGTTCGTGCCCATGGACACGGAGGAAAGCCTGCAGGCCAAGCAGAAGCACCTGCTGGAAAGCGTCCACAGCCGCAAGATCAAGGTGAACTACCACGACAGCACCACCAGTTTTCTGGAGGGCGTATTCGCCAAGGGCGACCGCCGTCTGGCTCCTGTTATTCTGGAAGCCTACAAACGGGGCTGTTACTTTGACGGCTGGGAAGAGTGCTTCAAGTATGATACCTGGATGCAGGTGTTTGAGGATCTGGGCATTGATCCCAAGTTCTATTGCCAGCGTCCCATTGGGCTGGACGAGGTGACCCCGTGGAGCCACATGGACTACGGTGTGACCCACGAATATCTGGTGCGGGAGTACAACAAGGCCCTTGCCGCCCAGACCACCCAGCCCTGCAACCGTGCCTGCCATGGCTGCGGTGCCAATCATCTGTTAGGAGGTCCCTGCTTTGATTACAGTCAGAATCTCGTTTGAGAAAAAGAATGAGGCCTCCTACATCTCCCTGCTGGATCTGCAGCGGGTGATGCAGCGGGTGCTCAAGCGCAGCGGCCTGCCTGTGTGGCACACGCTGGGCTTCAACCCCCACATCTACATGACCTTTGCCTGCCCGCTTTCGCTGGGGCAGGAAAGCGAGTGTGAGTGCGTGGATGTCAAGACCGAGGCTGAGAACCCGGACTTTGCCCAGTGGCAGACCGAGCTGAATGCCATCATGCCCACCGGCATCCGCATCACCCATGTGGGCCCGGTGCAGATGAAGGCTGACCTCATCGCCTTTGCCTGTTACCAGATCACCTACCCGGCAGCGGCAGCGGCTGTGCTGGAACAGTATAACGCGCTGGAAAGCGCCCCGGTGGAAAAGCACAGCAAAAAGGGCAAAAAGATCGTGGAGCTCAAGGATCACATCCCGCAGGTGGAATATACCACCGCAGGGGATCGTGTCTGCATGGAGCTCTGCCTGCCTGCCGCACAGGAGCTGAACCTGAATCCCTCGCTGCTCACCGGCTTTCTGGAAGAAAAGTTTGGTCTGCCTGCCGCCAGCGCAGGCATCCTGCGCAAGCGCTTCCTGACGGCGGATCGGCAGCTCTTTACCTGATTTCCCGGGCAAAGAATGCCTTTTGGGCAGAACAGAAAATTTTTGGGATTATTTTGGGCAAATCGCTTGATTTTGCGGGCGTTTTGTGCTATCCTATTAAGGCGTTAGTGTCCGCTGATACCACAGCGGGGTTAATGACAATATCATTAAACGGGCGGTCCTCTGACGGCAAGGTGCCGTGCATGAACGTCTAAAAACAAATGGAGGATTCAAAAATGGACGCACTGAAGATTATTTCTGAAGGCAGCATCAAGGCTGAGAAGCCCCAGTTCAACGTTGGCGATACCGTCCGCGTTGACGTTCGCATCAAGGAAGGCGAGCGTGAGCGTATCCAGGCTTTCGAGGGCACCGTCATTGCTAAGAAGCACGGCGGCGTTGCAGAGACCTTTACCGTTCGCCGCGTTTCTTACGGTGTCGGCGTTGAGCGTGTCTTCCCCATCAACAGCCCCTTCGTTGAGAAGGTCACCGTTGTCCGCAAGGGCAAGGTTCGCCGCGCCAAGCTGTTCTATCTGCGTGGTCGTACCGGCAAGGCTGCTAAGGTCAAGAGCGATATTTGATGATCCCCGCGTAAAACCGGGAGAAAAGGGACAACTTGTTGTCCCTTTTTTCTTTATTCCGGGCCAGACAAGATTGTGAGGTGCATCGGGAAATGGAAAAGCATACTTCAACACAGGAAACTGTGCGCGGACAGAATGTGTTTGAGTGGTACGAGGCGCTGATCTCCGCCGCGCTGGTGCTGGTGCTGGTATTCTCACTGTTCTTCCGCATCATTCAGGTGGACGGCGAATCCATGGTGCCCACCTTGCAGAACGGCGATAAGCTGATCGTCTGGGGCGCAGGCTACGAGCCCCAGCGGGGCGATGTGGTCATCGTGGACAGCTACACAGCCTACGGTAAGCCGCTGGTCAAGCGTGTCATTGCCAAGGGTGGCGATGTGGTGAACATTGATTATCAGGCTGGCACGGTCTCGGTGAACGGGGAAGTGCTGCAGGAAGCCTATATCGCTGAACCGACCTATCTTGGCTATGACGTAACGTTCCCGTACACGGTGCCGGAGGGCACGGTGTTTGTGATGGGCGATAACCGCAACGCCTCGCTGGACAGCCGCTCGTCCTATGTGGGCTGCATTGATGAACGCGATATTCTGGGCAAAGTGCTGCTCTGCTTTTTGCCCTTTTCGGATTTTGGGGTGGTAAAATGAACAACGATACCCGCTTTGCAAATCAATATAACATCCAGTGGTTCCCAGGCCACATGACCAAGACCCTGCGGATGATGGAGACGGAGATCCAGCATGTGGATGCCAGTCTGGTGCTGCTGGATGCCCGCATCCCACTTTCCAGCCTGAACCCCGAGGTGGAGCGCATTACGGCCCGCAAACCCAAGCTCTATGTGCTGAACAAGGCAGATCTGGCCGATCCTGCTGTGACAGAGGAGTGGATCAGATACTTCCGCGCCGCCGATGCAGGCTGCGTGGCCATCAGCGCCAAGCAGAAGGGCGGTACCAAGGCGGTGCAGACCGCCATTGAAAAGGAACTGGCTTCGCTGCTGGAGCGCCGCCAGAACCGTGGTATGGGTGGTGCCAAAACTCAGGTGATGCTCTGCGGCATCCCCAACGTGGGCAAATCTACCTTCATCAACACCTTTGCAGGCTCTGCCCGTGCCAAGGCGGCAGACCGCCCCGGCGTGACCAAGGGCAAGCAGTGGGTCAGCACTGAGAAGTTTGACCTGCTGGATATGCCCGGCGTGCTCTGGAAAAAGTTTGATTCCAAGACCATTGCTTCTAATCTGGCCTTCATCGGCTCCATTAAGGATGATATTCTGGATGTGGAAGAGCTGGCCATGAATCTGCTGGATGAGGTGCGCCGCAATTACCCCGACCTCGTGGCCCAGCGCTACAAGCTGGATGCAGAGACGCTGGCTCTGCCGCCCTACGAACTGCTGGAGGCCATTGGCCGCAAGCGCGGTCTGCTGGTGCGCGGCGGCGAGGTGAACACCGAGCGCTGTGCCATCATGCTGGTGGACGAGTTCCGCGCCTGCAAGTGGGGCCGCATCTCTCTGGAGCGCCCGCCCCAGCGGGATGATCTGGCAGACTTTGCCGAGGAGGACGACGAATGAAACGGCGTTCTGACGAGGAGATCTCTGCCCCTCTGTACGAGTATGATGCCGCCATCCGTGCACAGTACGGTTTTTTTGCCGGTGTGGACGAAGCGGGCCGCGGCCCGTTGTGCGGCCCGGTCGTTGTGGCGGCCTGTATCCTTGACCCGGAGAAGCCGGTGTACGGCATCAACGACTCCAAGAAGCTGACCGAGAAAAAACGGGAAGCCCTCTTTGATGAGATCCTTGACAAGGCGCTGGCCTATAAGATCGTCTTTGTAGGCCCGGAGATCATTGACCGGGATAATATCCTGAATGCCACCATGAGCGGCATGAAGCAGGCTGCGGAAGGACTGGACATTGTGCCGAACCTCGTGCTGGTGGACGGCAACCGTGTCCCGGCTGCGCTGGAGATCCCCGCCCAGCCGGTGGTCAAGGGCGATGCCACCAGCGCCAGCATCGGCGCGGCATCGATCCTGGCAAAGGTCAGCCGTGACCGCTATATGATGGAGCTGGACAAGCAGTACCCGCAGTATCAGCTGGCAAAACACAAAGGTTACCCGACCAAGCTCCATTATGAACTGATCGAGCAGTACGGGATCCAGCCCTTCTACCGCCGCAGCTTCCTGAAAAAGCAGGGCTATTGGCCGGAGGGCAAGTGATGGATCGGGCCGAGACCGGCCGCACCGGCGAGGCTGTGGCCGCGCGGTATTACCAGAAGCAGGGATGTGAGCTGGTGGCCCACAACTACCGCACCCGGATGGGGGAAATCGACCTCATCCTGCGGGAGCCGGACGGCACACTGGTGCTCTGTGAGGTCAAGACCCGCAGCCCCGACCCGCTGGCCGCACCTGCTGCGGCCGTGACCCCTGCCAAGCAGCGCAGGCTCATCCGCACCGCGGAATATTATCTCCAGCACACCGGACAGAGTGATGAGCCGGTTCGTTTTGACGTTGCCGAGGTGACCCCTCTTGACAGTGGGCGCTGGATGGTACATATTATAAAGGGTGCATTTACCGCGTAATGCGGGGTGCATCGGTGGGAAAAGGCAGAAAACGGCTTTTGCCGCTGTCACAAACATGGGGCCAATGCGGGTCCCGCTGGCAAAAAGGAGCGACGACAATGCAGTTTTTCAGCACGAGAGATCATAACCGCGTGGTAAGTGCCTCTCAGGCCATTGCACAGGGCCTGTCGGATGAGGGCGGTCTGTTTGTTCCGCAGAGCTTCCCGCAGGTGGATGTCAAGGCGATCTGTGCGCTGGATTACCCCGAGATGGCTGCTGCCATCGTGGGGCAGTATCTGACTGATTATTCGCAGGAGTTCCTGCAGGAGGCCGCCAAGGCCACCTATGGTGCGGCCTTTGGCGGAAAGGCGGGCTATCTGGCCCCTGTTTCGGATGAGGTGTACTCTCTGGAACTGTGGCACGGCCCGACCTGCGCCTTCAAGGATTACGCCCTGCAGCTGATGCCGAAGCTGCTGGTGGAGGCAAAGAAAAATCTTGACCGCACTGAGAAAACATTGATCCTGGTGGCGACCAGCGGCGATACCGGCAAGGCCGCGCTGGATGGCTACCACGATATCCCGGGTGTGGAGATCGCAGTGTTCTTCCCCACGGGCGGCACCAGTGAGATCCAGCGCCTGCAGATGGTGACCCAGGAAGGCGAAAATGTGGCGGTCTACGCTGTGCGCGGCAACTTCGATGATGCCCAGACCGGCGTGAAGAAGGTCTTTGGCGACCCGGCCATTGCTGCCGAGCTGGCAAAGCGGAACATCCGCCTGTCAAGTGCAAACTCCATCAACTGGGGCCGTCTGGTGCCGCAGATCGTTTACTACTTTGCCGCCTACGCCCAGCTGCTCAAGGCAGGGAAGGCGCGCTTTGGTGACAAGGTGGACTTCTGTGTGCCTACGGGCAATTTTGGCGATATTCTGGCGGGCTACTATGCAAAACAGATGGGCCTGCCGGTGGGCCGACTGATCTGTGCTTCCAATGAGAACAACGTCCTGACCGACTTCCTGACCACCGGTACTTATACTGCCAAGCGGGAATTCTTCAAGACCACTTCCCCCAGCATGGATATTCTGGTGTCTTCCAATCTGGAGCGTCTGCTCTATCACGTCACCGGCAGCGATGCCGAGGTGGCAAGCCTGATGAAGAGCCTGTCTGAGACCGGCAGCTATACCGTCCGGCCCGAGACGCTGGCCGCCATTCAGGAAAGCTTTGGCTGCGGCTGGAGCAGTGAGGCAGAGGTGGCAGGGGAGATCCGTGCCCGATATGAGCAGGATGGCTATCTCTGCGATACCCACACCGCTGTGGCTTTCCATGTGGCAGGCCGTCACAAGCGCGAGGGTGTGCCCATGGTAGTGCTGTCCACCGCCTCCCCCTACAAGTTCCCCCGCAGCGTGCTGGAGGCTCTGGGCCACACTGCCCCGCAGAACGACTTTGAGGCCATGCAGGAGCTGGAAACAGCCACCGGCCGCACTGCACCCGCAAGCCTTGCTGCCCTGCGGCAGAAGGCCGAGCGGTTCAATACCGTCATCGACCCGGAGCAGATCGCGCAGGTGGCGCTGAGCTATCAGGAATAAATCTTGTCCTGCCGGACTTAGAACAGGAGAAAAGTGAATGGCACTTTATGTGCTTGGCGATACCCATCTTTCACTGGGCGCTTCCAAACCCATGGATGTTTTTCCGGGGTGGAACGGCTATGTGGAGCGGTTGGAGCGCAACTGGCGCAAACTGATCAAACCTGAGGACACCATCGTGCTGGCGGGGGATATCAGCTGGGCCATGCGCCTGAACGATACGCGCAGGGATTTTGCGTTTTTACAGGAGCTTCCCGGCCAGAAGCTGATCATGAAGGGAAACCACGATTACTGGTGGACCACGGCCAACAAGATGAACGCTTACCTCAAGGCTGAGGGCTTTGACACCCTGCACATCCTGCACAACAACTCCTACTCTGTGGAGGGGTATGCGCTGTGCGGTACCCGGGGCTGGCTGTTCGATGTGGGAGAACCCCACGATGAAAAGGTGATGAACCGTGAGATCGGGCGCTTGAAAATGAGCCTGGATGCTGCGGAACCGGGGTTGGAGAAGCTGGTGTTCCTGCATTACCCGCCGGTCTACACCGGCACCAGCGCCCCTGAGATCGTGGCCACCCTGAAGGCCTACGGCATCACCCGCTGTTACTACGGCCACCTGCACGGAAATGCCATCCGGTACGCGGTGCAGGGCGATGTGGACGGCATCCGGTATAAGCTTGTCAGTGCCGATGGCCTGCGTTTCTGCCCCTACCGCATCAATTAAAGGCGGGAAGTGTGGGCAAAAAGAACAAAAAGTCAAAATTTGGTCTGGCAATTGTGTCTGGAACGTGCTATAATAAGTTTTGACGCGATTGTTGCACCCAATTGAGCGCGCGCGTCCCCGCATTTCGCAAACAGGAAACACAGGACGCGGTGCGCGGTTGCAGGAGACAGGGGAAGAAAACCTGTCCCCAACGCAATAGAATTTTTGAGTGGAGGATACACAAAATGAATTTCATCAAGTGCGAAAAGCTCGAGAAGAGCATGGCAGAGCTGCAGTTCTCCATCGACGCTGAGGCCTTTAAGGGCGCAGTGGCCGATGTCTTCAAGAAGGAGGGCAAGAAGTACTCCGTGCCCGGCTTCCGCAAGGGCAAGGCTCCCCGTTCTCTGATCGAGAAGATGTATGGCGCTGATGTCTTTACCTATGATGCCATCAATGAGCTGTTCCCCGCTGCTTACGAGGCAGCTGTGAAGGAAGCCGGCATCGAGCCCGTTGGCCGTCCCGAGGTTTCTGTGGATGCTGCCAGCGAGACCGAGGGCGTGACCCTGACCGTTAAGGTCGCCGTGATGCCCGAAGTCAAGGTCGGCAACTACAACGGTCTGACCGTTGAGAAGACTGTCCATACTGTTACCGACGAGACCGTCGATGCAGAGCTGAAGCGTGTGCAGGAGCGCAACGCCCGTGAGCTGACCCGCGAGGGTGCTGCTGAGAACGGCGATATCGCTGATATCGACTTCGAGGGCTTTGTGGACGGTGTCGCTTTTGAGGGCGGCAAGGCTGAGCACTACAACCTGACCCTGGGCAGCGGCTCCTTCATCCCTGGCTTCGAGGATCAGATCGTTGGCCACTCCGCCGGTGAGGAGTTCGACGTGAACGTCACCTTCCCCGAGGAGTATCAGGCTGCCGAGCTGGCTGGCAAGGCTGCTGTCTTTAAGATCAAGCTGCACGAGGTCAAGTACAAGGAGCTGCCCGCTCTGGATGACGAGCTGGCTAAGGACTGCTCCGAGTACGACACTCTGGAAGAGTTCAAGGAGTCCATCCGCAAGAACAACCAGGAGCAGCTGGACAAGCAGGATGACCTGGCTGTTGAGAATGCTCTGGTCGATCAGGTCATCGAGAGCATGGAGGCTGAGATCCCCCAGGCGATGTACGATACCCGTATGGACGAGATGGTCAATGACTTCGCCTTCCGTGTGGAGCAGCAGGGTCTGCGCCTGGAAGACTACCTGAAGTATATGGGCCAGACCGTGGATCAGTTCCGTGCTTCCTTCATGCCTCAGGCTGAGAAGCAGGTCAAGATCCGCCTGGCTCTGGAGGCTGTTGCCGCTGCTGAGAACATCGAGGCTTCCGAGGAGGATGTCTCCGCTGAGATCAAGCGCATCGCTGACCAGTACAAGATGGAAGAGGACAAGGTCCGTGAGCTGGTCAACGTTGACGACCTGAAGAAGGATCTGGCAATCAACAAGGCCATCGACTTCATCAAGAGCCACGCCAATATCGTGGAGAAGGCCGCTGAGGCTGAAAAGACCGAGGACGCTGAATAATCCAGCTGCCAAGGCCGCAATTTGCAGGAAACGCTGTTTGAAGCGTACCCTGTAAACAAAGGTTGTTAAAATTGACCGATACGGCCCTGTTTCTTTTGCCATATCGGTCAATTTTGCAAATAGAATCATTTTTCGTATCAGGAGGCGAACTTTATGAGTTTTGTTCCTTACGTTGTCGAACAGTCGGCACATGGTGAGCGTTCCTATGATATCTTCTCCCGTCTGCTGAATGACCGCATCATCGTTCTCAGCGAGGATGTCAACGACACCTCCGCAAGCCTTGTGGTGGCACAGCTGCTGTACCTGGAAGGGCAGGACCCGGACAAGGATATCAGCCTGTATATCAACAGCCCCGGCGGCTCTATCAGCGCAGGCATGGCCATCCACGATACCATGCAGTATATCAAGTGTGATGTCTCCACCATCTGCATGGGCATGGCCGCTTCCATGGGTGCCTTCCTGCTTGCAAGCGGCACCAAGGGCAAGCGCTTTGCCCTGCCCAACTCCGAGATCCTGATCCATCAGCCGCTGATCGGCGGTCAGGGCGGCGGCCTTTCCGGCCAGACCACCGATATCAAGATCCACGCTGAGCACATGGTGTATATCCGCGATAAGATGAACCACATGCTCAGCGATTACACCGGCCAGCCCCTGGAGAAAATCCAGCTGGACACCGAGCGCGACAACTATATGACCGCGCTGGAAGCCAAGGAATACGGCCTGATCGATGAGGTCATCGCCCACCGCTGAAACTGAAAGGCGCGGGGGAGAGCCCTGCGCGCAAAGACCCAGAATAAGGAATAACAGTTATGGCAAACAACAATTCCGGCAAAAATGAAAAAGACCTGGTGTGCAGCTTCTGCGGCAAGCATCAGGACGAAGTGGAACGGATGATCATCGGCCCCGGTGTCAACATTTGCAGCGAGTGCATCGGCCTATGCCATGATCTGCTCTCGGATCAGCCGGAGCACCCGGAAGCAAACGGCCGCCCGGGTCGCGGCGCAAGCCGTACCCGGATGCAGGCTGTGGATGGTCTGGATATCAATATCCTGACCCCGGCTGAGATCAAGAACGGGCTGGACCAGTATGTCATTGGTCAGGACGAGGCCAAGCGTGTGCTGGCGGTCTCCGTTTACAACCATTATAAGCGCATCCTGAGCGGCAAAGGTGCGGATGTGGAACTGCAGAAGTCCAACGTTCTGCTGCTGGGCCCCTCCGGTGTCGGCAAGACTTTGCTGGCTCAGACCTTGGCCAAGATGCTGGGGGTGCCCTTCGCCATTGCGGATGCCACCACCCTGACCGAGGCGGGCTATGTGGGTGAGGATGTGGAGAACATCCTGCTCAAGCTGCTTCAGGCGGCGGATTTTGATGTGCAGAAGGCACAGGTGGGTATCATCTACATCGACGAGATCGAGGCGATTCTTTCCTCGGGCACCGATGATCCCGCGCAGCTCGCACGCGCCGTGGAGATCTTCCAGGAGACCGGCTCCATCGATTACGCCCACACTTACGCGCTCGACCTGACCGCCAAGGCCAAAGCGGCCATCGAGAACGTTGAGCTTGATCAGCACGCACGCGAGTTGTTCCTCTCCATGGCAGATTTCTTTGTGGAGCGACTCAACTAGCGTGGGTTATAAAACCTGTCAGCAGCGTATTTGGGTACAACTTGCTACACTGTTGAGTGCATGTTTATGCATCTCTTTGCGTCGTCTATCCGACAGGCGCTCAAATAGTACGAATGATACGCCGAAAGGGGTTCGTTCATGGAACCTATTACAACGGGCATGCAGGGAGCAGCCGTCGAGGACGTGCAGTCCCGCCTTCTGCAGCTCGGCTATACAATCGATGACGCCGAGGTCGCCGAGCTGCTGGGTCTGGGCCAGTCCCTGATCTACTCCATCCAGAGCAGCAAGCTGCCCATGATGGAGATCACCCTGCGCCGCGGCACTGCCGCCGCTCACTATGTGCTGGGCGGCCCCCAGGGCAACGACAACAACGCCTTCTCCCTGGGCACCGCCGCCACTGAGATCAATGTCATGAACGGCAAGACCGCCGCCAACGCCATGTACACCGGCCGTCTGGCCAAGGATCAGAAGGCGGGCAAGGATCTCCAGCCCACCATCGACAAGATGAACGCCCTGATCGACGACTACGATGTGAAGTCCAAGCCTCTGTTCTGCGCCCAGGCCGGCCTGGTGGACGAGATCGTGGACATGCCCATGATGCGCAACTACATCGTGGCCTTCACTGATGCTGTCTATCAGAACCCCGAGTCCATCTGCCCCTTCCATCAGATGCTGCTGCCCCGTACCATCCGGGACTACGACAACCTGAAGAAGTAAGGGCCTTTCCCACACAAATGCGCCCCCTCCGCCCGGGCCACAGCCGGTCCCAGCGGAGGGGGAGAGCAGCGGCCCGGCGCAGGTGTGACAGCGCCGGGGGTCCTGGAGAAAGCAGTCTCCGGCGGGACCACACAATTTCTGACATTGGAGCGAAACCATGGATAAAATTTACACGCTGGGCATCGATATCGGCTCCACCGCCTCTAAGTGCGTCATCCTGGCGGATGGCAAGGAGCTGGTCAGCAAGTCCCTCATCCCCGTGGGAGCGGGGACCAGCGGCCCCCAGCGGGCCATCAGCGACGTACTGGAGAACGCCGGGCTGAAGCGGGAGGACATGGGCTATGTCCTGGCCACAGGTTACGGTCGCAACTCCATGCTGGAGATCGCAGACCAGCAGATGAGCGAGCTGAGCTGCCACGCCAGAGGAGCCAGCTTCCTTTTTCCTGAAGTCCACACCGTCATCGACATCGGGGGCCAGGATGTGAAGGTGCTCCAGATCGAGAACGGGGTCATGACCAACTTTGTCATGAACGACAAGTGTGCTGCCGGCACCGGCCGGTTCCTGGACGTGATGGCCCGGGTGCTGGAGGTGAAGGTGGAGGACCTGGGGACGCTGGGGGCGCAGTCCACCAAGAACGTGTCCATCAGCTCTACCTGCACTGTCTTTGCCGAGAGCGAGGTCATCAGCCAGCTGTCTCTGGATACTGACAAACGGGATATCATCAACGGCATCCACCACTCCGTGGCCAGCCGGGTGGCAGGCCTTGCCCACCGGGTAGGCGTCCGGGATCAGGTGGTCATGACCGGCGGCGTGGCACAGAACACCGGCGTGGTCAAGGCGCTGGAGGAGGAACTGGGCCACATCATCTATACCTCGCCCCTGACCCAGTACAACGGGGCTCTGGGCGCGGCGCTGTTCGCCTATCAGAGGTATCAGAAGGAACAAAAGGGATGAAAAAAGTCCTGTTCGGTATCGCACTGATCCTGTTCGCCGTAGTACTGCTGTTGTCAGGGATATGGCTGCCAGTCATAAGTGACCTGATGGATAGAACGGAGTTTGCCGTCCTTGTCGCGGCCATCGGACTGGTGATTGCCGGGATCGGCGCGTTTACCAGGGAGAAATGATCCATTTCGGGCTGTTTTCCCAGCGGCCCTGCAACATTGAAACATTGATTTTCTAGTGAATCTAGTGAGGAGGAGAAGAACAATGGCTAAAACTGTAAGCCCCGGCGTTCAGGCGCTGCGCAAGGTCGTCGAGGATGTGTACGCCGACGCCCGCAAGGCCAAGGCCGAGGGCAAGCTGGTGGGCTGGTCCAGCTCCAAGTTCCCCTGTGAGCTGGCCGAGGCCTTTGATCTGAACGTCATGTACCCCGAGAACCAGGCTGCCGGCATTGCCGCCAAC
>ERZ773258.1799-NODE-1799-length-15450-cov-3.074180_pt1 | contig 15450 bp, 25 predicted proteins | sample MGYA00511962_ERZ773258 | MGnify/ENA primary metagenome ERZ773258 (study PRJEB29015, sample SAMEA2737755) | human gut metagenome | biome: human gut; feature: human-associated habitat; material: faeces | place: China | collected 2012 ... | reverse complement strand
CGTCGTCTCCGATGGCCGCGTACACGACTCCCCACGTCCATCCAGTGACGAGCGCGTAGAACTCGACTTGAGCCAAGTAGTATGGCGGAATTCGGAGGTTGCCTTCCTCGTCATGCCAGTCTCCCGCTCGACGGTTGCTCGCCGTTTTGATTTCGAGGATTCCAAAATCGCCGTTCTCTTTCTGCAGGATGCCGTCAAGGGACGCGCGCAGGTATGGCTTCGCGCGTGTGATGAACTGCTTGTCGGTGCCGTCCGTGACGAGCATTTCCGGATGATTGGCGCGGAATCGTTTCCGTAGTTCGTTTTCCAAGGCATTGCCGCGAATGACGGCCCACTTGTCGGAGATGTCCTCCGGCTCCACACGGCCGGTCTTCTCAAGCCACAGCTCGTATGGTGTCTTGAAGGAATTCAGGCCGAGGATCGTGCTCATGTCAGACCCGCCCACACCAGCCTTACGGCTCTTCAACCACGCGAGATGCCGTTCCGTTTTCTTGCACTGCCGGAAACGCTCAATCTGATAGCGGTCAGTGTCCTTGAGTGGGATGCGTTTCATTCCTTCGCCGCCTTCATTTCTTGGACTTCACCGTCGAAAAAATCGATGATGAGATTGCAGATGGCGAACGCCGACGTTTTGAACTGGGTTTTTTCCTCTTCGTTTTCGGCTTTGATGGCGAAAACGCCATCCTTGCTGTTGAAATCGAGTTTCATTTCGTGTCCTTGCTATAGTTGGCTTTGATGTCCATCAATTCGCCATTCAGCAGCTTGGTGGCGAACATGTAGACCACCTTGTCGTTGGCATGGTATGCGGCACGCTGCAATGCCGAGATGGAGTCGTAGATGCCGACCAGCGCGTTCGCGATGATGGCGCGTGGGTTCTCGCACTGCTTCTCCGGAGCTGTCTCCCCGTTGGCGGTGAGTTCCTGGCTCATTGGTTCCTCCTTGTTGGCGGCTGGTTTCGACGTGACGGTCATGATGGCCTCTTTCTTCTTTCCGGTTGTGGTGGTTTTCCGTGCTTTGCGTGGTGAATGCTTGTCGTAGGTCGGCAATAGTCCTTCCTTGCGGAGTTGGCTGAGAATGTTGCCGACTGTTTTCTGGCTCATGCCGAGCGCTTCGGCGGTTTCCTTGCCGTCGAACGGTTGGCCTTGGTCGATGCGGTTTTTGCAGTGCGCGAGGATGAGGTCCCGTTTCGACGGTTTCTCCGGTAGGCCCTGCGTGAGGAGTCCGGCCTTGCGCAATGCCCGCATTTCGTCGAGTTCGAGTCCCGCTTCGCCTGATTCGTCGTAGATTTTCTTCAGTTCGGCGAGTTCGTCGAACGTGTATTCGTGTTTCAACGTGTTCCTTTCCTGAGTCTTTCAATTAATCGCCTGTTTTCGCGGATGAAAGCGTCCACGTCGATTCCCTGCTGGGTGAGGGTCGGCTTGCCGGCGTCGAAGCGTGCTTTCCAGTCGCTTTTGACGTTTGGGTGGCTTTTGCACTGTGTCGCCGGAACGAACATGCCGTTTCTCATCTCGCCACCGTCCTCCGGTACTTGTGTGCTAAAGCCCACTTTTCTGCGACTTGAAGCTCGTAGCGGACTTTGCGCCTGTCCTGATGGCCTTCTGGCGGTTCCACGCCGATTTTCACGTATGGCGGGCCCTTGCCTGCGCTCCGCCAGTTGGCGAGGGTGCGCACGCTCATGCCGAGCATGACGGCCAGTTCGGCTGGCGTGAGCAGGTCTGTCATAGCCCGCCGTCCCGAATGTCGCCCATCGGGTCGAAGTGGAGGCCGGTGAGCATTTCCGGGGTGTCGTTGTCGCCGCCGCGTTCGAGGTGACGTTTGAGCGCCTTGTCGAGGGCCTGGCATACGACTCGGGCGGCAAGCGCGGTGTCCTCGCCCATGTTGCTGGCCAGGGTGACGCCGATCAGGCCGCCTTTGGATGCGTCCAGCGGTATGTTGAGTATGCCGATGATTGTGGGGCCGGATTCCGGGTTGTCGGGGTCGATGTCGACGCAGAGCGCCCATGTTGCCACCTGTGGTTTGTTTTCGTTCATGATGTGTTTCCTTTGCTTGTTGACGTTGTGTGCCCCACCCTGACGAGTGGATGGGGCTGAGTGGCTGGCATCGGAGTCGGACCGATGCCGTCCTTGGATTCCGAACGCCCCTTTGACCGTTGGAACGCGACCTAAACGCGTTCACGGCCGGCGGCGTGGCCGACGGTGACTGGCCGTCAGGCGGACTTGAAAGGGTTTGCAAACACCGGAATGCCTGCGTTTCTTGATAGAGGAGAAGAAGATTGGAATCCGTGGACGGGCGAACCGTCGCCCAACCAATGCGCCGACAGTGTATGTGAAAGCAAGATGTGGTCGGCGCGTGGATAATAATCGATATTCAGTTATATGTGTCCCCGCCAGCCGACTGGTGAACGTGGATGTCCGCGAAACGTCCCTAATTTGGTTTGTTTTGTTGGACTGTCGGCTGGTGGGAAGTCTTTAGTCGCGTGGCGCGAACCGCACGGTCAGCCATAGGCCGGTCAGAATGTAGATGATGCTGACGAGGATGGTGGCGGTCTGTGAGTCCGCCGTCCGCCAAGTGAAAAGCAGTGTCGCCGATGCGGTGCAGGCGATGATGGCGAGCAGGGTCTTGACGCGGCGGAGCGTGTAGTTCGGTTTCGTGTTTCCTGCCTGTCCGCTGTCGTGCAGTTGGTCATGGCTGGTCATTTGCTTGCTTCCATTTCCTTGAGGATTCGATTGCATTCGCGTCGGACGCGCTGCACTTCGGTCTTGGTGAGGTTGAAGTAGTATTGGCCGGTCGATGTGCGGAAGCTCATTCGAGCCATCGGTCTGCCGTCCTGGGCGGTGAAGGCCTGCATATCGAATCCGCCGTCGTCCATCCAGCTCATCGTGTGTTTCCCACCTTGTCGTTGAGCCCATAGGCGATGCCTTCGATTTCCGCTGGCGTGAAGTCCGCGAGTGTGATGTCTTGGATGCCGTCCACGAGGCTGGCGCTGCCGTCTTCGTTGATGCGGAGGTAGAAGCCGCTTGATGCGAGCAGCAGGCATCCTGTCTCGTGGAGTGTCGGCGGTTTTGGCGGATTGAGTAGTTGGCTGGTCATTTCTGCGCTTCCTTGACGATCGTGTCGATGATGACGTCCACGAGGTCGGGCACGTCGATGTCCATCGGTCCGGTGATGTGGCCAAGGAACCGGCTCGCGTAGATTTCATCCCACTGTTCCGCGTATTGCGGGCGAATCATGTCGCCATGCTCGGCGAATTCGTCGAAGACGGCTTTCACGCAGTTCTTGCGCAGGTCTTTGTTGTAGGTCTTGCTGTCCATCGGACGCTCCTTTGGTGTGGCTTTCAGGCTTTGAATTGTTTGATGCTGTCGATTGGCTGGATGAGGAGCATGACGAGGTTTTCGGGTTCCATGTCGAGCATGGATGCCGCTTTTTCGATTTCGTCCGTCGAGAGTGGCGTGTGGCCTTTGAGCCTGTTGTTTACGGCTCTGATTTCAAGGCCCCATGCTTTTGCTAGGTCTTTTGGTATCTTGTCGTGTCTGGCGAGTTCCGCTTTGAGGTTTCTGGTGGCTGTTTCCGTCAGACCGGCCATTCATCCTCCTCGATTCCCTGTTTGGTGAGGCATGCGCGCCAGTCGTGCCAGCCGGGGCCGCGCATGTGGCCGCATGGGTAGTGGTCGGGGGTCTTGGTCTTCTTGGTGCTCAACATCTCGTTTTTCCTTTCGACAGTTTTTACTCTACGCAAATTCGTAGATTGAAGTCTATGAAATTGCATAGTTCTTTACAATTTGTACACAATGACTACGTAATTGGCTATAATGGAGGCATGGGTATGAAAGCAAACGAAGTGACCACATTCGCAAAACAGGTCATGCGAGAGTGCGTCAGGCTCCAAAAGGCAAGCGGCATGACCGTCAAAGATTTTGCCAAGGCCTGCGGCTTCGGCGAGGACTACTGGTACAAACGTCAGAACTTCACGCGCCCGCTCAACCTGAGTGACCTGGAACGCATCAGCGAAGTGACCGGCGTACCCATCGGAGACATCGTAATGGACTCCAAACGCCATGCCGTCGAAGCAGCCGAGAGGAAAGCGCAGGCAGGCGATTACGGTCTTGCCGCCTATAACGCCGCCGGCAAGCAGGAGGCCATTAACGGAGAGGCTGGGCCGGATTACGACGAGCCTGCCTGACCTGCCCATCGACCGGCGCATGACCTACGGCGCCATGCGCCGCGCCATCATCGGCCTGCCCATCACCATATCCAGCGCCATCCTCCCCGACGGACTATGGGGCTGCTACGACGCCGAGAATCATGTCATCTTGATTGACCGCAGGCTCACATACACGGCCAAACGGTGCACGCTCGTGCACGAGCTCTTGCATTGGCGGCACGGCGACACCGGTTGTTCGAACAATAGTTCGAAATTGGAGCGACGGGCGAGACGGCAGACCGCACGCCTGCTCATCGATCCGGCAGAACTAGCATTGGCGGAACGCATGTACGACGATGACCTATGGTCGATAGCCGAGGAACTGAACGTGACCACGCAGGTGCTCACGGACTACCGAGCCATGCTCAACACATCGCCGAACAGACTCAAAGAAAGGGTTTTCAATGCGTAAGAAAATCATTGCCATCACAGCGGCGACGCTTCTCCTGGCGACGGCCTGTGGCTGCGGAAACCAGCAGGAGCCGGATTCCACGACGGCCAAGACGCCGGACGTCAGCGCACAGCAGGAGAAGCCACAACAACAGGAAGCCAAGAAAACGGCGCAGAGCTTTGTGGACGAGTTCAACGCGGACCCCTCGACGCAGATAACCGACGTCGAGAAATTCACGCCGAACGATTCAAACGGCCCCTATTACCGGACGGAGTATCGCACCGGCGCTTTCTCCACCGCAGACGCTCTCCACGGAAAGCTAGGTCAATTGTCGGTGGACGTATTGGTCTATGGAGCAGTGCTTGGATACGGGGAGAACGATATGATCCGCATCTACGTCGATGGGCCGCATGACGAGATCGACGGCGTATTCCCCATCATGGCGAAGATGCTTGATCCGTCGATTTCCGATCAGGACATCCAAAGTCAGATGACGAAGGAGTATCCGTCCAATGATCTGCTTCACGCCGATACGCATGAGTTGATCGAGAGCGCTTATGTCGATGGCGATCATGCGTTTCTCGACGCGAAAATCAGCTAGCGGTTTATAAAAAGAAATGTACGAAGGCAATTCGTGGAACATGGCCCAGGACTTGGCGGTCACGCAGCAGGTGCTCGGAGACTTCCGCCGAGTCATGGCCGAGCGTGTCAGCATCATCTGAAGCATAGAATCAATGGAAAGCAAAGGAGAATGATCATGGCGAAGAGACCACAGCCAGCACCGGACGCGATCTATGAGTGCGATAGGCTTGATGACCCGCTGTTTCTGGCCATCCGCCTGTATGCGAATCGGCTGGAATTGGACATGGGTACCACGTACCTGCACCGGTACAAGAAGACCGAAGCCTACAAGGTGAGCGACCTGCAAGGGGTGACGCTCAAGAAGCGCACCGTCACATGGAAATACAGTGCGTTGCGCTCACTGCCCCTGAAATTCAAGAAGGCCGAGGACGCGCAGGAATTCTACAATGCCGTGAACAGTCTCTAAAAGCATCAAGCCCCACGATTGTGGGGCTTTTATATTGCCTTATAAGGCTTTATAAGGCAATATTCTCTTCAGGCATTCGAAAATTTTCGCGGTCTGCGCCGCGTCGTCGGCGGCCCTATGACGCTCCGTCTTGGCGATGCCGAAATAGCGGATGAGGTCGAGCAGTCTATGGCGGTCAAGCTGCGGCAGGAGTGTCTGAGAGATTTCCAAGGTGTCGTAGAAGCTCACGTCCGGCATGCCGGCACCGACCCTCTGCGCTTCCCTGGCAATCACCGGAATGTCGAAGCGGCGAATATTGTGCCCTATCCACGTGTCACGCCCGCAGAAAGCGTAGAACTTGGGTAACGCTTTGTCGATGGTGGGTTTGCCTTTGACGTCCCGGTCGGTGATGCCGGTGATCTGCGTGACCTTGGCCGGTATCGGAATCTGCGGGTTGACGAGCTGGCTGAATGACGCGACCTTGCGCCCATGACGCATGCGCACCGCACCAAGCTCGATGATTCGGGCGCTCCTGTCCAATCCCGTGGTCTCGATGTCGATGGCCACGTAATCGTCCTCCACGCCATCATTCGTGTCGGCATGAGTGATTGGTGCCGTTTCCACTGTTGGAGTGTCTGAGGTGGCTTCCGGCGATGATTCAGGCGCATTCGTCGCTTGATGCTTATGGCGTGGCTCAGGCTTGAGGAAGAGATGCCAGAAGAACCATGCGAGGAATGCGAGGAGCAGAACCGTCATGATGCTTGTGGCCAGATCGTACTTCGGCGTGGTGATGGTGTCGTATATGCCGTAGATACCGGAGATTGCGCACAGCACGGATAGCACGAGGTAAATCAGTTTCTTCATTTTCCCCTTCCATCTCCTTGCTTCAAGCTACCGCAGATGGGGATTGAACGTGCCGATTCTTCCATTTCAGCGCATTGGCGCTGTATGAAAGAATGAAAATAATGTTACATATGCATATATGTATATTTTATGTTTGCAAGTTAGTATTTTCCACTTGCAAGGTTAATATGCACCCTTGTTTACAACATGCCATACACACATGTTTGCAAGTTAGCGTATAATGTGTTTCAGAACAAAAAACCTCCGCAGTGTTAACGGCACCACGGAGGTAAAACATGAAGCCTCACTCAAAGACTTCCGAAACCATTGTAACGCATGGCTTGGAGGTCGGAAATGGACCGTGAAATGGGATACCGCAACATGCTGGCAGTCGAAGAACTCGCAAGCCAAGGGAAACTCACCGTCACCCACAAGGGCGCACGCAGCTTCGACTTCGCTCAATACGCCCTGCTCAGCCGCATGGCATGGCTCACCGCTGACTGGCCGCTGGACAAAGCCGCCAAGGAAAAGCACATGCTTCCGCGCACCTACGCTTCCGGATGGCTCAAAATCGCCATCGATTGGGGTATGACACTTCCCCAGTCAATGGACGAGCTCGTGGCGATCGGCAATGAGCCGCGCAATCCGAAGCGCGAGCAGCTGGCTTACAACCGCATAGGCAAGATCGCCAAAAAACTCGAATCCGCAGGACTCATCAAATGCCTTCGCAAGGGCAATGTTCAGCGCAAGAACAATGCCGTGTGGCTGCTGACTATCGGCACGCCGGAGGAAAACGCCGAGGTCGAAGCCTACGTGCGACAGCACATGTACCTCTGATTCCGTGCCCACATTTTGCCCACACTTTTCCGGTAATTGCAGTGAATTGGAGTGATTTGCAGTGATATGCAAACCATGCGGGAACCGTTGGAAACACTGGGAAAACGGCGGAACCATGCGGAAGCCGGAAAACGCGACATGTAATCTGCAGATACATGAACATGCCAAGCACCACCAGCAGCAACGCACCATACACCGGCACCCAATGCGTTACGATCAGCGATGCCATGAGCACGGCGTGCGCGCAGTAGATCGGACGAATATGCGTCAGTGGTTCCACTCCCCTGCCACGGTCGGCAAGCTTGCCGCCATACAGGTTGCTCCACAGGCAGGCCGCGCCGAAAATCACCAAGCCGACGCTTAAATACTGTTCGGGAACATGCACTTCGTCTCGCATGATCGGCGTCAGATACGTATAGAACACGTAAGTTGCCGCCGCGCCAAACACCACGGCAAGCACGCCCAACTGAATACGACGGTCGAAAAACAGGCGGAACTGCGGCAGAAAACCAATCTTCACAATACGGCTGTTGCGCGGCAACACCATCACCATGAGCACAATAAGCACCACTGTGAGCACGTTCACCAAATGGAACGCCCAACGCCAGCCGAACGTGTTCGCAACCCACGTGCCAACCGGCACACCCACCACGGATGCGATGGAGAAGCCGGAAAACACCCATGCGATGAACTTCGTGCGGTACTGTTCAGTTGTTACATCGGGCGCGTACGTCATGGCAATGGCCACCAGCGTGCCGGACACCAGCGCGATGAGAATTCGCGCCACCACGAGCACGCCATAATTCGACGCGAACGCGCACAGCACGTTGCCGATAAGGAACACCCCAACCAGCGTCAGATGCGTGGCAAAACGCGGAAAACGAGCCGACAGCGCCGATCCGAGCGGCGTGACCGGCGCGTACACGAACGCGAACAGCGACACCAGATTGCCGACCGTCACCTCCGACACCTTCAAGCCAGCCGCGATATCCGGCAGAACGCCAACGACAATGAACTCGCTCATGCCCAGCATGAAACTCAGCGAGATCAGCACCATCACAGGCAGATTGAAAAACCGTTCCTTCGCCACATCACTCTTCGCCATACACTTCTCCTCCATAGCCCCTCGAACTCCCCACGCCTTGCCAAACTCGCATTGTCATTAAAGCTTCTCACGTCAATCGATTGACGAATCAATCGTCAAACAAACGATAAGCCAAACGCGATACAATGACGCGCGATGACACGCAAAACAACCACCACAGCAAAAAACAACCGCAAACCCAAGAAAAACAAGCAGCCAAGCCTCACCAAACTCCGTAACGCCTGGAAAAAAGCAAACACCCCAAAACGCATCCTCATAGTCGGCGAAACACTGATAGCCAGTATCGTCGCGCTCGCGTTGATCGTTGGATTGGTGCGATTCGTCGGTTGGCGTGTGCAAGTGGATGAAGCGGTCGCATCGCAGGAACAATTGCAGACGCAATACGATTTCAATCCGGGCAACATCATTTCAGATGGTCTGTTCTTCAACGGGAACGCGTTGAGCGAGCAGCAGGTGAACGCCATCATCGAAAAACAGGGTGCCGCATGCAGCGGCGAGAAATGCTTGAAATCCATGACGTTTAGCACCGAATCGCAACCCGCCAACGAATACTGCGAAGCATATGAGGGAGAGCCGAACGAAAGCGCCGCGGCGATCATCTACAAGTCGGGAAAGGCGTGCGACATCAGTCAAAAAGTGCTGCTCACCGTGCTGCAAAAGGAGCAGCATCTGCTTACCGCCACCGATCCAAGCGACTTCCAATTCAAGTCGGCCATGGGATTGAGCTGCCCGGACGACGCGAACTGTGACCCGGAATATGCAGGTTTTTTCAAACAGGTGTATGGCGCGGCGAAACGCTACCAGTATTACGTGCAACATGAGGATCGCTATGGATACCATGCGGGCACGCTCAACTATATTCAATACAATCCGGACGCCAGCTGCGGTGGCAGCAACGTGTACATCGAAAACAAGGCGACTGCACTGCTGTACATTTACACGCCTTATCAGCCGAATGCAGCCGCATTGGATGCGGGAGTCGGCGAAGGCGACGCCTGTTCGACCTACGGCAATCGCAACTTCGCGATCATCTACAATTCGATGTTCGGCTCTCCTCGAGGCTGATTTTTCGATACAATTGCTCATGGAAGGGACTGACCAGAAGGAGCCTTTCATGGGCCTACTCAACAACAACGACTATATCGACCCATTCAAGGGTTCCGATTACATCGATCCCAGCAGCAACGCCGAACGCCTGTCTAATCAGGTGAACCGTGACCATGCACGGCGTGAATCCTATGTCCAGCGGCGATATGTGAAACCCGCGCAGAGCGATCAGGCATCGCGCGACAGGCAGGCCCCACAAAACACCCGATCCAAGCAAGACGGTAGATCTCAACAGGCGCAAGGCGATCAGTCCACACGAGGAGACACGCTCCAAACCATGTTGAACGACTGGTCCACGCAAACCATGCGGTATGCCCAGTCCATGCAGCAAAGCTTGCAACAGGCGTTGCGGCAAAATCAGCAAAACCCGCAGAACCCGCAAGGACGCCCATCGCAGCCCTATAATCCGCCGCGCATACAAACGGAACGAGCCACACGCGAGTTCCAATCCACTTCCGACAAGAAGCAACGCCGCCATAAAAACGGCTTCGTCACCGTTTTGGAGATCGTTATCATCATCGCTGTAATAGCGTCGATTGGCGGAATGCTTTCTGACAGCATGTCAAACATCATCTCCGATTTCGATGGATCCACAAGCCAGTTCGAGGAGCTGTCCACACAGGAAACCGTCAGCGAAGACGTTGGAAAGCTCTACTCCACCGGAGGAAAAGCATTGGAAGTGAACATCGAAGGCGTGCAGACAGGTCCGGAGGATTTGAACGGCGACGCCACGCTCACGGTTTTGCTCACCTGCACGAACATCGGCAAGAAAACGATGTATCCTCATGCCGTCGCAGATCTGATGGTCATGCAAAACGGCATCGAGCTTGCCCCTGCATTCACTTCCAACGAGGATTCCGACCGCACGGAGTTCTCCGGCGCCGAAATGAAACCGAAGAAAAGCTCGCAGACCACCAGCAGTTTCGTTCTTACGGACACCAATTCACCAGTTGTGGTTCAGCTGATGAATTATTCGCAGCATAATGTTGTTCGCGCCGCGTTTTCCTTTGACGAAGTCGACATAGAAGGATCCTTGAAACATATTGATTATGCGGCCGTCCCTCAGCCCGAGCAAGTGGACGCTTCGAATTTCGACGAAGACGGATCCGTAACCGATTATGACGAAAGCACCCTGCATTTCCGCGTAGACTCCATTGAGAAGACAAGCCCCTCATATGCCGATCATGACATAGCGTTCGCACGCATATCCTGGTATGTCGAAAATGGAAGCAAATACCGGGCTTTCCTGAACTATATGGATGTTTCCGCGACCCAAGACGGCACTGAGTTGCATAGCACGTATCTTGACGATGATAGCTATTCCACAACACGCAAGGTCACTCCCGGCGTGAAAATGACGACGACAGTCGCTTTTGAAACGCAAAGCAACTCGCCTGTGACATTCATATTTTCTGACTATGGTGATGAGATTCTTCGCAAAACCGTTAATTTACGGTCAATTGAGTCATTGGAACTTTAATCCGATACTTGCAGAAACATCAAAAGAAGATTCAAATAATCATTCGGAAAGCAAAAGACCGTTGTTGCAATCAGTTTTCTCATGATTGCAACAACGGTCTTTGATGAAACGATTGCGGTTCGCTTACAGCTTCGGCAGGTACTTCTTCAGTTCGAACGGAGTGACCTGCTTGCGATACTCCTCCCATTCCTGACGCTTGTTGCGCAGGAAGTATTCGAACGCGTGCTCGCCGAGCACGCTGGCCACGAAGTCGGACTTCTCCATAACCTTCAACGCCTCGTCAAGAGACTCCGGCAGCGGCTGGATGCCCATGGCCTGCCGTTCCGCATCGGTAAGCTCCCAGACGTCATCGCTGGTCGGCTCGCCCAACTGCATCTGCTTGTCGATGCCATCGAGCCCCGCGGCCAAAAGCACCGAATATGCGAGGTATGGGTTGGCGACCGGATCGAGCGCACGGAATTCCATGCGGGCGGAATTGCCCTTGCCTGGCTTGTACTGCGGAATACGCAGCAACGCGGAACGGTTGTTGTGTCCCCAGCAAATGTAGCTTGGAGCCTCATTGCCGCCCCACAAGCGCTTGTAGGAGTTGACATACTGGTCGGTGACGGCGCAGATTTCAGCCGCATGGTACAGAATGCCGGCGGCGAACTGGCGTGCGGTGACGGACATGTTGAATTCCTGACCCGCCTCGTAGAACGCGTTGGAGTCACCTTCGAACAGGCTTAAATGCGTATGCATGCCGGAACCTGGAGCGTCGGAAAGCGGTTTCGGCATGAAGCTGGCATGAATGCCGCGCTCCAGCGAAATCTCCTTGACGACGGTGCGGAAGGTCATGATGTTGTCGGCCGTGGTAAGCGCGTCCGCATAACGCAGATCGATCTCGTTCTGGCCTGGACCCGCCTCATGGTGCGAGTATTCCACCGAAATGCCCATCTGTTCAAGCATGTTGACGGTGGCACGGCGGAAGTCCATGCCTGGGCTGCGCGGCACATGGTCGAAATAGCCGCCCTCATCGATTGGGGTTGGCGTCTGGGACCAATCATCCTGCCTTTCGAACAGATAGAATTCGATTTCCGGATGCACGTAGAAGGTGAAGCCTTTTTCCTTGGCTTTCGACAGAGCCTGCTTCAGCACATGACGCGGATCGCCCAACGACGGCTCGCCATCAGGGGTAAGCACGTCGCAGAACATGCGCGCGGTGCCTTGCGGGCCTCCACGCCACGGCAGAATCTGGAATGTCGACGGGTCGGGCTTGACGATCATATCGTCTTCGGACACACGGGTGAGGCCTTCCACTGCGGAACCGTCGAATCCGAGCCCTTCCTCGAACGCAGCTTCCAATTCAGCCGGTGCGATAGCCACGGACTTCAGCGTTCCCAACACATCCGTGAACCACAAACGAATGAAGCGCACGTCGCGTTCTTCGACTGTGCGCAAAGCAAACTCTTGCTGTTTATCCATAGTGCCCCATCGTTCCATGCGCATGTTACGAAAGTCGTTAACACGCGCCGAATATGACGAGACCGTCCACGTTGTGGACGGCCGTATCGTCATGGGTTTGCGAACAATGCTCAACGTGCGACTTCAAGCGCCTCTTCCAAAGTGAAGGCGCGCGCATACAGCGATTTGCCGAGAATCGCGGAATCCACGCCCAGATCGGCAAGTTCCTTGATGGCGCGCAGGTCATCGAGCTTGGAAATGCCACCGGACGCGGTGACCTTCGCATCAGTGCGTTCCGCAACCTCACGCAGCAGATCGATGTTCGGACCGCTCATCATGCCGTCGCGAGCCACGTCGGTGACCACGTAACGAGAGCAGCCAACGGAATCCAGGAACGCCATGGTTTCGAACAGATCGCCGCCTTCCTGCACCCATCCGCGGGCTGCGAGGGTGTGGCCGCGCACGTCAAGGCCAACGGCCACGCGATCGCCGTACTTCTTGATGACGGAAGCGGTCCAATCCGGATTCTCAAGCGCTGCCGTGCCAATGTTCACACGGGCGGCGCCTGCTTCCAAAGCTGCGTCGAGGGATGCGTCGTCGCGCACGCCACCGGACATTTCGATATTGACCTTGTCGCCAAGCTCCTTGACGATGGCGCGCAGCTGGTCACGGTTGTTGCCCGTGCCGAATGCCGCGTCAAGGTCGACCAGATGAATCCATTCCGCACCGGACTCGACCCACGTGCGGGCAGCCTCCAGCGGCGAACCGTAATCGGTTTCCGAACCGGATTCGCCTTGGCGCAAGCGAACGGCCTTGCCATCACGAACATCGACTGCGGGAAGCAATGTCAAAGACATGTCTGTACCTCTCTGTGATCAACCGACCGCCACTAAACGGCAATCGCAAATAAATGTACCAAGTGGTCGTTTTAAAAGCGTATATGTCAAAGCATCGTCGAAACAATCATCGGCGATCTCGCACCATCAGAACGTCGCAATCCAATTGCGCAGCAGCTGCGAGCCCGCTTCGGCGGATTTTTCAGGGTGGAACTGCGTGGCGAACAGCGGACCACGCTCGTAGGCCGCCACGAAACGGCTACGTCCGTACGTGCACCAGGTCACGCGCTCCTCGGCGTCACCGAAATCAAGCTGGTCGCCGGACGTGTCGGCGGGAGCGGCACTCATCGCGGCGAAGGAATGTACGAAATAGAAACGTTCACCTTCCACACCCTTCATGAGCACGGAACCTTCCGGCGCCTCGACGGTGTCCCATCCCATGTGAGGCACCACATCGGCGTCAAGCAGTTCCACGTCGCCCTTGATCAGGCCAAGGCCCGGAGTGCCGGTGCCGTGTTCCATACCGCGTTCGAACATGATCTGCTCGCCCACGCACACGCCGAGCACCGGTCGCCCGGCACGCAGACGATCCTTGATCACGGTGTCTCCGCCCACCGACTTGAGTCCTTCCATGCATGCGCCGAAAGCGCCCACGCCGGGCACTACCAGACCGTTGGCTTCCAAGGCCTGCCGATGGTCGGAAGTGAGGGTCACGTCAAGGTCGAGATCAGCCAGTGCACGAACCATGGAACGCACGTTGCCGAAACCATAATCGAAAACCACCACGGAAGTCATGGGCGTTCTCCTTCTTGTGTCATTCGTTGTTCTGTGGCGCGAGTCGTCTTGTGTCGCATAACGCATGTTCGGCAGGATGACTCGCGTTTACCGTCGTTAACTGATGCTTGATGTGCCGCGTCCGAACCGCGTATGCTCGGCGATAATGCTCATCGCCGCATCCCGATCAAGGTCAGCGGAATCGAAAATGGTCATATCCGCCTGTTCCAGCGCGTTCATATCGGTGATGCCCAGCATGAGATCCTCAACGAACGGCGCGGTGGAGGTGAATAGCACCGGCGGAGCGAAGGTTTTGCCCGCTCTGCCTTCCACGTACATCGTCGCTTCGAGCTTGTCCGCACGGTTGACGGCAAGAATCGCGGGCATGCCGGCAACGACGATCGTCATGTCTTTGACCGCCGCTTCCGGACCGTCTCCGTCGAGATTGCGCAGCACCGCGACAGCACCTTGCGCCGATCCGATGCATTGCGCGGAAATGTCGGACAATTCACAGAATGCCGACAGCAATCGTGGCGAGGTCAGTCTGGTGATGATCACCGCCACTTTCGCGCGATTGCCAAGCAGTCCCTGCAGCTCGTCTTCGAATTTCAACGAATCCTCAGCCGCGTTGAGCATGTCGTCGACTTCCGAGGATTCGGAGGATTCGGAGGATTCCGCGTTATCGGAAGCTTCGGAGGAATCGAAAGCTTCAGATGGCGGATTGTCCGCCCGCTCATGCTTGGACACTTCGGCATCCTTGAATTCCTGCTCGAAGCCGGCCATGGCCGCTTCCAGTTCCTCTTCGCTGAAATGCATGCCGTCGGCGTTGAGGTCACCGAAATCGTTTGATCCATCGAATCCTTGGAAATCGTCGAAATCGTTATTTCGATCGTCGCTCATCACAGAGCGCCCTTCGTGCTCGGAATACCGTCGACACGCGGATCCGACTCGATGGCGAAACGAAGCGCACGTGCCAAGGCCTTGAACTCGGCTTCGGCGATGTGGTGCGGATCACGGCCGGAGATCACCTGCAGATGCAGGCAGATTCCGGCATGCATGGCGATGGATTCCATAACGTGACGCACGAGGGAGCCGGTGAAATGGCCGCCGATCATGCAGTATTCGAAGCCTTCCGGCTCGCCGGTGCACACGCAGTACGGACGCCCGGAAATATCGACCACGGCCTTGGCAAGCGCCTCGTCCAACGGCACGGTCGCATCAGCGAAGCGACGGATGCCGCGCTTGTTCCCCAGCGCCTGCTTCAACGCCTCACCGAACACGATGGCGATGTCTTCGACGGTATGGTGCGCGTCGATGTCGGTGTCACCCGTGGCCTTGATGGTCAGGTCGATCAGCGAATGCTTGCCGAGCGCCGTCATCATATGGTTGTAGAACGGCACCGACGTGTCG
>ERZ773258.1798-NODE-1798-length-15456-cov-4.862282_pt1 | contig 15456 bp, 16 predicted proteins | sample MGYA00511962_ERZ773258 | MGnify/ENA primary metagenome ERZ773258 (study PRJEB29015, sample SAMEA2737755) | human gut metagenome | biome: human gut; feature: human-associated habitat; material: faeces | place: China | collected 2012 ... | reverse complement strand
CCCTGCAACTAACAAGACGGCATCGAAACATAGGTTTCGATCTCATCGGGCACAACAATTTCATCAATCTTGTTACTGCTTGTACTAATCATACTGACCTCCTTAACAAAGCACCCCGGTCGGCATAGTAATCTCAGGCTTTTCACTCGGCATCCGGAGGTTTTGAAAAAGAATACCGTTGCGGATGCTGTTCTTGCCGAACCGCTGGCGAATGGTTTCAATGCACTGGTCGAGCCTTTCTGCTTTCTCAATCTTTTCGATGTTCATAAACAAATCGACTTGTCGGGGCGTGTCCTGTGGCACCAAGTTGATTGCCTGAATCGTGACTGAGCGAATCGGGTTCCTCCAGTCGTATCTTTTTTCAAAGAGGGCAAAAGCCGCTTTTGCGATCAGCATTGGGGATTGTGTAGGCATATCTAATGCCGTTTGCCATTGCTTTGAAAAAAGTGTGTTGTCCCGTATGTGAATGGCGACTCCATCCGCACACTTTTTGTGGACACGGAGTTTATGTCCGATGTCCTGCGTCAATTCGAGAAAGACGGGCCACACCTGCTCGTCGTTCTCCAAATCTTCGATGGTAGTAATTCCGTGTCCCACGCTCTTAACCGGAGAAACAAAGTCGGCGTTCATAACACGGGATCGGTCATTACCGTTTGCATACTGCCAAAGGGCAATTCCGTTTTTACCGAGCCGTCGGTTCAGAAAGTCAGGATCGGTCTTAGCTAAATCGCCAATGGTTCTAATGCAATAGCTATCTAATACACGCTGCGTTGCCCGTCCCACACCGAGCAAGTCCGCTGCGGGGAGTCCCCATATTTTGTCTCGGAAAGTGTCTTTCGGTATGACCGTCACAGCATCCGGCTTTTTCATATCCGAGCCGAGTTTGGCAAATATCTTATTGAAAGACACGCCGACTGAGATGGTCAACCCCAGCTCAAACTTGATAGTTTCTCTTATGTCATTTGCCACCTTTTCCGGAGAACCAAAGGTATAGTCTGTTCCGCTGATGTCAAGCCAGCACTCATCCATTCCATACGGCTCAACTTGATCTGTGTAGCGCTGGTAGACATTTCTTGCAAGTTTAGAGTATTTGATGTACTCCTCAAAGTGCGGAGGCACTACAACAAGGTTTCTGCACTTCTGCTTCGCTTGCCATACAGCATCGCCGGTTTTTATCCCAAAGGCTTTTGCGGCGTAGTTTTTGGCGAGAACAATACCGTGCCTTTCTTCCACCGAGCCGCAGACAGCGACCGGATACTTTCTCAAAGCTGGGTCGAGCATACATTCAACGCTGGCATAGAAGTTATTCATATCACAATGCAGTATTGATCTGCTCAACTAAATCACCTTATTTCTTGGAAATTCTGCGAAACCTCTTGACAAACCAAAGTGTCGTGTTGTATCATATGAACACGACAGAAATGTCGTTGTTGTGATTCAGATTATAGCACGACACCAATGTCGTGTCAATAAGAAGTGACGAAAAAAGTGTCGTGCTGCTAAAAATAGAAATCTTATGGAGGGAATTGATAATGAAGTTCAGCGACAGATTAAAAGGGCTGAGAGAAAAAAATGATATGACGCAGGAGCAGCTTGCAAAGGTTTCCGGTGTTTCCCCCCGTACCATACAGAGATACGAATGCGGAACCTCTCGTCCTCGCTTGGATGCAGCGGAGAAGCTGGCAAAGGCACTTAATATTTCCGTGGATCAGCTTCTCGGTACGGATGGTATGCTCGTTGCTCAGGCTGCGGAGCAGTACGGCGCACGAGGTGCCAAACAAGCGCAACAGCTCACAGATGAAGTAACCGGTTTGTTTACCGGCGGTGAGTTGGCACAGGATGATATGGATGTTATGATGCAAGCCATTATGGATGCCTATTGGCTTGCGAAAGAGAAAAACAAAAAGTACACCCCGAAAAAGTATCGTTCCAAGGACGCACAGAAATAAGTCCGTTATATGGGACACCACTTTTGATAGAATTGTAAAAGAAAAGCCGAAAGGGGTGATGCCGATGTATGTAAGCACTTCGGAGATCGTACAAAAAGCAAACTCCATCGTTGCTCAATGCGGAACTCGTGATCCTATCAGAATAGCAAGGGACTTAGGAATCGAGGTAATGTATTATCCGTTCAATGAGCAGCGTGGAGCATATAAAGTCTTGATGCGTAATCGCTTCATCTTTGTCAAAAATGATCTGCATCCGGTTATGGAGAACATCGTGCTACTTCACGAATTAGGGCACGATGCTTTACACCGAGAAGAAGCCACGAAAGTCGGTGGCTTCAAAGAGTTTGAAATATTCAATATGCGGGACAACCGTATGGAGTACGAAGCCAATCTCTTTGCCGCACAGATTTCACTACCAGATGATGACTTTCTTGAACTTGCAGAAAGAGGATATGACACGCAGCAGATCGCACGGACATTGCATTCAGATATTAACCTTGTCGCTCTAAAAGCCGATACGCTGATCTCTCAAGGATATCAGCTATGCAAGCAAGAGCATCGGAACGATTTTCTTAAATACAATCGCAAAGTGTAAGACCGTCAAGTCTCGAATGAGATCTGACGGTCTTTTTTGCTGTCTTATTTTATTTCCCACACAAAAGTGGCTGTGTCGCTCACATCAGTATCATCAGGTTCTATTTCAATATCAGCAAGTCCACCAACAGGCATAGCCATACACTTTTCTTCAAGCATTTTTTATTCTAATTTTAGATTAACTACCATTACAGGAAGCAAGCTTCTACAATATTATCCAACTGCTTCCGGATTTCAAGAAAATCACAATCTAAATCAAGGGTCTTTACCGATATTGCATTACCGCCCATTTTGTAGCTGTTGTTTGGCAGCACGATTTCATCGGTCTTAGCGTATAGCAACATTCCTGATACATCTCCGGTGTTCTCGGTATCAAGGTTCTTAACATAAGTAAAAGCTCATCGGCTGTAAGTCCGAGTTGGTCGCCTTCTTTTTGTGCTGCTGCAATCTGCTTTGCCAGCGTGAGCATTTCTTCAATGACTTCTTCGTTGGTCAGCATAAGCCAGCATATCGTCAAAGGCTGTTGAGTCTTGTGCTTTGAACTCCATTATTACGATTCGCCCGATATTATCACCCCCTTGGTTAGTTTTTTTGTCTTGGACAACATAAGATTTATTGCGTGAGATAATACGATTCATTAATCGTTTTCAGAATAAAATTCACATCGTCATAACGAGAGGAATCGGACTGAGAGCCTAAACTGCATATCAAAAACTCTTTTCCGTGCTGCTGGTAAAGCACAATCAAGTTATAGTCGTCAGACAGAGAGCCAGTCTTAATTCCGCATACATTTTCGTTGTAATATTCGGATGTCGGATCAAGGAAGGCGTTTGTATTCTGCCATATTTGTGTACTGCCATCAGGCAGTGTTGCCGTATAAGTGTTTTGAGATACAATTTCTCTAAACCACGAGTATTCCAACAACCGATATACTACTTCTTTCAAATCTAAAGTGGTGGTAAGTGCCTCCATATCAAAACCACTCGGATCATATAAAACTGTGTCTAAGTACCCCTGCTGTTGCAAATGCAGGTTTAAGTTCTCCATAAAAATCCTCACACGCTCTTGACAGCTTTCTGCTTGCGGCGAAAGTAATCCTCCACAATAATCAGCAACCACATAAGCTGCGTCATTCCCTGACGGTACTAACATTGCCGCAAATAGATTGTGTAAAAAGTATTCTTTTTCCTTGATTTGAGCAACAGACGAGCCAGGTTTCGTGAGTGAAATAGCACCATAGTCTGCAACAACGATACTATCAAGGTCTGCTAAAGTTGACGCATACTCAATAACAAACAGCTTGGCTAAACTTGCAGGAATTTGTGGCTCGTTCTCTTTTTTTGAAACAAATATTTCATCATCAGAACAATCCACCAAAATCAGCGATTTTGCATTATAAGAGTCAGGAAATTCTTCTTTGTAGAGAAAACCATTTATTTTATTCTTTACCTCGCTGAAATTTTCCGGCTGCATTGCCCACGGCACAAACATTATACCTATGCCGATACAAACTACAAGCAAAAACAAAAATACTCCAAATCGTTTTTTCTTACGGCGTTTTCTCTGCATATATGTGCTCACCTCCCAACACCAAAACTCCTATGTGCCATTTTTTAATCGGCATAATTTGCCTGAATACACTCTGCAAATCCAGACGGATCTCCCAACTTAGCTTTATCAATATTATCACGAAGATATTTGCGTGTGGCGTCATCACAGCGATCTGTTCCCATATAAGGCATATCAAAGGCTTTTTCGAGTTCAGCTAAGGCTTTTGCCGCCCTTTCCGAATCCGTATTGTAAGTATCAAGCCATTCCTGCATCCAAGAATGTTCCCAAAGGTTAGATGCTCTTGTATCGCCATATCCTATCTGAAAAGACGCTCCCGTATCTTCGCCTTCCAAAGCATCAGGCAGCGTAACGCCCTCCGGCCAATTCAAACTCTCAATGGTCGTTAGGTATTCTTCTTCAATGGTAGCAAAGTCCGTGAAACCTCTTGTGTTTGTGTCGGAGTCCGAAGAAGTGGAGCAGCCTGCCAGCATAATCACCAGCAAAGAAATCATAACACACAGTAACAGTCTGTACGGTCTTTCGGATTTTGAGATTGTTCGTTCCATTTTGTTTCCTCCTTGAATTGAGTTTTATTATCTAAGAGCCAATGCAGGCTCTAATTTTGCTGCTTTCAATGCTGGTAATAATCCGCCCAATAATGCTGTAAGCACAGACACAGCAACTGCAACAACAGCAACGCTGATTGGATAACTCGGTGTTCCCACCGGGGAATCCACAGGGAGCAACGCTCCAATACAATGCACCAAAATCAGCGAAATCAAAATAGCTGCAAAGCAAACGAATATTGATAAAATCAACTGTGAGCCTAAAACCAGTGCCACAATATTTGTTCGTGAAGCACCTATCGCTCTGCGGATCAGCAACTCATGTGTGCGCTGTTCCAATGAAGATAGTCCGATATTGATCTGCCCTAATACGGAAACAAACAGCAACAAAAGCGAAGTAACCAAAAGCCCTAATTGCAGTATGGACAATACCGAATCATAGGTATCTCCAATATCACTCCGCCCAGCACTTTCCCAGTAACCGCCAATGGTATCAGTCAAAATGTCGCCAAGGGCAGAATGTATCTGTTCGATTGTCAGTCCTGTTGTGGGATGCCAATACACATTTGCATTTTGTACTTGCCACATTGCTGGTGCGAAATTGAGGATCGCCGCAGAATCCGCATAGATAGTCGGAAAATTCCTGCCATCGTTTACTACTCCGACAATATTGAATGGGGTTAACGAAAGTGTGCTTTTTACATTTCCTGCAGCATAGGGCGAATCATTAAAATAGTTTTTAGCTTCTTTGTTTATGACCACTTCAAGCGATCCGACCTCACTCGAAGGCTCTAACCATCTACCGGATGTCATTGGAAGATTATAGACTTGACTATATGCCTCCGTGGTGCAAACTACATCAAAAGCCATCAGGTTTTGGTAAACATCATTCGGCGGTATTGGCGTTAAATCTTTCATTGGTGCAAATCGAATATCCTCTCCCATAGAAAAAGTAACAGCGGCTACATCATCAATGGCTTCAAATCTCTGGAATAATTGTTCCATTTTATTTCTATCGTGAAAATCGGATTCCGTTATCACGAATGAGTAAGTAGGTGACCAGCCATATACCTGTGCGTTTACGGAAATCAAATACTCCCGTCCAAGCGTACCAACTAATACCGATCCAATCATTGCGATAATGCCTACAAGCATTGAAACACTTGTCAGAATACTTCTAAGTGGAGACAGACGAAGGTCTTTAAGTATCATTTTTAGCACAAGTTATCCTCCCTCCATCCATTTCAAAAATCGTATCACAGGTATCTGCAATATCAGGATCGTGCGTAACCAACAGCAGCATAATTCCTTTTTCTTTTACGACGCTGTGCAACAGTTCCATAATCTGCGTTCCCGTCTTTTTATCCAACGCTCCCGTAGGCTCATCACATAAAATGGCTTCCGGAGATACTGCAAGCGCCCTTGCGATTGCAACTCTTTGTTGTTCACCGCCGGACAAATTGATTGGGTAATCATTTTCCTTGCTTTCTAAGCCGACACTTTTTAGCAAGCCTGTAATTATCTCGTGACGCTGTTTGGCGGTAAACGACTTTTTGGCATAGAGTAGGGGTAATTCGATATTTTCCCATACCCGCAAGTGCTTAATCAGAGAGTAATTCTGAAATACAAATCCGATATTATTGGCTCGCAGTATAGACAGATCGCGGTCTTTCAAAGCAGAAATAGATATACCATCATAAAGGTACTCGCCCTCATATTCCCGATTTAACAAGCCAATAATGGATATAAGGCTTGTTTTGCCTGAGCCGGACTTTCCGACAATGGCATAACTGCGCCCTCGTTGCAATTCCATATTAGCGTTGGTTACTGTTGTCAGCATATCGCCATTATTCAATTTGACGCTTGCTTTCAAATCCTTTATTTTGATTAAAGTCTTTTCGGAAATTCCTTTCATTTTATCAAATTCCCCTCGGATCAAGGTTTGGCGGAGTAGCAGAAACCACATCGCCCTCCTCTAAGCCGGACAGTATTTCTATATTGGCTCCGTCTGTCACACCCAATGTCACTTTTGTTTCCACTCTTTCTCCATTCGGAGTAATTACAGTAACCAATCCCGTACCTTGTCTACCCGCTATTACCGACAGCGGCAATATAAGGACATCATTTCTCGTTGTCGCCGTTATGACTACCGTTGCACTTTGCCCCGATTTCACATCGACTGTTTGACTGATCAAGCATTGCAGAATGCCCTCTTGCGGCACGATTCCCGTAAACGCATTTTCATCTGCGGCAGGCGACACCACGGCAATCATATCGGTTGGTCCTACACCATCATATACTTGAAATTTTGCTTTCAACTCTGCATACTCCGGTAAGGTACTCAAAAAATTATCTGCCTCTACATTGAGGGCAAATCCTGTATAATGCACTATCGCTACGGGATAATTACTCGGTACGCTTTCATTGGATGGGGCAATAGAGGTAATTGTACCATCCACCGGAGATTTCAATTCTTTGCCGTTCACAGTTCCAATAATTTGCCCGGCAGTGATTTTTTCTTCTAATTCTACCGCTGTATTAAATATGCCATTTTCGGGTGAGGAAATAATAAACGGTACTGCCGGAACAATAGTCGTTTGCGTTGAAACGGTTGGAGTAATTGTCCCTCGTACAACTGATACCGTTTTTTCTGCGGATGTTGCGCTATCTGTAAGATTGTTTTCGTCTGTCTGCCCAATTGCAGAGCAGGCAGATAGCGTAAATACAAGAAACAAAATAGAACATAGCAGCATTTGTTTTCTTAGCAACGTCATCATTCCTCCTTATGCTGTATCACAAAAAATACGAGCCTCTATCTTGATACTTTTATTGTACCAAAACAGAAGCCCGTATTTTCTTGATTGCTCGTAAGATATTCCTCTTTTTTTCTATGCAAATTCTTACAATTTTCCTACGCCAACGGCAAAGTAATTGAAAACTTGTTCTGATCCTCTTGGCTCTCTGCAACGATTGTACCATTGTGTAGTTCAACAATCTGCTTTGCAATCGCCAAACCTAATCCAGCTCCTCCACTGCTTGTACTTCTCGCTGCGTCAAGCCGATAAAACTGCTCGAAAATCCTGTTTAACTTTTCTTCCGGCAGAGTATCGCCGTGGTTACAAAAAATAATGCTGACCGTATCTTCCTGACATTGTGCGCTGATCGTGATATCCGTATTTTCAAAACTGTAGATAACCGCATTTCTCAAAAGGTTATCAAAAACACGCTGAATTTTGTCTGCGTCACATCGAAGCATTATATCATCATCAACACAAAGATTACATTGCAAATTCTTTGATTTGAGCATAGGCTTAAATTCATATACAAGTTGCTCCAGCAGGCGAGTTAAATTGATTTTCGTGTATTGTAATGTAATATCGTATATATTGAATCGTGTTATCTCGAAAAACTCGTTAATCAGATCCTCTAACCGTTCTGCCTTACCAAGAGTGATTGAAAGGTACTTTTCTCGAAGTTCCTTTGAGATTTGCGACTCATCACGCAGTAAAGTAAGATACCCGATTACAGAAGAAAGCGGTGTTTTCAAATCGTGTGCAAGATACATAATCAGGTCATTTTTTCGCTGCTCATTTTCTTTTGCAAGCCTTGCATTACTTTCAGCCTCTTGTTTTAACTGATTGATGTTAGCGGCGATTTCACTCAACTCCGGGGACATTTCAATGTAACTGACATTCTGATCGAACATTTTTCCTGTCGCAGCCTGTACCTCGTACACATAGGCGACTACTTTTTTCAAAAGTAGGTATGTCAAGTATATAATACAGCCACCCCACACGATTACAGCCACTATATAAAGATATACTGTTCTGTAATACAAGTAATAATACAAAACATACTTGCGGAGAATTTCCTCTGCCATAATTCCTAAAAGAAAAGTACCGCCAAAAATAAGCACAGAGCAAATCGCACATTGAATTACATACCCTTTGAACAAGGTAGAGAGCAGATAGTTTTTTTCTTTTTTATTCAATTTCATACCCTACCCCCCAAACAGTTTTAATGAACTTCGGATTTTTTGAAGGTTCATTCAATTTTTCCCGAAGCCGCCCAATGTGCGCCATTACCGTATTGTTACTGTTGCGAAGATACTTTTCTTTCCACACGGCTTCAAATAATTCCTCCGAGGCGACAACTTTACCCTGATGTTCGCACAGATACCACAGAATAGAAAACTCCAACGGAGTCAAGGCTATTTCTTTGCCATACAAGTAGCACTTGTGGCTGACTCTGTTTATCAGTAGACCTCTGATGTCATACTCGTCTTTTTCTTCGGATTGGCTCAAATTAGGACTGTTATAGCTCTGATAACGCCTTAATTGCGTCTTTACTCTTGCCACAACCTCTAAAGGATTAAACGGTTTCGTTATATAATCATCCGCACCAATCGTAAGCCCCATAATCTTGTCGCTATCCTCAATTTTGGCGGTAAGCATAATAATAGGGAAGTAAAACTTTTCCCGAATTTTTTGGCAAAGTCGAAAACCATCAATATCCGGCAGCATAATATCAAGTATCGCTAAATCAATCTGCGACTGTTCGATACATTTCATCGCCTCTAACCCATTATAACATTTATATGCTGAATAACCATCGTTACTCAAATACACTTCAAGCAGATCAACGATTTCTTTTTCGTCATCCACAATTAAAATCTTCTTGTTCATTGATCCTACACCTCATTTTCGGGTACGGCTTCCATTATGTCGCCAAAATCACACTCTAAGTATTCGCATATATTCAACAGCACGGGAAGGGTAACATTTTCATTTTTTCCGAGTTTCGCAAATGTACTTTTGCTTGCCCCGACCGCTTCTCGTAATCGACTCTTTTTCATTCCCTTGTCAATCAGAAGTTTCCAAAGTTTGTTGTACCGTACTTTCATTTCCGCACCTCCACCCAAATATAGTTTGTATTATAGCACTTTGAGAGTGAAATTGCAATTATTAAGTCTGTTTTTTGAGACTTTTAGTTTTCAAACCGGCGCAATATCTTTCTGATATGTAATCCAGCCGCCTGCAAAATGCAGGCGGCTTGTGTATTTTAATAGGCAGGTGTGCCGTAGCCAAGAATCTCGTAATAACCGATAGAATACTCATTGACTCGGCAACTGTCGCTTGAGTTGCCCTCGACCGTATAAACCTTGCCGTTTTCGACTTTTTGGACAATACCGGTGTGGTCGGATTGTCCATCCTGCGGACCCGACGAACCCTTGTTATCCCAATCAAAGAAAATAATCATTCCGGGAACAGGCTCGGCAGAGCCGTCTATCCACTGTCCACGATCTTTGAACCACTGGACGCCGTTCACGCAGCCCGCATATTTCGGCACAACCCCGGTGTCAATATAGCCGCACTGATGGCGCACCAGCTTACAAAACAAGCACACCATTCCACACGGCTTCCGAAGCCATACCAAGACCAATACGGCTCGCCGCCCACATTGCCCACCTGAGAAAGAGCGACGGTAACGATCGGATCCTCGCTATAACGGATGCCGTAAAGGACTGCCGCCCAAAGGGAATTGTTCTCATCCTTAAGCAGCTCGGCAAGGTATTCCCGCTGTCCTGCGTCAAAGCCGTATAGGTCAGCCATCTCATTCACCGTCAAATGAGAAACGGTAATATAAAGCGTTGTTTTTGTGACTGTCGTTTCCGTCTGAACGATGTTGCCGTTTCCGTCGTCCGTTTCGGTTATTTCCGTTTCCGAGTGGCTTTCACTGCGGGAGGATATGGAGTTCATCTCCCAAAAGATGTCCGAGAGGATCTGCTTCTTGCTCTCGTCCATCGTGGCAACCTCCTGCGGGTTGTCCTTGTCTGTATTCGTCTTGACTGCATAGACCGCAAGCACATCCTTCCACACAGCTCGACCGCCGCTGATCTCCATATTATCATAAGCTACCGAGTTTTTCTCCGCTTCCATCTTGGCATCGTAATCAGCGTTGATTTCCTGCACGGCTGTCTGCATCGACATTCCTGTGCCGGAATCCTCACCGGAAAAGAATATCCCGAAAACCGAGCCGCAAATCAGGGCAATCAGGCAAATCACGACAATGACCGCAACGGCGACCCAGCCGCCTGCGGCGATAGCAGCGACCAGTGCTTTGGTCGCCGCTATGATTGCTTTGACTGCGGCAATCGTTGCTTTAACGGCAGCTTTTACACCGGCAACTGTTGCCTTGGCTGCGGCTTTGGCGGCTTGTGCAGCTTTCTGCGATGCTTTCACCGTAGCCTGTGCGGTTTTCTGCGCCGTTTTTGCCGCCTGCTGTGTGGTCTTGATTGCCGTTTTCGTGGTCTTGACCGACCTCTGTGCGGCTTTGGCTGTACCTTTCCCGGCAGTCTTGATGGTTTTCTTACCGGCAGAACTGGCAGACTGTTTGATCGTCTTTTCCGTTTGCTCGACCGTCTTGATGGTCTTATTCCCGGATGTGCGGACAGTCTGCCTTTTTATCGACTCAGCCGCCCGCTTTTCCCGGAACCTTTGAACGCCGTCCTTGGCTTTGGACACATTTCGCTTGGTTTCTTCCAACCCCTTGCGCCCCTGCTTGTCAAACTGGTGCGCCGTTTCGTGCGTGATACGGTCAACGCCGCCTTCCACTCGGTCGGAGGCGTATTCCTCGGCATTATGCTCATCAGGACGAGTTGCGTGTTCTGCCTTTTCCTTCGTCTGCACATAGGCGGATCGCATACGGTCTGCGGCGATTGCCGCTTTGTCGATCTTCTTGATTGTGCCTTTCACGACATCTCTCGTTTTAATATCAGCCATTGAACCCTCCTTTCCGAAGCGTACCAAAACGCCCCTAAATTAAAAACGAGGGGTAAAGGTATAAACACCTTGCCCCTCAAAGTGCGGAAACTGAAAAGCCTTGATATTGCTGGCTTTTTCAGCGCCTATTTTTCGACTCTGCCCGCTTTCTTCTTGCGTACTCTGCCTGCTGAGCTTTGTAAGCTCTTTGAGCGCACTTCTCGCAATATTTCTTTCGGTTGCCCTTCTTGATAATCGGCGCACCGCAGGACACGCACTTTTCAAAGCGTGTGCCAAGAATATCCGCTTCCAGCAAAGGCTCTGCCGGCAAAACAGCTTTGCGGAAATACTTGCAGAGAAGTGAGTATGAGATGCTATGCACACAGGCGCAGGGTTCTCCGTCATCCAGCGCAAGGCAGTTTCCGTTGTCATAATTGGGCAAAGGCACTTAATTAGGGCGTTCGCCCTCTGCCGTTGCTTCGGCGTGAGTCTTGGCAGCATCCGCACCACCGTCCTCCGTTATGCGCTTCGCCACGACCACAAGACGGCTGTTGTTGCGGCTGTACTCACAGGTAGACAGCGTAATGAGCTTATCGCCGTATTCAGCGGTCACGCCGGTATCATAGAAGGACAGTTCCTTGCTCTTGGCAATAAAGTCGTCAAACTCATTGGCGCTCTCTGCGTCTATAAAGCGATAAAACTTGAATGCTTCGGGACTGTCGGTGTAGACCACCGTGCGGAATACGGCAACGATCTCATACTCCTGCTTATCCGTCAGTATGTTGAAAGTGATCATCCGATGCTCGCTCCAAAAGTCTTTGTTCTTGAACTTTTCAAGGTGGGCAAACATTGAACCGTTGGACATATGGTGTCCATAGATGACAAGATTGTCGGACGGCTCCTGCACATCGCAATCCTCCTGCACATAGGGACAGCCATAGTCGGAGTATTCCTTATCAAAGCCGTGCTTTAGATAGAAATTCGGCTCATTCACCGACTGCATCACGGGATAATTGATGTTGGTATCTGCAATGCTGATCCAGCCCACCAAATCGCCGTTCTGCTGATAAAGCTCTGCAAGCTCCGGCAGAAGCATCTTTTCCTCGGAGTATGGAATCTGCTCCGCCGGTTCCGTTGCAGCATCCGTCTGTGCCGCAGCATCTACAAGTTCAGCCAGCTCGCCATAAAGCTCAGCTTGCTTATTCGACTCCTTGTAGTGATCGATAATAAAATAGGTGCTTGTGCCGAGGACGGCTACAAACACCGCAATAAGAATCACACAGATTTTCTTTTTCATTGCGTTTCCTTTCTTGACGCCAAAGGCGAGGGTTAAGCACCCTCGCCCGGTTTGGTGGTCATCAGCTTATAGAGCTTCGTGTTCTTGGGGAATTTATTGGCAAACGGAACAAGGCTGGAGCCGACCCTGATCAGTCCGTGACCGGCATCCACATTGGTGATATAGGTACCTTTGTCTCTTCCCTCTCTGTTCCCTATATTACTGCTCTATACACAAATGGCAGATCTATCTTAGCCAGGCCATGATCGACCAGTACATTGAATTTCGCCCAAGCCCCGACGGAGAGTCCTTCTCCGTCTGCTTTCGGAACTTCAGAATCGCGGAGATCAAAACCGAAAACGGCGAACTTATTCACCGAAATATCACAAGGCTGTGAATTATGTACCATGTCTGTACACCGCTGTATACCATGTTGCTCTTGACACACTGACCACTGCTACAGACGCAATCGGTTTGTACGTTTTTATCGACAACCAGCACGAACCGGCAGTGCACCCCCTCCTATCGTTCATAAAAATCACCGGCTGCTTTTCCGGCAGCCGGTGATCATTTTCAGCCTTATAAATTCTCATCTTCGACAAATTGATAGAACGCCATCTCCTGCGCGGTATCCTCCGGGCGGACCGTGCCAACCGGGGCGGCATAGACGATAAACTCCTCCTCGCCATCCAGCCCGAACAGCTCGCAGCACAGCTCATGGCGGAAGGCGCGCAGGCCGCAGGTGCCGAGGCCCTGCGACGCGCAGGCGAGATAGAGATTTTCGCCCACATGCCCGGCATCGACGAGCAGCGGCGCATAGGCATAGGGGCCGTAACGCCACTCCGCGCGATAGGGCACAACGGACCAGTAGAAGATCACGCTGGCCTTTGCCGCCCAGCTCTGGCCGCAGAGCGTGTCGGAAACAACATCCTCGAGCCGCTCGACTGGATGCAGGAACTCGAGCGCATGCTCCATCGGCAGATAGTGATATGCACCGGGGCGCAGGCCCTCGACATAACGGACGACGAGGTACGTCTCAAAGGCATGGCGCGCACCGCCGCTCGGGACGGTGCGCAGCGTGGCATAGGCCCGGCCGCGCATGGCGCGCACGCCCTGCGTGGCCCAGAGCAGGAACGAAAGCTGCAGCAGACTGAGCTCCCCCTCCGTATAAATTCTGGCGCTGCGCCGCCGCGTCAGCAGGTCATACAGGCCGCCGCCCTCCGGCAGCGCGGAAAAATCTCGCGGCAGCACCGTCCGCTCGCCGCCCATCGGGGCCTTGCACAGCGGAGGCTGCGGCAGCTTTTTCTCCTGATCGGAGACAAATTCCGTGGTATCGTCGTCACGATAGCCCATGAGGAAGCGTCTTCCCTGTTCGGTGCGTTCGTCCATCGTCAGGTTCTCCTCCGGTTCCCGCCCGCCACGATGAGCAGCAGACGCAGAAACTGCATAATGGTCACGCTCAGCGCGGCCACATAGGTCAGGGCCGCAGCTGTGAGCACACGCTTTGCCGCGGTCTGCTCCTCCGGCAGCAGCAGGGCGCTCTCCTCGATGGCGCGCAGGGCGCGGTGGCTGGCGTTGAACTCCGTCGGCAGGGTGACGAGCTGGAACACGACGCAGAGGCCATAGCAGGCCACGCCCGCCAGCGCCACATAGTAAAAGATCTGGCCAAGGCCGCTCAGGACAAGACCCAGAACGATCAGCGGCATGGAGAGCCGCGAGCCGATGTTCGTCACGGGGACGATGGCCGCGCGGATATAGATCGGCGCATAGTGCCGCGCGTACTGCACGGCATGGCCCGCCTCGTGCGCGGCCACGCCGACTGCGGCGGGCGTTGCGACATTGTACACGGCGTCCGACAGGCGAATGACATGGTCCTTCGGGTCAAAATGATCCGTCAGCTCGCCGGACACATGCTCCACGCGCACATCGGTCACGCCATGCGCCCGCAGCACCGCCATGGCGGCCTCCGCGCCGGTCATGCCGCGCGCATTGCGCACCTGACTGTAGCGGCGGAACGTGCTCTTGACATGGGCGCTGGCCCAGAGCGACAGGATCACCGCCGGGAGCACCAGAACGATATAGTACCAGTCTACATAGAAAAACGGCATTGCGCCTCACCTCGCATGGAAATTATACTGATATTCAATTAAAACCTTTCATTCATAAAATGGAAGGTTTTAATATGAAGATCATTATGAGACGAGATTTCGTGATTTTTCCAAAATCGCGAAATTGGTTACGCCAAAGGTGGAACCTTTCTGATGAAAGATTTTAATCAGAAAACAGTATTACAGCGGCTGCGGCTCCATGGCGTCGTGGAGCTGATCCGTGATCGCGCCGCGGAAAATGCGGTCCGCATGGGTATGGACGGTGTTGAGCGCTCCGGCGGAGTGCTTCAGCTCGATCTTGCCGTTCATGAAGACGTCGTTGTCCAGAATAAAGCGGACCTCCTTGTCCTCGACATTGCCGCGCTTGACCATACCGGGGCCGCAGTGCAGCTTCAGGCGGCAGCCGCCCGCCAGCGCCATCTCCACATCCTGCGTGACGCGCTGGACGCTCTGCTCCTGCACGTCGTCGATGCGCTGCTGGTCGATGGGCCCCGAGTACGCCTGCTTCACCGACAGCGCGATGGGGTGGTTGGAATACGCTTCGGCGTGCGCGGCAATGGACAGCAGGCGGTCGGGGTCGATTCCCGCCTGCGGGTGGATGGCCACCACGTTGAACGAGCCGTCGGTGAGCGTGCCGGTCTTGTCGAACAC
>ERZ773258.1795-NODE-1795-length-15460-cov-3.606816_pt1 | contig 15460 bp, 9 predicted proteins | sample MGYA00511962_ERZ773258 | MGnify/ENA primary metagenome ERZ773258 (study PRJEB29015, sample SAMEA2737755) | human gut metagenome | biome: human gut; feature: human-associated habitat; material: faeces | place: China | collected 2012 ... | reverse complement strand
GCTTTTGCCGCATGATTTTCACGTTATATGGATCCATATTCAACTCCAAACTACAACAAAAGATGCGAGTTGGCAAGTCCTTCTCGCATCTTTTATCCAAGATTGAGTTTATCAGAGTATGTCCATCCTGCCAACGGCATAACGAGTTCATTGTCTAAAACAGCATTTATCTCATTTCATCTTTATTATCTTTTTGAGGTTTAGAATGTTCTTTAGACATTTCTTCCAACGCCTTTTGCAGAACATCGTTCTCGATTCTGCCGACCAGCGCATCCAGCTTGCTTTTGTCCTTTTTCAGTTCCTGGTTTTCCATTTTCAGCCTGACTGTTTCGTGAGTATGGTTCCAGTTTGCCGATTTGAAAGCGGTATTTTCCTTTTCGAGCTTCTGCACCTTGGCTTTCAGTTCGGTGTTTTCCCGAAAGAGCGAACGGGCGTATTTCAGGAGCTTTCCGAGAATCGGAAGCGCTTTCTTCTCCCGAAACGCCTTGCCGGATTCCAGCATTCCGGCTTTCTGCCGTCGATGCGCATACTGGCGGTAAATGTACGTGTTTCCTCCTGTTGGTTGGCGATAAAATAAATATCACCCTGTTCTCCTTGCCGGTGTGTCCATGCAATGTCTTCCGGTACGATCAGATCACGTTCCAGACCGTATGAGGAGAAATCATCTTCATTATATGGAAGAGAAGGAATCAGTATGCCTGCTTCTTTCAGTTCATTTATCTTTTGTTTTACTTCCGGAGATAGTTCTGTGGGGTCTGGATTCATCGGACGTGCAAGTGGCAATACTAATACTTTGTAACTGGCTCCACCCGGTAATGTCATCCTACCATTTTCAGCTTTCGCTAAACGGAGTAACGCATCTTTGTTAAAGCTGTCATAAGCATATCCTCGAAGTGGATTTACCCACTTTTCAGGATCGGCCATATTTGCGGAATGTGTTACGCCTACAGGACGCACACGCAAGGGTTGTCCTTCGTTTGCCAAACGGATTCGTTCGCTTTCCACCCGCTCTGCACCGAAGATGCCCGGTAAAGAAGGAACTAAACGTTCCGGCAATATCGAACGTCTTGGCATCTCTTCTCCTGTAAATACTGCAATATCCGCCACCGGATGCCCGTATTGCAGCAATGACTGACAACGGGTGATGTATTCACAGAAAGCCTTTGCACCCTTATTCCACCACGTCTGGTCACGCTGGAAGAAAAGGCCGATACCATCCAAAGTCATTCCCGGTTTGCGGTCCAGCCAAGGATTATGGACATATACATGGAAGAAAAGGCGGTTGATGCCTAAAGCATAGTTGCGGTCCAGTAAGGCTTTCAACATTCCCGGATGTTCGTCCCATGTTCCGCGTACTTCTGTGAAACCTTCTGCCTGGATGATATTCTTGCCGTAGATATGCGCTCCGCTGATGGCATCCAGCATATCATTCGGTTTGTCGTGGGTTGGGCTGTTCAGCCAGAATTCTCCCATGGGAAGGTCTACTTTCTGGTAATGCAGTAATCCGTCACTTACCATGGTAGGTGCTACGCATTCGGCTGAGAACTGACAATCATATTCTTTGGCACAATCAGCCAATACCTGATAGAAAACATCAACGACCAGTTCACCTATCGTTGTGCGGACATCACGCAGAATCTTTTCACTTCGTTCGGCGTTCTCCATCGGAATACCTGCCAACAATGGTAAATAAGGCATCAGGTCGTATCCACGGCGTTTCCGGAATTCTGCGGCAAAAGTATCGCTCCAGTTCTGGCTTCCGCATTCCCAACTATCCACGTGCATATATTTTAATACGCGGCGTGCAACGTTTGGATTTGTCTTTACAAAAGCCTGCGCAAACCAGTTGTCGAACTGCTTGCGGACAGCTCTTGGATTAAACTTATCGCATTCCAGTCCTTTTCCTCCTCCGGCAGTTGCGTTCGTATGTCCGGTGGCGGTATGTCCCATGCGGAGTAGTTTCCACTTTCCTTTGGGGAGAGTAGTTGTCAGTGTTCTTTCTTTAAAATGGTCGTTCGAACTATTTTTTAAGGGATCTGTCAGGTTGATAATCTGTGAAAGGGTATAGCAATCTTGCTCCCCTATTTCCTCTTTCTTCGTGGAGGAAGCTACACGCCATACCAGTCCGGCTTTGCCTTCCCACTGATCCAGTCGGACTTCCCGGTGCAGGCGCAATTCTTTTATTTTCAGATTAGGTTTCCATTTTGCGGCATCCATATCTTCACTTCCCGGTTCACTGCCTTCGGGGGTCCAGTAGAAGCGGAAATAGCGGGCAGTTGTAGCAGGAATTGCATGCGTGGAATTTTCATCTGTATTCTGCCATCCCTGACGTGCAGGGACGAGCTGTTTCACCAAACGGTAGTTAACCCCATCATCACTTGCCATCACTTTCAAGCGGTGCGCCTGATAATTATTGCCACTCAGAATGATTTCAATATTGCGGCAGGTGAAAGGCTGTTCGTATTCATATTGGATATAGCAGGGATATAATGAACGGATTACTCCGGCATCATCCATGTTCACAGTCTTCTTGATGTCGATATGATTTCCTGTGCCTATATTGGCACAGGTTATTTTAGCCGGCATAACGTCTGCCGCTTCCTCTTTTACAGGCAGGGCAAATAAAGAAATATCTTCATAAAAACCTTCGTATGCCTCCGGTTGCGGCAAGTATAGTCCTTTGATTCTGCCACCGTCCACAATTGTGTCACTCCAGACTACTTTTTGCATCGATTCTTTCGGAGTCATCCACGGACCACCAGCCAATGCAAAACCATCACAAATATGCATTCCTAACTTTAATCCCAGGCGGTCGGCTTCTTCCATGCTGAAACGAACCATTTCCCACCATTCGGGTGTTAGTTGTTGCGCCTTTCCATCGTATTGTGGCCCTTCTTTGATACCTTTGATAGGCATCAGATAAGTGCCTCCCAGTCCGGCATGTTTCATTGCTTCCAAATCAGCCGTAATCCCTTCTTTGGATACGGCGCCAAACATCCAATACCAAAAAGTCCAAGGCTTTGCTTCGTCAGACGGATTTTGGAATTGTTCGCGAAGTGAATGTGTTTGCAGAGCATTGGCAGGAGATATAGCAGTACATGCCAGTAATGAGATTGCAAATATTTGTTGTTTCAGTCGGCTTTTCATTCTTATCTATATTTTTACTTATAGATAAGACGAAAAACGGACTGTTTTGTACTCACAGTATTCTCCTTGCTCAAATTAAACTATTTAATTTTTTAGGCAGTATTGCTTTCTACAAAATAAGTCTCATTTCACCGCTTCTTCTATTCGGGATACTAACTGCGGATTACTGGGACGTGCCGCAGTTCCGAAATCAATAATCTGCCCCTGTCTATTTATTAATATATAGTAAGGCATCCTGTCTATTTTCCATTGCTTACGAATTTTCTGATAGTTATCTATTCCCAAATAATCAGTCACATGAACACATTCAATTCCCCGGTTTTTCAATGAATACTCATTCAGGCATTCCTCCCATTGTTCTTTGGGTTCACTCACACAAATGGAATATATAATCAAATCATCTGTAGAGAATTTGCTGCGCAATTGTTTTAAAGGTTCCATTTCAGCCAGACAAGGAGGACACCATCTGGCCCAAAAATCGAAATAAATCACTTTTCCACGATTCTTTTCGAGCACATCATAGACAGGTTTCATGTATGGCATACGTGTTGTATGCTTTGAGTTCTCATGGAATTCGCCATATAATAAATTGTCGGAAACAGGCTGTGGATTTTTTAGATATGATTTGGTCTGATTATAGATCTGCATCACCTGTGCACGTAGATGCGACATTTTAACGATTGAGTCAAACTGTGTACGTTTTTCGTGAAAAGCAAGTGTGTCATTAGTACACAAAGAACCGGCTATCAACTTAGTATATAAATACTGATTCATCTCACTCTCCCCCATTGCAGCCATGATCTCTTCTATCGAAGGATTCTTTTTATCTTTGAAAGCGATCCCATAAGCAATATATCTTTCTGCTTCATCAGCAACATCGTATAAGCGTGCCGAGAGTATACCTTTAGTATATAGTTTATTGATTTCAGGTAAAAGTGTATGATAACGGTCCATCTCTTTTCTCGTTTTAAACAAGTATGACATACCATTGAATAACAGCGCATAATAATAATCCTGCTTCAGCAATTCTTCAGTAAATAGTACTACATCTTCCATTGGCTTGTACTTTACTAGATACTCATTCCTACGTTCCAAACGAAAATTATAATCCTTTTTTAATTCAGCCTCAAAATCCTTAACGTCTGATTCCGGTTTCATATTGTAATTCTGTATATAGTAATATGCACTTTCAGTGAACGCTAATATCTCTTGATTAAGTTTTTCGGCATCACCTGTCACTTTAGGATGAAAAAGATCTTTGAAGTCTATTTCTATATGTATGCTGTCTCCCGGGTGGATATAAAGATGTTCTGCATAGTTGCGGATAGAAACCTCCCTTAATTTGGCATAAACCGGAAAGCGGAAAGAGAATGAACCATCTTTTTGTATGGGCGAACGATACTGATTTCCCATATCTCTGAAAAATGGGATAATGAGAGTCAGTTCCTTTTCCTGAGGATAGAAATCCCGATTTAGTACTTTGCCTGTGATGACTGCTTCTTCAGCATACTCTTCCAATGAGGGATTGCTTTTCTCTGTTTGTGCAGAAGATTCGGACTGGAAATTACTCTGGGCTTTTTGACGGCATCCGGCAAACAACAAGGTAATTATTATCAGAAAGTATAAACTGTGTTTCATTGTGTTTGAATATTAGTATGTTCGTAAATCTAACATTTAAGAGTTCTTGCCTCTAAATGTATGAAATTATTTTTAGAGGCAAGAACTTTTGACAGGTTATCTATCTCAATTTTAGATATTTCACATTATATATACATATTTTGTGGGATAAACAGGCCGAATGCTATAGCCAACGTACAAACTTCCTGATATACCAGTTCTTTACCAATTGCGTCAGGATACAATAGGAAAGCAAAATGCCAATCAGCCAGGGGAAACAACCCAAAGGAAGAGCTGTCAGGCCGATGGAACGTCCGAAAGCTGTGAAAGGAATAAGAATGCCTACTGCCATAATTAAGAATGTCAGCCCCATAACAGGCCACGTAGCCCGGCTTTGTATAAATGGTATTTTACGGGTACGTATCATGTGGACAATCAATGTCTGGGATAACAAACCTTCTACAAACCATCCGGTCTGAAACAAAGTCTGATGTTCGGGACTGTTACAACTGAACACATACCACATGACCAGATAGGTAGCAATATCAAAGATAGAACTGATAGGTCCTATATAAATCATAAAGCGACTCAGGTCAGATGCATCCCATTTGCGCGGTTTCTTCAGAAATTCCGGGTCCATACGGTCGAATGGTATGGTTGTCTGTGATATATCATATAATAGGTTCTGAATCAGCAAATGTATCGGCATCATGGGCAGGAATGGCAGAAAGGCGCTTGCAAACATCACGCTGAACATATTGCCAAAATTGGAACTGGCAGTCATCTTTATATACTTATTGATATTACCAAATGTCTTTCTACCTTCAAGTACGCCGTCTTCCAATACCATCAAATCCTTCTCCAGCAAGATGATATCCGCACTTTCTTTTGCTATATCTACCGCCGAATCGACAGATATGCCAATATCTGACTGACGCAAGGCGCCTGCATCATTGATGCCATCTCCCAGAAAACCAACTGTATTACCTTGCTCCTGCAACAGAGAGATTATTTGCGTCTTCTGCAATGGAGTGAGTTTGGAGAATAACGTAGTGTCTTTTACTGCTTCTTTCAATGTTGTTTCATCCATTTCCTCCATTTCTATTCCGGTAAGGGAGTGCCCGGTATCAATCCCCACCTGACGGGCAATAGCTTTCACTACGGTATCATTGTCTCCCGACAATATTTTGACCGCTACTCCATGCACATATAATTGTTCGATAGCTTCGGTGGCAGAAGGTTTGGGAGGATCAAGAAAAGCAAGATATCCGATCAACACCATTTCCTTTTCATCTTCGACTGCAAAGTCAGCAGTTCATCCTGCATCTGCACACGGATCAAAGGATCGAGTGCCGAGAAGGCCTCATCCATCAACAGGACTTCGGGATTATTGGCCAAAGCCCGCGCCAGCCCGACACGCTGCTGCATCCCACCCGACAGTTCACTTACCATCTGATTCTCGTAGCCTTTCAGCCCCACCAGTTGCATGCTTTCCATCGCTTTCTGCTCCCGTTCTCCCTTTTTTACTCCCTGTAGTTCGAGCCCGAAAGCTATATTATGCAAGACAGAACGGTGAGGAAGCAGACCGAAGTTCTGAAAGACCATAGCCAGTTCTTTCCGGCGAATCTGCAACAGTTCCTTATCCGACACTTTGGCTATGTCTGTTCCATTGATAATCACTTCTCCGGAAGTAGGGCGTATCAAACGGTTGATGCAGCGGAGTAAAGTGGACTTTCCACTACCGGACAGCCCCATAATGACGAATATTTCGCCTTCATTAATGGAAAGATTCGCATCTTTCACCGCAACTGTACATCCGGTCGCTTTCAATATTTCACTTTTTGTTTTACCTTCTTTCAACATCTTCAAAGCCTTCTGCTTCTCATTGCCAAAAACCAGATAGAGATCTTTAATTTCTATTTTACTCATACAATAAAATGGTTTAGGTTATTAAAATAATATACACAGCAAGACAAGAACAAACGATAACAGGAATCTTTCTTTATATCGTATAAAGTTCTGATTTAAATACGGGACAAATAACAATGAATCCCGAAATAATTAATAGAATGATTATTGACAGACTGAGTAATTAAAAAAGGAATAGAATTTGATAAGATAATCCTTTCAACGAATAGCAAAAAAATAGCATTTTTATGTATAAAAACAGCCTGTTCCAGTATCTTGCTGGCACAAAGATACAAAAAACAGATTAAACATGCAAATTATATTCAAAATCCGGGGCATACAGAGGGCTTTATTTGTAATGATATGGAAAGTTTTCGGGTAATATTCCCCTATCACTCAGCAAAATAGAACAAACCGGCAGATAAATATAAAATAAGTTTGAATATTTCACCTAAACACCGTATATTTGGCGTCAATAACTAAACTAGATTTATATGTTCAACAGGGCTATTACAATTTTCCTGGGGAAGGATAATTGTCATTACACAACAAAAGAAAAACAAACAGGTACTGCCACACTAGACGACAAAAGCCAAGTACAGTTCCTTAGTAAAAAGAACCCCAAAATGCCGTTTTTCTATAGCCGGCGGAATCTCTACATGATAGGTTTCCTGCTCGCTTTTATAGTGACTCTGCTCGAATTTATGCGAGGACGGCATCAAAACTTTATGGTCTTCTCAGACGCTACTCAATTCTTCTGGCAAGGCATCAGCCCATACACAACCGAATTTGTAGAAGCTCACGGACGCTACTTCCTTTATTCTCCTGTTTTCACGGTATTGTTCGCTCCGTTTGCGTATCTGCCTGCATGGCTGGGACCTTTCGCGTGGAATCTATTCAATTATTCATTGTTTTTTGTAGCGATCTTCACGCTGCCCCAACCATTCACCCAGCAGCAGAAATGCCGTATGTTCCTCTTTCTGTTACTGATTTTAGGACAAAGTTTACTTTCATTTCAGTATAACATAACGGTAGCCTATTTATTCTTATTCGCCTATACGTTATTGGAAAAAGACCGTGGATTTCTGGCTGTTCTGTTAATCATGATTTCGGGATGTACCAAAGTATATGGAATTTTCGAACTGGCATTGTTGCTGTGTTATCCTCACGTATGGCGTAACTTTGGCTATGCCGTTGCAATGGGCATTGTATTGCTTGCGTTACCGTTAATCAAAATAGCTCCTGCAGATTTGCTCCCCTATTATGAAGAATGGTGCCATAGTCTTGCTGTTCATCAATCCACCGGAGCTTATGATTCATTTTTCTATGCCCGCCCCATTGCAGCATGGACATTGCCACACTTCCGTGCACTTCAGATAGGAATGCTCGGTCTGCTGACTCTGCTCTTTTTGGGGAATTTCCGCAAATGGTCGTCTTTTGCCTTCCGTGCCCAAGCTTTGGGCATTCTCATGGGCTGGGTAGTATTACTGAGTGACTCCGCCGAGAAGCATACCTATATTATCGCATTGGCAGGTTTCATGCTCTGGTATTGGAGCAGACCAACACGTACCGCAACAGACAAGATTCTATTTTGGTGCTGTTTTGTGCTGTTATGTATCGTTCCTATCGACATATTCGTCCCTGTACCCATCAGAGATTTCATTACCAGGACCTTATGGCTTCATGTATGGGTTTTCTTTATTGTATGGATACGGATGATATGGCTTACCTTCCTTGCATCCTTCATTCATCCACGTGCCACAAATGTTCTTTCAGATTAACGCATCCGTTAGCTTTGAAAGAAACTTCTTCTGCCAGCAAGAGTTGTTTTTGTTCCACCCAACCGGGCACCAGCCTTCCGGCGGTATTTACAACTCTATGGCAGGGAATGGATAATTCATCCGGCACTTCTTTCAATGCACGTCCCACCATCCGCGAGCATTGGGGTACCCCCAACAACAAAGCAATACCTCCATAGGTAGATACTTTTCCCACAGGTATCTGGGATACGACTTCGTACACTTCCTTCCGAAAGGATTCGGAAAAGCTCTCTTTATCTACTTTATAATCTTTCATATATCCCTCTTTACGATATCAATGAAATCATCCTTTCCTTTTCAGGAAATCTGTCGGGCTCTCTCCAAACTGCTCTTTATAGCACTTGGCGAAATAAGAAGGTGAACTGAAACCGACTTCATAACCAATCTCCGCTACGGTCATGTCCGAAGAAGCAAGCAAAGAAGCTGCCTTCTTCAAACGGGCGATACGGAGCAATTCATTCGGAGAGTAGTTAGTCAATGATTTAATCTTGCGATAAAGCTGCACACGGCTTAGTCCCATGTCTTTGCCCAAGTCCTCCACATTCAAACCGGAGTCTCCCATTTTCTCTTCAATCAATGACTTGAATCTTTCTACAAAATCCTTGTCCATATCGCAGACATCTTCTTTTGCCAATGTCTGCCCGTCACCAAAGAACTGTTTCAGACGACGGTGAGAATCAATCAGATTGCGGACACGTGCCAGCAACAGCTGTGAACTGAACGGCTTTGAAATATAAGAATCCGCACCACCGTCATATCCCTGAATACGCTGTTCGTCCAGTGAACACGCTGTCAGCAGAATAACCGGAATATGACAGGTCTGTAACTCACTTTTCAGCCGGCGGCAACATTCAATGCCATCAATGCCCGGCATCATCACATCAGAAATGATCAGGTCCGGAACATACTTCATAGCCTTACGGATTCCTTCGGAGCCGTCTGCCGCTTCAATCACCGTATAGTCTGTATGCAACAACGTATGGACATACGAACGGATATCCTCATTATCATCAATAATCAGTACGGACGGTTTGGAAGAGTCATATCCTTTTTCCAGTTCTTCCTCTTCCGCCAATAGAACATCTGTTGTACGGGAATCCGCAGAAACAAGGGTGGTATCCGGTTTGGCAGCAACAGCCTCACAAGACTGTACAGGCAGTTCAACGGTAAAGACCGTGCCCTGTTTCTCATCGCTCTCTACGGAGATCATACCACCGTGCATTTCTACGAAGGCTTTTACCAATGCCAGTCCGATTCCCGAACCGGTATGGTGCATATCGATCTTATAGAAACGGTCGAATACATTGCGAATATGTTCGGCAGAAATCATGGAACCGGTATTTGCCACCGTGAAACGTATCCATCGCTTGTCCTCTTTACTAAGGGAAGACAGACGGACGGCTATTTTCCCGTTTTCCGGTGTAAACTTAAAGGCATTGGACAGAAGATTGAAATAAATACGTTCCAGCTTCTCCATGTCTGCCAGTGTATGATAATCCGTATCCGGCATACTATCAAAAGAAAAATGGATATGCTTCTTACGGGCTGCCGCCTGAAAAGACTCATTCCATCCTTCGAAAGAAGAAAGGACATCCACCGTAACCGGAGTATATTCCATCTTGCCGTTTTCATATTTACGGAAATCCAGAATCTGATTGACCAGACGCAGAAGGATATTCACATTTCGCTGAATCAGCATGAGCATCCGGTGCTGATCTCCACTCAATGTCTTGTCCGCCAATAAATGTTCTACCGGGTCGGCAACCAATGTCAACGGAGTACGGAAGTCGTGAGAAATATTGGTGAAAAAGACCAGCTTGGCATGGGTAGCTTCTTCCAGTTGATGAGAGAGCTGTATCAATTGGTCACGCTGTTCTTCCAGTTTGTCACGCTGCTCTTCCAATTGCTGCTTCTGCTTAAAAAGCTCTTTATTCAAGCGATTCTTAGAGCGGAGTGATTTATAAACGACCAATAATAAACCGGCTACCAATAAAAGGATAATCAGACTGCCGTATAAAACAACCTGTTTTGTAGCTACCTGAGAGAGCGATCCACCGATACGTCCGTTGAGCGTTTCAATCTTTTTATCGAGTTCGGAGATGTGTGTAGTCTGCAACTGCATGACGTGTGCGTTGGTACGGTCCACAACAGCGGTATTCATCACTGTTTCTTTGGGATAGGGTTTCTTCTCCAGAATGTCCATAGCCAGTTGCAGTACCTTATCGCCATTGGTCGGATAGATAAAGGTGGCATCCAGCACACTGTCCAAAACCAGTTCCAGTCCGTTTCCCTTACCCGGCAAGGCATCTATGCCGACAAAAATCATTTCCTTCTCCCGCCCTGCCATCTTTGCTGCCTGATAGGCACCCGGAGCGATACGGTCATTATGGGCATACACAGCATCAATCTTAGGATGCCTCCGAAGCATACTATCCATTTCTATCTCTGCCGGACCACGTTCCCACGCAGCATCCGCTTTATCAATCAGCTTTATATCCGGGAATTTACTGATGGCAGCCATAAATCCCTGATGCCGTTCCATTGCAGGAGTCGAACCGCTCAATCCTGTCAGTTCTACTATATTTCCCTTCCCTTTCAGACTGGAGGCAATATAGTTTCCTACCGAACGACCGATTTCATAATTATCGGCTCCGATATAGGCAGTATATTTATCCGAAAGAATCTTCCGGTCTACAAGAATAACGGGGATGCCTTTCTGATAAGCTTCTTCTACAATCGGAGTCATAGGAGCAGCTTCGTTAGCGGAAATAATCAGCAGATCGACTCCTTCGTCCATAAAATAATGGACATCTTCCGCCTGCTTACTGTTATCATCTCCTGCCGAACGGATTTCCACCGAAACGCCATTATAAAACATTGCTTCCCGAAGAATCTCATCATTCATCTTATGTCGCCATGAATCATCGCTGCATTGAGCCACCCCAATACGAAAATGGGGTGTATCCTGCCGGCAAGCCGTCATCCCGATTAAACCAAACAGCACCAGCATCCACTTCAGATATCTCATCGTCTTCATCCATCTCATCATTTCATAGTTCTTTCTGTAATCCAATTAAGAACAAAAATAAGAAATAATACTGTAAAGTTCTCTAACTTCAGCTATTTATTATTCTAAAAAGAAGGAAAGCAGTCCTCTTTCAGACCATCGGAAAGTATTAACAAAAGTATAAAGCGTAAAACAAACACTTAATCAATGTTATAAAACATAGCGTTTTACTTGGATAATTTGCAGATTTCACAGAAGTCCGTATCTTTGCACTGTGTTTTTCATAGTATTAGATTTAAGGTTAACAAAGGTTGGAGCAAGGCGTTGCTCCTTTTTTTATGCCCTGACCTTTCATCTACCGGTTAGTTTTCATCCCATTCCTTTTCCAGTTTACCATCAATAGTGTAGCGTTTCCATCGTCCTACACGGCGACCATTCTTATATTCCCCACATTCACGAAGCTGGTCATTCTTTACATAACGAGCTTCGAACGGTCCGTTCTGCCTTCCGTTCACATAGGTAGAAGTTTCCCAATAATCAAAGCGGTTGCTCACTATCAGCCGTCGTTCCTTGCCATGCAATCTGCCGGCCTGATAGGTAGCTTCATATCTCAATTCACCATTTTCCAGATTATATTCACGGTATAAACCGTCTTTACGATCGTTCTTCATATAATATTCTTTCTGCCTTACCCCACTTCCGTTGGCAAATGAGACATGGAGTCCATCTTCTTTTCCATCCAGATAGGTTTCAATCATCAGCGTATCTCCGCTTTCAGCAAAAGTAGTCCACCGACCATTCTTCTTTCCATTCTTATAACTACCCAGTATACGTGGCGAGCCAAACGTAAACACGGACGAATATTCACCGTCCTGCAAACCTTCTTCATTGAAATAAACGGTCTCATACAAATCATATGTACCTTTCAGAAAAGTATACTGTTTGCCTACCTGCTTCCCGTCCTTGTAATTATGCTCTTTCCGCAAAGTACCGTCAGATTCGTACGACAGTTGCTTCCCGTGCTCTTTCCCCATCCGGAAGTTTCTTTCACTTTCCACTTTTCCGGTAGTAAAGTAACTTTTGCTCGTACCGTCCAGCTTACCTTCCTTATAGGACTTTTCTTCTTTCAGCTTACCGTCAAACTTGGAGTTAATCTTGAAGAGGCCATCCTTCCGCCCTTCTTTATAACTTCCTTCCGTTATTAATATATTGTCCACATATTCTTTGTATCCGCCATCATAAAAACCATCTTTAAAAGATGCCAGCACATAGGCGGAATGATAACCATCTATGATGCGATGTTCGCCATTCAATGCTTTTTCCGTTTTCAGTTCCTGAAACAACAGTCTGCCATCGCCTACATTAACAACAGATACCTGATCGATCTTATATTCCTTTTGCGCAAACAAAGGAAGAGCAAGATATAAAAACAAAAATACGTTCCAGCTTTTTGATCTGAGGAAGTTCGAAATGTGTTTCATAAAGTAGTTTTCTCTTTTTGATTTATTATTTAAAAACCTGCCGCAAAGATAGGCAATCGGCTTATAAAACAAGGCAAGGAAGAGGGGGACAATTAAAAAAAAGAACATCTGTTATTATCATTCTAATAATTAACAGATTAAGTAGTAAATCAAAACACAGGGAAGGGGGACATTTACTGAAATAAGAAACAGAAAAGAAGATGTGTCAAAAGCAACTAAATTCCCCTCCTTCAGGAAGGAGGAGAGTTTAGTTGCTTTTGACACATTTACATTTGCAGTATTAAATATCACAACAAAATATAAGTGTATATTTGAAAAGTAGAGTTGCAGTGAACTAACTTTGACACTAGTCTTAAATGACTATAGGCTGAATCAGACTGCAACTCTCTTAATAGGAGAACCTAGCCAGTTAGAATTGTAGGCTCACGACCTAATAAATGTATTAGCTGTTTCTCCTTCATGTTTAATACTGTAAATACAAAGTTATGAATTATTCTCATTTTGTAGGTCTTGATGTAGGAAAAAAAACTTTCGATGCATCATTAATGTCCGCAGACGAAAAAGAGTTGTCTCACAAGTCTTTTGATAACACTCCAACTGGGATCCAATCTTTATTGGATTGGATAGCTGGTTATCATCTCTCTTTATCCAAACTCTTGTTCTGTGCTGAAAACATGGGAAGTTATGTCACAGAGTTATCTGTTTCCAGTGTCTCCATGGGATTTTCCCTGGCTTTGGTTTGCCCGTTGACCATCAAGAAGTCCATAGGCTTGCAACGAGGCAAAAATGACCGCATTGACGCCAAAAGAATAGCGAACTATGCGGTATTACACTATCGAAAACTGGAGTTATACAAATTGCCTGACAAAGACTTGGTGAGACTGCGGGGATGGATTATTATACGTGACAATTTGGTCAAGCAAAAAGTATCAAGCATAAAGTTATTGGAAACATTCTCCTGGATGGCTAAGTTGGCTGATGTGACAGAATCCATTTCTTTTTTGGAAGAGCAGCTCAAGTCGATAAAAGAAAGAATCCTGGAGGTGGAAGAGGATATGGAGCAACTAATAGCCGCCAGTACATCGCTTTACACAAACTACTTGCTATTAAGAAGTATAAAAGGAATAGGAATTATCAATGCCATTGTATTACTGTGTGTTACTGACAATTTTCAAAGATTTGACAACCCGAGGAAATTTGCCTGCTATTGTGGGGTCGCCCCATTTGAACATACTTCAGGTATTTCCATACGGGGAAAAACGCAGACTTCTTCATTGGCTAACAAAGAAGTAAAAGTATACCTTACCCGGGCAGCTATTACTGCCATCTCTTGGGATCCGCAGATGAAAGCATACTATAAAAGGAAAATAGCAGAGGGGAAACATAAAGCATCTGTAATCAATGCTGTAAGAGCCAAAATCATAGCAAGGTCTTTTGCTGTGATACGAAGGCAGACTCCATTTGTAACATTAGCCGTATAATAAAAAGGTCCCAATAACTGATGCTATCTTGCGTCTCAAACCATTTGTTGTTTGTTTTCTTTCTCGCTTTTACAATTTCTCCATTAATAATATACTCCTTACCTGTTTGTTCCAATTTTTCAATACCAAAGCTTAAAAAATATGATTTAAGAGACTGATATTCATCTATATTATATTTCCGAGAAGGAAATGTTGCAATAATGTACTGGTCTGCAAATTCATAACCGTATTTTTTAATATCTCGTCCTCGCAATATCGGTCGTATAATTTCCGCAGTTTTTTGTCTCTCCTCTTCCGTAATGCAGTTATTCAAAATCTCGTTGCGTTTGACGGAATCGACAATGAATGCATCATTACACCCTGTTTTAATACCATAGTTGATCTGGACATCCCAATCTTTCAATGGTGTGCCTACAGCCTCTATTTTTGCTTTGATAGATTTTTCGATATCTGATAAAATACTCCAAGAACCAGATGATGCAAAAATGGAATTGACTATATGTGTCTCAACATAATCGCTCCTATTTTTCCAGCAAAAAAGTATTAATAAAACGGCATAACGTATTCCTGTCCACTTTACAAATCTTAGCTATTTTTCGCCGTGATATACCTTCTTTCAAAAGTTCGGCAATTAAATTCTTTTTCGGATATAGTTTGTACTTGGACTCATCTGTTTTTCTACCCACCGGGCGACCCAAGACAACTCCTTCTGCTTTTTTACGGGCTAACGCCTCTTTCGTTCGCTGACTGATTAAATTTCGTTCAATTTCAGCCGATAAACCGAACGCAAAAGCAAGTACCTTACTTTGAATATCTTCTCCAAGTCGATAGTTATCTTTGATGGTCCAAACACGACATTCCTTTGTCATACAGATATTCAGAATTTCCATAATCATAAAGAGATTCCTACCAAGCCTCGACAATTCACTGCAAATGATAATATCATCTTTACATACTTTGCCAAGTAAACGCCCAAGTTGACGTTTACTGTAGTTCTTT
>ERZ773258.1792-NODE-1792-length-15501-cov-6.749061_pt1 | contig 15501 bp, 10 predicted proteins | sample MGYA00511962_ERZ773258 | MGnify/ENA primary metagenome ERZ773258 (study PRJEB29015, sample SAMEA2737755) | human gut metagenome | biome: human gut; feature: human-associated habitat; material: faeces | place: China | collected 2012 ... | reverse complement strand
AGAAATCAAAATAGACTTTGACCGGGCATTGGTTTCTATGGGAACCCTGATGCCGATATTTGAAGGGGCAGCCACCGTCAGCAATCATCAAATGACTTTCAACTGGAAAGATAATAGTGGTATGGGGAATGCAGAGAGAACAGATATTGTGATGGTACTGGTATATAACAAAGACAGGGAAGCGGCTGTCTATGATACAGAAGCAGCCCTGCGCTCTGACTGTCATGCCGGACTACAGCTCCCGGAAGACTGGCAGGATGATGAGTTAGTCGCCTATCTCAGCTTTTGCAGTACTGACGGGAACTGTGTAGCCAATAGCATCTGTCTACCAATATCAGTAATAGAAATACCGGAAGAAGAGATAGACGTACAAACGGAATCCATTGATACAACGCACAAAAGAATATTACCTGATAAAAGAACAGTACACCAATCACGCATAACAGTACATTCGCTATCCGCTCCACCTAATGAAATTCAGACTTACAGATGTGAGACTTAACCCGCTATCTCCACAATCCAATAACGAAAAAACCGGATGCCAGAGAAATAAATTCTCCGTATCCGGCTTTCAGTGGTGCCTATATCTTTATTTAGTGCTTGCCAGCATCAAAGTTGCGTCAGCATCGTTCAGTTCGTAAAAGCTCTTTTGAATATTGCTATCGTAAGCGTTACTCTTGGAGTTCCAACGGGCATAACTAAGTTCAACTTCACTATTGGTATAAGAAACATCCATCTTGAAATAAGGAACCCAAGCCTCTTGTGAGCTGTCCCATTTGGAGGCTTCTTTACTGGTCACACGATTTTCGTTATCATAAGTGTAAGTATAACGGAGGTGGCGGAACAAGTGACCGTCTTCATTCTTAAAGATAGTCTTAGCGGTTATCAACTCGCCGGTCATCTCTTCGTTCTTTACGTACTGGGTAGGATTACTTGCACTTGCAGAGAAATTCATTACACTGGCCATTACTACTGCTAACATTACAACTGCTTTAGAAATTAAGTTCGTTTTCATAATCGTTATTTTTTTATTGTTATTACTTCTTGGTTTTGAGAGGAAGTCTTTATCAACCGCCTTCGACTATATATAGTCAATTGGCGTGCCAAAACAATAAAACACTGATTATCAACGACTATCAAAAACAGTCCAGTGTTCATTTCCGGACAAGTGTCCACATAAAAGCGGACGATAGATATGGAAATAATAAAAAAGCAAATGCAAATGAAGCATGAACACCTATTTTATACCTTAGTGGGTATAACCAACAATATATAAATCTTATTATCCTATCAGCCAGACATATCTATCCCTACCCGCTTCTCCTTTTACTTCAATAGAGCATCAATCTTTACCACTGTCTGCGGATTACTGGGTCTCAACAAGCCTCCATAATCTACAATAATTCCATCACGGTTAATGAGCAGGAATTGCGGTATACTGTGCATATTCCAATGAGCCATGATACGATGATAATCATCAGAAGTCGCCCAATCTTCCGAATAGATACATTCAATATTCTTCCCTCTCAAAGAGAAACGTTCCAGAATCTTATGGTATGCTTCCCGATCTCTACTTCCACAGATACTGGCCATTACCACATCATCGGGCGAATAACGTTTCCGCAGTTCCTTCAAAGGCTCCATTTCCGCCAGGCAAGGGGGACAGGTTACTCCCCAGAAATCAACATAAATCACTTTGCCCGCATACTTTTCCAAAAGATTGTACACAGGGATCATGAACGGCATTTTCTCCCTGGCAGTCGCCTCATCAGCATTATCGCCATAAAGCATATAATGGGATATTGCTTGGGGGGCTTTCAGATAATTCACTTTATCCTGATATAGTTTAAGCATGGGTTGCCTTAAATAGGGAGCCCGAACTATAGAATCGAATTGAGACCTGTGATCAGCGATGTAAGTTGTATCATTATCGCATAAAGAGGTACCTATGGGTTGGAGGTATAAATAGGGAAGGATAGCACGATCTTTGCTAACCTCAATCACATTTGCTAAATCAAAATCACTTTTTTCTCTTCGGGTATGCTCAAAATAAAGGAAGATATATACATTCGCGGCAAGCGAAAACAGACTGGAAAAAACGGTTTTCCCTGAAAAGACAGGGTCAAGTTCCGGCAATAATGCTTTATATCCGCTGACATCCTTGCCATCTGCCGCCTGTGATATAGCATTACCAAAGAGTGCAGTATAATAATCTATCAGCAATAAGTCCGCCGTATACTCTTCAACTTCTGCGCCCGGCGAATGTTCTTTGAGGAAGTCGGCACGACGTTCCAGGAGACTGGCATACTCTGTTTTCAATTCTTTTTCAAATTCATCAAAGGGTGCTTCTCTGTTATAGGAACTAAGTCTGCGATAGTATCCTCCTTCGGTAAAAAGAGCCATATACTGATTCAGCGCACCGGAAGTTCCGGTAATGCGGGGATGCAACAAATCGTTGAAGTCAATCTCAACATGCAGACTATCACCCGGGTGTACATACAAATGTTCCGCATAATTGCGAAGAGCAACCTCACGAGTTGAAGCATAAGGACTGAAACGGAAACAGAAAGTACCGTCATCCGCTATGGGAGAAGTGTAAACTGTTTCCAGACCGGACAGATAAGGTATCTCAAGTTTCACCTCCTTCTCCTTTGGATAAACTTCCCTGTTCAATACACGGCCCGAGATTATCACTTCTTTCGCCAAATCTTCATGACCCTTCTGAGCCTTACAGCCTAAGAAAGATAAAATTGCAAACAGTAAGCATAGATGTTTCATACGTATTTTATAATTAATAAATGACTAATAAATTCAGCGCACCGTTACAGACAGGCTCTTTCCATATCCGGCAAACTCAGGTGCATAGGCCGATTGGACAGTAGCAATACCGGTTTGGTAAGTCCCCGAACGGTCTATATAAACTTTATACTCTATTTGGACAGTACCCTTTTTAAGTTTGTCAATAAAGAATTCAGCAGAGGTATCACGCATTACCTGATAATAACCGGTAGCATCGGAATGACGATATCCCGACAATGCCTCTTTGGGCTCCATACATGCAGCACGTGTATCTTTTATCTGAACGAAATCCATATCCCGATCCGCCTTCACGGTCAGCCGGACAGTAAGCTCATCTCCCACATGTAAATCCGTCTTTGATGAAACCTCCTTGCCGTCTTTATAATAGGTACGATTGATTTTCAATCCGTTGCCTTTTGCTGATTGCAATTTATCCATATCCTCCAGGCATTGAGCATATACAGCTCCCCAGCCTATTCCTGCACCTGTATGTGCAATTTCTATTTGCCGGGCTCCGACCTCATTACCGGAGAAAGAACGACGGACATACCCTAATGCATCATCAGGAGTCACTACTGCTGTCCCGGCTATTTCCGCTTTCATGGTACTGTTTTCCGCCAATCGGTTATCATCTCCACTCAAGAAAGCATACACAGCATCGGCAGTAGCTACCGGATTATCCCAAACCTGCATTTGTTTTTGTTTAAGCAACCATTGCTTCATTTCAGCAATTGCCAGCGGTTCTTTCAGAATACCGGATAAGGCTTCAATAGCAACCACTTGTGTCGGAATTCTGTAACTGCCCCATGAATACCGGGCTTTCGAAGTATCAAAATAGCGTCCCATCTCGGGAGTAGCAACGGAATATTCCAGAATGGATCGCGCCAATTCGTCCGCCTTCACCTTTTTACCCGCTTTATGCAGTATGGTAGCGATAAGTGCTCTGTCGTAAATCACATCACTCGGAGCACCGGCCTCCAATCTATCAATCATATACGAATAAGCGGTTTTATCAGTTCGCTTTGCCACCTGCTCATCTAAAGCACAGATGTACAGATAATGCAAGGATTGCTCACCGGGTAACCCGTTCTTATTGCCTTTCTTTTCGTTTTCCTTCATCTGTCTGTATTCATCCAGCCATTGGGTATGGAGATAGCTTACAGCCTTTTCATACATTCCCTGCACCGGAAGGGTAGATGCACCCATTGTGCGAAGCCGTGCCAGCATTTCCACGATCCGGGTAGTGATGTAACGGTTCCCCGTCATCCCTTTATACCAGCTCCAGGAACCGTCAGGGAGCTGCAATGCTTCCAGGCGGGATACCGCAATACGATTACGGTTACTCATCATGTTCAAATCAAACAAAAGCGCTATATTTCTCTTCCGCTCTGTTTCATCAAGAGCATCTGCCAGCCAGGGAGTTTCTTTAAGTAACAGCTCTTTTAATTCTTCCTTATCATTAAGATTGCCCGACAATGGCCTTCCCTGTATCTTCCAGCTTTCAAATACCTGCCGGATGCGGGGATTGGCATCGAGGATGGCCACAGACAATGAATTGGCATAGTAAGCACTTGCCCACGACAAAGCATCCTCATCCACAGGATTGCCGATGACGGGTAAAGCCTGTATGGCATACCAGTCAGGATTGGCCGTCAGTTCCACCGTCAGCCGTTTGTTTGTTGCAGTTTTACTTCCATCATTAAACAGACTCCCCAGTGTAACCGATTTACTTTCCGTACCATTCAATTGAACGGGTATCGTTTCAGTCACCCATTGTTTATCGGATAAAACCGGAAGATAGCGTTGCTCGCCGTCACTGAAATTACTACCCTCGGCAATAATTCTGCAAATCAATACCGTAGGTTCCTCCGGGCTTTCTAAATCAAATGATACGGAAACGGTTGCTCCGGTATCCGCACTGAATTCATGTTCCCGGGTTGATATTATCTGATTTGTCTGCGGATCGACCAGTTCCATACGGGCTGTTCCCTGAATGTTTTCTCCCGACAGATTGATTATTCCCGTACTGATAGCAGGTTTATCATTCACACGAATAAAACGAGGCATATTAGGCTGCACCATAAACGACTTGACAGCTTTCGCCTTAGCCGTTATCTGTCCGTAGTCCATGTTCCGGGTATGAGCAAATCCCATAAACTTCCATTCAGTCAGGCTTTCGGGCAACGTAAAAGATATACTGGCTATTCCATTCGTATCCGTACGGAGGGCAGGATAAAAGAAAGCAGTCTCTGCAAAATTCTCGCGAAGAGGAACATAAGGAGAACCATCATCCAATGTCACAGCAGCAGAGCACTCAAATACTGCTACAACGGAATTTCCATCCCCTACCTCAAAACCGTCATCCAGCGTAACTTCATCCGTAAAGCTGGTATTTCCGGATTTCATCATCCGGCTATCTTGCTTGATATAGTGATTAGCATTAAAACGCGGAACTTGCCAGAACGGAGTATTCAGAGTACTATATATATCCCACCAACGGAGACCACGCAAAGTGCTGCCCGAATAGGGGAAGTTACTATACATCCAGATGGAATGCCCGGAAGATATCAGATTCGCCCCGGTATCAGGAATAAAACGGGAGAGACTCAGATTGAAGTTCCAGTCATTGATGTATAACTTATCGAGTGAAGCATCATAAAGAGTGGCAAGCAATTGCGCATCAGCCGCTTTCTTGTCCGGATGCATGATCTGAAGTTTCCATTCCTCTTTTCCTCCCGGTTGCAGTTTGTCACGGAAAGTAGCCCATTTCAGCAGTAAGCTCTTTTCCGGACGGGGACGTGCTATCTGTACTTTCTTTGTATACAGCTTACCTTCGCGCATAAAAGCAAAGTTTACGGTGATTCCATCCCCATATTCCGGCTTATAGAGATAGGTAAACTTCCGGATTTCATTATTAAGGATCATTCGTTCGGATTCAATACGTTTATCGCCACAGAATACATCATACAGCAGATAGACCTCTTTCTCACTACTGCCTACATACAGATTCACCGGATGCCGGGCATCAAGCTCTGCCCCATCCTGATAGAACCATTCCGGTGAGTATGCCGGCAAGTGAGCGTCTGCCAATGAAAAGAGAATAAAGTCCTGTTCCGCCGTACAGGTTCTTCCCTGCCCGTCAAGGACTGAAGCCTCCATTCTATAACGTCCCGGAGTGAGAGCAAGTATATCCTCGGGAATAAATGATTGATAGGTCCCAACTGTACGACGGCACACCTCATTGCCTTTGTTGCCTTTCTCATCCAAGGCATACACCACGTAAGTGGCTTGAAGCGTTACAGGCTGCCGGCTTAAATTCAATGCCAGAATTTGTATAGTATCCCGCTTTTCACGTGCCACTTTGGAGCGCAAACCTTTAATCTGTAAGGCAACAGACTGCTGTCCTACAGGTAATGACAAGGCTCCGCTCTCTATTTCTCCGGTCAGACTGATTACTTCAGCCGTCACTTTATATGTATAGTAGCGCCCCGGTTTATCAGGTTGGAAATCATCCGGTTCACGCAGAAAGACAGGGAAGCGGAACTTCCCGTCTGCATCGGTCTGCACCTCACCTACAGCCAGAACCGTTTCATTGTCTGAGATCTTCCAGAACTCATTCAGTGAACGGGTTACTTTATAACTGAGTTTACACAAGCCTACCGGAACTCCCGCAAATGTATTTGCTTCGCCACTGACCATTAGTGTATCACCCATATTATAAGTATCCTGACAGGGATGGAAGACAACATCGAATGTAGGACGCTTGTATTCGTCTACACGGATATAGCGGCTTTCGCCATCTTGCACCGATATTTCGAATTCTCCCGGGAGAAGTACCTCAGGGAGTACGAAATCGCCATGAAAGGCTCCAAATTCATCTGTAGCAAGGGATATCTTACCCACTTCCTGCCGGTTAGCATCACGGAGCACTACGTCATTATGAACTCTGGAGAAAACACGGACCGAATCACCTGATTGTTCATACGCTACTCCCGAAACATGCACCACCTGGCCGGGACGATACAACGCACGATCAGTGAAAAGAGAAACGTGCTTTTCCCACTTTCGTGAACCGGGCACATGATATCCCGCATTTGAAAAGCCTGCATAACTGATCTCCATATAATCAGCTCCCGGCTTACGGACATTTATTCCCAGCCAGTTTCCTACACTGGGTGGAGTCAGAATAACACTCCCTTTGCCATTCACAGGATATGCTTTGATCAAACGGTAACCTTCTCCCGGTGACACACGGTAATAGGCCACTTCAGTACCCGTTACCGGATGTCCGGTCAATCGGTCTACGATATTGATTTCCTGCTTTCCATCGGGTAATCCTAATGATATGGCCTGCAAGGAGGAGACATAAGCCTTTCCATAAGCCGTATATTTACGATGTCCGTCAGGGATAGACTTTACTACATAAATGCCCTCAACGGGGAATTTATAGCGCAGTAAAGTATCTGTTTCCTTGTAGTCCGGAGTAGCTGACAAATCATAATGGCGGCTACTGACCAGTTTTCCATATTGACTTAAAGTGGAAGCATTTATTTCCCTCTCCAGGACAGGACTTGTGACAGGCAGATTCATCCGGTAAAGTTCTACCGTAAGTCCGGCCAGATTACGGTATTTTACTTTCAAGTCAACGTCCTTTCCCGGATAGGCAAAAGGAATTTCCACCATCAGCCTGGGAGTCAATACTTCTGCTATCTGTTCTTTCAAATCATTGGCAGAAAGTGACCGGGGATATTTTGCAAGTCCGGTTTGTGCTGCTTTTAGTTTTGCGGTGTAATCCTGCATTCTATCATAGCGTTCTGCCAACTGGCAGTACACTTCTCCGCAAAGCGGGGAATCAGCAAATTCTTCCGCCCATTGTTTTAATAACGTTATTACTTGCTCATCGGTCAGCCTCAGCTTTTCATTCACTCCGCCCCGACTGACGTCATTTCCCTTATAATGTAACTTATCCAGCATCAACAATAATCGGGCGTCTGTCATGCCTTGTTGGCGGTAGAAGTCAATCAGTCCGTCATAAATAGATAAAATCTCGGTTTGTATTTTCTCGGCTGATACAGGGTTAGCAATAAAATAGCCGCTTAGCCGGGAGATGGCCTGCCGGGCAAGCAACTGATACATATTATCACCACAATATTTCTCACTCAGTTCTTTGCTGTTGGTCATAGGACGGTAATCCACAGCAGACTTCCGGAAAAGTATCTCTTTATCTTGCAACGAACGTTGGAAATAAGCGATGGCAGTATCAATTGCAGTCTCATCTTTTTTACCTGTATCCAAGATATAATATCCCAGCAGATTATTCAGTATGGCCTGATATACCGTATCTTTTTCTTCCTCCATCCAAGCTTTCAAGGCAGACAATTCGCTATCCAGACTATCAGGAGCAATATCAATGCATAAGGATGCTCTCGTCAAATGTGCTTTCATCATCTGAGACACATTCTTTTCCTGTTTGGCATACTCGTAAATCTTTCGCAATTCTTGTATTGCAGATTTAGGCAGTTGCTTTTGTTCCAGAACTTCAACCTGTTTCCACATTTGTTCATACGACTGAGCGGAAACCCGAAGCGGCAGGCAGATAAGAATACTTATTATACCAGCCCAATAAAACATATTTCTCATTTGTGTTTTCGATTTACGTCCGACAATTAACAGGTTCATTCACAAAGATATATTTTTTATTCTTAGGGTAGCATGGCTGTTCAGACTTAATAACATAACAAATGCCAACAGCCCAAGAAACCGGCTACCGGAAAGCACATCATTCCGAACAAAAAGTTACCGGAATGTCTTTTTTACTAACAGATGCCTCTCTGAAAACACCCCAAACAGAATCCTGCCGCATAATCCATGGAATATACATGCACGTTTTCTGCATAAAGCAGGCCGTATATACAATACTTATGCAAGAGAACTATACTTCTTCCATGAAGGAACTATAGATCTGAGGCGAAGGATCTATAGATGTAACGCGAAAGATCTATAGATGTAACGCAAACTATCTATAGATGGGAAACAAACGGTCTATAGATGGGAGACAGACCATCTGTTTTCAGTGCACAGACCATCTGTTTTTCTATTATTAGAGTTGTACGTATTTATGTATTACACTATCAATCAACAAAATATTGATTTTCGTTCGTTTCTTTCCGTTCTTCCCTGCATCGGGACGGAAATATCACATTCTCACTATGCATAAAAAGCAAAGTGTCAAAAACGAAAGTGAGATCCTCATTTATCGACCTTGGCAGAATAAAACAAATTAGCCACATTTGCTGATGCACTTGAAAAACTATCGCCTTTCCCGTTATTATCATTATCTTTGCCAGTCAGAGCTTTTGATCTTTTTATGACCGAGTGGCGAATGTTCAGGAAAAGCCCCCGGGCGCTCTTAAACCCTAATAAATTAATAGACGTAAAATGGAAATTCAAAACAAGATATTTAACTATGCAATCCTGCTTAAGCAAGTCAAGACACGGGTGGCACTCGCCCAAAAGAAGGCTATCTATGCAGCCAATGAAGAAATGCTTACTATGTATTGGGACATTGGCAAATTGCTGTTTGAAAGCCAGAAGTTGATCGGTTGGGGTAACAATGCGCTTGAACAATTATCCAATGACTTAAAGAATGACTACCCGAAAGTGAAAGGTTTCTCGCCACGTAATTGCAGATGCATGATTCAGTTCTATAAGGAATATAATCAGGAACTTACAATTTGGCAACAACCTGTTGCCAAATTAGAAATATCAAACTTAGCCCTTCCTGTTAAACAACTAAGTTGGTCACACAATGTTATTTTGATGCAAAAAGTTAAAGACCTCAAAGCCCGATATTGGTATATGATACAGTGCCTCAAAAACGGTTGGGGGCGTAACTTTCTGGTCGAAGCCATCAATCAAGACTATTACAATGTTCATGGAGCACTGGCAAATAATTTCGATGCCACCCTTCCCGAAATACAAGCCAAGCAAGTAAAAGAAACTTTGAAAGATCCCTATATCTTCGATATGCTAACTTTTACCGACGAGTACGATGAACGGGACGTAGAGTTAGGTCTGATTAAACATATAGAGAAGTTCCTTCTACAAATGGGGGCAGGTTTCGCTTTCATGGGCAGGCAGTACCATATCAAAGTGTCGGAAAAGGACTTTTACATTGACATTCTTATGTACAATGCCTTTATGCACCGGTATTTAGTCGTTGAGCTAAAGCGGGGTGAGTTCCAGCCCGAATATATCGGCAAGCTGAACTTCTACTGTTCGGCAGTGGATGATATTCTTTGCCGGGAAGGGGATAACCAGACCATCGGCTTGCTTCTTTGCCAGAACAAAGACCGTATCATGGCCGAATACGCCTTACGGGATGTACTCAAGCCGATAGGGATTTCAGATTATGAATTAGGCAAAGCATTTCCCAAAAATATCAAATCCGGGTTGCCGTCCATTGAAGAACTGGAGGATAAACTTAGTCAGGAGTTACAAGATAATGAAGATACGATTTAAGTTTAAAACAGTCCTACCTTACTTTAAAAATTGTATAGCAATTCTTCCAACGTAACACCACTATCCGCTCCCATCTTTTCCATACGGATACGTTTCAGGCGTTTCTTCACGGAATCCCGCTCCAGATGCATCACTTGTGCCATACTCGACTGAGACAATTGCATTTTCACCATGCAGCAGTAACGCAAGTCGTCTTTATTGAGACTTGGATAAGTCTGCTGCAAACGTTTCGTAAAGTTGTCGAAGATAATATCAGCATTCTGCACAATGTCATCCCAGTCTTCATCTGAAAGGATGACATTGCCGCCCTTCTCTAATTCTTGCACCACCTTCTGACTTAATCTCCTGAAAAAGGTTTCCTTCAGCCTTGCTTCTTTTTGTTCCATTTCCACCATGCGGCGAAGACTCTCGGAAGTGGCCTTACGTTGTTGCTTCAGTTCCTTTTCCTGTTGCACGAGCTGATGTTGCTGCGCCATCAGGCGATTACGGTTACGGCGATAGATGAAATATACCGCACTTGCCACCCAAACCAACAGCAAAGAGATTGTGGTCATCCAATACACATTACGCTGCCTTTCCGCAGCCCGGGTGCGCCAATACAGGTTTTCTACCGAAAGCTGTTCGTGTTTGTAAAGCTCTTGCAATGCAATGGCTTCCTCAGTATGACGATACTTTCGTATGGTATCGGATAATTCAATAAAGCGTTGTAACATAGGATAGGCATCTGAAGCACGGCCCATTTTATGATATATTTTCGCCATATTATTATAGGCGTCGGCCACCGAAGAAGGCTCCGGGCTGGAGATAACTTTCTGAAAATAGTGATATGCCGAATCATATTGTCCCAGTTTTCCAAACAACTCCAACTTTACTCCATAGAGCGAAAGAATTCTTGCAGTATCTTTAGCCGGACGAAGAGCTATTGATTTATTTATATAATCCAGTGCCTTGGCAGGCTCTCCTTGCTGAGAATAGATACTACCCAGATTTGTATAGATGAAAGGAAGTTGCCGAGGAACAGAATCGGCTAAAGCTGCCTCATAGGCCGCCTGAGCATAGTAAAGGGCGCTATCCAATTGGTTCAGAAACAAATATCCGGTAGAAATATCGCACAAGGCCATATTCTTATAGAACATATTTCCCAAATCCAAAGCCGCCTTCAAGGCTTCTTTGGAATAACGCACCTTACCGGAATATTCTTCCTGATTCAGACAAACAACTCCCAACCAGGTATTCACCCGGTAGAGCTGCTCATGATTACCACTATTTTGCAGGAAAAGCAAAGCTTTCAGAAAAGATTGCATGGCATCGCTCATCCGGTTAAGCCGTCTGTCCAGATGTGCTTTGCAGTAAAGGGCCCGTTCGGCATAAAGAGAATCGCCCGATTGGCTGAAATATTTAATTGCCGGCAGCAGCAGGGTATCTGTAGCTGCATTCAACTGTTGTTTCCTGTGGACAGCCTCGGACATCAGTAAGGCATAAAGTGCGTAATCGCGTTTCGATAAGTTATGCAACGGTTCTTTAATCTCATTCATTACGGTTATGGCGCTATCCGTCTCCCGTTCCGCCATCAACTTCTCCGCCAAGGCCACGCGATTATCAGGACCACAAGCAACCAACATACCACCCCATAGGATTATCCCTATCAAACTCTTCAATCTCATCTTCAATATCGTGTTATTCGTACGAATCCATCATCACTTCTCCAGTCTCTCCATGAATCAATATCACTCTGGCCATATCCGGCTGAATGGAATCGCGTATATCAATCTCCCACACCGGAATACCTTTTTGCCCGTCTATATACTGATTTACACTGACATGGGTGGTATCCGATAAATTAATATTCCTCAGTTTGGCAAAGATATAAATATCTCTCCATGTATACTTAAAAGCTTTTTCACTTTTTTCGTGCAAGCAAGAGTCAGGCGCCTGTGTCTGCTCATCTTCAGGGAAACGAACTTCTACTTTTTCCGATACTTTTGTTGCGGTCACCGAATTGATCTTCCGTATTACTCCCCATCCTAGCCAGCCGTCTTCCAACTCTATTTTAAGATAGATGCCTCGTTCACCGCTGAGCCGGTATGCAGAGTCAATGGGTAAGTAGATGCGAGTGTAACGATCACCTTGTATAAATATCTCCCCGTAAGAAAATGTATTCAGCAACCATGCAGCAGAACGGGGAATGTTACTTTTATGCGTCCTGTCGTGTGGAGCGATATTGACAATTATATACTCACGGGTCTGTACCCCGGAAGTAAAGCAACTGTTCAGCCAGAACAGAAAGACAACCAGCACATTGGTACATAATCCCACTACAATACCTCCACACATAAAGGCATAAACGAAGTTTCTCCAATGATACCACCGCCCAGTGCTTTTCTTATAGATATAAACCATGCAGCCACACATCGTTATTGCCATAAGGAGAATAACGATTTTCCGGTTCAATCCTAAATAGCTGCCGGAAGAAAATGCAGTATGTATCAGCATTTCCTCTTCTATATACCACATCCTGCAATGCAACAGGAAGAGAAAGACAAAGGCAGGCACCAGAATTTTCCATAGTGCCATTCTTTTCTTCGGCTGCTGTCGGGAGGCATCTTCGCCATGAACCGGTTGCTGTTTGGGTTTAAATTTCTTTCTGCTCATAAATACGGAAAAGCGAAGTGATTACTTGGTTTCTTCCCACTCTTTTTCCAGCTTACCATCGATATCATAGAGTTTCCATCGCCCGATGCGCCGCCCATTCCGACATTCACCCACTTCACGTATACGGTCGTTCTTCACGTAACGCGACTCAAACGGACCGCTCTGCCGGCCATTTATGTAGGTGGATATTTCCCAGTAATCATAGCGATTTGTAACTATCAGACGACGTTCTTTTCCATTGATACGACCGTATTGATAGGTGGCTTCATAAATAAGTTCACCATTCTCAGGATCGTACTCACGATAGAGCCCGTCTTTACGGTCATTTTTCATGTAGAATTCACGCTTACGGGTACCGGTTTTCCTATCAAACGAAACATGCAAGCCTTCTTCCCTGCCATTGACATAGGTTTCTATCATCAATGTATCACCACTTTCAGCAATTGTAATCCATCGCCCATCTTTCTGGTCATTCTTATAATGCCCCAGCACATGAGGAAGCCCAAAGATAAATATGGAGGAATAATCTCCGTCTTTCTGCCCGTTCTCATTATAATAAACGGTTTCATGAAGCTCATAGGTCCCTTTCATGAAAGTGAATTGCTTGCCTACCTGCTTACCGTCTTTATATGTATGATCCATGCGCAATGTGCCGTCAAAGTCATAGCTTAATTCCTTACCATCCTGTTTTCCCATGCGGTAGTTCCTTTCGCGTTCCACTTTACCGGTGGTATAGTAGGTTTTGTGCGCACCGTCCAATTTCCCGTCTTTATAAGACTTCTCTTCTTTCAGTCTCCCCTCATCGGAGTACATCTTGAAGACACCGTTTTTGCGTCCCTCTTTATAAGCACCCTCACATATCAGTTTGTTGTATTCATGCTCTTCATACTTACCATTGTAAAGGCCTTCTTTAAAGTCAGCCAGGATATAGGCAGAATGATAACCGTCTATGATACGGTGCTCACCATCCAAGGGCTTATCAGTCTTCAAGTCCCGGAACAAGATGCGGCCGTCTCCCATATTTATAGCTGACACCTGCTCTATCTGATACTCTTTCTGCGCACAGACATTCAGAAAGGCAAAAAGCAAAAGGCCAATAAATAAAATCAGCTTTTTCATTATGTCCTACAATTTAAGAATCAATCGTTTTCCGCATCTTTAAGCATCTGCCTTATTACATCCGCATGATCGAGATAATCGTTTCCTGATAAGGTCAGGACATTGGTCAGACCGATAATGTTGCTGTCAGAATCGTAAGAAGTCAGTAAACAATACATCTCCTGCCCTAATTTATCCTCTTCCACATGAATCTGGACCGGTGCGCTGTATGCTCCAGGCAACTCTGCCAGATACTCAAAGTCTTTTCTGAGAAACGCTTCCAGGATTCTGTTTATATCGGTTTCATCGCGTTTGAACTTCTTCAAACCCACCTCTTTTATCTTACCCCCACTCTCGCTGTTATAATAATCGAAATTGCTCAAATACGCTGCAAGCAGACATATTAATACAGCAATTACTCCGACCGTCCGAACCAACCAACCCGCTACAGGGATAAAACCAGGAAAAATAACAATAATAACAGCGACTACAGCCAATCCATAATAAAGCATCGGCTTAACATTGTTCTTTCTTTTTTCAAATTTCACCGGGTTTGCTGCATAGAATTCACCCATATAGCTTGGGTAGAGTTTTGTTTGATTTTCCATAAATATTACTTTTTATAATGATTAATAATAGTTCCATCTTTCCTGGTTATCGTATGAAAACAAAAGTAAAAAGTAACCTGTAAATAATGAAACAATCGTGGGGGATAAATGAAGGGGATAATCCATAAACTAAACAGCTGTTTTTCAAATGATAACTCTATATAAAGGATAGACAAATAAGGGGACATTTGCATAAAGGAACTGATTCCATCAATAGCTTTTCATAAAGAACCAATGAAGGAGCAACATTACCTGCTACCAGACATATACTTTCTTGCTTGTCCCCATATTTTTATAATTACTACTATCTGATTCACTTTCCCGAATCGGATAACATCTTTCTCTGGAATCAGATATTTTCTCTGGTTCATCTGCAAAAAAGGCAATTACTTTCATAACTTGTATTCCAAAACAAAACCGGGATGATGAGATATAAATCTCATCATCCCGGCATTTACTTCCTAATTATTGATGTTTTATTTCGTACTTGCCAACATTAAAGTAACATTATCATCATTCATTTCATAAACAGTCTTTTTAATACTGCTGTCGTAAGCATTGCTCTTGGAGTTCCAGCGGGCATAGCTAAGTTCAACTTCATTGTTGGCATAGAAAACATCCATCTTGAAGTAAGGAACCCAAGCTTCTTTTGAGCTGTCCCATTTAGAAGCTTCCTTGCTGATCACACGATTTTCTGTATCGTAAGTGTAGGTGTAACGGAGGTGGCGATACAGATGTCCATCTTCGTTCTTAAAGATAGTCTTTGCGGTCATCAACTCGCCGGTCATCTCTTCGTTCTTTACGTACTGGGTAGGATTGCTTG
>ERZ773258.1790-NODE-1790-length-15505-cov-3.411327_pt1 | contig 15505 bp, 7 predicted proteins | sample MGYA00511962_ERZ773258 | MGnify/ENA primary metagenome ERZ773258 (study PRJEB29015, sample SAMEA2737755) | human gut metagenome | biome: human gut; feature: human-associated habitat; material: faeces | place: China | collected 2012 ... | reverse complement strand
TGTCTCGTTATCCGAAGAGCCGCAGGAAGCGGCTGAAACAATTCAGATTCCCTGGAACTTTTCTTCCCTGCAACTGAAAGTTCTGCTGAATGAAAGCGATGTGTTCCGCAAGAATTTCTTTCGTTTCAATATAGAGGGGCTCGATCAGGAATTGGCGAGTTCCAATTCAAACTCTTTGGTTATTAACTATCTGCTGATAGGGGAGTATACGATTACCGCTTCTTATTATACCCGTGACGGAGGGTGGAGTACGAAACAACCCATTCTGCATGTTGTGGTTACTCCGCCTTGGTGGAAGACCGGCTGGTTCTATATGGGATTATATATATTGTTGGGAGCAGTGGCTTATAGCATTGTCTACTACTTCTATCGCAAGAAGAAAGCCAAACAGAAACGGGAGATTATGCGTCTGAAAAATAAGATGTATGAAGAAAAGATTAATTTCCTGACGAATATCAGTCATGAACTTCGCACTCCTCTTACACTGATTTGCGCACCATTAAAGCGTATTATCAATCAGGAGTCGGACAAGCAGGATGTGGAAAAGTTGTTGGTCCCGATCTATAAGCAGGCATACCAGATGAAGAGTATCATCGATATGGTACTCGATGTAAGGAAGCTGGAAGAAGGAAAAGATATGCTGCATATTCTGCCGCATCCTTTGAATGAGTGGGTGCGCTCTGTCGGAGATAAGTTCATCAGCGAGTTTCATGTGAAAGGTATCAGACTCGAATATGAGTTGGACGAACAGATAAAAGAGGTACCATTCGATCAGAATAAGTGCGAGTTCGTTCTTTCCAACTTCCTGATGAATGCGTTGAAGTTTAGCGAATCGGGTACCACTACTACACTGATTACCACCTTGTCACAAGAGAAAGACTGGGTTCGGATCTCTGTCAGGGATGAAGGGATGGGACTGAATATGGTAGACACAGACTCTCTTTTCTCCAGTTTCTATCAGGGGGGACATGAAAAAGGAGGAAGCGGCATCGGATTATCCTATGCGAAGAGTCTCATCACACACCATAAAGGAAGAGTGGGCGCTTCGAATGCAGCGGGAAAAGGGGCAATCTTTTATTTTGAACTACCCTTATTCACGGATACTTGCGGACAGCTGGAACCGGCTTCTGTGGAAGCAGCTACAGGCGTGGAAGTGAATGAACCGGATAGAATCGATTATACCTTCCTGAAAAAATATTCAGTGATGGTGGTCGAAGATACTCCCGAACTGCGAAGTTATCTGAAAGAAACGCTGAGTAATTATTTTGCCCGTGTATATGTTGCCAAGGATGGGAAAGAGGGATTGGAACAGATCAAAGACCGATTGCCGGATATTATCATCAGTGATGTCATGATGCCCCGGATGAATGGGTTTGAACTTTGCCGGGAAGTGAAGACTAATCTGGATATCAGCCATATTCCTTTTGTCTTATTGACCGCCTATCATAATTCTCAGAATATGTATACCGGTTATAAGACTGGAGCGGACGCCTTTTTGCCGAAACCTTTCGAAATAGACGGATTGCTGGCATTGATTCATAATCAGTTGAGGCAGCGCGAACAGATACGGGCAAGATATAAAGATGATAAGCTCTTGACGCATAAGGAAGTGAGCTTTAGTAATGCGGATGAGACTTTCCTGCTGAAATTGAATACATTGATTGCGGATAATATGAGTAATCCGGAACTGGATGTTGCATTCCTTGCTACTAATATGTGCATCAGCCGTTCGTTGTTATTCAATAAAGTGAAGGCCATCACGGGTATGGGGATTGTAGACTATGTGAATAAGCAGCGCATTGAGCAGTCAATCGTGTTGCTTACTACTACTACCATGAACATTACTGAAATCTCCGAAGTGGTCGGCTTCTCTTCTTTGCGTTATTTCAGTAAGGTTTTCAAGTCTATAAAAGGAGAGATTCCTTCCGCTTATAGAAAACAGGATAAGTAAATCGCATTGATAACTTGGACTTAGGAACGTATACTAGAAATAAAAAAATAAATATTAGTCTCATGCTCTCATTCTGTATGAGGTAAATATCATATAATCAGAACGATATGTAATGAGAGATACTTCTTTTGCAAGGTATCTCTCATTGTTTTCTACGCAAAATGGCTTTAATTAGGCTTATCTCTCATCCTTTTTTGCTTATCTCTCATTCCCTTTCCTTGCGTAAGTAGGTAAACAGACTACCCTTTGAGGGTTAATATCTCATATATCAGTTTCAAATAACAGGTACTTTGTAGCTCGGATACCTTATATCTTTGTTATATCAAGCCTATATACTTCTGTTTTCTTACCGACATCTTCATCGTTCCACCCGGGTGAAACGATCTTGCCACTAGAGTGGAGAGATCTGTTCACTCTAGTGATGAGATCAGATCACTCGAGTGGAACGATGAAGATCTCCTATTAAAAATCTGATAACAATAGGTGAAAAGTACGACAGGATAGGGTCTTCTGCATAAGAGAAAGCGGTATATCCCGTCTATTCCATCATTTCTCTGCCTACAACGTTTATGAGCTTTAAGTCATAGTTATCATCGTGGGCATCTTGGAATAATTGCCAGATCATCACGCCGGCATAGTCGTTTTCTTTGATGAACTTACATTTGTTGGCTATAGTAGGGCGGCCGTTATAATAAGTCTTGCCTATATTATCCTTGTCCGCTGCTTCATTTCCAAGATGTTTGAGTATGCCGCTATAGCGGATTCCACGAACGGCATCCACTGCGCCTTGCAGACTTTCCTCCCAGGAATATCCATAAAAAGGAAGTCCTCCCACTATTTTACTTTTGGCTGCACGGCATTGTTCATTCCAGTATTTGAGGTCTTTCACAAAGTCATCGTATGAAGCATGCTGGACCGGTTTGTCGGTAAATGCTCCCCGGTCATAACTCATCAGGTTGATATAGTCGAAGTATTGCTCCCATTCGGTTCCGTAATTAAGCCAGCGGCTGTTGACGGCACAGGTCATCAGCATATTTTTCTCTTTTGCCAGGTATAAACCTCTGGCAAAAACCAATAATGAGGGGAAATTCTTATCCCAGTTGTCATATTCCTCATAATCGATGTCGAAGCCGTCCAGTTTATATTCTTTGGTGAATGCAATAATCTGCTGTATCAGTTCTTTTCTGGCTTTCGGATCATTGATGGCGGTAGTGAATTCTCCCGGACTGTTCTTTGCTAAAGATATCAGAATCTTGACATTATGTTTGTGAGCCGTTTCACGTACACTTTCAATTCTCTTCCGGACAGGCTCGATGTTGAGTGTGCCGTCTGCTTTTACTCTTGCAAAGCTGGCATTGATATGCGTCAGATATTTCCATTCTATCGTAGGAAATAAACTTTCAAACTCCCAGTCGTCAAGCGCAAGGTAGCCGATAACTACTTTCTGGGTGACTTCCGGTTGGGGCTGAGGCTGCGGTTGAGGCACATTGGGCTCCTGTGGGGTGTTGGTATTGGAAGAGGGTCCGCAACTAGTGAATAAAATGCTTACAGCCGTTAATAATGCGTATAATAAATGTTTCATGTTTAATAAGTAAAAAAGATTTAATACCCGAAAACAAATAGAGGAATGAAAGTTTTGAATAGTCTCTATACTTCCATTCCTCCTTCTTTAGAAGTTCCTAAAAACCTTGGCTCCTACCTTAAAACCTATTTATCTAACTTGGTTATTTTTACCCAGTCAATTTCCATGATGGCAGGTAAGTTGGCATCATCGATAGGACCTGCCCATGAGCCCGGTCTGTCTCCTCCTAATCCCATGTTCAGGATGAGATAGAATGAAGAATCTTTTGTGAACGGCCATTGCTTCATTTCTGCTTCATTCTCCAGTTTCAGGTTTGAATAAGAGAAAGTCTCCTGTCCATTGATGAAGAAAGTCAGTTTGTCTTCGCTCCATTCTAAAGCGTAGATGTTCCAGTCCTGATAATTGCAAGTTACTTGTGCGGTGTTGGACGGATCTTTGATGTTCAAATCATACGTGTAGTGAGTATGTATCGTATGATGGATCGCGGATTCCTGTTTCACATGTTCCATGATATCGATTTCTCCGCAATTCGGCCATCCGTCATAGATATATTTCTTCGGCATCATCCAGATAGCGGGGAATGCGCCATTGGGGTAACTGGTGATTTTGGCTTTTACTTCCACCCGTCCGAAGGTGAAGTCAAACTTACCTTGCGTTTCGATACCGCCGGCTTTGTATTCATCACCTATTTTTTCGGCTTTCAGTATAAGTCTGCCGTCTTTTACGTAAGCCTGGTCATAACTTTCGGACATTTCGTCGTTCCAGTCGGAGCCTGCTTTCTGGCAGAGTACCCATTTGGTCGGGTCCGGATTGCCGTCCACATCGAACTCGTCCATGAAGAGAACGTCCTTCATGGTGTCGTCAAACTTGGTCAGTACGATAGTATAGGTCGTTGTTTGATTGTCTTCGGTGGTGACGGTCACTGTCTGTTCTTTTTTCCAGTTGTGTACAAATGTTGCCGGGTCCGGTGAGATGGTGGCTCCATCGCTCATTAGCGTATAGTCTACGCCGGTGATGGTATTGGCATCCTCGATCGTACCGATTTCCACTCTGTGGGTGGTCTGGTCTATCTTCCCATGATAATAGGAAGTCGTATTCGCTGACACATTATTTATTGCTACGGCAAAAGCGGTGAGCGGATATTTCTTTTCCGGAGTGATGTAATTGGTCTCATCATCCGAACAGGCAGCAGTGGAAAATCCGATGATTGCCATGTTCAGTATAAGTAATATTTTTCTTTTCATCATAACTTTTTTGGTTCGTTCATTATTTTACGTTGGTAGTAAAGTACCTGCCAGTTTGTACAGGCAGGTACTTTTTCTTTGTCAATGTTACGTTGGCTATTCGCCCCACTTCAGCGGTTCGATGTATTCCCATTTGCGTAGCGGCAGTGTGCCATCGTTGCAGCGCACCATGATCTGTCCACCTTTCTCAACAAGAATATTTCCTGGTACTTTCCAGTCCTGGGTACCATCGGAGATAGTGGAAATGATAAACTCATCGTTGAGGTACCATTCTACCCTAATCCATGTACCGGTTTCATTTTCTTCTTGCAGGATATTCCATCCCAACTTATTGTCAGCATTCGTATCCAGTGTTTTCACCGTTCCGGCTGCACCGCTAAATACTTTCTGGCTCCATGGAGTAGTGCTGAGGTCACTCTTTCCGCCTGCCACGTGCCAACGGAATTCGGTCCACGGAGTGGCATTAATCATGAAGAACATATTCATGTTGCCGTTGAACGGTCCGATGTAGATATTATATCGTCCAGGCATCAGTTGGCTGCCAAAGTAATAATCTCCGCTCACCTCTCTGTTTTCTTCGTTCACGGTAGTTCTTGATGATTCTGAACTGGCTTGTTTGATTCGTATGGTAGTAGTCACCGGTTCTATTCCTTCTTCATCACTGAGGGAAGAGAGAATGATGGTTCCGTTGCGTACCGAAGAGCTAGTGCTGTATTCTGCTACATTGATAACCAAATCGGCACTTCCATTAAATTCGGTTTGCTCAAATTCATACCATGTTTCGTCTGACGGAATCTCTTTCGTAACTCCCCAGCGTGAATTGGCTACTACGTGAATAGTCAGCTTTCCGCCCACAGCTTCCACTTCATACCACTTGCCGTTTTCGGGCTGTGCGGGTTCAATCTGTACACCATCTTGGGTGATGTTCACTTCCTGTTGTTTGTCACCATTGCGGTCATATAAAGTTACCACTCCGTAACGCATGGCACCGGTATTGGGGGTTGCTTTCAGTTCCACTGTACCGTTTTCCATTCCGGAAGCTCCTTGACTGATGGAAAGCCACTCTTCTCCATCAGTCACCTTGGCTGTCCACTTTTGATTGCTAAGCACACTGAACACTTCGGGCACATTTCCGTTTTTTTCAATCATATCCACTCCTTCGTACTCTAAGTAGGCAGTACCTTTTTGAGTCAGTGTGAATTTTTTACCGGTCCAATAATCGCTCTTGATGTTAATGACCTCAGTACGATCGTCCAAGCTGGTATTTTCCTCACATTTGATGGTTACATCGTATGTCTTTTCCGGGTTATCACCCGTGGCTGGTGAAATGGCATACCAGTCACCTTTGTTTTCTCCGAATATTTCCCATGGATCGGTTGATTTCACCTGGAAAGTGACGCTCAGTTCATCGGTTGTGCCGTCGGCGGGTAGTAGATATGAGTCTTCTACACGGTAGCGCAGGTCGACAGCCTTTTGCTTCTCATCGTCATCACAGCTTTGCAACACAGGAACTGCTGCCAGTAGTGTGAAAAGTCCTAAGAAGGCTATTTTATGTAATTTATCAGATTTCATAAACACTTCAAGTTATTGTTTACACATTTATTCATAAACTTCATAGTCTAACGACTTAAAGACGATGGTACATTCCGGTGAGAATGGACCGCTGAATCCGGAATAGAATATTACGCCTTTATGTCCATCCAAGTCAAAGGCATTGTGTTTCTTACCGGAATAGTATACTTTTCCGTTGATAGAGAATGTTACGTTTACTTTTGTCGCGTCTTCCGGATCAACTTTGGTATCTAACTCAATGGTTTTGATGTCGTTCATGCTTTCTTCCAGCGTAAATTCTTCAGCTGTCCAGTCGTAGTGAAGTTTAAAACTGGATTTTGTTGTTGAATCTTGCGGATAAATTCTGATTTGTATCCAACCTGCACCGTTTGCTGCACCATTCCAGTGCCATGTGTCACCATTCAGGTAAAGGAATCCATCCGTTCCGGCAGGCATATTGACGCTTTCAAAGTTCCAAACGATTTTCCCCTTTCCATAAGAGAAGTTGGGCACATATCTATTTTGCGCATTGCTTCGTATGGTTGCATATCCTGTTTCCGGGTCAATATCTTCGGCTCCGTCTGCCCACATATTTCTAGGCTGTCTCACTTCAACGGGTACACCTTCAAATCCCGGAACATTGCTCTTGGGATAAAGCAACACATGTCCCACTCTTGTAATAAACAAATTGTTGTATCCTGCTTTAAGCGTCAGATTATTACCATCAGCTTCGGCACTTAGCCATTCCTTAAATTCGGCAGGAACCTCTACTTTCCACTCTACGCTGGAGTTGATTTCGATGTTTTTCTCTCCGCCCATGCCATTCAGTTGGTTGGTTTTTTCTTCTTCATTCTTGGGCTCGATGATGATACCGTCTTGTGTAATGGTGAATGATTTCTCCTGAAACTCTGTCTTGACAGTGATTTCAGCTGTTCTTACACCTCCTGTATTTTCTGGTATTGTGATGGTTATGGGAATTTTGTTGCCATCTTCATTACCATCGCCCGAAGCCGGAGAGATTTGTTCTACAAACTGTGTGGAAGGAATTATTTGGAATGGCTTGTTTGACACAATATTGAAAGAGATGGTTCCACCTACTGTCGGCACAATCTGGTCGTAAGGAATTACTACTAAATCTTCTTTCGAAGCCTGCTCGATAGTAACTACCTTGGTGCCTTCAACGCCTTCTGCCTTGATAGTCAGTTTGGCTGTACGTGCTTTCTTTCCTGTATTGTTTTCCATTGTCACCACAATCTCCGACACAAGTGAGCTGGCTGCACTCATCGAAGGAGTCGGCTTGCACCACTGCTGGTCACTTTCGATCGTCCAGGGAGTGTTGGAGCTGATGTTGAACACTACATTGCTTGGAGAAGTTGCCAAAGCAGTATAAGACTCCAAAGCATCTATCTGGATATTGAGAGGACCTTCCGGCTGTGAGTCGATGTCAAACTCCTGGCATGCTACAAAACTGAATGTGCACAGTGCAAGAATCAGTTGCATTAACGTGTTGCTATATAACTTTTTCATATATCTTTTAAATATTAGATTAGACAATTAATTACCATCCTGTGTTTTGAGGATTTAAGTTTGTATTCTTGTATAGTTCGCTTTGAGGGATCGGATACAGATACATGCAATCTCTCCAGTTACGGGTTTCGTAAAGGTTCTTGTAGAAGTTGAACGTACCGTCCGCCTGCTTCTCGATCTTTACTCCGTATAGTTCCCGCTGGGTAGTATCGGCAATCTTCCATCTCCGTACATCCCAGAAACGATGATCTTCGAAAGCAAACTCTACACGCCATTCATTGTACAGGCGTTCCATGAATTCATCTTTTCCCATGGAAGGAATCAACGGCATATCGGCATTCTTTCTCACTTCATTGATGGCCCACAGAGCAGAATACTTATAAGTCTCATCTGTGTAATTGACATCATTGAAAGCGTTGACCATAGATTCCGCATACGTTAGTAATGTTTCCGCATAGCGGTAAATCACCCAATGATGCTTGCTGACAGCTTCTTTACCCGGTTCAAAGCTGGTAGCTTCCTGAATGTACTTGCGCAGGAAGTATCCTGTCGGTGAACCGCCTTGTGATACGATTCCGTCGTCGGCGCCACCTTTGAAGGTTTCAATGGTGTAGTCTTTAAACGACATTCCGTTGGCAAGAATAGCGCGGTAGAAACGTTTGTCACGATTCTCATAAGGTGATTGCGGGTCAAATGCAGGGTCTTCGCAAACCCATCCTGTGTTTTCTAGGGTTACTTTGTAACCGTTGACTGTCTCGAATGCGTCCACAAGGTTTTGTGATGGGTAATTGCTGTATGGGATAAGACTGGAAGTGCGTGTTCCCGCAGTCATGCGAAGCGGGAGATTAAACATTTCGAAGTCCGAATCATCACCATTGATCCTCATCAGTACAACTTCTTTTGAGTCGAGGTTGTTGGCACTCTCCTGGGGGTCGAGAGAGTAAAGCCCTGTGTTGATAATATCTATTGCTGCTTTGGCAGACTTTTTCCACAATTCGGTATCCATAGAAGGATTATGTAGCTTACTGGCAGCATATAGCAGTGCTTTTGACTTTACTGCCATTGCAAAGCCTTTGGTCACTCTGCCGATTTCCGCTCCCGGTTCGTTTACATAGCTGTCCGGCAAGTTATTGGCAGCGTCGTCGCATTCACTGACAATGAAGCTGATAACTTCGCTGAATGGTGTCTTGCCGATTGTGTTGGCTTCCTCTTCAGTCAGTACTTCCAATGGCATGGCGATGTCACCGTAGCGGCGTGCCAGTTCAAAGAAGTAGTGTGCCCGCAGCACTCTGGCTTCGTAAGGGAAATATTTCAGCTGCTTCATCCAGTTTGTATATTGTCCGTCGTGCTCATAGCGTGTGAAGTCCACTTGGGCAATCTCTGCTATAAAGCTGTTGGCAGCACGTATACCGCGATACAGGGTCCATGAATCGTCATAAGTTTTAATAGGCGACCAGTTACCGTTATTGGTATTCTGGATATTATCTGCATAGGCTCCGAATTCGCCGTCATCACTGGCACAGTCGCGCATGGAATATCTGTCTTCGGTGAAAATTCCGCCGGAGGTCGCAAACAGTTGGTAGCCTTGTGGCATGTATGAGTATACGTGGGTAAGCATTGATTTGCTTGTACCGAAATACTTGTACATGTCTTCTTTTGTCTTCAGGTTGTTCGTTTCATCAAAGTCAAGGTAGTTGCACGAAGCAAAGACCAACGAAGACAAAATGGTTAAGAGTATGTATTTGGTTCTCATAATGTTCATTTGTTACTTTGCATTAAAAATTAAGTTTGATACCTGCCCAATAACTTCTTGTCGACGGATAAGCGATGCCAAGTTGTTCCGGATCGGCAAAATGGATATTGTCTAATGAGAACAGATTGGTGCCTTGTACGAATACTTTCAGGTCGGCAAAGCGAGTCTGCGATTTCGGGAAAGTATAAGCTACCAATAGGTTACGCAGTTTCAGGAATGAACCGTCACGGTACCACAGTGAGCTGGCGCGATAGTTATTCAAGTTTTCTTGAGTAGTCAGTCTCGGCATGGTTGCATTGGTCTTATTCTCCGGTGTCCAGCTTATTTCTTCATTCAGGAATGTATTTGAAATGTTGCCATTGCTTACAAGTGGACTATAAAGCGGACTGTTGAGCAATGAAACAGTGACTCCGGTCATTCCCTGGAAATCAGCGGAAAGCTCCAGTCTCTTGTATGAGAAGTTCAGATTGAATCCGAAATAGAAGCGTGGAACAGATGAACCGAACATTTTCACAATGTCTTTCTCGTCGATGCGGTTGTCACCGTTCTGATCTTTGTATTTCACGTCACCGGGAGCTACGTCCGAGAAGGTTTGTTGCGGACTGTTGTTGATTTCCTGCTGGCTGTTGAAGAAGCCGATAGCTTCCAGGCCGTACATCTGTCCGATACGGTTGCCCTTGGTATACAGGTAGTCGTATTCCTGATATGCCTGGTTTACATTGACTACCTCTGTATTCAGATATGACATGCTAGCACCAATACCATAATGGAAATCACCGATCTTATCATTCCAACTCAAAGAAGCATCCACTCCTTTGTATTTATAGATTCCTTCGTTCACCTGACCTACTGTGATACCGATAATACCGGAAGTAGAATTGGCACCTGACACAAGTATATCCGAACGTTTCTCGTAGAAACCTTCCACAGTAGCATTTAACCGGTTGTTGAGAGCGGAAAGATCAAATCCGAAAGTCGCTTTCTGTGATTTTTCCGCTACCAGGCCGATAACCGGCAGATCGCCTTCACTGCCACCGGACTGTCCTCCGGCATTCACTCCGAAGTTATAACCGGCACCGCCGCTGCCATAAGACTGACGCCATAGTTCGTGGCTCAGATTGCCGTCCCATCCGGACAGACCGTAAGAGGCGCGAATCTTAAAGAGATTGATCGGTGTCACCTTTTCCATAAATGCTTCGTTGGAAACGATCCATGCAGCGGAAACGGCAGGATAGTTCGAGTATTTGTCTCCGTCGGGCAGGTAAGCTGATCCCGAACGGTTAAATACGGCATTGAGGCTGTAACGGTTGTCGTAAGTATATGTGGCGTTCACCAGCACAGACTGATTCTTCTGAGAGTTGTTTCTGCCGTTTTTGACAACAGACTGCATATCATAAATCAATGCTCCTCCCACCTGATGTTTGCCAAAAGTGCGGTTATAATCCACCTTTGCCTGGAAATCGCTGCGTAGCATCAGCCTTTCGAAAGGCTGTGTATGTCCCAGTGTTTCGGAGTCTGTACCATAAATGGCAGGAGTTGTCACCAGTGTACCATCGCTGGTGATACTTGCATTGCTGTTCATGTAACGATACTCTTTATTGGTGGTTTCATTCATTCCTCCGATATTATCGAAAGAGACGGATGCTTCGGCTGCCAGCCCTTTGGTCAACGCACTTAAATCCTGACGGATGCTCAGGTCGGCGAGTAGTGTTCCGTATACGTTACGGATGTGTCCGTAGTCTTTCAACAGAGCTACCGGATTACCGGTTCCGTACACAGAACTACCTCCATAAATGCCATTCTCATAGCGAATGGGGAATGCAGCGGATGGAATGCCATAGATTTTGTTGAAAATAGCGCTGCGTCCATAGCGGGTACCTCTGAATTCTTTCAGTCTGCCTACAATGCCGGCTTTCAGCAATGTGCTTTCCGTCACTTTTACGTCCAGATTGGTACGTACGGTCAGACGTGTGTCTGTAGGTGTAGTGTCGAAACGTGTATCTTCCGTGTTTTTCTTCAACATGGAGCGATCCCGGTAATAGTCAACTACCGTGTAAAAACGGAACTTGTCACTACCTCCGCTGAAAGACATTTTCAGGTTGTGGGTCAATCCTGTGTTGTTCAGCGTTTCATTCCACCAGTCTACATTCGGATAATCATACGGATAGATTCCTGTCCGGAAAGCATCCAGTTCCTGCGCATTGTAGCGTGCAGGCAGACCGTCTCCGCTTAATGCGGTGTTAAGAGCGTTCGCATACGTATAGGCATCTGCGAAGTCCGGAGAACGGAATTGGGTATTGACACCGAAATTATAGTCCACATTTACCTTCAGACCATTGCTTATTCCGCGTTTAGTCGTAATCAGTACTACTCCATTCGCACCACGCATACCGTAGAGAGCAGCGGCTGCCGCATCTTTCAGAACGTAGCATGATTCGATTTCCATCGAAGTGATGTCACTGATATCACGTGGGAAACCATCAATTAATACTAGCGGGGCATTTCCGTGTATAGAGAGGGTGGATACGTTATCGGCTGACGAGCCTGTACCCTGATATACATTCAGACCTGCCACTTTTCCATACAAAGCTTTGCTGATATCTATGTACGGGGATTTTTCGAATGCGGAAGCATTGACTCCGTTGATAGAGTAACTGCTGGTCCGGGAAGATACGTTCATCTGGTAGCCGATGCTCAGTGTATCTGCCAGCTGCATTTCCGAAGCAGCTTTCGATGTCTGTGCATTCAGGGATACCGAACCTCCCAGGAGCAGAGTGATTAATATATAATTTATTTTATTCATTGTTCAAACGATATTAGTTAACGTGTCATTTACCAGCCCGGGTTTTGGGTCATTCCATATTGCTTGTTGATTTCCTCCTGAGGAATCGGAGCCAGATACCACTTGGTATCCCAGTTGGTAGCCCAGTAATGGTCTCCCAGTTCGATCTTCTCGAAGGTGAACTCAGTCGGATTGTTCAGGTCGTTACCTCTGCTTCTGAGTCCGTACAACTTCTTCTTGAAGTCGCTCTGACGGTCTCTGCGAACGAGGTCGAACCAGCGTACTTCTTCAAATCCTAATTCGAGTGCTCTTTCTCTCAGTACGGCTTCGAGGAACTGATCGTGATTCATCGTCTTGGAAAGTTCCGGCAGACCTACTCTCTTTCGTACATCGTTTACCATTTTGTAAGCTTCGTCGGTAGGGCGTCCGTTGACTTCGTTGAGTACTTCCGCATATCCCAGCATGATTTCCGCCAGACGGGTGTGTGACCATTGTACCGGACCTTCGCGATCGTTGTTTTCCTGTAAGATGTACTTCATGATCAGGAATCCGCTACCGTCTTTGTAGTCGGCATGGTTGATATAAACAGGAGCTGTTGTTCCGTTGCAGTAGGTGTCTCCGGGACAAGCTACATTTTCATACAGACGTGGGTCGCGGGTGGGCACCATTTCGCCTTTTGTAAAGAACGGTTGCTTGGAGGGGGATTTCCAGTCGAAATTTGCCGGAAAATCAGTTCCGTCTTCCCACGGAAACATATCTACATAGTTCAATGTAGGGCCGCTGTAATAACGTTGGCCGATAAAGCTGCTGTGAACATCGGAGCTATATCCTTGACGGGTAGAGATTAATATTTCTGTTCCGCCGCGGTTGTAGTAGGCCTGACGATAGGCCAGACGTCTTGCCCGATGCGTCTCTTCCGTAGGTTGAATCAGTTCGTATTCGTGCCGTTTCTGTAATTCTGTGAAAAAGGCTGCGCCTGCTTCTGCGGCATCTTTCCAACGCTGGTCACTGTAATTTCCGTAGCAGGTATATTCGTCTGCTTCCGGATGCCATTTAGTGTTTGAGTTGAAAGTCGGACTGGCTGCCCATTGCAATACCTTGAACTTTAATGCCATCGCTCCTGCCAGGGTCATACGTCCGTCATCTGCTTTCTCGGCTTTCCAGGCCAGATTGGAGTTGATGGCTTCGTTGAGCAATCCTACGATCTTCTCTACCGTTTCGGCAAAAGTGATACGGGGGAAATTCATTGTCTCGTTTACGTCTACATAGTGGTCCAGCCATGTCACACCGCCTACATATCTCAGCATTTCGAAATAGCAGAGGGAGATCAAAACTTTGGCTTCCGCGATCCGTTCACTTTTCTCGCTGGCTGTCATGTCGGGCACTTTTTCTACGTTCTCGATATATAACCAAGCGTAACGGATGGTGGTCCAGTCAGACTTGCTTCCATAACGGTAAGCAGAATTCTTTGGGACGTTGTTGGCACTGAGTGCTCCGTTGTAATAGAGCTTGACAGGCCCATCACTGATATTGTCACGGAAACTGTAACATAAGTCTGTGATTGATTCAAGTATGTTCACACCCAATTTGTAGTCAGAGCCGGTCGGTAGCCCATAAGGTAATCCGGTATATGCTTTGGTCAGCACCTTTTCGGCATTTATTTTCGAAGAGAACATTTCTTCGGTAGTCGCTCCGGAACTCTCAGGCTGGTCGCCCAGAAATTTATCCCCGAAGCTGATTTCAGAACAGGAGGAGGCTATCAGTACGCAACCTAATGCTATTCCGAGTCCTTTTATTATTCTATTCATACAGTCGTTTTTTAGAAGTTAAGATTTAAACCGAAGCTATATACTTTGATCAGCGGATAATCTCCGAATCGGTTAGGATCACTTTCCGGATCAAGATATTTAAGCGGTGAGAAGGTCAGCAGGTTGTAGCCGCTGAAGTTTAATCCGAGTGAGCTGAGGCCCAGTTTCTTCAGGAATTTCTTTCCGGTGATGGTATAACCGAAGCTCAGGCTCTTCAAGCGGAGATAGGAAGCATCTACCAACCAGAGGGTAGAAGGTTCGGAGTTCCAGCTTTCCGATTCTTCCGACGGGCGCGGATAAGTAGCTCCCAGTTGGTTGTCCGGAGTCCAGCAACCGTCGTAGAAGTAGGTCAGCAAACCACGCTTTCCGGCATTTGTATAGGGGATACGGTATTCGATGTCATACATTCTGTTAACGTTCTTGGAACCTACCCATTGCATGGTGAAGTTGAATCCTTTCCAGTCGAATCCCATGTTCATGCCGAAAACGTATTCCGGACGGGTAGCATAACCTGCTACGCTCTTGTCATTACCGTCCACGATGTGGTCTCCATTGAGGTCGGCGTACATGGCGTCACCCGGATATACCTTCTGATAAGGCTGAGGCAGTTCCGGCTTTAAGGTCAGTTCGCCGTCGGCTCCGGTGATGAAGTCGCTGTACTGATAGAGACGGATGTAGTTGTATACTCCGGTCTGGCGTCCGGTAGAGCCACCGGTCTGGTTCATATAAGAGAATTGCTTGGGCACTTCGTCCATATAGAGGATTTTGTTGCGTGCGAAAGAGACGTTGGCATCCACATTATAGGTGAAATCCTTTCCGATCTTATCGCGCCAGCCGAGAGAAACTTCGTAACCGTGGTTGTCTACCTTACCAATGTTCAGGTTAGGCAGTGCAGTTGCGATGATGCTTGGGGTCGATTCCGGAGAGATCAGAATGCCTGTGCGGTGTTCGATAAAGTAGTCGAAGGTAGCGGACAGGCGGCTGTTGAAGAACTTAAGATCAATACCGTAGTTCTGCTTGTCGGCTGTTTCCCAGGTTACTGCCGGGTTACCCATACGTGAGATGGCTGCTGCCGATTGGGAAATCGGATTGTCCACACCGAAGCTGTAACTGCCCGATGATCCCCATACGGCAGGCATGTACATAAAGCGTGAGTCTACACCCTTGTCATTACCTACACGTCCCCAGGATGCTCTGAGTTTCAGGTAGTCTACGATTTTCTGGTTTTCCATAAACTTCTCGGCAGTTGCGATCCATCCGGCAGAGAAGGAAGGGAACAAATTCCAGCGTTTGTCTTTTGCAAAACG
>ERZ773258.1788-NODE-1788-length-15507-cov-2.864613_pt1 | contig 15507 bp, 11 predicted proteins | sample MGYA00511962_ERZ773258 | MGnify/ENA primary metagenome ERZ773258 (study PRJEB29015, sample SAMEA2737755) | human gut metagenome | biome: human gut; feature: human-associated habitat; material: faeces | place: China | collected 2012 ... | reverse complement strand
GGGCTTCTTATCCAGTGTTGCCGTCAGGTTTCCTCTTACCCTCAGCTTTTCCAGATGATCGGTAAGGACAGCTTCCCCGGATGGATCCAGCAGCAGAAGCTCTCCTGTCTGCGCATACTTTTTCTTATCTGCCTCCAGATCCTTCTCCAGAAAGGAGGTATCCTCTACTGTCAGAAGCAGCGATGGCAGCTTTTCAGAAATAAGCACCTGCAGCTCACGGTCACAGAAGGTTTCACCAAAGCCGCCCTTCACCTGATAAGCAAAAACCTCTTCTCCCTGTATCCCGGAAACGGTACTTCCGTTCCGGAGCTTCTCCCCATTCAGGAAAAGCCTGCTATCCTCTTTGTCATAATGCACAGTCAGTTCTGTCTCTTTTCCCTGAAAGCAGGACGGCAGGATCAGATAATATCTTCCGTCTGTTTCCTCCAGAAACGGCTTGAAGGAAACCATTTCACCATCCACCTCCGCAGTGAATGTAAGCTCCTCCAGAAAGGCTGCCTCATGGTCTGTCCGCAGATAAGCGATCCAGAGCGTCAGCAGCAGAAGTGCCACAGCACTTATCATCAGTAATATTCGTATCAGCTTATTTTCTCTCATGTTCACCAGTATACCACACACACCACACACAAAAAAGCCCGTTATCCTGTTTTGTCCACAGGATAACGGACTCTCTTATCTTTTTAGATGGAAATCATCCAGCCAGTGCCTACTGTGCACCGTCGATTTCCTGCCACTGCTTCTCAATCTGAGCGCATGCACCATCCTTGTCAAGATCGCCTGCGATATAGGACTGCATGATCTCACCAAAGGTCTGATGCCAGCTGTCTGTAGAGTAGATGATCTCAAGGTCTGCTGCACCTGCAGAAGCTGCCAGCTCATCGCCCTGCTTGATGATCTCGAAGTTGCTCTGTACATCAGATTTGATCGGAGGAACAACACCTGCTACATCTGTAAACCATGCCTTGCCATAATCAGAAGTATACCACCAGTTCATGAAATCAAGTGTCTGCTGAAGTACTGCAGAATCCTTGTTTACATGAAGTGACTGGTCAGAACCGGAAATAACCTGGCACTGGGAAGCATCCTCTGTTACAGGATAACCATTGAAGCCGATCTGGATATCAGGATCGATGGAAAGAACATCAGCTTCGATCCATGCGCCCTGTCCGAGAACCATAGCCGCCTTGCCTGTACCAAAAGCAGATTCCTCACCGTCAAGTGCTGTTTCAAGGGGCTTATCATCACCGTACTTTACAGCCAGATCGATGAAATCGAAGAAGTTATTGTAAAGCTCAGGATAGTCTGAGATCTTGGCTGTTCCATTTTCAAAGCCGGATACCAGCTCTGCTGCGGAAATTCCTGCGTTTGCAGCTGCAGCATCAAAGAAATGCTGTGCTACATGCTTATATACCCACCACTCATTGAAGCCGGTCGTGAAAGGCTTGTATCCTGCTGCAGAGATCTTTTCACAGGCATCCTTCATGGCACTTGCAGTTGAAGGGAATTCAGTAATACCGCATTCTTCAAAGATCGCCTTGTTGTATACGATACCGAAATAATTACCCTTGATCGCGATTCCGTAGCATCCGCTTCCGTCTGCCGGGCTCTGCATCGTTGCCGCTACTGCATCAGACATGGTCTCTGTCAGCGGCTGTCCTGCCAGATCATAAGAATATTCCTTATAAACATCAATCTCCTTACCTGATGTAGAGGAAAAGATATCCGGAACCTCACCGGAATTCAGCTTTGCCTTTAACAGTGTCGGATAGTCATTCTGAGTGGTTTCATAGTTGATGGTCACATTTGGTGCTACTTCCTTATAAGCATCAATGAGTTCACCGATCGCATCTGCATATTCCGGAGAACTGATGAACATATAGATCTCACAGGGCTCGTCAGAAGAAACCTGTGCTGTCTCTTCTGCTGCAGAAGTATCTGCTGCTTCTGTTGTCTCTTCGGCCTGTGTACTGTCAGTGGATGCACTGCTGCTGTCTCCTGCGGATGATCCACAGCCAGCCAGAAGGCTCATTGTCATTGCTGCGCAAAGAATTGCGCTGATGAATTTCTTTTTCATTTTTACCCTCCTTTGTCCCATCTTCGGGAATCCCTTTTTTACTTTATTTTCACCCGTCTGTTTCCGGCTATAACATCATCCCCACTTCACTGCGGCAGACAGACAGGAAAAAATCATTTTGAACTTTACGTCAGGGGCATCAGCCCTTTACTGCTCCTGCCACAACACCTTCTACGATATACTTCTGCAGCAGGATAAATACGATGATAGACGGTACAACTGTCAGCACCATGGCAGTCAGTGCGTAGTTCCATTTAGTATTCATCTGTCCTACAAAGGTGTATGCCGCAAGTACCAATGTCTTTGTCTTATTATTGCTGTTTACCATCAGAAGCGGAAGCAGGAAATCGTTCCAGATCCACATAACATCCAGTACGGTAACCGTTACCGTCACCGACTTCAGCAGCGGGAAAATAATGGATCTGTAGGTGCGGAAGGTGGAGGCTCCATCTATCTTCGCACTTTCGTCCAGTTCCTTCGGGATCGTCTTCATAAAGTTAAAGAAGATGAAGGTTGCCATGGGGATACCAAATCCCCAGTACTGGATCCCGAGACCGATCTTACTGCCTGCAAGGTGAATCACATTCATGGATTTCAGCAGTGTGATCATGATCGTCTGAAAAGGGATCAGCATTGGTGTTGTGATGATCAGATAAGCAATCCTGCTGTAGGTTCCCTTTCTTCTGTCCAGGATGTATGCTGCCATGGATGAAAAGATTACGATCCCGACAATACCGATCACAGTGATGATCACATTATTCTTAAAGAGTGCCAGATAATCCATTTTCTTAACAACATAAGTATAATTGCTTAAGTCAAGGCTCTTTGGCAGGGCAAGTACGTTCGCCACGATTTCTCCAAACGGCTTGAAAGAGTTCATAAACATAAGGAACACAGGATAAATATAAATAGCTGCAACCACAATAAGCACGAGGATCATGACTGTCATCCGGAGTCTTCTTTTTGCTTTGATCGTCATTACAGATCAACCTCCCTTCTGCTGAAGGCCTTTAACACCAGCTGTGTAATGACCATGACAAACAGGAAATAGATAATGGATTCTGCGGAACCAAGTCCATAATTATTATTCGTAAATGCTTCCTTATAAATCTGTAATGTCACACTGTTAGATGCCGTTCCCGGTCCTCCCTTGGTCAGTGCAAGGATAATGTCGAACACCTTCAGACCATTGGTCAGTGACATGAAAATACAGGTCGTAAAGGACGGTCCAAGAAGCGGAAGCGTTACCCTGAAAAAGGTCTGCGCCCTGCCGGCTCCATCTACAGTCGCCGCCTCAAGGACATCCTTCGGAACTGCCTGAAGACCAGCTATGTAAAGCACGATATAGAAGCCAAGTGACTGCCATACACCAACTAATACCACCGAGAAGAATACCAGCTTCGTATCACCCAGCCAGCTTAAATTTAAGAAGCTCCAGTCCGTTGCTTCATACAGCTTCTCAAATCCGCTGGTAAAAATGAACTTCCAGATAAAGCCTACGATCGTCATGCTCATGATATACGGAACGAAGAAAATTCCCCTGAAGAAATTTGCCCCCTTAAACTTCTTTGTCAGCATCACTGCCAGCGCCAGCGCCAGCACATTGGAAAATACCACAAAGCAAAAGGTATATTTCGTCGTAAACCAGAGTGCCGGAAGGAAGTCACCCCCCTGCGAAAATAACGTTTTAAAATTAGTAAATCCTACGAATTTAACGGCCTTGGAAATACCATTCCACTCTGTCAGGGAATAGTAGCCACTCAGAATAAAAGGCACATACATCATCAGACAGACCAGTATGATCGCCGGAACTGTAAAGGCTGCCATTTCCAACCCGTTTTTAACCTTCTTATTCATTTCCGTCCTCCTTCTCTACTTGATGTAATCATTATAAAATACTCGTCCCTGTCCTGAAAATGAAATAAACTGACCAGAAAGGTGTAAAAAAATGAACAAAGCACTTTTCACTTTTTGAAACTTTTTGTATAATATGCCTGAAGTGAGGGTGAAAAAATGTCATTATCCACAAAAATAAAAGAATTACTCCGCCCATGGATTCAAAAAATACGCAGAATGCTGAATCCGGTGCCATTATGGATCCAGTTGATCTTTATTATGATACTCCTGACTACTGCAGTGTCTGTACAGCTTGTACATAAAGACTATACCTCAACCAAGGAGCTGACTCTTTCCCAGTACCTGTCCACCACCTCCCAGATCCTTTCCCTGGAGGCAGAAAACTCAGACTGGTATCTGGACTCCCTGGCCAAATTCTGTATCCAGCCTTATTATGACTCCTCCTATACCAGGATCATTGACCAGAAAACACCGATCACCACAGAACAGCTCAGCTACGTCAAACAGCAGATGTTCTATAATTACTATACAAGAAGTGATATCCTAGACTACGAGCTTTATCTGATCAATCAGGACATGATCATTGGCAGAAACGAAAGCCAGCAGCACTTTACTGTGCAGCAGAATATGGATATCCAGTCCTTTCTTGATGCCGCGGAGAAATGCAAGGGCAGCCCACGGAACCTTTATATTGAAAGTGATGCTTCCGGTAATCTTACCTATTACCACACACTGTTTACCGTCCCCGGCCAGATCATCCAGGCCGTCGTCCAGGTCACCCTTGATGACAGCTTTACCAGACGGCTCGTAAAGGATCACAGCGATACCGGCGAGATCTTCCTTCTGCTGAACAATGAACAGGAACTGATATATTCCTCTGCCGATACGCTTCCCTTTTCCCTTTCAGAGCTGCTGCCGCTTCCTTCCTCTGAGCAGCCGGCTATTACACTGAACAATCAGTCCTATTACCTTGTAAGCAATACCGGCACAACCGGCGATCTGACTATGGTCTGCCTCATGCCGGAAGCCTGCATCGATGCTGAAATCGGACACCTTGGCCACTCCATCCTGATCAATGGCTTTCTGTTCTGGCTGATCACGGTAGTTCTCATCTATCTTCTGCTGAAGCTCCTGATGAACCCGTTAAAGGAGCTTTCTATACAGATGCAGCGGACCGGAGCCGGTGATTTTTCCACCAGAATACAGGCAGATGGCTGCCAGGAAACCTGCGAGCTGTCCCAGAGCTTTAATGGCATGGTACGGCACATAGACCGTCTCATCGATGAAAACTATGTGGCAAAGCTGCGTGCCAACGATGCCAGATTGGCAGCACTGGAAGCCCAGCTGAATCCCCATTTCCTGTATAATACCCTGCAGGCGATCTCCACAGAAGCACTGATCAATGACCAGCCACAAATTCATAAGATGATCACCTCACTCGCCTCTAACCTGAGGTATACTATTAAAGGCAACGTTATGGTTCCTCTCCGGCAGGAAATGAACTATACTGATAATTATGTATTTCTGCAGAAGGTGCGGATGGGAGATGCGCTGATCTTTTCCTCAGAGATCGATCCTGCTTCCCTTGACTGCCTGATCCCCAAGATCAGCATTCAGACGCTTGTGGAGAATTCCATTATCCACGGAAAATCCGAAAATCAGACTTCTATCCACATTACGGTTACAGTAAAACTCATGGAAAATGATCTTCTGATCACCGTCAGGGACAGTGGCTGCGGCATTTCTGATGACCGTCTCCAGAAGATCTACGAAGATTTTGCATCCCAGAAATCCTCCGGCAAGGACAGTGGTATTGGTCTTGCAAACCTTTACAGCCGGATGCAGATCCTCTATAACCGCGAAACAAAGTTTGTGATCAATACAGAAGAGGGTAAATACACCAGTATTTCCCTGACTCTTCCCGTTTCCCGGGATCACTCCCAGGACATTTTCCACGAAAGGAGCACCCATGTACCGTTCTCTGATCATTGATGATGAAAAGCCTGTCCAGATCGCCATTTCCAGACTTGGCCGTTTCGCCTATTACGGCATTGAACCGCCACGCTATGCGGTCAATGGCAAAGACGGTCTTGCCGCCATGCGCGAATTTCATCCGGACATCGTTTTTGTAGATATGTGCATGCCTGTCATGGACGGCTGTGCCTTCCTTGAAAAGGCCCATGAAGAATTCCCTGACAGCCAGTATATCGTAGTCAGCGGCTATGACGACTTTTCCTATGCCCAGCATGCCCTCCGAAGCGGTGCCTGCGATTATCTTCTGAAGCCCGTAGACGAAGAAAGCCTCAACTGCGCTATTGAAAAGGCAGTCAAGGCCATTGATCCTGATGCTGTATTCGGTATCTCTGACACTTCTGCCAAGACCGATCACATCACCCCTGATGAAATTGTTACTATTATCAAAGACTACATAGAGAGCAATTACTGTACCAATATCCGCATCTCCATGTTTGCGGAAAAGTATTTTTTCTCTCAGGAATATCTGAACAAGCTGTTTAAAAACAAATATGGCTTTACCATCTATGAGTATGTCCTGAAGCTGCGTATGGAGCGTGCTGCAGAGCTGCTCGCCCAGCCGGATATCAAGATCTCCGATATCGCAGAGCGCCTCGGGTATGCGGATAATCACTACTTCAGCAAAGCATTCCGGAACTACTACCAGCTGACACCGACGGAGTACCGGAAGGGGTTAGGGTGAACATTATAAAATATATTATCCTTTGTAGTATCGGATCTTTTATTTTCTTATCCATGCTGCCTTCTTAATACACTGACAGTCTTCTCACTCATAAAAGCCAGCAGCACATCTATCTCCAGATATGTCCGGAACCTTTCAATCAGATCTGAAACTGTCTTTCCTTTCCGTAATTCAATGGCAGGCTCCTTCTTATCCGTTTCTGTTTCTACAAAGAAATCCGAATAGCGGCACAGCATATGATTCGTATTCTCTCTGGATAAAATAAGAACTGCCTTCTCTCCCTGTTCACCAAGATAATGCACTACTTCAGCACCATACTTTTCCAGCTCTGCATATGTGACAATATTCTGACTGTCATCCCCGTTCTTAGACTGTAAAATCTCAATCAGTGCATTCGCTGCCAAGTCTTCAATACCAATATAAAAGCACATTTTATTTCCTCTTTTTCGTTCTATTATACTATATGCATCTGCCTGTATAATAAGACAGATGCACAACTGATTTATGTTCTAATCTTAGTATAAACGAACCTGTGTATCAATATGCCCACGCAAAATTTGTTTTGTTTTTTATTCTTTAATTACTGTTTTTGCGTTATGTTTTGTATTTCTTTAACATTTTCAGATCTCTCCACTCTTGCCGCTGCCCTCGTCATGCCAAAGTGCAGCATACCGTTTTCCTCCAGGATATCATAAAGTTTTCTGTAATCCTCAGCGAGTCTTGCTGCATTCCCCGGCTCAGGTCATCAATACCATTTTTTCTACCAGCACTTACTGCAGGCTTCCAGACCTTCTTTCTTTGCTTCTTCTATCGTAATCTTCTTCGCTTTCTTTGGATTCATCTTGCCACAGTGGTCAATAGAATGATATTTTGATCCGGTCGCTGATTTCCAGCACATTCCACCTGCTGCATTCTGTGATGCTGTTGTGGAAGCTGCTTTCTCTATCGTTTTTGCATCAGACTTTACAGTTTTACCGGCACTTTCTTTCTTATCATTGGCCACAGCTGTTACCTTCGCATCCGCTACCGGCTTCCGTCCTTCTGCCTTGCCATAATTCACATAATGATCATACAGCGCTGTTTCATCGCTTCCGACAGCATCTTTCACATCCGGATAAGTCTCTGCATAAAACTCTGCATCAAAAACTGTTCCATCTGGCATGGTCTTCGGTGCCGCCTGCATATCCATCGTAGTAAACAGGAATACAAAGCTCATAACAAGACCTGCTAAAGCTATATGTTTCTTCATACGTAATTCCCCTCCCTTGTAAGTGTATGAATTATTTTTAATGCATTCCAATTATATCATGTATTAAAAATATTGTCATCATTCAATTATTTTTCTTGTCTGCATCGTGGGTTATAAAATTAAAATCAAGATTATTACATATTCTATCTATAATTACTTCCATCATTCTTCTTTTCTCCTCTTCTGTTATCTTATCCTTTATTAAACTATATGACATACCGTGAAAACGGGTTTCAGGGGCTTCGACCGATGAATCGTCAGAAGCGGCGTTCTCAGGCCATGCCGGAAAACTTCGATGAACTTCTAAAGGAAGCCATCCAACTCCGGGCGTACTGAAACGCTCACCCCTGGAGAGCCATCTCTACAACACCGGCTTCGGTTCAGCGCATCTGCGAACCTACAGGGATGCACGGGAGAACTCCTCGAAGCGCTTCTGCAAGCCACACCGTATGATGCTGATTTACCATAACAATTCTCATGATGGCATCACCGAGTACTATCAATTCCTCAACGCTGACGTTCCACCGGAGGGGATCACACCACGGCAGGAATGGAACCGGGATACACGCCCGCTGAACTTTATCGATGTCAATACCATCGCAGAAGCATTTCTGCATCACGTGAAGCGGCGATAGATCCTGTCCACAATTCTGACTCACCATAAGAAAAAATGCCAGCCTCTGCAGGGTAAAATGCCTATATATCCGAATATTTTTTGATTTTTTTATATTCTTAACATTTTCTTTGCGCTCAGATTTCTGTCTGCAGTTCTGTCAGTTTCCTCTCCAAAATCTGATATACCTGTTCTTCCTGCCCATTGGCCGGTGAGAACTCACTGATTACCTTCTGTAACAGCTCCACACCTCTTTCTGAATCACCAAATCCCGCATAAATACAGGCACAGTTCATCAGATTAAACATGGCATCTATCTTATTAACTGCGATCCTGTTCTTCAGAAGCTTTCTGTAGCTCTCCTCCAGAATACCAACAATTTTATAGGCTTCTTCCTTTAAATCAGCTTCTGAAACCCGGGTATGATTTCTCAGCCTGACTCCCGGCAGTCCGATGTTTGTCATTTTGGCTGCCAGCGAATTTCTCAGTAATGACGCAGTCATCATAAAATTCAGTCTCATCATATCAAAACAAGAACTTCCCTGCTGGGATATCCCTATCATATAGCTTATAAATTCATCCATTACCCGAATTGCCACCTTCAGTTCCCAGAACATGGCATTCTGGATCCCTGTCTGCATCCTGTCATCTATGAACTGAAACAGTCTCCAGTATGCTGTAAAATACAGTTCCAGTTCATGAACATCTGTAAGCTGCTGCCATCGTATTTTCCGGCTGTCCAGAATCTGCTCCATCATATCACAGGTTTTCCGGAACATTTCTTCTGCTGTCTCTCCCTGTCCTGCTGACCTGTAACAGGCAGCAATCATCACATAATCTGATACTGCTCCAAAAGACAGTGCCTCCTTTTCCAGAATATTTTCCAGCTCCCTGGCAAGCTTCAATGTTTCCTGCGGCTCACTGTTTCTTTTTGTCCCCAGATAATTATGCAAAAGTGCTCTTCTGATCTGTCTGCACCGTTCTTCATATCCGTCATCTTTATTCAGTTTTTCCAGACATTCCAGCGATCTTCCGTAAAACTCTTCTGCCTTCCTTTCCTCATATTCTTCACAGAAACGTACCATTGCCTGTCCGTAAAATACCGCCTGATTTATCTTTCTCTCCTCAGTATCTGCCGGAAACAGACCAGGATATTGATCAATCATCTGGGTTATCTCTTCTGCGATATCCTTTCCTGCCTGCATTTCCCGTAGATTCACAGCTTTTTCTATGGCACTGACTCCACAGACTAACAGCAGATCTCCCTGCTTTTGTTCTGCTTTCTGCAGTTCTATCATCTTCACAATCGTATTGATCACAGAAGAAAGTCCCTGAAAAGCTCTTTTTTCCCGATGGATTTTGTCATACATTGGCACCGCCTGACAAAGCATATAAATCTTTTCCAGAATATTCTTTCCTGATTTTTCAATGGAAAAATCATCGTCCCCACGGCACTCTGTCTGCCAGACTGCCAGATTGGCACAGATATACAATAATACGTCCCGTCCAAGTGAATCTGACCTCAATCTCTCATCCAGCTGTGCTACTTCCAGCATCATCCGCCAGCTTCTGACCATTTCAGAAAATACACTGTGATATGCACTTTGCAGGCTGTCCCTGTATTCTTCTCTCGATAATACGAACACATTCCCACGGTAGGAACGATACTCTGTCAAAAAGGGGTACAAATCCCGCAGGAAACACAATTCCTGAATAGTTGGCCCTTTTCCGGCATACAACTGGGAAATTTCTGCAAATGTCAGACCCTCCGTTGCCTCAGAAACAGTCATCAGAAACCGGACTGCATCCTGAAAATATTTTTTCCCATAACGCAGGCTTAATCTGTCAAGATATCCTTTCGCAAGGTCTGTCAGTGACAATACTCCAGTTGCTGCCTGATCTGCCAGTTTTAAAATTTCATTTTTGTCCTGCCCTTCCAGCAAAGGCAATGCCACCAGTCTGTCATCCAGTGCTGCTGCAATCCTGTCAGCCTCTGTTTCTGTCAGATTAAACCGGCTCTTTAGAATTTCAACCAGAAAACTGTGATTTTCTCCGTGAAGATCAAATTCTACCTGATCCGTAAACGGATACCTTTCTGTGAAATCCAAAATAGCAGGCAATACTTCTTCCTTTTCCGCCCTGCACGTCAGAACAATATAAACGTTTTCCGGCATTTCTCCAGGATCCGGCAATTCCAGTAAAATATCCTGTCCCTTTTCTGTCAGCTCATCTACTCCGTCAATAAACAGCAACAGCTTTTCACGTCCAAATGTATTTTCATACTGCTCCTGATAAAATGCGAGTATTTTCTCCAGCGGTGCATCATCTCCCGGAAGGCTCCCCTGTCTGCTTCGGAACTGCTCTCCTTCTACTGTTGTTTTCAGCATTTCCTGAATGTATGGTACAAAATCATTGATTCCACTGACATCGATACGATTACAATAATATGCCCGGACCGTGACCGGCTCCCCTTCTATCTTCAGCCCTATTTTCTGATCTCCATGCTGATTCAGTTCATCGCACGCCAGTACAAAGGAGGACTTTCCTGTTCCACGTCCTCCCTTCATCAGAAAAACTCCTCTGTCATTTTCTGACAGAATCTTATCTGCCCATTTTTTCATGTAGTCCGGTTTTTTATAAAAGGATGTGAGATAAAAACCATCTATTGCTGCATCTTCAGAAGCCAAATAAATATCCTTATCAAGCCCATCCTTACGCATTACATTTAAGCTGGCCGTGTACTTTTTTCTTTTCTCTGTAAAGTAATCACTCTCTTTATCTATTCTCTTTCTGTCTGCATGATCTGTATAAAAAATAAGCCCCGTTGCAGAAACTGATTCATACAGATAGAAATGTCCCTCTTCTCTGAACATAAACGGTTCCAGATGATCAAAATCAAGCTGGCTGATCTCTGCCGGTGTTGTATCTGGATCCAGAAAATCTGCAAGCTGATCGAGCATCTGTCCTGCCTCATCAAAAAAGCTCTGATCCTCTGCATTACTCATCAGTCCATGCCCGATGAAATTATTTCGCCATTTAACAATACCGGATTTATTATAAAAGGCCACCAGCTTTTTCAGATATTTGTGCAGTACAGGATTCTGCATCACCAGATTACTTTTCTTCAGTGTAGAAGGCAGTTCATTGACCCAGTCTCCAAACGCCATCTGCTTTTCGAAAAGTGTCCGGCAGAACCTGTCATCATCATTTTCTTTTAAAAGATCGCAGATAGAAAGCAGTATGATCTTTAAGACTGTTTCATAACTGTCCCTTACTGCAAAAACAAGCCCGTAATTGTCATTCTGTAACTTCTGCAGCCTGTCCCACTCCTCACGGATGGGGAGTGGTAAGGTAGAAGGAATTGGTTTTAATTTGAACATAATTTTTCCTTTGATTTATATTTTAATTATTTTTAATTGTCTCAGCATAAACTTTCTATTGTATTTTACTATATAACACCATGAACCACAATTAGAGAAGCTAAAATATGTATTTGATAGCAAATCCACCTTATAATCATTATTGTTAAAAATAACTGCAAGGAGAAATACATATGAATTACAATGCTACTTCAATAATAGAGAAATACATTGCTTACTGCAAAATGCAAAAAATGTTAGATGAAAAAACGCTTAAAGCCTATCGCGCCGACCTTGTACTATTTTCCCGTTTCTTTGATTCCCAAAATATCTGTACTCTGACCGTATCTGACATTGAATCTTATGTGGGATACCTTAATCAAAATTTCAAACCCAAAACAGCAAAAAGAAAAATTGCTTCTATAAAAGCATTCTTTCACCATCTGGAATATAAGGATATTATTAAAATCAATCCATTCAATAAAGTCAGGCTAAAATTTCGAGAACCCCTGTTACTCCCAAAAACGATACCTTTATATACTGTTGAAGCCTTTCTGTCTACCATATATAAAGAACATTCTCTTGCCAGTACCACATACCGGCAGAAGCGCACTTTACTGGATATTGCGATAATCGAAACATTATTTTCTACAGGCATACGCATTTCAGAATTGTGTAATTTAAAAATCTCCGATGTTAATTTATACAATGCTTCTATCCGCATATATGGGAAGGGTTCTAAAGAACGAATGATTCAGTTAGGAAATAATGACGTTATCCATTTATTGGAATCCTATAAGAATCGCTTTCATCTGGAAATTCAAAGAAGTGAATATTTTTTTACAAATCCAAATGCAACCCCGGTATCTGATCAATCAGTCAGGCGAATGATTAACAAATATTGTTCTCTTGCTGCTATCGACCTGCATATAACCCCACATATGTTTCGACATACCTTCGCAACATGCCTGCTGGAAGCCGATGTCGATATTCGGTATATCCAAGAAATGCTTGGTCATAGCTCCATAACAGTAACAGAAATTTATACACATGTTGCTTTGTCTAAGCAGAAAGATATACTCACCACCAAACATCCTCGTGGAAGTTTTAAGTTTTAACGTGGTGCTGAGTGAATGATAATTTTTAGTTATCCGTCAGTTATATAGATACAGGATAATTCTAAATTATTTGATAAAAGTATGATAACAAACCTAATACTGTTTATCACAAGTGAAGATATTATTCAACATTAGTTATCTATGTCAAAAGTAGAAATACTTATTGAGGAGCATTATATATGTACATATTAAAGAGATTTTTAGGTAACGAATTTGATTATTTTAATACTATTATTGATAAATATAATTCAGAACAAAATGAATATATAAACCTTACTGCTTGTGTTAGTTATCCATTTCAAGAAGTTTTGGATGTACAGGCAATGCCACTTTCAACAGTACCCACAGAAGGAACACGAGGAAAAAGATACTTTCCGAGTGTAGAATCTATAGAAGATATAGAAAATTATGCAGAAGAATTAGGGTTAAAACTTTTTCATATTAAAGATTTTTCATATAAAATAAGTGTACAGCCAAATTCAGGAACTCAGGCAAATCAAATTGTATATAATGCTGTTTTGAATAATGGCGATACTATACTTGCACTAAACCCAAAAGACGGTGGACACATTTCACACACAAAATTAGGTTGCCGAGATGTCAAACCTATATATTTTTCATTAGATAAGAATCTGGAAATTGATTATGATTTATTTGAAAAGCAAATTATAGACGTACAGCCCAAATTAGTCATTGTAGGGGCCTCTTCATACATAAAAGAATTTAATTATCAAAAAATATATTCTATTACATCACGCTATAAAGTTCCGCTAATGGCAGATATATGTCACTCTGTTTTGTATATTATGGGAAATATACATAAAAATATTTTTCCATTTGTTGATTTTGCCACCTTCACTATGGATAAACTTTTATGTGGTCCACAAGGTGGTGTGATTGTTTATAAAGATGAGTATGATTCGAAAATAAATACATCTATATTTCCCAAAACACAGGGGGGACCGATTCAAAACAGCTTATTTTCTAAAACTATGTGGTTTTTAAAATTGAATTCTATGAATGTTGATGAATATGCAAAAAAAGTGATTGATAATACAAATATAATGATTAATACTTTGAAATCTAAAGGTGTTTCAACTATCAACGATATTGCATGTAATCATATCATCTTAGTAGACTTAACACCTAATAATATTTCCGGAAAAGCTGCAGAAGAAATATTATTTAAGCATGGTGTACTTGTCAATAGAAATCAGATACCTAATGACAAACGAAATGCATTAATTACCTCTGGTATAAGAATAGGGACTGTACCCATCACTAATCTTAACTATTCAAAAGATGATATAATACTTTTGGGAAACTATCTTGCCGATATAGTTAATGGTGAGATGGCGCAAAAAGATATTTACCAATATTTAGTCGATAAATATCATTATAATATTAATATCTCCAGTTAGGAGACAATCCAAGACAAAGTTCTACTTCATAATTTTGAATTTGAAATTGTTTTAATATGTAAAATTTTGTTTTTGTATTGCAATATTCTGTAATATAACGTTCATGCATTGGTGCAAGTTGAATATCTTCATGCTGAATTAATGAGGCAAGTTGTCTTTGGTTGAATAATAGTTGAAATTCATACCATGGATCTTCGATTATCGGATATTGGACAGATATTTCTTCTAATGTACTTAACGCTTCTTCAATGGATTTTTCTTGTTGGCACAGTTCAATTACTATGAGGTTGATTTTTAGCATAATTATATCTAATGTCAAAGTTTTAGGGCAATTGTTCAATGCATTTTCTCCATATTTGTGAGCTATGGCATACTCCTGCCGCATTAAATGAAGGATACTTTTATTACAATATGGTTCAAAAATTTCATTTGAACACAATTGATCTAATGTCTCTATTGCAATCTTCAGTAATTGTTCAGCTTCTTCATAGTTTCCTTTCCAAATATTAATTACAGATAAATTATTTTGAATTGTTGCCACCGCAAAGGAGGAATGCCTACTATTTTTAAAATAGTTTAAGGACATTAGAAGATTTTCCCTGGCACTTACATAATCATAATAGTGCGCTGTATTTCTTAAAATAACATAATAATTTTCATCAGTTACACATGTTGGTAGTTCTGTTTTTAACAAATACTCAACTTCACTATCACGTCCTAGATGCTGTAATGCATTTGTTTTACACAGCAATTTTGCGGAAGAACTAGGGATTTTGTTCAATTCCTCAAGTGCTTCATCAAATTCATATGTCTGAATGAGAAACTTAATATAAAAAATTTGAAATTTACCATATAATACTGTATCTAAATAACGCAAACTATTTAGTATACTGATACCATTTTTAAAGTCTGATACACGTTGAAATGATATTAATATCTTTTCAATAGTGCTTTCTGGTAAATATATAATTATATCCATAATAGATATGGCAACTGTATCTATATAATAATATGCATTTTCCTTAAATTTTATAGAGATTAGCTCTTGAACAATACTTGATTTTTTCTTTAAATTTTCTGAAGAATTAATTCCAACCCAG
>ERZ773258.1781-NODE-1781-length-15566-cov-17.312359_pt1 | contig 15566 bp, 9 predicted proteins | sample MGYA00511962_ERZ773258 | MGnify/ENA primary metagenome ERZ773258 (study PRJEB29015, sample SAMEA2737755) | human gut metagenome | biome: human gut; feature: human-associated habitat; material: faeces | place: China | collected 2012 ... | reverse complement strand
ACCAAGGATGCAGGTAAGATCGCAGGCCTGGATGTAAAGCGTATCATCAACGAGCCTACCGCTGCAGCACTTGCTTATGGTCTGGACAATGAAAAAGAACAGAAGATCATGGTATACGACCTTGGTGGCGGTACCTTTGATGTATCTATCATCGAGATCGGTGACGGTGTCATCGAAGTACTGGCTACCAACGGTGATACACACCTTGGCGGTGATGATTTCGATAACAAGATCATTCAGTGGATGCTGGATGAATTCAAGAAGGCAGAAGGCGTAGATCTGTCCGGTGATAAGATGGCTATGCAGAGACTGAAGGAAGCAGCTGAGAAGGCTAAGAAAGAGCTGTCCAGCGCAATGACCACCAATATCAACCTTCCTTTCATTACCGCAACCGCAGAAGGACCCAAGCACTTTGATATGAACCTGACTCGTGCTAAGTTCGATGAACTGACCAGAGATCTGGTTGACAAGACCGCAATCCCCGTACAGAATGCTATGAAGGATGCAGGCCTGAATTATTCTGATCTGGGTCAGGTACTGTTAGTAGGTGGTTCTACACGTATTCCTGCGGTACAGGATAAGGTAAGAGCCCTGACCGGTAAAGAGCCCAGCAAGTCTCTGAATCCTGATGAGTGCGTAGCAATCGGTGCTTCTATCCAGGGTGGTAAGCTTGCCGGTGATGCAGGTGCCGGTGATATTCTGTTACTGGATGTAACTCCTCTGTCTCTGTCTATCGAGACCATGGGTGGTGTTGCTACCAGACTGATTGAGAGAAATACAACCATTCCTACCAAGAAGAGCCAGATCTTCTCTACCGCTGCTGATAATCAGACTGCAGTAGATATCAACGTAGTACAGGGTGAGCGTCAGTTCGCCAAAGATAATAAGTCCCTCGGACAGTTCCGTCTGGACGGTATTGCTCCAGCTCCCAGAGGAATCCCTCAGATCGAGGTTACTTTCGATATCGATGCCAACGGTATCGTAAATGTATCCGCTAAGGATCTGGGTACCGGCAAGGAGCAGCACATCACCATTACCGCAGGCTCTAACATGTCCGATTCCGATATCGAGAAGGCTGTCAAGGAAGCAGCTGAATTCGAAGCACAGGATAAAAAGCGTAAGGAAGCTATCGAGGCAAGAAACGAAGCAGACTCTTTCGTATTCCAGACTGAGAAGGCTCTGAATGAAGTAGGTGACAAGGTACCCGAGAGTGACAAGACTCAGGTACAGGCTGATCTGGAAGCTGTTAAGGCAATTCTGGAGAGAACCAAAGACCAGGAGATGAGCGACAGCGATGTAGATGAGCTGAAGGCTGCAAAAGAGAAACTGACCCAGAGTGCTCAGTCTGTATTCACCAAGATGTATGAGCAGGCTGCTCAGGCACAGCAGGGTGCACAGGGTGCAGCAGGCCCTGACATGAATGCACAGGCCGGTAGCAATGCTGGATCTAACGCAGACGATGATGTGATCGACGGAGATTTCAGAGAAGTATAATTAAACTTCACAAATAACGCAAATCGTGGTATAACAGTAAATGCTGTGTAACAGTGATTGCGAATAACAGGTGGCACAGGGTATGCGAAAGCGTGCCCTGTGCATAACCGTTTTTAGATTTAAATGACAGAGGTGCAAAAATGGCAGAGCAGAAGAGAGACTATTACGAGGTCCTCGGTGTAGATAAGAATGCAGATGATGCTGCAATTAAAAAAGCATACCGGGTACTGGCGAAAAAATACCATCCCGACATGAACCCCGGAGACAAGGATGCAGAACAGAAATTTAAAGAAGCTTCCGAGGCTTATGCCGTGCTGAGTGATCCCGAGAAGAGACGTCAGTATGATCAGTATGGTCATGCGGCATTTGACGGTGGTGCAGGAGGTGCCGGTGGATTTGACTTTAACGGTGCAGACTTCGGAGACATCTTCGGAGATATTTTCGGAGACATTTTTGGAGGCGGAAGAAGCAGAGGTGCCAGAAATAACGGCCCCATGAAAGGTGCCAACATCCGTACCAGTGTTCATATCACTTTTGAAGAGGCAGTTTTCGGCTGCAAGAAAGAGATCGATCTTACGGTAAAGGAAACCTGTAAGACCTGTAACGGCTCCGGTGCGAAGCCAGGAACCAGCCCTGAGACCTGTACCAAGTGTGGTGGTAAGGGTCAGGTGGTATTTACCCAGCAGTCTTTCTTCGGTACTGTGCGTAATGTACAGACCTGTCCCGACTGTCAGGGTACCGGTAAGGTGATCAAGGACAAATGCCCGGATTGCCGTGGTACCGGATATATTCCTATGAAGAAACGTTATGCGGTGGATATTCCCGCAGGTATCGACAACGGACAGTCTACCCGTATGCCGGGACTGGGTGAACCGGGTGTCAACGGTGGCCCCAGAGGCGATGTGCTGGTAGAAGTGATCGTAGGTCGTCATCCTATCTTCCAGAGACAGGATTTCGATATTTTCTCTACCGTACCTATTTCTTTTGCAGTAGCGGCATTGGGCGGCGAAGTGCTGATCGATACGGTAGACGGCAAGGTGGTATATGATGTAAAGGCCGGAACCCAGACTGACACCAAGATCCGTCTGCGCGGCAAGGGTGTTCCTTCCTGGAGAAATAAGGATGTCCGCGGTGACCATTATGTAACACTGGTGGTTCAGACTCCCGACAAGTTGAAACCGGAAGCAAAGGAACTGCTAAAGCAGTTCGATGTACTGACCGGAGATTCCCTGAATGCTGTGAAGAAAGCAACGGAAAGCGGAGAGGGAGAGTCCAGGGAGAATGACTCCAGGGACGGCAAGAAGAAAAAGTTTTGGAAGTAAAAGTTAATAAATAAAATTCCCCGTAGCCTCGGCTGGGGTAAGAAACGCGGCACGCTCGTGCTCTATCGCAGAGCGTAGCGGTACATAAGTGAGGAAAGTACCCTCGCAATGCGTCCCTTGGGACGCTATGGTACCGACGTCTGCTTACGGCACTGCTTATTCTTACACCCAGCCGGGGCTACTGGTTTGTTGGGAAAAAGTTAAAGGTATCTTTGAAGGCCAATGATATAGAATACAGTTTGGTTTTTTTGTCAAAAGGCAGGGTGAACGGTTTGACAGAATGGGCAGAAACGCTTACAATTCAAGTAGTTATGCTGTCTGTGACACGAAGGAGCCTGCAGGATGGAGAACCGGAAAGAGGAATTTCTGAAAATTGTATGTCAGAGTTATCTGATCGTTATTCTGGCAGTGCTGCCTCTTTATTATATTCCCTGGAATGGATATTATAAACTGGGTGATACCAAATATTACCTGTATCGCAATGTTTCACTGCTTTGCCAGGGGATCGCATTGCTGGCACTGTGTGTCTTTGCTGTAAGCAGCCGGTGGACAGGGGAACATCGGATTTTTGCCAGATCTCTGGCTGAAGTAGTGAAAAAATCGGTCGATAAATGCAGAACACATGCGGTAACGACGGCAGTCTGCCTGTACGGAATCTGTGCGTTACTCTCTGCAATCTGCAGCCCCTATGGCAGTATCGCGTGGAACGGAGAGCGGGAATGGTACATGGGAGCTGTCACGATCTGTTTGATGATCGGAGGTTTTTTACTGACGGCGAAGTACGGAGGTAGTTGTAAAACGGCGATATGGTTAGGAGAGGCGGCTTTTGTGGCGGTCACCCTGATCGGTCTGTTGCAGAAGCTGGGCTATGATCCTCTGGGACTTCTCAAGGGTTACGTTGTGGGGGACTGGGAATTTACCCATATGTTGACCACGCTGGGGAACAGCAACTGGCTCAGCGGGTATTACAGTGTGATGTTTCCCTTTTCCATGACGCTGTTTCACCGGGCAGTGGAAGCAGGGAAAAAAGGTCCCACACTGCTGGCAGGAACGTGCAATATGTTGGCCATGATGCTTCTGCTTTTACAGGGAAGTGACAGCGGTGTGATCGTGGCATGCACAGTCATGGGGTTGTGCTTTTGGCTCGACCGGAAGCAAACCGGACATTGGGAAGTATATTTCCTTTTTCTTGCAGCGGTGGCGCTGGGAATGTGCCGTTGGGGTAAATGGATGTTATATCTGGGAACGTTTGACATTCTCCTGCAGGATGGCATCGCCAAAAAACTGGCAGCCTGGCAGGGATGGATTCCGGTTGCAGCAGGGTGTCTGCTGCTTTGGGGAGCCTGTCGCAGGATTCCGGAGAATAAGAAAAAAATATTGCAAGAGGGAGTATTGTGTTGTGCACTGGCAGGAATAGCGGTAGTGCTGGCATGGTATCTGCATCGGTTGTCGGTAATCGATTTTGCGGAATGGGGCAATCGCCGGGGAAGATTGTGGCAGATGGCATGGATGGGTTTCCGGAGAGGAAATCTGCATCAGAAGCTGTTGGGAGCAGGCCCGGATTGTTTTGCATCGTATCTGGGAGAACTGTTGCCGGGAGGCACGGTGCTTTTTGATAAAGGATATTTTGAAGGCTCTGTTTTTACCAATGCACATAATGAGTGGCTCACCACACTGGTCAATATGGGACTGTTGGGTGTGGCTGCCTATGCAGCTGTTTTTATCACGGCGCTGCAGACATACAGGAAGAATTTTCTCGCAGTATTGTTACTGCTTACCTACGGGATACATTCCCTGATCAGCTTTCAGCAGGTGCTGAATGCGCCGCTTTTCTTCCTGATACTGGGATTGTGTGAAGCGGCGGTCCGGGGAGAAAAGACCAAAACCAATCAAATGGATACGGATGAGGAGTTGTTAGAAGCTATATGAAAAATATTTGGAAGATTTTTACCGGAGATCTGAAAAAACTGGTGAAGCAGCCTTTTGCTCTGGTTATTATTATCGGGTTGTGTGTGATACCGTCGCTGTATGCGTGGTTTAATATATTTGCCAACTGGGATCCCTATGCCAATACCGGAGGAATTCCTGTGGCGGTAGTATCCCTGGATCAGGACTATACGCTGAAAGACGGATCGGTGGTAAATATGGGAGAATCCGTACTGGAAAGCCTGCATTCCAACACCAGTGTAAAATGGATCTTTCTGGATACCGAGGAAGAAGCAAAAGAGGGCGTGGAAGCCGGAAAATATTATGCAGCCATCGTCATTACCGATAAATTTACTTATAGTATGTACAATGTATTTTCGGATGATTTTGAGAATCCGGCGCTGATCTATTATCAGAATCAGAAGAGCAATGCCATTGCCACCAAAATCACGGATACGGTGGCAGGAACTCTGCAGAATACCATCAATGAGACCTTTATCAAGGTGGCAGCTACCACGGTATTTGAAGAGGGCAATACGGTGTCGGATCAGGTACAGGGGGACAGTTATGTAGAGGAATTCTGTTCCAAACTGGAGGAACTGAATGACAATCTGAAGGAATACAGTGCCATGATCGACTCCTTTCAGGCAGGCAATGCGCGGCTGGAGTCTGCCATCACCCATGTCAACTATGAGATTCCCGCGATGCAGAAGAAACTGGACAGCACCACAGCCAGTCTGAACCAGAGCAGTCAGGATCTGTCTTCTACCAGAGACACCCTGGGCAATTTCAGCAACAACATCGATACTTCCATGAGCAATATCAATAACTCTCTGGAAAGTATCAAAAAGGCTCTGGATGAAAGCAAACTGGCGGAGGATACCGCCCAGATGACGAGAGATCTGAACCGGGTGGCAAGAGATACCAATACGCTGAACGGACAAGTAAATACACTGCTGGCGGCACTGATCCAACAAAAGCTGGAAAGCGTCTCTGACGGTAATGCTGCGAACGGCGGCACCGGCAGCAATATCAACGCAGCGGCAACTGATGCGGCTATGGAAGCATTGAAAGCTATGCAGAAGGAACTGGATCTGATGAATACCGTAGTGGGCAGCGTTCTGGAATCCACGGACGACAAGGCTGCGGAGAATGCAAAGGTCAATGTCAACAATGCCATGAATAATTTAAGGAGCGCCATTGACAGCTGCGAGACTTCTGTAAGTAATATGCAGGGAATCTATAAGAATAATCTGGTGCCCCAGATGCAGAAGGTTCTGACAAATATGTCAGATTCTCTGAATCAGGTGACCAATCTGGTAAATACCCTGAGCAATACGGTGAAAAATGTCGGAGTTGTCATGAAAGGTGTCGGTGACACTGTGTCCGGAACCAGTGAGAGTCTGGGACAGATCAAAGATGTGGTAGATAATATCAGTGCCAAACTCACAGATCTGACAGAGAAGCTGGACGGTGCATCCGAAGAGGAAATGATGGATATTCTGGTGCGTTTCCTTGGAGGAGATCCGGATAGTCTGGGGGCATATTTTGCATCTCCCGTAACCATGGAGACCATAGCCATGTATCCGGTGGCTACGTATGGTTCTGCCATGACACCGTTCTATTCCACACTGGCGATCTGGGTAGGTTCTACGATCCTGGTGGCACTGGTGAAAGTAAAAGCCTCTCCGAAAGGGCTTGAAAATGTGCAGAGCTATCAATTGTATTTCGGCAGATATTTGCTGTTCTTCTTATTGGCACAGATTCAGGCAGCCATCATTGTGGCCGGAGATCTGTGGCTGTTAAAAGTAAACATTGTGGAACCGGGGCTGTTTTTCCTGGCGGCAAGCTTTACGGCTACGGCATTTTCCCTGTTGATCTATTCTCTGACACTGGCATTCGGAGATGTGGGCAAGGCCGTCTGCGTTATTGTTATGGTATTGCAGATCGCTGGTTCCAGCGGTACCTTCCCGATCGAACTGCTACCGGACACCTACCAGAAGATTTATATTTTCTTTCCCTTCCCCTATGCCATCCGGGCCATGCGTGAGGCACTGGCGGGTATGTACGGTACTGCCTATATGGAAGCACTGGCAAAATTGAGCCTGTTTATGATCGAGGGACTGTTGATCGGCCTGGTGATCCGGATCCCGTTCGTAAAACTGAACCATTTTGTGGAAGAGCGTATGGAAGACACTGAGTTAATGTGACACCTGTTCAGAACCATGAAAACGAAAACTCCGCAGGAGTGGGTTAGTGAATGAAGTTCCGAACAGGCAGAAAGGTAAAATCATGGAGAGAAATTACGAAGAAATTTTTCAGAAGGTTCTGGATTACGAGCAGGCCCTTCATGAGAAGAATAGAAAAAGAATAAAGATCGGTCTGAAATGTATCTGGATCGTCCCCTTGTTTTTTCTGGCACTGTTGTTCCTGACTGGCAGCAACAAGGTCATCTTCCTGATCCTGTGGATCGTGTCGCTGTTTGCCCTGTCAATCTATCTGATCGTTGTGGAATATATGGATTATAATCTGCAGGAGAAGATCATGGAGCTCAAAGGAGAAGAAGGCGATCTCAAAGCGGTGACTCCGACAGACTTTGACCGGGCGGCGCAGATCATCCGGGAGACCCGGAAACTGATTGGTGAAGGCCTGAATTCCCCGGCCGAGACCGGGACCGAAGAGGATCCGGAAGATGAAACCGAAGACTGGGAGGATGGTGAATAGTATGCATAATATCTGGAAAATATTTACCACCGACATCCGTCGGATCAGCAATAATGTGGTGGCGGTCGTTATTATCATGGGACTCAGCATCCTCCCGGCACTGTATGCCTGGTTCAACATTTTCTCCAACTGGGATCCTTACGAGCCCGCAGCTACCAGTCAGCTGAAAGTAGCCGTGGCTTCCGATGATGCCGGGGCGGAGATCATGGGGCTGTCTCTGAACGTGGGAGACAGTGTGCTGGAGGCTCTGGGAGCCAATACCACTATCGGCTGGGTGTTCCCGGAGACCACGGAGGAAGCACTGGAAGGCGTGAAGAACAGTGATTACTATGCGGCATTGATTATTCCGGAGACTTTTACTCAGGAAATGCTGGGATTTATCGACGGTGAAGTGGATCATCCCACCATTTACTACTATGAAAATGAGAAAAAGAATGGTATTGCCCCCAAAATCACGGGCAAAGCGAAAAATGCTGTGCAGGAACAGGTAAATGCCACCTTTATCAGTACTGTGGCAGAAGCGGTGATGAAAGCGGGAAATGCCCTTTCGGTGGTGAATGCCGGCGGGCAGACCAGTGTGGAAGAATCTCTGGATACCATGCAGGCACAGTTGCAGGATTATGTGGTTATGTTACAGTCCTTCCAGAGTATTATGACCTCCGCGGAGATGATCATGGAGACCAGCCAGAATATGCTCCCGGATATGGATAATATGCTGGAGAATGGACGAAATACCATGATCGGTATGCAGACCATGATCAATTCCAGCGTCGATGCGGTTGACGTTATGGGAGATATGGTGAGCAGCAGTATGGACATGGTCACGGAAGCGTTGCAGTATCTGTCGGTCTTTTCTGATGGATTGTTGGAGCAGATGGGCAGCAACAATGTGGGAAGCACCACGGACACCGGATTGGGCACGGCCATCGGACTGGTACAGGGCATGCAGGCCAATATGGATGTGCTGGGAAGCCTGATCACCGGACAGGATGCTCAGATTCAGGAGATCAACCAGTCTCTGAAAACGATCGAAGCGGATCTGAAACAGCTGCAAGACAGCAAGGGAGATGTGGATCATGATATCAATACTCTGCGGGCACAGATCCGGGAACAGATCCAGATCTGCAACAAACAGCTGAATAATCTGATGAGTGATTACAATAACAATGTCAGACCTTCTTTCCGGGCTACCGGCAAATCCATGCAGCAGGCTTTCCTGAATGCCGCAGCGATGATGAACGGTACGGATGTGAATATGGATGAAATTTCCGATATTCTGAAAGAGTATCAGCAGACTTTGCAGGAAGGTAATGTCAGCCTGCAGGATTCCCTGGTGATCGCACAGGAACTGCTGGACAAGGTCAGCAAAATAGCAGATAATATAAAACGGATCACCGGTGCGGAGACCTATGAGGATATTTTAAGCGCTATGGCTGCCGATCCGACGGCGGTGGCAGACTTCGTATCTTCTCCGGTCAGACTGGAGACGGTACCTGTTTATCCGGTGGATCATTACGGCTCTGCGGCATCGCCGTTCTATACGATCCTGGCAATCTGGGTGGGAGCGCTGTTCCTGGTGGCTATTATTCACGTGGGTGTGAAACCCATTGAACCGGGGGATCATTATAAGGCGCATGAGAGATATTTTGGCAGATATCTGCTGTTTTTCCTGATCGGACAGGCACAGACACTGCTTATTGTTCTTGGGAACCTTTATTATATTGAGATACAGTGTCAGCACAGGTTTTTATACTGGCTGGCGGCAGCCGTGGCCAGTGCGGCATTCAGCTGCTTTATGTATTCTGTGACTTTCGCTTTTGGAAACGTGGGTGAGGCACTGGCTATTGTAGTCATGGTCATCCAGGTGGCGGGAAGCGGCGGAACGTTCCCTATCGAGGCTCTTCCGCAGGTATTCCAGTGGATCTATCCTTTCCTGCCGTTCCAGTTTGGCATGAAAGCGTTTAAAGAATGTATTGCAGGAATGTACGGCGTGGATTATTGGATCAATGTAGGAAAAATGACACTGTTCCTGATCGTAGCATTGCTGCTGGGACTGGCACTGGAGCCGCCGTTCCGCAAGCTGAATCATATGATAGAGAAGAGTAAAGAGAAGACAGGATTAATGATCTGATGAAGATGAAAAAAATGACTTCGGAAAAGAAACATAAAATTGCAACCATTGGCTTATGGCTGATCCTCATTCTGTGCACGGCGGTATTGTTCTCCCTGTGTCTCAGTGAGGGGATCGACTATGATGAAGCATACAGTTATCGCACCGCCCATGACAATACGATGATGGGAATCATTCGCGTGGTACTGGCGGCCCATGATACGGATGTGCCGGTATGGTATATGGGATTGCGGCTGTGGTCGTTTCTGGCAGGAGACGGCATTATTGCCTACAAAATGTTTGCATTGCTGGGAACGGTATTGTCCATGCTGCTGGGGCCTGTTGTGATCCGCAGGCAGTGGGGAGCGAAGACAGCAGCCCTTTATATGATCATGGTAAGCCTGACACCTGCAATGATGAAGATCAGTGTGAACAACAGAATGTATTCCTGGACGGTGTTTGGGGTTACCGTCTGCGGACTGACCGCTTATTTCCTGCGGGAGCGGCTGAACAGTAAGGCCCTGTGGACGATATTGTTTCTGACGACCTTCTGCGGTATTTTCAGTCATTACTTTACCGCGTTCAGTTACCTGTTTATCTACCTGTATCTGGTGGCGGTGATTTGGCAGCAGGACAGAAAACAGATCTGGAAGCCGTTTGTCTGTGGTGGTTCCGTTGTATTGCTTTTTGTGGCATGGCTGATAAAATCCGATTTCTTTCATCTGCTGGTTTCTGATGGAAACCCGACGAACCAGTCCAAATTCGGTATTTACGAATTTTTTAATTTCATTTTCGGAACCAGAGTGAAGTATGCGACCAAAATGGGAGAACTTCTTTTTGTACTGACACTGGTCTGTGCGATCCTCTTTTGGAAGCGGCTGGGGAGAAGAAACGGTGTTTTTGCGGTTCTGTGTACCTGTATTTTCCCAGTAAGCTATTTGATGGCGGCGCTGCTGGCATTACATGCGTCCCACTTTTTTACCTACCGCCATGTTATGCATAGCATGGGATTGTTCTGGCTGGGAATGGCGATCATTTTATCCAGGATCAATTTACAGGAATGGATCGCCTGTCTGTCCTTCACTGTGTGGATGGGAGTGTCGGCCTACGGAATCTCTTATCATGAAGAATATGGTACAATCTCATATCTGGAAGAGACGAAGGCATTTATAGCGGAGAATATGGAGCCGGGAGATGTGGTCGTCTACGATACGGATTCCCGCTTCGGACAGCTATTCGGATGCTATATGCCGGACCAGATCTTTTATACCATGGAAGAGGTGCCGGATCTGGAAGAACTGGTGGGGAAAAGAGTCTGGTATTTCCAGTGTTTCGGACATCTGCTGGAGGAATCGGATAAATATACCGTAACCTATGAAAATATGGGACATTATGGATTTCAGTATATGGACGGGAATACGGATTTTGATATTTTAAAGGTGAACATAACGGAGGAAACGGGAAATGATTAAATGGGTGGAAAGAGGAGTCCTGCTGGCAGCGATACTTTCCATGTTGTTTGTATGGCCGTATGGAGGAATCCGTGAAGATAAAAAGGACAGTTCCTTAAGTGAGGATTATGGATATACAGAGCCCCTGCAGGTGGGAGAATATGCTTCGCAGTATTTTGTTGCGGAGACAGATTTTCTGAAAACACTGGAAATCGCGGTGAGCTATAATCAGGAGGAAGAACGGAACGGACTTCTGGGTCTGGAGATATGGAAAGAGGATCAGAAGATATATGAAGGTGTAATTCCTTATGATGCCATGGAATCGACAACATTTTTCCCTGCCGTCATCGAGACCCGGCTGAAAAGGGGCGCTGTATATGAATACCGGATCGTGAATCAAAGTATTTCCGAGAATCTGCCGCAGGTAGTATATACTACTACGGAAAAGGCGCATGTACCGGAAAATCAGCAACTGGTGGTACATGAAGCAACTGTGGACGGACAGGCATTGAACCGGTACACCTGGAGAGAGAAGCTGGATGCGGTCAGCGTATTGGAAATCGACAGTTTTATTGCAATAGTGGCTGCAATGATATATGCTGTGTTGGAACAATGGAAAAGAAAGGAAAAAAAGAACAATGAAGTGGGTTAAATTCAGAATAAAGACGGTAACGGAAGCGGAAGATATTATTATCAGCACCCTGTACGATCTCGGACTGGAAGGAGCACAGATCGAAGACAAGGTGCCCCTGACCGCCATGGAGAAGGAGCAGATGTTTGTAGATATCCTGCCGGACGGACCGGAGGATGACGGCATTGCCTATTTAAGTTTTTTTGTAGAGGAAAAAGAGGACGGCAGTCTGGAAGTGGCCGGGGAGAAGACCACGACCGAAGCTGTACTTGCGGATGTAAAGCGGGAACTGGAAGACTTACGCCAGTTTATGGATATCGGCGAGGCTTCTGTTGTGGTAGATGAGACGGAGGACATTGACTGGATCAACAACTGGAAACAGTATTTCCACCAGTTCTATATCGATGATATCCTGGTGATCCCTTCCTGGGAAAATATCAAACCGGAAGATACTGACAAGATGGTGCTTCATATCGATCCCGGTACGGCATTTGGCACCGGCATGCATGAGACCACACAGCTGTGTATCCGTCAGCTGCGTAAGTTCATCACTCCTGAGACAGAGCTTTTGGATGTCGGCACCGGCAGCGGTATTCTGGCAATTTTATCCCTCATGTTCGGGGCAAAACATGCCGTGGGAACCGATCTGGATATCTGTGCTGTGGAAGCTGTGGCACAGAACTGCGAAGTGAATGGAATCGATCCGGCACAGTTTGACATGATGATCGGCAATATCATTACAGACAAAGAAGTGCAGGACAAGGTAGGCTATGAGTGTTATGATATCGTGGTGGCCAATATTCTGGCAGATGTACTGGTACCGTTGACTCCTGTCATCGTACATCAGCTGAAGAAGGGCGGTATCTACATCACCTCTGGCATCATTGATGACAAGGAGCAGACCGTGGTGGAGGCTGTGAAGGCCGCTGGATTGGAAGTACTGGAAGTGACCTACCAGGGAGAATGGGTCAGCGTTACCGCAAGAAAGAATTAAGCGCTTAAAATAGGAGTTTCTATGTATCAGTTTTTTGTAGAACCGGAACAGATCGACGTGGCAGCGAAGAGCGTTATCATCCGGGGAACCGATGTGAATCATATCAAAAATGTACTGCGGATGCGCCCCGGCGAAGAAGTGGCTGTCAGCAATGGAATCGACGGGAAGGAATATCGCTGTGGGATCCTTGCACTGGAAGAGGACTGTGTCCGTCTGGAGCTTCGTTTTATCAAGGAAGACGGAGTAGAGCTTCCGGCGAAGATCTATCTGTTCCAGGGACTGCCCAAGGCGGACAAGATGGAGCTCATCATCCAGAAGGCCGTGGAACTGGGAGCCTTTCAGGTGATCCCGGTGTCCATGAAGCGCTGCGTGGTCAAGCTGGATGAGAAAAAAGCGGATGCAAAAATCAAACGCTGGCAGGGAATTGCGGAGGCAGCAGCCAAGCAGAGTAAGCGTGGCGTGATCCCCACGGTGGCACCGGTTATGAGTTATGTGCAGGCGGTGAAAACGGCTTCTGAAATGGATCTGAAACTGGTACCTTACGAGCTGGCGGAAGGAATGCCACAGACGAAACAGCTCATCGAAAGCGCAAGACCCGGACAGCAGATCGCTATTTTCATCGGCCCGGAGGGCGGATTTGATCCGGAGGAGATAAGACTTGCCACGGAGGCGGGAATTCAACCGATCACTTTGGGGAAACGGATCCTGCGGACGGAGACGGCCGGATTTACGACTATCGCATGGCTGATGTATCAGTTGGAAAATTAGACAGCGGACGGCACGGATCGCCTGCCTGCGGCATATTTTAATCATAAGAAGAATATAGTAATTATTCAGAGCAAAAGGAAAGCCCGGAAGAGTCGATTTGGCGAATAGGGCGCTGAATAGTTACTGAAGAGATAGATAGCAAGGAGAAGAAGAGAATGGAAGTCTATATGGACAATTCCGCTACCACAAGGACATTCCCGGAAGTGGCAGAGTTGATGACGAAGATCATGTGTGAAGATTACGGTAATCCCTCCAGCCTGCATATGAAGGGAGTGGAGGCAGAGAAATACCTCCGCTATGCCAAGGAGACTCTGGCAAGGATTCTGAAGGTGGAGGAGAGAGAGCTTTTATTTACTTCCGGGGGAACGGAATCCGATAATATGGCACTGATCGGCTGCGCCCTGGCGAATTGCCGCAGAGGCAATCATCTGATCACGACGCAGATCGAACATCCCGCTATCCTGCAGACCATGCGTTATCTGGAGACCCAGGGGTATCGTGTCACTTATCTGCCGGTGGATCCCTGCGGACGTATCCGGCTGGAAGACTTACGCAGAGCCATGACACCGGAGACCATTCTGGTATCTATCATGCACACGAATAACGAGATCGGAGCCCTGCAGCCCATTGAGGAAGCCGGAGCTCTGATCAAACAGATGAACCCGGATACGCTGTTCCATGTGGATGCGGTACAGGGATTCGGAAAATCCCGGATCTATCCCAAGAAGATGCACATTGATCTGCTGTCCGTCAGTGGACACAAGATCCACGGACCGAAGGGCGTCGGACTGCTGTATGTAGGGGAACGGGTGAAGATCCAGCCCATCGTATTCGGTGGCGGACAGCAGCAGAACCTCCGCTCCGGTACCGAGAATGTGCCCGGTATTGCGGGACTTGCAAAAGCAGCGGAAATGCTCTATAGTCATTTTGATGAGGATCATGCCAGACTCTGCGCCTGCAAGAGACGATTCATTGAAGGTGTGGAAAGACTGGATCAGGTGAAGGTCAATGGACTTTTGCCGGATGCTCCTTACGGAGAGGGTACGGCGGCGCATATCGTCAGTGTATCCTTTGCGGGAGTCCGGAGTGAAGTACTCCTGCATGCACTGGAGGACAAGGGAATCTATGTTTCTGCAGGAAGCGCCTGCTCTGCACACAAGCCGCAGCCTTCTGCTACACTGAAAGCCATCGGCATCGATAAATCCCTGCTGGATTCCACCATACGTTTCAGCTTTTCCGTATTTACCACGGAAGAAGAGATTGACGTATGTCTCCAGGCATTGTACAATATAGTACCTATGTTACGCAGATACAGTCGCAGATAAGCGATTTGAGAAACACTCAGAAAGGAAACGAACGTGTTTACATCATTTTTGATAAAATATGCCGAGATCGGCATTAAGGGAAAGAACCGTTACCTGTTCGAAGATGCTCTGGTACGCCAGATTAAGTATGCACTGAAAAAGTGTGAGGGAGAATTCCTGGTGCACAAGACACAGGGCCGTATCTTCGTAGATGCAGAGTCAGAATTTGACTACGATGAAGTTGTGGCACACTTACAAAGAGTCTTCGGAATCTCCGGAATCTGCCCGGTAGTGCATATACAGGATGAAGGATTTGAGAAGCTGTGTGAGACCGTGATTGACTACATTGCAAAAGTATATCCCGATTGCAATCAGACGTTCAAGGTGGCAGCGAGACGTGCCCGGAAAAATTACCCCAAGGATTCCATGACCATCAACATGGATATGGGAGAAGCTATCCTGAAGGCTTATCCCAATATGAAGGTGGATGTACATCATCCCGATATTATGCTGAACATTGAGATCCGTGAAGAAATCTATATCTACTCCGTGATCCTGCCCGGTCCCGGAGGAATGCCCGTAGGTACCGGTGGCAAGGGAATGCTGCTTCTCTCCGGTGGTATTGATTCTCCCGTGGCAGGTTATATGATCGCCAAGAGAGGCGTCAAGATCGATGCGGTATATTTCCATGCACCGCCTTACACCAGTGAGCGTGCGAAGCAGAAAGTAGTGGATCTGGCGAAGATCGTTGCCCGTTACACCGGACCGATCTATCTGCATGTGATCAATTTTACCGATATTCAGTTATATATTTATGAGAAATGTCCTCATGAGGAACTGAC
>ERZ773258.1778-NODE-1778-length-15591-cov-5.261007_pt1 | contig 15591 bp, 17 predicted proteins | sample MGYA00511962_ERZ773258 | MGnify/ENA primary metagenome ERZ773258 (study PRJEB29015, sample SAMEA2737755) | human gut metagenome | biome: human gut; feature: human-associated habitat; material: faeces | place: China | collected 2012 ... | reverse complement strand
ATGTGCTGCGGGAGTTCTTGAAGCAGAACTGAATTTTGCACGCATGTGTGCAAAAATCAAAATGATACGATATAAGGAAATATTTTGACATGACGAAAGTGCTTTTCATCTGCCATGGGAACATTTGCCGCAGCCCAATGGCCGAATTTGTAATGAAAGACTTGGTGGCCAAAGCCGGGCTTTCTGATAAATTTGAAATCGCATCCGCCGCCACCAGCACCGAGGAGATCGGCAACCCGGTCTATCCGCCCGCCCGGCGGAAGCTGGCCGAGCACGGCATCTCCTGCGAGGGTAAAACCGCCCGGCAGATGACCCGGCGGGATTACGAAACCTACGATTATCTGATCGCCATGGATCACAACAACCTGCGCAATATGGCGCGCTTTGTGGGCGGCGACCCGGAGCATAAAGTGTCTTTGCTGATGGATCATACCCGCCGCCCCGGCGATGTGGCCGACCCATGGTATACCGGGGACTTTGAAGCTACCTGGCAGGATGTGCTGGAAGGCTGCACGGCTCTGCTGGAAGAACTGCGCTGACAGGAGAATTTTATGACAGAGCGTTATTGTGAGGGTGAACGGTTTGCTGACCTGTCGTTCACCGAGGAGACTTTTGAGGACTGCGACTTTACCGACTGCGTGTTTGTGGATTGCTCCTTTACCAAATGCGAACTGGATCATACCACGCTGAACGAGTGCAAATTCGTGCGGTGTGAGATCACAGGTCTGCGCAGCACCCATTCTTCGGTGCAATCGCTGGATTTTGAGGACTGCCGTTTGCAGGAAATCGAGTGGGCACCGCTGATGTCCAATGGTGCCTTCCCAGACCCCATTCACACGCTGAAAGAGTGCAGTCTGAAATATAACACCTTCACCGAAATGAACTTCAACCGCTTCGACTTTTCGGACGGCAACGAAATTGTCGGCTCCATGTTTGCCAAATGCGAGATGCAGCTGGCGAATTTCAAGGGTGTAGAACTTCACGAAACGGAGTTCTACCAGTGTGACCTGCGCAAGGCGGATTTCCGGGATGCTACAGGCTATAAGGTGGACATTCTGGGCAGCCGCCTGAAGGATGCAAAGTTTTCCCTGCCGGAAGCGGTGAATCTGTTGGCAGATTTGAAGATCAAACTGTCGTAAGAAGGAGAAAAAATGCGTCAACTCATCATTGCCCGAAAAGACCTGCAGATGTCTCCCGGTAAGCTGGCGGCGCAGTGCTGCCACGCTTCGCTGGCGTTCCTCACCGACCCCATCGGCATGGGACAGGGCGTGGAACCCATCGAGAAAGACGGAGAAATTACCGGCTATCGGGCAGAAATCATGTTGGAGAAAGCAACCTATGAAGAATGGTTCGATGGCTCTTTTACCAAAACTATCTGCGGGGCAAAGAACCGCAATCAACTGCTGAAAGCAAAGACCATTGCCGAGGAATTGGGACTGGTGGAAAACAAAGACTTCTTCCTTATCCGGGATGCCTGCCACACCGAGCTGGAACCGGAAGAATTTGATGAAAACGGAGAGGGCATGACCTTGACCTGCATCGGTTTCCGCCCGCTGCCGGATGAAATTGCACATCAGATCAGCCATAAATTTCATTTGTATTGATTCCTGATAGAACTCCTTTATTTTATAAGCATTTTCCACAGTCACTGCAGCCGTTGCAGATCAACTTGCTGCCGCAGGTCTCGCAGTTTGCGCGGAAATGGGGCACATAGAGATCTTCCTGCGGGATGGGGTAGCCCCAGTCGTCCACGAGGTCAAAATGAATGGGCCTGCCCTGATAGTTCATGCCGGATTTATAAGCCATCCGGCTTTGCAGCTGCTTGCTGGGCAGGTGGTAGCGTTTACCGTCTTTGATGAACACAGTGCCAGTCTCGATAAAGCAGAAGGTCACGTTGGCATCCACGCATTCCTGCCGGAGAGACTTGACCCAATCGAAATTGCAGGGGCGGGCACCATCGTAGTTTTCGCCGCCGCAGATGACCTGCTCGATTTGCCCGGCGGAAAGGTACTGCCGGATGCTTACTGGCCCGATGAAGGGCGCGCACATGATGCCCTTGTGCTTGAAGGGCAGGTCAAACAGAATGGGAATGCGCTCATCGGCGCGGCGCTGATTTTCACAGGTGACGTTGAAAAAGATGTTGTCCCAACCGCTGCCCCAGTCCGGCGGCAGGCACTCCCGTACCCGCTGCGGCCGTTTGGTGAGCAGAAAAAACACCACATCGCTGCGTTGGCGCATGATGTCCCACGCCTCAGCCCGCCACGGGTCGGCTTCTTCCAAGAAGAAATCCGAGGTCATGCAGACCCGGATCTGCTCACCACTCTGGATTTTGTAGTGTCCGGTGCGGTCTTTCTGGAGCGGATAGGAAAAGCCGCTTTTCGTTTTGTAGATCTCGGCTCCGTTCTGGTCCCGCATCCGGTCGAGAAAATACATGTAGCAGTTCTGGCAGCCCTCGCTGCACTTGACGCAGCCGTGCCATGGATTCCAGATGTCGTGCAGGAAGCTCACCTTCTTTCTGTACCTATTATAATAGCTGCGCGGACAGGAAACAAGAGCACCCCTTGCGCCGCCCCATCGGATGTGATAGGATGAAGAAAACCATGTGAGGGAGGAACCACCATGCCGTTTCTGATGATCCGCAATGACATCACCAAAGTGGCGGCGGATGCCATTGTCAACCCGGCCAACCGGAACCTTTTGCAGGGCAGCGGCACCAGCCGTGCCATCTATCAGGCGGCAGGGGAGCAGGAGCTGACCGCCGCCTGCGAAGCCATCGGCCGTTGCGATTTGGGCAGAGCCGTGTGTACTCCGGCATTCGGGCTGTCGGCAAAGTACGTTTTCCATGCAGTCTGCCCAGCGTGGCACGACGGCGGGTTCGGCGAAGCAGAACAATTAGCCGGTGCCTACCACTCTGCACTGAAATTAGCCGCAAAGTACCACTGCGAAAGCGTGGCTTTCCCGCTGCTGTCCAGCGGGAACTATGGCTACCCCAAAGAACAGGCCTTCCGCATTGCGGTGGACACCATCACACAGTACGTCATGGAGCACGACCTGACCGTGTATCTGGTGCTTTACGACCGGGACTCGCTGGCCGTGAGCCGGAAGCTGTTCGCCTCGGTGGAGGAGTACATTGACGACCACTATGTAGCACAGAACGATGAAAGCTACGGATTTGGCCGTCGGCGCAGGGAATTGTCAGAGCGGCGGAGGCTTCTGGAAGAAGATGCCGCCGTGCCGATGCTAGGTGCAGTTCCGGCACCCGCCGCGGCACCCAGGACAGCCCGCAGTCTGGAAAGCCTGATGGACAACCTTGGCGAGAACTTCACCACCCGGCTGCTGCGGCTCATTGACGAGCGGGGGCTGAAAGACTCCACCGTGTACAAGCAGTCCAACATCTCCCGGCAGCATTTCTCCAAAATTCAGTGCAATCGCGACTACAACCCCAAAAAGAAAACGGTGCTGGCCTTTGCGGTGGGGCTGCACCTGTCCGAAGATGAGACCATCGACCTGCTCAAGAGCGCGGGCTATGCCTTTTCGGATGGCTCCAAGCGGGACTGGATCGTGCGGTATTGCCTGGAACACAAAATCTATAACATCAATCAGGTCAATACGCTATTGTTTGAATACGATCAGGAACAGCTGGGTGCGTGATTTGTCGCCTGCCCGTTGACCTTTTGCCCTCCGGTTTGTGGTATCCTTTTGCCAACGAAAGCGATACACCACAAAACGGAGGGCATTTATTATGAAGAAAAATCTTACCGAGCTTGTTTTCATTCTGGACCGCAGCGGTTCCATGGGCGGGCTGGAGCAGGATACCATCGGCGGGTTCAATGCTATGCTGACCCGGCAGAAGGAGCAGGAGGGCGAGGCCAACGTGACCACGATCCTGTTCGACCATGAGGTGCAGCTGCTGCACGACCGTTTCCCACTGAAGGCTGTTGCACCGCTGACCGAAAAGGACTATTACGTCCGGGGCTGTACGGCGCTGCTGGACGCCATTGGCTACGGCGTGGAGAAGATGGCGAACATTCAGCGCCATCTGCCGGAGAGTGAGCGCGCCGAAAAGGTCATCTTTGTTATTACCACGGACGGCTTGGAAAACGCCAGCAAGCGGTTTGGCTATGAGAAGATCCGCCGGATGATCGAGCGGGAAAAAGAGCAATACGGCTGGGAGTTCCTGTTCCTCGGTGCCAACATGGATGCTGTGAAGGAAGCTGCCCGCTTCGGCATCTCGTCCGACCGGGCTGTGCGGTTCGAGAATGACGCACAGGGCGTGGCGGTCAACTACCACGTTGTCAGCGAGACGGTCTCCCGGATGCGGGAAGCACCCTGCTGCGCGTCCATCGGCGCAGAGTGGAAAGAACAAATCGAAGCTGATTTCCAGAAGCGGCATCATAGGTAAAGGAGGAAACAGCCATGTTAGGAGCAATTTTGGGTGACATTGTGGGCAGTCCCTATGAGTATGGCTAAACAGGATAACTATAAGAAAGAGAGGACCGAAATGGCCCTCTCTTTTCATTTTTCGGATTTTGGGATGCGCGGGTATATCTCAATGGTGAAACCATCAGGACTTTTTTTGCGCTTCTCGTTTAGCTTCTGGTAGACGACCTTTTCGAGCACCTCTTTCAAGAGGGCGTTTTTCTCCTCGGCCGTTTCGAGCAGCGGGTACACATCGAGCAAATTCTTAACTTTAGGGATGATGTCACGGCGGCTGGTCTCCCGGAGCTTCTCCTCGGTCAGCTCGCGGGAGCAGCGAGTGACGCTATCCTTTGCGGCAGCGATTTTGTCGGAGAGCATCCGGGAGCGGGACAGAAAGGTATCTGTGTCGTAGATGCCCTGCTCGAGGAAGTCGTGAGTGCGTTCGAGCTGCTGCTGCAATTTGCGGAGCTCGGCCTCCGCGCTGGCGAGAGCTTTTTCCCGGACACCGACCGACGACACGGAGGACGACGCGGCAGCGGAGCTCCACTCGAGCTCATAGCCTTTCATCCACTCGGAGAGGCCCTGTATGACGCGCTCCTCGACGATAGGGAGATAGCTCGAGCAATTCGGGCAGCCGCGACGAGGACAGCGCACGACCGGCATATCTGGATGGACAGGGTTTATCATCCGCATCATCTGCCTGCCGCACTCGGAGCAGACGAGCAGACCGGCCAGAGGATTCCGAACAACCTTTTCTTTGTGCGTGGAAGTGTTCTCGCTTCTGGCGAGCTTATCGTTTGCGAGCTCAAATGTTTCCTTCGGAACGAGCGGAGGATGAATGCCTTTGAACACGCACTCTTTCTCTGGGTCGGCAGGACCACGCACAGAAACGACCTTGCCGTCAACCACTTTCTTCTTCGTCTCACGACTACCCCAGCGAACCATGCCGATGTACGTCGGATTCTTGATGATTCCGCGAATGGTGATTCTTGCCCATTGCGAACCGGACGGAGACGGGATGTGCATATCGTTGAGCCTCGTGGCGATTGAACCCAGAGACAGCGGGCGAGCGGAACCATCCTCGTCCTGCAAGCCGACCGTGTACAGGTCGAAAATCATACGGACTATTGCGGCCTGCTCCTCGATGGGCTCGAGTGAGCAGCCCTTTTCGTTTTTGAGCTTTACCCGACGATAACCAAAGGGAGCTAGACCGGACGGCCATTTGCCCTCTTTGGCGGAGGCGAGGCGACCGCGCTGCAACCGGCGGTTGATAATCTTGTACTCGCGGCGGCTCATAAACAGGCCGAACTCGAAATACTCCTCGTCGAACTCGTTGTCAGGGTCATACGTTTTTATAGGGGTGATTATTTTCGTCCCGGAGAACTTGAACGTCTGCGCGATGATGCCTTGGTCGATGGTGTCGCCGCGCGCCAGACGCTCTACCTCCATGACGAGGACACCGGACCAAACGCCCTGCTCGACCTCGGAGAGAACCCGTTGCATCATAGGGCGGGCAGCGATGGTGTCACCGGAGACGACCTCACGGTAAATATCGGTCACGTTGAGATGTTGCCTTTTCGCCAGCTCGAGCAGAGTGTGCTCGTGCCGGGAGAGCGTTTCACCCTCGCCGTGTGCTTCGGCCTCGAGGTCGGAACGAGACTTGCGCAGGTATATGAGATACTGCTCCATGATGACCTCCAAACAAAAAGGCCCGCGCCGGAGCGCAGGCCGAAAGGCTACTTGTTGCTATCCTTTAAGGCCGCAACGTCGGCCTGCAAGAGACTGTCGAGGGTAGAGGCGGTTCTAGCCTTGAGCGTGTTCTGCTTCTCCATAATCTGCGGGAAAGCACCTGCCAGGTCTCCCCCGCAATCTGCGAGGATGCTCTTTATCTCGCCGCGACCGGTTTGCAGCTCAGAGAACAGCTCACGGTACAGGGCCAGCTCTGCTGCATTCTGCGCGTTCATGCACCGGGAGAGCAGCACATAGACCGAATCGAACGTCGAGGAGACGACGGCGCGGAGCTCTTTCGAGAGGGCGTCATATCTGCGCTTGAAGTTTGCATTGTCCTGACGGAACGCCTCGTTACCGTGTGCGCGCTCGTCCTCGCGGCCCAGCAGATAGTCAGTGGTTACACCGAAATAGTCCGCCATCTGGCAGAGCAGGGCGAAATCTGGCTCTTTGCCCTCGGTCTCGTAGCCGGAGACCGTAGTGCGCTGCTTGCCGCAGAGGCGGGCAAACTCGGCCTGCGTCAAATCTTTCTCCTTGCGGAGCGCGACCAACCGTTCAGAAAACTTATCCATACAGACGTACCTCCCTAAGACTTTTATATTGTATCACAAAAATCCCCTCACGGGGACAAATGACGCTAATTGCGTCAAGAAAAGCAGAATTTTTTGAAAAAAACTTGACTTTGACCCAATTAGGGACTATAATAAACCACAGAAAGACCCCAAAAGGGTCACACAGAAAGGAGGAGACAGGCGGAATGCGGAAAAAGCTGCAAACGCTCCGAGAGGGCGCAGGCTATACCCAGCAGACTTTCAGCGAGCGACTGGGCGTGAGCCGGAGCCACTACGCACAGATTGAGAGCGGAGACAAGAATCCGTCCCTCAAGCTGAGCCTGAAAATCAAGCAGGCCCTCGGCTATCCCTACGACGACCTTTTTTTTAACCCGAAGAGACCCGTTTCGCGTCATTGATGCGAAGCGATGACGCCAAAAGCAAACACTTGGCGTTTCCTTGTAAATATTTTAACCGAAAGGAGGCACGGGATAAATGCCTAAAATGGCAACGAAAGCCGCAGATAACGTGTTCTACAAGGCACGAATCGCAGCGGCATCGTGGAACGACCGGTTAGGCAGCAGAGAGGGCGCGTCAGAGGTGACCGGCATCGACCGGACGCGGCTCGCCAACATCGAGCTCGGAACCATCAACCCGCACCCGGAGGAGGTCCTGATGCTGTCGGACACCTACAACGCGCCGGAGCTGCAAAACCATTTCTGCTCGCACCTCTGCCCGCTCGGCATCGGGACAATTTCGCCGATTGAGCTGGAAGAGCTCGAGCGGGTCACATTGCAGCTTATTTCGGCAATGAAGTCGTTGCCGGAGGTCAAGGACGGAATCATCGACATCGCGGCCGACGGCGTCATCGACGCGAAAGAAAAGCCGCGCATGGAGCAGTACCTCGAGGTACTCGACGAGATAACAAACAAGGCTCAGACCTTGAAGCTCATTTATAGAAAGCAGTTCGGAAAACAGGAGGTGTAAAAAGTGTTGGAGGCGAAGCAGAGCGGGAACGTCGTGGAGGACTTCACCATCGGGAACACCCGAATCAAGATTTGCGACGACTTCTGCCGGACCCGGACGAGTGGAGAGGTCAAAGAAATCCTCGACCGCGTCGCACGGAGGACGGTTGGCTCGCTCACGGCAGCCGCCACACCTGATTATGGATGCGCTTAAAAGAAAGATGGAGATTGCGGCCGTTGCGTTTTTCTGCACAGTCACCGCACTCATTGCGGTTTGCTCCTGCGCAACGACGGCCGCAGCAAACCTCGCACGGCAGACGGCGGCAGAACCGGTTACGGAATATGTGACGCTCACCTACACGGAGGTGCAGCCAGAGGACGAACAGGAGCCGGAGCTCCTCTACGACGTACCCATGAGCGACGAGCTGCAACGGTACGTCCGGGAGCAGGCGGAGCGGCAGGGCGTCCCGTTTGAAATCGCCATCGCCGTCATCGAGCGGGAGAGCAGCTACCAGCCGGATGCGGTCAGCGACACCGGAGACTTCGGCCTCATGCAGATTAACGTCTGCAATCACCGCTGGCTCTACGAGGAACTCGGCATTACGGATGTGATGGACCCGGAGCAGAACATCGAGGCTGGCCTCTACATCCTCGGGCGGGCGTTCCAAAAGTACGACGACCCGGACAAGGCTCTCATGGCATACAACATGGGTGACAGCGGTATGAAAGCCGCATGGAGCAAGGGCCAGCACAGCAGCAAATACAGCCGCGCAGTCATTGAGACGGCGCAGGCCCTCAAGAGAAAGGAGCACTAAATGGACTGGAAGATTCACAGAGCGATTCTCATTGCGGCCATCTGGATTGCAGAGGTTCTCTCAGCTGGCATCTGCGGATTCATCGCCGCACTGGCACTCATTCCGGCCAGCTACGCAGCGCGCGGCTACTTCGCCTTTGGTGGCGAGTGGCTTATCGTGCTCGGCGTCACGCTGCTGGCGTTCCATGTCATCAACAACGCATTCTTCGGAATGCTCAAGCACCACTGAAAGGAGGTGAACCACATGGCTGAACAGAACCTTTTCTGCCTCTGCGGCAGATGCTCGCGCAAGCTGCGCAGCGCGGCTGCCCGTCGCGTCGGTATGGGCTCGACCTGCTGCCGCAAGGAGACAGGCAAGACCATCACCCAGTTGCTCAAGGAGCTGGACGAGCAGGAGGCCGCAGCAGCGGCAGAGCAGCAGGAGCCGGATACACAGGCATAAAAAAAGAGCCGCGCTCGAAAGCGCGACCCTCTTGTCGGACAAGCCTATTGTATCTCGCTCCACATCAAAAGTCAATAGGAGCGTGAATTATGAACGAACAGAACAATCACGCTGCGCTCACCATTGCGCAGCAGTACCCGCCCACGCAGTACAACCTCCTCGTCCCGATGCAGACCGTGACGGAGATTGCCGACATCCAAAAGCCGGTGATGAACTCCGTGAGCATCAGCACCAACCTCAACGACGGCGAAATCTATGAGATGGAGAAAGCCAAGGACGAGTGGCGCGACAGCAAGGGGTACGTACACAAAGCGACCCCGGCCAAGTACGCCCTCACCAAAAAGGGTCTCACCAAGCTCATGCGAGCCGCAGGCATCAAGATTCTTTCCAGCCGCCCGGTCGTCCCGTCCACCTGCCAGAAGTGCGCGGAGGTCAACCGCAGCATCGGAAAGCCGATTCGCTGCGGAGGCTGCCCCAACAAGGACGTCAAGCACGAGGTCCGAATCAGCGTTCCGCAGCTCACCGGCGAGAACGTCACCATCGTCGCCCACAAGGAAATTGCGGTCGAGGATGTGACAGCCGGGATGACAGAAAAACAGCGGGCGGAGTTCATGAAGTTCCGCAGCGAGATGTGCGAGAGCAAGGCCCTCAACCGCGCCCTCCGCACCGCGATGCAGATTAAGTCCAGTTACCTTATCGAGGAGTTCAAAAAGCCCTTTGTCGTGGCATACCTCGTCCCGAACCTTGACAACCCGGCCGTCCGCGAGGAGGCGGTAAAGTCCATGTTTGGCGCGGCGAATGAGCTGTACGGCAGCCGCCCGAAAACAAGCCACACGGTCTATGTGGACGATGATGACGACGGATATGTGCAGCCGGATTTTGAAGTCGTGCCGGAGCAGGAACAGCCCCAGCAGGAGCGGCCGCCCGAGAGACCGGCGCAGCGGCCTCGTCAGCAGCCCGCGCCGAGCAATCGGCAGCAGGGCCAGAACGGTGACAGTGAGTTCTGCGCGGACTGCGGTAAGCAGGTCGGCCTCGACGTAGCAGAGTACAGCCGCAAGCATTTCGGCGGAGTGGCTTATTGCCGCGACTGCCAGAGAAACCATACATGGAGGAAATGATTATGATGATTCTTTCGCAGGACGGCATGGTCGCCGTCAATTCGGACCACGTGGCAATGTTTGAGGTCAAGGAGACTGAAACAATCCCTCGCGAGGCGCAGCTCGTGGCGACCATCTTTGTTTCCGCTGGCGGACGTTACACCAACGCCGAGCGCGCCTGCTGCCCTATCGGGACATTCCGCAGCCCTAACCGCACCGAGCTCGCAAAGCTCGCGCTGGACTACATTTCGTTCAGCATCAGCTCTGGCCGCAAGGTCTACGCGCAGGTTCCGACCGAAGATGAAATGAGGAATATTCAGGGCGCGAAGTCTCGTGCGGATGCAGCGCGGCGCGGCAAACTCGACGACATCATCAAGGAGCTGCTCAGGGAGGATATGTGATGCTGAAAGTATTGCACACCGGAGACTGGCACATCGGCAGTTTCCCCGGGCCAGAGGTCGGCGGACAGAATGCCCGCTTTCAGGACATCTGCCGCTGCCTTGATTTTCAGGCGATGTACGCGGAGGAGCACCGGCCGGACCTTATCGTCGTCTCTGGCGACATTTTCCATCAGGCCCGCGTATGGTCGGACAGAGGTCTCCGCGAGAGCCGGACGGCCATATACCACATCCGGCGGCTTTCCAACGTGGCCCCGACCGTCGTGTTGCGCGGCACTCCGAACCACGACAGCGAGGAGCAGTTCGAGATGCTGACGACGGCTTTTTACGGCGATGATTCGGTCAGCGTCGTAACGGAGCCGGAGGTGCTCCACATCCACACCTACCACGGGCAGCGCGTAGATGTTGCCTGCATTCCGGGCTTTGACCGTGGTGTACACCGGGCAGCGCACCCGGGCCTCTCTCGAGAGGAGGAAACGCAGGTATTCACGGACGAGCTGGCAAAGGTTGTCCTCGGCCTCAAGGCCCAGTGCGAGCCCGGTGTGACGAGCATCCTGTCTACGCACTTCACCGTCCCGGGATGCAACATGGAGAGCGGCCAGACCGCGCTATTTGCACAGTTTGAGCCCGTCATCTACCCTGACACCCTGAAAGCCGCAGACTTCGACCTCGCGGCACTTGGCCACATCCACCGGCCGCAGCAGCTCCCGGAGGCAGGCCGCGCGGTGTTCTACTGCGGCAGCATTACAGGCCTCAACTTCAACGACGAGGGTCAGCCGCGAGGCTTTTACATCCACGACATCGACGACGACGGGGAGACATGGAGTGAGTACATCGAAACGCCCTACCGGGAGTTCGAGACCATCCGCCTCGGAGAGGACGACGTCCGCGCAATGCTGAGTGCGGAGCGAGTTGTTGTACCCGACCGCCTCAAGGGGAAAATCGTCCGCGTTCTCTATACCTGTTCAGACGAGACAAACAAGGCTTTCAACAAAGCCGTCCTCGAGAAAAGGCTCTATGACGGCGGCGTGTTCTATGTCTCCGAAATCACGCCGGAGGAAATCACGACAAGTGTGAACCGCGACGAGCTCCACGGCGACAACAGCCCGGAGCAGAACCTCGCGGAGTACCTCACCGAAAAGGAAAAGAGCCCGGAGGACGCCCAGCGCATCATTGAGTTGGCCCGTCCGATTATCTCGGAGGCAATGGAAAAAGGCCGCCTTGAGACCCCGACCGGCGTGTTTATGCCGGTAGAGATTGAGGTCAAGAACTACCGAAACTACCGTGACGAGCTGTTTTCCTACGATGGCATTTCCTTTGCCACCATCAACGGCGAGAACGGCGCAGGCAAGTCAAGCTTGTTTATGGACGCCATGTTGGATGCCCTTTTCGAGGAGCCCAGAGAGGGAGACCTCACGGGATGGATTCGCAATGACCCGGACGCCCGCAGCGGCTCCATCAAGTTTACATTCTACCTCGGCGACAAACTGTACCGCGTTACCCGCACCCGCACAAAGAGCGGCAAGGCGACGCTGAATCTCTCCGAGTATGTGGACGAGAGCTGGCAGAACCGCAGCGCGGAGAAATACCGCGATACGCAGGCCATCATCGAGAATACCATCGGCATGGACAGCCTGACGCTCAAGGCGACCGGCCTTATCATGCAGGACCAGTACGGCCTCTTTTTGCAGGCCGACAAGGCGGACCGCATGGCAATTCTCGGCAACATCCTCGGCCTCGGCATTTATGACCGCATGGAGAGCATGGCGGCCAACCGGGCAGCAGACGCCAACCGGGAGCTCCGGCGCGTCGCGGATTTGCAGGAGGAGACCGGGCGGACGATGCCGGACAAGGCAACGGTCGAGGCGGCCATGAACAAGACGGCCGTCGAAAAGGCCAGCGCGGTAGCAGACAGGGCCATCCATACAAAGGCCATGAGCGAGGCGCAGACAAAGCTCGACATTGCCAAGCAGGCACAGAAGCGGTCGGAAAAACTCGCCAGAGAGCTCGGCTCTTGGACTGCGGAGAAGAACGCGAACGCCAGCGCGCAGGCTGTTTGCAGAGCGCAGATTTCCGATGCGCAGGCTCTCCTCGATAAGCGCGAGGAGGTAGAGGCGGGCAGCCAGAGTTACGAAAAACTTTCCGCACGGCGGGAGGAGCTGCTGAGAACGGCGGTCCTGATTCAGCCCAAGGAAGAAAAGCTGCGGGACGTTATGGCCGCGCTCTCTGCCCAGCGGAAAAAGAAAAGCAGTCTCGAGGCCGAAAAACTTTCTGCGCAGGCAACGTGTTGGAGCTATGAGCAGGCCCTCGCAGACTATGACGAGCTCGAGCGGAAAGCGGCGGACCTCGCCGGAGCAAGCGAACGGCTCACCGCGCTGGAAGAACAGGACGAGCAGTATCTCGCAGCAGACCAAGAGGCCATGAAGCTGCTCCAAACAAAGAACGCAGAAACCGCGCGGATACAGACATGGCTCGACATAAAAGAGAACGAGGTCACACATATCCGCTCCCGGGCCATCATGCTCGAGACCTGCGGCTGCCCGGTCGAGAACCCGGAATGCCGTTTCCTGCAGGATGCAGTGGAGGCGAAAAAGAAACTGCCTGCGGCCGAGACGGAACTGGAAACCTACCGGCAGCAGGCCGAGGAACGCGCCGAGCAGCTCGACGCTGAGTATCAGGCCGCAAAGAAAAAGGCAACGGACCTCAACTGCCGCAAGGATTTGCAGGCCCAGCGTTTCCTCGTTGCAGACCTGCGGAAAGCCTCGGAACGGTTCGCAAAGCTGACGGCGCAGAAAGAACGCCTCGCGGAAGTTAAAGAGCGCATCAAGGCCATCGACGAGGAGCTTGAAACCATTCCGGCCAATATCGAGAGCCTCGAGGCAGACCGTTTCGTCGTTGAGGACGAGCTGAAAAAGCTCCGGCAGAACGCAGCGGAGCTCGCCAGCATTGAGGCGCAGCTCTCGGACGTTAAGAAATACATCGAGCTGGAAAAGCTGCTCCCGGCAGCGGAGGCTAAAAAGAGCGCAGCGCAGACCCGCCTCACGGAGCTCCTGACCTACGCAGAAAAGACCCGGACGGCGATTGATGGCATCAATGCGGAGATTCTGACCCTCGCAAAGGCGCAGGCTGATGTTGACGAGCTCAAGGAACAGTACGCGGAGGCTGTTGCAGCCCTCACGGTGGACAATACCCGTATTGAAGAGCTGGACCAGCAGGCCGGACACAGCCGCAGGCAGATGGAAGAAATCGAGACGGCAGAGGCAAAGCTCGAAGTCCTTCGCCGTCAGGCGACGGAACAGGGCCAGCTTGCAGCGGGCTACGAGGAGCTCAAGCGGGCTTTCTCTCAGGACGGCATTCCGCATAACATCGTCCGCAGCATCGTCCCGCTGTTCGAGGCGACCGCGACGAGCATCATCAGCCAGATGTCGGGCGGCCACATGAGCATCGAGATGCGCATGGAAAAGACCCTCAAGAGCAACAGCAAGAAAGAGGTCACCGCGCTGGACGTCATCGTGAACGACGCAGCGACCGGAGCCCTGCCCTACATGAGCCGTTCCGGCGGCGAGCGCGTTAAGGCAGCCCTCTCTGTCATCCTTGCGCTTGCGGAGCTCAAGAGCAGCACCGCAGGAGTACAGCTCGGATTCCTGTTTATTGACGAGCCGCCGTTCCTCGACGACAAGGGTGTACAGGCCTACTGCGACGCCCTCGAGGCCATCCAGAAACGGTATTCCTCGCTCAAGATTATGGCTATCACTCACGACCCGGAGATGAAAGCCCGTTTCCCGCAGGCCGTTGACGTTGTAAAGACGGCGGAGGGCAGCAAGGTCATCTACTCTTGAAATCACCAGCAGAAAGGAGGTGCGAGACTTGGGAAGAAGCAACAGGCAGACCGCCGACTACTTCCCCCATTACGTCGGGGAGAAGAGCCGGACAAAGTTCATCCTTGAAAAGAACTGGGGAAACGACGGGTATGCCTTTTGGTTTAAGCTGCTCGAACTTCTTTGCGCGGCAGACGGCCAGTATTACGACTGCTGGGACAAGATGGGCTGGGAGTACCTACTCGCCGTCACCGGAGTTACAGCCGAAACAGCGGAGGCCATCCTGAACACGCTCGCCTCCATGGGCAAGGTGGACAAGGAGCTGTGGGAGAGCTGCCGCGTCATTTGGGTGCAGTCCCTCCTTGAGAACCTCCGCCAGCTTTACTCCAAGCGCACCGCAGCACCGACGAAACCGTCGGTCGATAACTTTCCCGGCCGCATGGTGGAAAGCCCTGCACAGGAGCCCGCAGCGGCCACAGAGGCGGAGGGAACGTCACAGGCCGTACCGGAGCCCGCGCCGGAGGAGCACGACAAACCGAAAGCTCCCCGGCGTAAAGCCGGGAGCCTCTCGGCAGAGCAGGCCGAACGGTTTGACCGCTTCTACGCGGCCTATCCGAAGAAGGTGGACCGGGCCACGGCAGAGCGGGCGTGGGCCAAAATCAACCCGGAGCCGGACGACGCGGCGACCGACAGAATCATCGCGGCGGTTGAGGCCGCAAAGAAATATGACAGCCGGTTCCGGGAGCGGCAATTCACGCCAAACCCGGCAAGCTGGCTTAATGCAAAAGGCTACATGAACGACTACACAGGAGGCGAGCAGCGTGGAAACGATGACGGCTATGCTGGATTCACTCCGTCCGGCGGATTCGGCTCGTTCGGCTGAGACCACACAGCACCGACGGCCGACAAGCAAGGATATTTTGGCTGGTGGTTACAACTGCCAGCGCGAAATCCCGGAGCCGGTCGAGTGCGAGTTCTGCGGCCGGAAACTGTACCACGAGGCTCTCGTGATGGGACGAACGGTCCTGATGTTCGCCCCGTTCCCGCAGAGATGCACCTGTGACCGAGCAAAGGCGAAGTGGGCGGAGGCGGACGCGGAGGAGGCCAGACAAAAGGCGGAGGCCGAGAAAGAGGCGGCGCAGGCCAAACGGCGCGCCAAAATCGAGAGACTGCTCGGCAGGAGCGGCATCAAGAAACGCTTCCAGCAGCGGACGTTCGCCAACTTCATCCGGGACACCCCGGAGCGGCGGCGGTGCTACGACACGGCCAAAACCTATGCAGACAGCTTTCCACAGCGCGCAGAGCGCGGCGGCATGTATGTGTGGTGCATATCTTGCTGGTGCAGATGATGCGGTTGTC
>ERZ773258.1771-NODE-1771-length-15653-cov-2.998205_pt1 | contig 15653 bp, 13 predicted proteins | sample MGYA00511962_ERZ773258 | MGnify/ENA primary metagenome ERZ773258 (study PRJEB29015, sample SAMEA2737755) | human gut metagenome | biome: human gut; feature: human-associated habitat; material: faeces | place: China | collected 2012 ... | reverse complement strand
CCGTACTTCTTGTACACGTTCATGGCCATGGTCCACTGGCCGCCATCGCCCATCACGTCGGCGAGCAGGTGCTGCATCAGGCGGGAGTCGGAAGGCTCTCCGGCAGCCACCAGAGCGGCCACATCCTTAAGGAAGTAGTTGACGCGCTCCAGCTTGTCGTAGTACATCGCGTAGTTCTGGGAGAACTCGAACTCCTTCAAGTTCATGTTCTTCTTGGCCACGAAACGGGCCACGTTCAGGGAGCTGAACAGCCAGCAGCGGCCGGAGCGATCCTGATGGGTGGCTTCGCCATTGTCAACGATGGTGGAGAAACGACGCTGCATCAGACGAGCGCGGTCATAATTGCGAGCCACCTTGTCGATGCCGGCGGCGGTCACCGCGTTCATGGCCAGACGGTTGGTGCCGCTCTGTGCGAAATCGCCGCGCAGGGTATTCAACGCTTCGTCGGTCAGAGGCGTCAATTCACTCATGTCATACTCCTTCTGTGATGGTGCGCTTGTGGCGCAGATTCAAACGAATACGGCACCTGGCTCGAAAGCGCAGGTGCCGTAATTCTTACCGCTAGTAGTCTAATCGAAGGCCTGTCATTCGCCGTTCTGCTCAGATACGGCCGGATTCTCCTGAGTCGGGGCCTCCGGTTCGCCCTGTGTCTGGTGCTCGGACGGCTCAGACGATTCGGACTGCTCATTCTGCGCAGCCGAATCAGCCGAATCAGCCGAATCAGCCGGTGCCGCATCTGTCTCATTGTGATCGTCGGCAGCCGACTCGTTTCCGCTCAACTCACCCGGCTGGTCATCGGCCTCGTTGTGTACAGGCTTGACTTCCGGGACGGGCGCAACCACCGGCAATGCCGCCGCGGCAGCGGCTTCCTGATCCTGACCAGAGGCCGCCGCATTACCGCCGAAAGCGAATCCGGAGAACGCCTGCGAGAACATAGAACGCAGTTCCGAAACACGCTGGGTGATGACGGACTCGCGTTCCTGCAGATCGGCGATGCGCTTGGACAGACCGTCAAGCTCGCTTTGGGCGGCGGCGCGACGCTCCTCGATCTGCGCATCGGCTTCCTCGCCCGCCTTATGTACGATTGCGGCCTGGATGTCCGCCTCCTCGCGCTTGGACGCGGCATACGAATCGGCTTGGTCGCGAGTGTTCTTGGCCTGACCGACCAACTCATCGGCTTCCCGCTTGGCCGCCACACGACGCTCTTCGAGGTGCTGCAGCAGTTCGTTGACCTTCTTCGTGGCCTCATCCTGCTGAGCGGCGATGTCGTGACGGATCTGCTCGACCTCGGCGTTGACCTGGCTCATCGTGCTGGTGCGCTTGACCTCGGCCTCATCAGTGATTTCCTGACCCTTGGTTTTGGCCGCATCAATGATTTCGCTGGCCTTGCGCTGGGCTTCGGTCATCATCTTGGACACTTGCTCGCGCACGTCGGCGAGCTTCTTGTTGGCCTCGGCGAGCGCCGCCTCAATCTGATCGTTGGAATCAGACTTAAGCTTGGTGATCTCCTCATTGGCGCTTTTGCGCATTGCGGCAACCTGCTGGGTCGCCTCCGCCTTCATGTCGGCGATTTCGCGCTCTTGAGTGGAGCGTTCGGAAGCCATCTTCTTGGTGTGCTCTTCGCGCGCGTTGCTGAGCTCAAGCTCGACGGTCTGACGCTGTTCGGTGATGGTCTTGGCAGTTTCGGAGCGCAGTTGTGCGGCATCCTCGTTGGCGGAGGTGGTCACTGATTCGGCTTGATTGCTGGCGTTCGTCAGAATCGAGGCGGCCTTGGCATTGGCGTCGTCAACAATATGCTGGGCATCCAGCTTGGCGTTGTTGATCAGTGTTTCGGCCTGAGCCTGAGCCGTGGTACGGATGGAGGACGCGTCCTGCTTGGCGCGTTCCAGCAGTTCGGTACTCGTCTGTTCGGCGGAGGCAAGCATCTGCTGGGCGTTCGCTCCCAAGGAAGCGAAGCTGTTGCCTTCCGGCTTCTTGTTCTTCTCTTCCTGAAGTTGGGCCTGCAGTTGCAGAATACGGTCGTCATCCGCCGCAATCTGCTCACGCATGCTGGCCAACGTCTGCTGCGCACGCTTCATACTCTCCTGAGTAGCGTCGAAGGCAGCATCAACCTTCTCCTTGTCATATCCTCGCAGCACCACCGGGAAACGATCCACCATCGCTGTTTATTCCTTTCGCACACGCATAAAGCTCTTGGCACATCCTTGAAGCACTGTAGCGTATCGCACTAGCGCTGAGCGTTGAGCGACGCGCAATCGTTACAATGCGTGCGAACCATGTTCTATTCCGGCGTGGCGCACAGCGTGCTAGGCGATGAGGATGTCGGAGCTGGAGGGCTTGAGATAGTAGCGCACGGCTTCGCGCACCACATCACGGCCAGCGGCGATCTGCTGGTCGAGTGGTAGACCATGCTGGCTGGAATGCGCCGGAACGACCGGAGGGAAGCTGACGAATCCGCCCAGCACCTGCTCCTGGGTGGCGGTCCAGTTGAGCAAGTTGTAGAACAGCGAATTACATACGAACGTACCTGCGTCCGAACTCAAGGTGGCCGGAATCGAATCGTCCGTGAAATCATTCAGGATCGAGCGCAACGGCAGGCGGGTCCAATAGGCGGCCGGGCCATTGGGATCGATGGGTTCGCGGCGTGGGATCACGTTGTCCGCGTCTGGCTTGATCGCGTCCATCAGGTTGGTGGCGCATCGTTCAAGCATCACGCCTCGGGCTGCGTGCTTGAGCCCGGTGGCGATGACGATATTGGGCTTGGTGGCCTCAATCGTCTCTTTCAGCGTGGGCCAGGCTTTGGCGAAGCTCACCGGGATGCTGACAGCATGAACGGTGACGGCGACCTGCTCCAACGGATCGTCCGGAGCAGAGGAGACGCCCAGTCCCTGCTCGGCGATGGCCTTGGGCACTTCGACGGCGGGATTGACCTCCACGCCGTCATAGTGGTCGAAGCCGGAGATCACAACATTAAGTTCACGCATAATGCCAGTCTAGCGATGCATCTGGCCGGCCGCTTGGGCCAGCAGGGCGTGCATGCGGGCGCGGGCCTCTTCCTTGGGATCACGACCGAGAATCTCCTCGGCGATACGCTCAGCTGTGGGAATATCTTCCAGCGTGGTGATCTTCAGGTTGGTTTCCGCACCGGAGACAATGGCGACGGGTTCATCAGGCAGATAATCGACCACTACGCGCGTGTCGTCGGTGGGATGGAAGTCCGGGTCGGCGGCAGCCAAATCGTAAGCGTGACGAATCGTCGCGAAGCGGAAGGATTGCGGGGTCTGCGCGCGGAAGGTGTTCGGGCGGTCCGGCACCGACTTGACCACTTTCAAATCGCCCAGATCCTCGGTCAACAGCACGGTGTCGGTTGAGGCGTAGGCCACGGTTGCGGCCGTGAACTGGTCGAGCGCATCAATCGAACCGTCGATGGCGGACTGTTCCACGAACGGACGGACGGCGTCATGGATCAGAATCTTGGCATCGTCCGGAATGCCAGCCGTAGCCAGCATGTCGAGCGCGGTGGCGGTACTGTCCACACGCTCGTCACCGCCGTCAATGATGACGCGGACCTTGGTGTAGCCCATCTCGCCAACCAACGTTTCCACTTCACCGCGCACCTTGGGATTGACCACCACCACGATGTCGCTGACACGGTCGCAATGTTCAAAGGCATCAATGCTCCAGCACACGATGGGCTTGCCGCCCACGGAGACAAGCTGCTTGGGATTATCGGGGTCGAAGCGCGTACCGAAGCCGGCGGCCAGCACCACGGCCACCACCGGCACGGTTTGCGCCGGTTTGGCGCCCTGAGCGGGGGCCGGCTGGACGGTAGGCGTCTCGACGGGGGTATCGAAATCTCTCTCAGTCATAGGCACCACCGTAGGGTGAGGGCTGGCCGTCCGTGAACTGCATCACATCTTCTCCACGGAATGTGCTCGCATTCTCCGTTTAGTCACGCACGATGAGGGCGAGGAGGCGGCCTTCGTGTGTTTTGTTGGCGAGCGCGGCGCGGCGGTGCGAGTACCACAGTGGGTTTTCGAGCGTGCACATGCTGTGGCTGATGTTGTCGATGCGCTCCGCGAGCTCGGCCGGGCCTTCGCCATCCGTACGGCACAGTTCGGCGAGTTCCGGGTCTTCCTCAAGGTACTGGGTGGCGGCGTGCACGCGCGGCATCGAATCGACCACCTGATGTACACCGGCGAAAGCGAGGTCGATCATCGCGGCTTCGGCGATGTCGATGCCGGCACCGCCGAAACGGGTCTTCGTCTTGGTCAGCGGGAAGCGCTTGATGAACTGGTCGGCGATCTCGTCGCCCACTTCATAGCAGTCGCCGCAGATGCGCGGGCCGAGTGTGGCCACGATGTTCGCCGGGTCGGCACCCTTGCTCTTCATCAGGTCCACCGTGGTGCCGATCACGCCGCGCTCCAGACCACGACGGCCGCAGTGGGCCGCACCGATGATACCGGTGACCGGGTCGCCCAGCAGCACCGGCAGACAGTCGGCCGCGAACATGCCTAGGGCGATGCCGGATTGTGCGGTGACCTGGCCGTCCGCCTCGATGACGTGCGGAGTGTCAGTCTCACCATGTGTGCCGGACACGTCGAAGCCGAAGGGGGTGTTGATGACGAACGAGTCGTCCACGTCCACAGCCACGCCGGAATGTACTTGGGAGACCAGCGATAGGCGGGCTTGCACCGCTTCGGCGAGTGCGATGCGGTTCGACAGCACGGCCTCAGGTTCGTCGCCGGACTTGCCGCCGAGGTTCAGGTTGCCGTAATCGCCGGTGCTCAGGCCGCCCAGTCGCGTGGTGTACACCACCTTGATGCCGGGGGCCAGTGCGATGGGGATGGTCACCGGAATAGGGCGACCGGCTTTATCGGTAGAGCTGATGCTGTTGGAATCGAGGATTTCTTCGCTGTATTCAGGCATAAGGCATTCTTTCTTGGGTGCGGGCGGTGTTCATGATTTTCATGACCACCCCCAGTCAGCGGGGGCGGAGTGGTAGGTTATTCGGCTTTGAGGGTGGGCTTTTTGGTGCGCGAGCGGATGGCGGCGTTGATGGGCACCTGGTGCGGGCAGGGCATCGAGAACACGTGCGCCGGATTATTGATGGCGGGTACTGGCGCGCCATCGGCATCGCGCAGGCCGGTTTCCGGCACGGTAAAGACCAATGGTCTCTCGCCAGGCAGCAGGAATTCGACCTGTTGACCGGGCTCAATCTTGTTACGGCTCATCAGCGTGACACGTCCGTCTTCGTCCGCGCTCCAGCTCAGCACTTCGCCCACTACCAGCCATGAGCGGAAGTAGGCGGAGCGGTCGGTGTTCTGTGTGACCTTGTGCTCCGGGTAATAGAAGCCGGTGGAGTAGTCGCGGTGGGCCACCTTGTCGGTTTCCTCGAGCAGCCATTCGGGCAGTTCGACGTGTGGGGCCGGGCGAACGGCCGCATGTTTCCAATCGGTCTCAATCTGTTCGACCGCGGTGTTGGACTTGCGGCGCGTGGAACGGGCGTGCCGGTCACCGCGTATTCGGCGCTCATCTCGCCCGCCTGTACCTCCATCACCTCGACGGCGGTGCCGGCCGGCGTACCAGAGGCAGTTGAGTCGACGGCATCAGCAACCGTCACGCGGTCACGTTCTGCGGCAACCGAGCCGGTGACCGAATCGGCAACCGCAGTATCAGAGCCACGGTCATATCCCTCATCGGCCACACCGGCGAACGCGGCATCAGCATTGCGCATCACTTGATCTTCGGTTCCTTGGCCAAAATCGGGGTCGCCCGGGCGAATCACACGGTCATGGAAAGGCTTCAAAACATTGCCATCAGCGTCTTCAAAACCGCGTTGAATCATGTATTCATTAACCGCGGTTTTGTAGGCGTTGGTCATGGCGGCGATATAGTAGGCGCTTTTCGCGCGGCCTTCGATTTTGAGGCTGGTGGCACCGGAGTCAATCAAATCATCCAAGTGCCCCAGCATATTCATGTCCTGCGAATTGAACAGATAGGCGCCGTTCTCGGTCTGCTCGATCGGGAAGTACTGGCCGGGGCGCTTCTCTTCCACGATCGAATACTTCCAGCGGCATGGCTGGGCGCATTCGCCGTGATTGCCATCGCGGCCGGTCAGATAGTTGGAGAACAGGCAGCGGCCGGAGAAGGCCATGCACATAGCACCGTGGACGAAGCATTCGATGTCGAGGTCATCGGGAATGTTGGCGCGAATATCACGCACGGCCTGCAAGTCCATCTCGCGGGCCAACACCACACGGCGAGCACCAAGCTCGTAGAAGGCGTTCGCAGCCTGATAATTAGTCACGCCGGCCTGGGTGGAGACGTGCAGTTCCAGATTCGGAGCCACCTGACGGGCCATCATCATCACGCCAATATCGGAGACGATCAGCGCGTCCACGCCGGTGTCTTTGAGCTGGCCGACGTACTCGCGCATGGCTTCGATCTCGTTGTTGCGCGGCAGCACGTTGCAGGTCACGTACACGCGAGCGCCGCGTTCATGGGCGTAGCGCGATCCTTCCTCGAAATCCTCAAGGCTAAGGTTTTTGGGGGCCGATCGCATGCCGAAGGCTTTGCCGCCGCAGTAGACGGCGTCGGCACCATAATCGACCGCGGTTTTCAGGCCCCTCAGGTTGCCGGCCGGGGACAACACTTCGGGCTTTTTGCGGGTGGGGAGGTTCATCGTCGTATTCATCACCGCAATAGTGTAGTGGTGGCTGTGTAATGCGGGAGGGGCTACCGTTAGGCTGGATGACATGAAGATCGATATCGTGAGCGTGTTCCCCGAATACTTTGAGGTGATGAACCTCAGCCTGATGGGCAAAGCCCAGGCCAAGGGATTGTTGGAGATCAAGGCGCACAACCTGCGCGACTGGACCCACGATGTGCATCATTCGGTGGATGATACGCCAGTCGGCGGCGGGGCCGGCATGGTGATGAAGCCCGAAGTGTGGAGCGAATGTCTGGACGAACTGCTGGGATTCTCGCAGCCGTCCGGCTCCCCCGCCCCATCCGGCGCACCGGTGCTCATCTTCCCGAACCCATCGGCCCCGTTGTTCACCCAGCGCGACGCCACCGAGCTCAGCCATGCCGACCATCTGCTGTTCGGCTGCGGCCGGTATGAGGGCTACGATGCGCGCATCCCGGACTACTACCGCGCCCAAGGCGTCGACGTACGCGAATATTCGATCGGCGACTATGTGCTGAACGGCGGCGAAGTAGCGGTATCGGTGATGCTTGAGGCCATCACCCGCCTGATGCCCGGATTCATGGGCAACCCAGATTCGATTGTTGAGGAATCCTACACCGGCGAGGGCGCACTGCTTGAACATCGCCAGTACACCAAGCCGGCCGTGTGGCGCGGTATTGCGGTGCCGGATGTGCTGTTGTCCGGCGACCACGGCAAGGTGGACCGTTTTCGCCGCGACGAAGCGCTGGCCCGCACCGCCGAGATTCGGCCAGACCTTATCGCGGCACTGGATTGCAAGGCGCTGGATAAGGCCGATCGCAAGACCCTGATGGCCTTGGGCTGGGAGGTCTCCGCCGCCCATCCGCGCCGGCTCGCCGATTAATTCACCACACGGTGGGAGATTCACTACGCGGCGGAATCGTCGGAACGCTCTATATCCGAGTCGTCATCCGCGGATTCGATGTAGAAGACGGCGGTTTCGCCGTAGTTGCGGCTTTCGGTGATTTGCCAGCCTCCGGGGGCAGTGGGATCATCCGAGCGTACCGAGCGTTCGAGCATGATCACCGTGTTCTCGTTGGTGGCGCTGCCCGCCGCCAGATCGGACAGTAGCTGATTGCATTCAGCGGTCTCATAGGCATAGGGCGGGTCGATGAATATCACGTCGAATGGTTCGCCGAAGCCGCCAGCCACTTGCTCGGCTTTTTTGACCAGCACACGGGCCTTGAGCGAAGCATCCCACGAACGATTCTTCTGTAGCTGCGCCAAGGTCTTGGTAATCAGCGCCGCCGCAGGCCGGGAACTTTCCACGGCCACGAGTTCTCGCGCGCCACGGCTCAGCGCTTCGATGCCCAACGCACCAGTACCGGCGAACAGGTCCAGTACACGGGCATCATCCAGCACTCCCCATGAGTCGAGGTGCGAGAAAATCGCCTCTTTGGTGCGATCCGTGGTAGGCCGGGTACCCGTTTTCGGCGTAGCAAGCGCCACACCCTTGAATCGTCCAGAAATTACACGCATAGCTTTCACTGTACAGGTTCATCTGCGCATACCAATCATGAACAACAATGGGGTGCTCGAAGCGCACCAATGATATATGCACTTCGAGTACCTCATGTACGAATGGTCTTGCCTCCACTGAAGCACATTCGAGGGCTTCCCGACCGTGATTTCCTCACGATCGGCATACGGAAAAACTATATCGTGCGATTACGGGGGCGCAGCCCTAGCCTCAGCTGGAGGTGCCTCAGCTGGAGGTCAGGAAGGTTTCGTTGCCTCGGGTGAAGTCGAGGACGGCACCGGCGAGTTGGACCTCACCTGCCAGTTCGGGGTCGGCGGCCAGAAGCTGCCCGGCACGGGTGCGGGCGTCGGCGATCATGTCGGCGTCCTTGACCACGCGCAGGAGCTTCAGGCTGGACTTGCCGCCGGATTGGGCGTCGCCGAGCACATCGCCGGCACCGCGGAATTCCAAGTCGGCTTGGGCGATTTCGGCACCGTCGAGCGAGTGGTGAATCACTTCGAGCCGTTGCTCGGCCGGGGAGCCGGGTTCCGCACGGGAAATAAGGAACGCCCACGAGTTGGTGCCGCCACGCCCCACGCGGCCGCGCAGCTGATGCAGCTGAGAGAGGCCGTATCGGTCGGCATCAAAGATGACGATGCAGCTGGCCTGCTTGACGTCCACGCCGACTTCGATCACCGTGGTGGACACCAGGATCGGAGTCTCGCCGCCGGCAAAATCGGCCATGACCTGGGTTTTGACGTCATCCTTGTCGCGGCCGGTCAGAGTCGCAAACCGAATGCCTTGGAACTGTGGAAGTTTCTGCAACCGGTCGGCGATTTCGGCCACCGCATGCAATGGCGGGCGAGCCACGGTTTCGCCATTTTCGTCGAAGGTTTCGTAGGGGTCGTCGATGCCGATGGCATCGGCCGCCGCGCGCGTCACACGGCCGCCCGCAGCTGTGCGGGCACTGGAACCAGATGCTGCGGCGCGTCCGCGGGCAGAACCGGCTGCTGCCAAAACGCCGGAACCGCCTTCGTTCTCCTCATCATCCGCATCAATGCGCGGGCACACGATATAGGCCCGCTCCCCCGCGTCGACTCGCGCGCGAATGTGCGCGAACATACGCCCCATGGTGGCGGCGTCGGCCTCATTGACCACCACGGTACGAATCGGTTTGCGGCCGCCAGGCAATTCGGTGAGCCAGGAAATATCGAGATCGCCAAACCAAGTCATGGCGGCGGTGCGCGGGATGGGCGTGGCGGTCATCACCAGTAGATGCGGCGTGGTGCCGTCATCGGTTTTGGCGTTGAGGCTTTCGCGCTGTTCCACACCGAACCGGTGTTGCTCGTCGATCACCACCAAGGCCAAGTGCGGGGCTTGGAAGGTCTTGGAAAACGCCGCGTGCGTGGCCACGATAATGCCCGGCTCACCACTGGCGGCCGCAGCGAGCGCCTTACGCCGGGCGGCAAGCTTCATACCACCGGTCAGCAGGGTGACGGGAATTTCCGCAGTCACCTTGGAAGAAGAGACCGTCGAAGCACCGGACGCGCCCATCGCGCCCTCAACGTCGGCCGCGGCATCGGTCTCCTTGGCACCCGGCTGTGCAAGGGTCAACCCCGACACCATCTTGCTGATGGTCTCGTAATGCTGTTCGGCAAGCACCTGAGTGGGAGCCACCAGCACCGCCTGATAGCCGGCGCCGACCGCCTGCAGCATGGCCGCGAGCGCCACTACGGTTTTGCCGGAGCCGACTTCGCCCTGCAACAGACGCTGCATGGGCCAGTCACGTTCAAGATCGGACGCGATGTCGTCCACCACCTGACTCTGCCCGGCTGTCAGTGTGAACGGCAACGATGCGATGAAGCGGTCGCGCAAATTGGGCAAATTGGGCAGATCAGGCAGATCGGTCGCAGAACCGCGCTCCGATGCTTCTGGTTGCGTACTTGGCTCCGCAACCGCTTCGCCCACCGACGCTCGAGCTGTTTCCAGCGCCTCGTTCAGCGGGCAAGGATGCGCCGATGACTTGTGCGCGTGCTGTCGAGACTTCAGCAGCGAGGTCTGCGAAACGAAAGCCTCCTCATAGCGCAGGGTTTCGATGGCCTCCTTGAACCGGGCCGTGGAGGCCGGATCATGAATGGCCAGGAACGCCTCAGCCCGATGCATGAGGTTCTTGGCCTTGCGCACCGATTCGGGCAGCACATCTGGGATGGATTGGGAGAGCGCCTCAGCACCGGATTCGGCGGTCGTGCCGGACTTCTCTTCCCCGTTTTGGACGGCGATGGTGTCAGTCGCGGGAGCCACAATGCCGGCTGCCCCAGCGCCAGCGAGTTGCCCGTCAGGCGTGGATGACGTGCGGGCCCCCATCATCCACAGCAATCCCAGAATCGTCTCATGAATATGTTCGGACGAGATACGCGAACTGGCGTGATATACCGGGCGGGGCCGGCAGACGCGGGTAAGCGCCTCTTGCACGGTATCGGCGTCGTATTTCAACGCGGCCCCGGAAGGGGCAGTCGCGGCCGGCGGATACGCGGACTGCGCACTGGCATACGGATCGGCACTTCCCGCAAACGCACCATTGCCGGATGCCGCGCCCCGAGCGTAACCCTCAAGCCCCGCTCCTGCTCCGGCCGGCACGGGCGCGACAGTGAGGATTTCGGGATGGGTGAACTGCAGCTGACCCATGTATTCGCCGGGCATACCGGAGACCACCACAGACGTGCCGGCGCGCAGTCGCACGCTGACCCAATCCACATACGATTTACGATACGAGAAGAACGTGAGCCGGGCCGTACTGCCGGGTACGCGACGAGACCGGGCGAAGTCGGCGTCATCGACCGTCGCTTCGAGTCGGTAGCCGCGGCGAGCGTTCATCGGCACCACGCGCATATCTCGTATCACGGCGGCAAATGCCATCTGCTGGCCGGGTGCGGCCTCGCGGATGGCGCGAAGCGGCACCGGTTCGGTGACGCGGAAAGGATAGTAGGTCAGGGCGTCGCCGACAGTGACGATTCCCAGCGATTTGAGCGCGGACACGCGACGCTTGTTGGTGACCAGCGAAGCGAGAGTGGTGCCCATAGTGATGCTCATATTGGCCTATTCTATTCGCACGGCCTCTTTAGGCCGCAGAAACAACAAAACCCGCCAAGCCGAAGCTCAAACGGGTTTTGCTCCACGTTAGTACGCGATTCACGCGGCCACGCGCTGAACCTTGCCAGCCTTGAGGCACTTGACGCACACGCGCAGGCGAGTGTTCTCGCCATCAATCGTGGTGCGCACAGACTGCAGGTTCGGGCGGAAGCTACGCTTGGTACGACGGTGCGAATGGGAAACGGTGAAACCGGTCTGCGGTCCCTTGCCGCACACTGCGCAACGAGCTGCCATGATGGACTCCCTTAACCTTGATGTGTCAAGTCTTTCACGCATTCGACCGCCGGTTTCACCCGACATGCCGAACACACAACTTCACAAATATATAGCCCAATACCGACAACCGCAACTCTTGCGTGTATCATGGGCGAACCTCGGCGGTTCACGCGCGGTTCGAGCGTAACTTGCGAGTGGGCCATCAGCGGTTCACGAGCGGCTCGGCATTGGTTCGCCAGCGGTCCGCAAGTAGTTCGTCAGCAGTTCGCCAGCGGCGAATTACGCTGCAAATCATAGCGTTTACCCGATAAAACACGCCGGCCTTCCTTTTCCGCATCCAGCAAACTCTCATATAATCTCGGTATAAGAGACGGCAAGGGACGAAGGGGTCCTCGTGCAACTTACGACGAAGGAGGCTGTCATGTTGAATCTCAAGCGAGGTATCGGCACTCACGAGCCCAGCGTGATTTCACTGGGGCAAGTCTGGGTGGACATTATGCTCAATGTGGACAAGGTGCCGGCACAGGGCGGATTCGCCGTGGCCGATCATCCGAAGCCCTCCATTGGCGGCAGCTATCGCGTGCTGCAGGCGGCCAGCCGCATGGGCGTGCCGACCGAGCACGCCGGCATTCTGGGCAACGGCCTGTGGGCGCATTTCATCCGCCAGTCATTCCAAGACAACGGCATTACGCATATCGGCCAGGATCGTCTTGATGAGGATTCCGGCTTCCGCGTGGTGCTGAGCTCCGGCGCGCCGAAGAAGACATTCATCGCTTCCTATGGCGCCGAGGCTCATGGCGACTCGGACACGTTCGACACGCTGGAGCCGCAGCCCAAAGACGTGGTGCACATCAGCGGCAACACACTGATGGACCACACGGCCACCGGCGTGGACGGATTCCTGCTCAAGGCCGGTACCGACCCGGCTGCACGCGACTACACGCTGGTGATCAACCCCACCAATACGTTGCGTTTGGTCAACGACCATATGCTTGAGGACCTGGTGCTCGCACGCCCGGTCTGGTCCTGCAACCGTCAGGAGGCCATGACGCTGGCCGAGCGACTTGGTGCGCCAATCGACGACAGCAAAGTCACCATTGGCGGCGGACTTGACGACTTCATGCACCAGTTGTGCGACGGCTTGGGCGCTACACTGCGCGCGCCGCTGGTGGTGCGTGTCGGCGCCCGCGGCGCTTGGATTCGTGAGCCAGGTGGCGAGACGATTCATATCGAGGGATACCCGACCAAGGCCGTACACACCCGTTCGGCGGGCGGTTGCCACACCGGCGTGATGTGCGCGATGCTGGCAAAGGGCCATAGTCTGGCCGAATCGGTAAAGATCGCCAACGCGGCGGCATCCATCGCCATCCAGCACAGCCTCAACGGCGTGCCGCAATGCCCCGATTACGACGAGGCCATCGCGCTGATCGGCGAATAGTCGACTATAGGTAGCTCCCCCAGTCCGCTTCGCGGCCAGCTCCCCTCAGCGAGGGGAGCTATTTTTGCTCTGGCTCCCCTTAGAAAGAGGCCCGGCATTATTCATCCGCCGTTCAACCGGAATGGCTCCCCTACCCTAGTCCGCGCTTCTACGATAGATTGAGTTGAATACTGTCGAGGAGTGTATATGACTGATCCCACGAATGTCCACGAACCGGTGCCGCAAAGCGCCAAACTGACCGCCCGCGAGAAGAAGTGGATCATCTACGACGTCGGCAACTCGGCATTCGTGCTGCTGTCCACCGCCGTCATCCCCATTTACGCCAAATCGCTGATGCCGGCGGACGGCAACATCGTGTCCGCCTGGGGCTACGCGCAAACCATTGCTTCCTTGGTCATCGCGCTGCTCATGCCGTTGCTCGGCTCCATCGCCGACGTGCAAGGCATGAAAATCAAGTTCTTCCTTGGCTTCTTCGGCACTGGCGTGGTCACCTGCTGCGCAATGGCCCTGCCCCTGACCTGGCTACCGTTCCTAGTCGTCTACATTCTGGCGACCATCGGCCTCAACGGCTCGCTAACGTTCTACGATTCGATGCTCATCGACGCCACCTCGAACGAGCGCATGGACAAGGTCTCCTCGCATGGCTACGGCTGGGGCTACATCGGCTCCACCGTGCCGTTCATCTTCTGCATCGCGCTGATCTTCGGCGGCCCGTCGCTCTTCGACTGGTCCACGGTGGCTTGCACGCGCGCCTCGTTCATCATCACCGCCATCTGGTGGGTGGCATTCACCATCCCGCTGCTTACCAGCTACCGCCAAGTGCACTATCGCGCCACCCGTGACCAGCTGGGCTCGGCCGTGCGCGGCACGTTCAGCGAACTGGCGGGCACGTTCGGCAAAATCGTGAAGAACAAGCCGTTGTGGATGTTCATGATCGCGTTCTTCTTCTACATCGATGCCGTGAACACGGTGATTTCGATGAGTACCTCCTACGGTGCCGAGCTTGGCATCGACTCCACCCAGCTGGTGGTGGCACTGCTCGTCACGCAGTTCGTGGCCTTCCCCTGCGCGATTCTCTACGGTCGTTTGGCCGGCCGGTTCGGCTGCAAAGTGATGATCACGGCGGCGGTCGTGGCATACATGTGCATCGTGTTCTTCGCCGCGTTCTTCCTGAAGTCGGCCGTGGAGTTCTGGATTCTGGCGATTCTGGTTGGCATGTTCCAGGGCGGCATCCAGGCGCTCTCCCGCTCGTACTACGGCAAGATCATCCCCAAGGATCACGCCAACGAGTACTACGGCTTCTACGATATCTTCGGCAAGACCGCCTCGATCATCGGCACCTTCCTGGTGGCCACCACCACGTCCCTGACCGGCAACGCCTCGCTCGGCGTGCTCTCCATCGCCGTCCTGCTCGTCGCGGCACTCGTCTTCCTGCTCCTGCAAAAGGACCCGACGCGGGAGTGATTTGCCGGCCCTCGGCAACTCTGTGCCGAGGGCGACATCTCGCAGCATAGAAATCCTCGACATAGGGATGCCGCCGTTTGAAGTCGGTATGTGACATGCCGCCCGGAATCAGCATCGCCAGCCCGATAATCACGCCCACGCAGATGCCCAGGAATGTCAGAAAATCGTTGAGTGGCGTCACGCCGAGAATGGAATTATCGGAATCGAACAGGTTGCCGATGCCGGCTCCCGCGATAATCGCCGCGACACCGCCGGCAATCAGTAGCGCGAATCGGCAGCGGTGTTCATCGTAGCCGGTCAGATCCTGCGGTAAGGCAGCCACATTAGCCAGCGTGCCGGGACGTGATGAACTGGTTCCGTGCAACATTTCGCCGGGCAATGCATTTGCGGAGCTCGGGCCATTGATGCCGTCACCGCCGGACCGCGCTGATTCACCGATGTTCCCATCAGCATCCTTCATATACGCGGGTTCCCCGGCTCCCTCCCCGGTTACGGTTCTGGCAGCCGAGCCATTGTCACCCTCCGCTGCGCCGCGCGCGGCCGCACCCACGTTCACGCTCGCACTCACATCGCCAAGTACCAGGTCATCAAGCGTGCAACCGAACAGGTCGCAGATCATAAGCAGCTTGTCCATCTCGGGATAGGCCTTCTCGGATTCCCATTTGGAGATGGCCTGGCGCGAGACGCCGAGCAACATGGCCAGCTGTTCCTGGGGCATGTTGCGTTGTGCGCGCAGGTATTGCAGGTTGGCGCGGAAGCTCATCGGAGTGTCCCTTCATAGGTAATGCTCATCATGACATATTCGGCCGATGCCCTCACTATGCCACGGCAAACCAGTTCCGCGCCACCATCTTCAGGTTGCATATTCGCGCGCAACCACAGGTTGCATCGGCGGAATCCCGCCATTCTGCCGGCTCCGCGGCATTCTAGCCCGCACCCCGATTGGACCGGCATAATCGGAATACATCGATTATGAAAAAACGCTCGCGGCCACATGGCCAACGAGCGTGAATCTCGGGTGGGCGATGTAGGAATCGAACCTACGACCCCTTCGGTGTGAACGAAGTGCGCTAGCCGCTGCGCCAATCGCCCGAATATTCGGTTCTTTAGTTATATCCAGTCGAATTGCTTCGACTTTCGTGGGCGATACAAGATTCGAACTTGTGACCCCTTCCGTGTCAGGGAAGTGCGCTACC
>ERZ773258.1770-NODE-1770-length-15654-cov-5.107635_pt1 | contig 15654 bp, 6 predicted proteins | sample MGYA00511962_ERZ773258 | MGnify/ENA primary metagenome ERZ773258 (study PRJEB29015, sample SAMEA2737755) | human gut metagenome | biome: human gut; feature: human-associated habitat; material: faeces | place: China | collected 2012 ... | reverse complement strand
GAAACGGCGCTATTTCTTGATATCACGTGGCCTTTTTTTTGTTCAGTGGACATTAAATTAAGCCATTTGTTACCCAAGTTCGGCTTGAAGATACAGAAAGCGAGGAGAAGTCATGAAAAAGATAGCACGACATTTGCGGCAAACCTTGAGTCTTGTGCTTGTATTGAGCATGCTTTTCACAAGCGTGCCGGTACAGGCATTTGCTGCTGAAGCACCTGTACCGCGCATCCCTGTTTCCGCACCGCTGGAGCAGCCGGAGCCTGTGGACTATGAAGCGCAGCAGCGGGCGGCTGACGGATCCGCCGGCGCATCAGCGTCCACGCCGGACAGCATTCCGGCGGAATCCGCGCCTCCTGTTTCATCCAGCGCTTCGCAGGCGGCATCGTCTTCGCAAAGTGCTTCGGCCGAAACACCGGAAAGCAGCGTGCCGTCCAGCGGTTCGAATGCGCAGTCGTCCGGAGACAGCAGCGCAGCCCTGGAATCCGTCTCCACGCCGGATGCGTCTTCCTCTGTCTCGGAATCCGCAGGTATTTCTAAAAGCACCAGTGAAGTGAATTCCGAAGAAGACAGCAGCAGTTCTTTGGAAACTTCGGCAGAGGAAACACCGGAAGAACCGCCGCTGGAGCTTCGTGCGCCGATACTGCGTGAGAAATATGACCCCTATGCGGAAAAATACGGCGCTCCGGTGGAAGTGTCGGAGTACGCGCGTGTATTTTCCGCGCCGTCCGCCAACCTTTCCAGAGCCGCACGCGGTTCTGCCGCGCGCAAAGAATATATCACAGTCATCAGCCCGGTCCCCAATACATATGTGGATGAAAACGGGCAGGAACATGCCATCGACAACACACTCGTTGTGGAGGACAAAAACGGTGTGCCGACCTATGAAAACGCCGCGAACGATCTGGCACTTTCCCTGCCTGTGGAGTTCGCGCCGGGAGACGGCCTCTGTGTAACGTTGGGCGGCGCTTCCATGCGTCTTGTCCCGCTGGAAGGTGATTTCACACATCCGTCCTCTCTTGAAAACGCCGTGCGGTACAATGAAGTGTTCCCAGACGTTGATGTGCAGTATACTGCGCAGGAATTGATGGTGAAAGAAGACATCATCCTCAACGCGCCGTCGGAGCATAGCGCCTTCCGTTATCTTCTGGACGCGCACGGCCTGGACGCGCGCATGATCGACGGCGTTCTGTACCTGTTCCAGCCCGGCAGCGACAAACCCGTGTTTCATCTCTCCGCTCCCTACATGACGGATGCGGCGGGCCGGATGAGCTACGCCGTCTCTGTTGCTCTGGAAGAGAAGGACGGCCAGCGGATCGTCACCGTGTCTGCTGATGCGGCGTGGCTTTCCGCACCGGAACGTGCCTATCCCGTTATCCTTGACCCCAGCATCGTCAACACGGAAAAGGCGGCTGCAAGTATGTTCACCGCAGCTCCCTCCTATTACTACAACAGCCGCGGTACCGCTTCGGCAGGCTACGCCTACAAATACTGGGCGGGCTATCCCGATGACGGCACCTGGCAGACCAACCGCGCTTTCCTGCATTTTGACAATATGTTTGCGAACCTGCCCGAGGATGCCGAGATCGAGAGCGCCGAACTGGTACTCTACGAATATGTGGACCTCTCCGGCGGAACGACTGCCTTTGAGGTGTACAAGCTCAATTCCTCCTGTACATTCGATGAAGTCGACGCACATACAGGTTTCGGCAGCCATTGGGATTTCATCACAAGCCGGGAACGTGAATTCGCGGGTTCCTTCGTGGGCGGCGTCGGCTACCATCGCGTGGACGTCACCGAGATCGTCAACAACTGGCAGAAGGGCATTGAGCCGAACTATGGCCTCATGCTCATGAGCAGCCCGGAAAACAATGTAACGTTGGGCGGCCTGTTCTACAACGCCGGGCTGACCCCGGACGTACCGCCCAGCATTGAGATCAAGTGGTACGAAGTGGGCGATGTGGACCGCAACTATCCGCTGGATGACACCACCATCAACCTGCGCCCCATCAACGCCACCGACCGTTCCGGTAAAATCGAATTCTACGGCGCGTTCTGGGACGGCATCGCCACGCCCGGCGCGACGCTGGAATACAAGCTGAACGTCGAAAGCAAAAATTACGCGGGCAGCATGGAGCTGGGCAACAAGTTCCTGTATCCCAACAGCACGCTGTTCCAGAACCTGTTCCCGGACGGCGCCACGAAGTACAGCCGCCGTCTGTCCAACTGGCAGACAGTCGTGCCGTTCGTCGATTTTGACTATGATACTGTGTACACCCTGTCCGCCACCCCCACTAAGGACGGCGTTACAGGAAAGACCGTCACCAGTGAACCATTCCTGATCTACAAGGTCAAACAGTTCGATACACTGACGAAGATCGCCAACTATTACGGCGTGGATTACGACCAGCTCGCCCGTGACAACCGTGTTGTGGACAGGCTGCTGGTGGAAAATAACACGCTGTTCATCCGCAACCCAAAAACAGCAGAGCCATACAATCCCTCCGATTTGAGCGACGAAGACAAGACACTCATCGACACGATGCTGATGGGCCGCGGCCTGCATTGCGAATTCGGGTTCGAACCCATCAACCTCAATACAGGCAACTTCTATCTTGCTGCACAAGACGCCGCCGTCACCGATCTTGGCGGTCAATTCTCCCTCAGCCGCACCTACAACTCCGTGGGCGCAAGCATCCATTCCATGTTTGGGCGTGGCTGGAGCTTTGAGTATGACGAGGCCCTGTCGCAGCTTGCGGACGGCTCCATTGCATACCGGCGCGGCGACGGCAGCATCCTGCCCTTTACGCCGGACGGGAACGGCGGCTTTACAGGTCCTGCCGGGTACGGCCTGTCCCTTTCCCGCATCAAAACAGGCGAAGTCACCGAAGATTTCGGTACGGAAGAAGACCCGGATGTCCAGACCTTTGACGTCTACGAATACGAGATCACGAGCCGGGACGGCACAGTGCGCCGGTTCAATTCCTGGGGCCTTCTGGCGTCCATCACAGACATCAACGGCTTCACCACCGCATTGTCCTATGACGCCGCCTACAACCTGACAGGCATTACCACGCCCTCGGGCAAGACGTTTGCCATTGCGCTGAACGAAAACGGCATGATCGGCTCCGTTACCCTGCCGGATGGCGGGCTTGTTCGCTATGCCTATGATGACGCCGGAAACCTTGTCAGCTATTTCGACGCGCTGGGCAATGAAACAAAATATATCTACGATGCAGCGCACCGCATGACGAGCTGGGTCGACGCCAACGGCACGGCGATGGTCGTGAATGTCTACGACGAAAAGGGCCGTGTGGTGGAGCAGACGGACGGCAACGGCGGCGTTTCAAAGCTGGCCTATGAGGACGGCAAAACCATTGCCACCGATGCGGCGGGCAATATCACGGTGTACCACTATGACGGTCAGTACCGCACCACGCGCATCGAATATCCTGACGGCACAGCCGAAAGCTTTGAATACGATGCAGGCAACCAGCGCTCCGCTTTTGTGGACAAGCTGGGCAACCGCACCGCCTATGAATACGACGCGGCGGGAAATCTCACGAAACAGACCCGCTTCGACGGCGCAAGCCAAATCTATACCTGCAACGCGCAGAACAAGCCTGCGTCTTTCACCGATTACGCGGGCAAAACCACGCGCTACGAATACAACGAAGCAGGCGACATGACGGCTGTCATTTACAATGACGGCACACAGAACACCTTTACTTACGACGCAAACCACAATCCCATTACGATGACGGACGCCATGGGCGGTACGGCCACGTTTGAATACGACGGCGCGCTGCTCGTTAAAATGACGGATGCGGCGGGCAGCGTGTACACCTTTGGCTACGACGCCATGGGCCGCCGGACCTCTGTTACCGACCCGCTGGGCAACACCTCGAAAACGGTGTTCGACGCAGCCGGACGCACCGTGGGCGAACAGGCGGCGGACGGCGCGTATACCGAATACATCTACGACGCCGCGGGCCGTGTCGTGGCCACCATCGACCCCAACGGCAACCGCCTTGATTTCGGCTACGACGCCAACGACAACATGACGTCCATCACGGACGCGGAGGGCAGCGCCTGGGCCTATACTTTCGACGCGCTGGGCAACAAGCTCTCTGAGACCGATCCTCTCGGCAACACCCTCACCTTTACCTACGACGCCATGAGCCGCATGCTCACCGGCACGGACGCCGACGGGTATACCACCACGTATGCCTACGACGCGCTGGGCAACCAAACCTCCATTACAGCGCCCGACGGCGGCGTGACGTCTGTGGAATACGACTACGCCACAGGCCAAATCGCAAAAACCATTGATCCGCTGGGCAACGCGACCACATACGAATACAATGCTGTGGGCCTGCCCACAAAGCAGACCTGTCCGGACGGCAGCAGCATGCTGCTGGAATACGACGCGATGGGCCGTCTGGCGCAATATACCGACCTGCTGGGCCTTGTAACCACCTTTGCCTACGACGCAAACGGCAACGAGCTGAGCGTGGCGGACAGCGCCGGGCGCACCGTGCAGTATGAGCGCGACGCCAATGGCCGCACCGTAAAAACCACCCTGCCGGGCGGCGGGACTGTTTCCTATGCCTATGACGCTCTGGGCCGTGTTTCTCAGATGACGGACGCCATGGAGGGCGTTTCTTCCCTGACGTACAACGCCGTGGGCAGCCCTCTTACCGTCACCAATGAGAATGGCGCGTCCATCGGCTACGTCTATGACGCAAACGGCAATGTGACGCAGCAGACGGATCCCAAGGGCAGCGTGTGGACGAGCGCTTTTGACAACAAAAACAACGTGACGCTGACGAAGGACCCCACGGGCGCGCAGACGTTGTATGTGTATGACGCGGCGGGCCGTCTGGCGGAGATCCACGACGCGCTGGGCAACGCCACCCGCTACAGGCTGAATGGGCGCGGCCTGCCTGTTGAGATCATCGACGCGCTGGGCCAGAAATACACCATGGAATACGACGCCGCGGGCAATCTCATCAAAGAGACGCTGCCGGACGGTTCTTCCACACAGTACGCCTACAACAGGGGCGGCCGGCTTATCCGCATGGAGGACGCGGACGGCCTTGTTACGGAATACGAATACGACGTGCTGGGCAATGTCACGAAGGAGGCCAACAACGCCGGGCTTTCCTACACCTATACCTACAATGCGGTGGGCCTGCCGCTGACAGCCACGGACGCGCTGGGCCAGACCACCCGCTATACCTACGACAACGCGGGAAACCTCGTCTCGGTGCAGGAGTTTGACGGCAATGTAACGGAATATGCCTACGACGCCGCGGGCAACGTCACTTCCATCCGGGACCCGGAGGGCAAGGTGACCACCTATACCTATGACCTCAACGGCAATCTGCTGCAGAGCGAGGACGCCTCTCTGCGCCAGTGGAAGTACACCTACGACAAGATCGGCCAGCTCACCAGCGTGACCGATCCGCTGGGCACCGTCACAAAATATTTCTACGACGAAAACGAAAATCTGACGCGTCGGGAAAATGCCGACGGCAGCGCGCTGAAATTTGATTACGACATGCTGAACCGCGTGACGGGCTATACCGACGGAAACGGCAACCTGACGCAGAACAGCTACGACGCGCTGGGCAACGTCATCGGGCAGGTGAACCCGGACGGCGGCGAGATACAGTATCTGTATGACTCCCTCAGCCGCGTTACCAAACAGCGCGACCCCATGGGCTATGTCACCGAATACGCTTACGACGCCGTGGGCAACCTCATTTCCGCCACGCTTCCCAATGGCGAGACCTATGCCTATACCTACAACCATTCGGGCTTCCGCACTTCTGAAACCGATCCGCTGGGCAATGTGACGCAGTGGGAGCCGGACCGGATGAACCGCCTTGTGAAAAAGACGCTTGCCAGCGGCGCACAGTACGGCTACGCTTACGACGTGCTGGGCCGCGTGACGGGCCTCACAGGGCCGGAGGGCCGCAGCCTGACGTATGCTTACGACGACAGGGGCAACCTTGCCAGCGAAACCGACGCGCTGGGCCGCGTGACCGCCTATGCCTATGACGCCATGCACCGCGTCACGGGCATCACGGACGCAAACCTGGGCGTGACAGGCATGTCCTACGACGCAAACGGCAATCTTGCCGGGCTTGTTTCGCCGGAGGGCAACGCGGAAAAATACACCTACGACGCGCTGGACCGCATTGCCTCCAGGCTGGACCCTGCGGGCGCAATGACGCAGTATGTTTATGACGTGATGGGCAACCTGACGCAGATCACCGAGCCGCAGGGCCGCACCACCACGATGTCCTACGACGCCAACGGCAACATGACGGGCGTCACGGACGCGCTGGGCCAGACCACCAGCTTCCAGTACGACAGCATGGACCGTGTTCTGAAGGCGACCGACGCCGGGGGCGCGAGCGTGCAGTATACCTATGACCTCAATGGCCGCGTTACGCAGGTTCTGGACCCGCTGAACGCCGCCACGCAGTACGAATACGACAGCATGGGCAACGTGACGCTGGTGAAGGACGCGGAGAGCCGCGCCACGCAATATGCCTACGACGCGCTGGACCGTCTTACCAGCGTGACGGACGGCACGGGCGTCACCACAAGCTACGGCTACGACAGCGTGGGCAACCTTGTCACCCGCACGGACGGCGAGGGCAAGACCACGGCCTATGCCTATGACCTGGCCGGACAGCTCGTTTCCACCACCAACGCCAAAGGCGAAACCACGCAGAACACCTACAACGAGGTGGGCAACCGGGTGGGCGCTCAGCTGCCCAGCGGAAAATCCATCACCTACGATTACGACGCCCTTGACGCGCTCGTCCAAAAGAGCTACAGTACCGGTGAGGCGGATGTGCTCTATTCCTACAGCCCGGACGGCAACCTTGTTTCCATGCGGGACGCCACGGGCGACAGCACCTATACCTATGACGCGAACGGGCGGCTGGTTTCCTATACCAACGCGTTCAGCGCCACGGTAAGCTATGCCTACAACGAAAACGGCGAGATCAGCGCCATCACCTACCCGGACGGCAAAACCGTGGGCTACGAATACGACGCGCTGGGCCGCATGGTAAAAGTGACCGGCCGGGACGGCGGCGAAACGGTGTATGAATACGACGCCCAGGGCAGTGTGACGCAGGTCGCGCGCGCGGACGGAAGCGTCACCACCGCCGAATACGACCTCGCGGGCCGTGTGGTCCGGCTGACGAACTGCGACGTCTCCGGCGCTGTGGTTTCTGAATTCAGCTACACCTACGACGCCACGGGATACATCGCCACCGAGACCGTGACACAGGGCGAGCGGAGCACCGAGCGCAGCTATACCTATACGCAGCGCGGCGAGCTTGCCACGGCCACCGAAAACGGGCAGACCGTTGCATATACCTACGACGGCGCGGGCAACCGCATCAAGGAAGAAGGGCCGAACGGGACCACCGTATTTGTGTATGATGAAGCCGACCGGCTGCAGAGCACCGGCGGCGCGTCTGTCACAGCCTACACCTGGGACGCGGACGGGAATATGACGTCCATGGAATCCGGCGAGGGCGTGTACGAATACATCTATGACACGGAAAGCCGCCTGCTGGCGGTGCGCGAGGGCGGCAGCCTGCTGATGAGCGTGCTATACGACGGCCTTGGCGACCGCTCGTACGGCCTTGAGTTCAAGATGATCGACCGCCACCTGAACAAGTTCCCCCATCTGCCGGGCTACTGGAACAACGGCCACTGGAACTGCATCCCCGATGCACCAGAGGGGCCGAAAAATCCAAAGCAGGCCAGTGCGGCAGCGGAAAATACACCCGCAGAGGCTGAAGAAGGAACGGGCTTCTGGCAGGGCGTGGTGGATTGGTTTACAGGCCTGTTCGGCGGTGAGGACGAAGCGTCCGGCGAGGCTTCCACCTACGGTGTGGGCAATGCCAACGGCGATTACACCAACAACGGCGGCGCGGACAACGACCACGGCGGGAACGGCAACACCAACAACGGCAACGGAAAGCCGGGCAACAACGGGAATGGCAGCGGAAACAACGGGAACGGGAATAACAAAGGCGACGGCGGCGCCATTTCCGATTGGGCTGTCAAGAAGCTGAAAAAGCTTGGCTTTACGGATATGGACATTGAAATGCTGGAGCGGCTGGGCGTAACGGACGCCGACGCGCGGCAGATCATCGAGACCGCCAAGGTGCCCAATACGGGCAACGGCCCCACGCACTTCATCCCGGCCTATGACCTGATGTACTATGTCAACGACGTGAACCGGGAAAACACCGAGGTGCTGACGCTGGGCAGCCGCTACAACAGCGACACGTCCTTTGTGTATGGGCAGCAGCGCCTGTATGCGGACCATGAGGACGAAAGCGAAACCTATCTTTACGACGGGCGCGGCAGCGTGGTACAATTGTTAAAGGACGGCGCTGTCACGCAGGAATACGCCTACGATGCATACGGCTACATCAATGCCGATGAATTCGGCATCCAGGCTCCGTTCTATGGGTACAACGGCGAGGAGCAGAACCCGTTCACGGGCCTGCAGTATCTGCGCGCGCGGTATTACGCCCCGCAGAACGGCGGCTTCATCACGCAGGACAGCTTCTCCGGCGTGCTGACAAACGCACTTTCACAGAACCGGTACGCCTATGCCCACAACAACCCAGTGAACTACGCCGACCCCAGCGGGCATTCCATTTGGGACAGCATCAAAAACGGCGTTACGAATGCGGTCAACTCCGTAAAGAACTTTGTGAGCAACGTAGCCAACAAGGTTTCATCGGCTGTTTCCTCCGCGGTAAATACGGTCAAGTCTGCTGTCACAGGCACGACAACAAAAACAGTAGCGAACACATCGTCAGCGGTCAAGAAATCGTACACCAATACTGCCGTCCGTCAAAAAATCGGCTCCTATGCGGGCGGCGCGGCGGCGGCCGCCGGAAGCGTGTCCACAAGCTATTCCAACTCGGTGGTCAATGGCGTGGTAGCGGATTCCCGGATTCCGTTTACCAATGTTGCCGGGCAGACTATATCTGTCCCCAGCCATTTTTCGAACCTTGCGGAGGCTGCCAAAGATTTTGTTCGCCGCGTGTGCGATGCGGAAACGAAGAGAATCGAGGCCCAACAGAGTGTAGAACTGGAACAGCAGAAAATTCTACTGGGTAGGCTTGGAAACATTGGGGCCTTTTTACAAGGTACTGGAACGGCCATATATGACGATGCAATGGGGCCGCTTTCAAATCTGTATAATGACCTTACCATTACCAGTGGTTTTGATACTGGTTTGGGAACTGACTATGTACCTCCTGTGCGCGAGCCATTTATGGGGAAACAGGACGCAATGGCATGGGGACGCGGGTTCGGACATATCCTTACCGTTGTCTTGGGCGCTGCAACGGAAGTAATAACCATCGGGACATCTGCGGGCCTTGCCGGCGGCAGCATAGCTTTGGCACTTCCCACGGGCGGAACGGTAACCGTCCCTGGCGTTGCCGCAGCGGGAACCGTTTTGGTCAGTGGTTCTGTTGCTGCCGGTTCTATTGTTAAGGCTGGCGTTGAGGGTCTGTTCAACGATCCTAATATGCAGTTTAACTCGAACAACTCTAATAATGGCAGCAGTCTTCCTGTTGAAGAAAAGACTACTGCCCGAAACGGGCTTAACTATCAATCTAATCCCAAACATACCCCGGGACAGGCCGGAAATAGGCCGGATGCCGGTATAGAACCAAAAAATTCGTTAGAGCTATTTGAAAATTCCGTTCCATCTTCACAAAATCCCAATCAACGGTTTGCCTTTGACAAAGAAACCAATACGTTGCACCGTTTTTATAATGACGGAAATGGAACATGGCATTGGAGCGGCTCTACGAATCAAGGTGCAAATTCCCTTACGGGAAAACAAGTCCCTAATGATATAAAAAACATTTTTGAATTACCCAAGAAAGGGTGGTAAATAGTGATATTGGGAAACCCTTATACATTTTCAATAATCGCGCAGACAATAGATGAATGGAACATTAATGATGCTTTTCGCAACGGTATTTTGATTTTTTGCGTTGATGGTCACATCTATCCCGAAGAAATTGTAAATGCAACACTTAATTGTGAAATTCCCTTTTTAAGAAGAGCATTAAAAAATCTTACAACCGATACATCACTGTATAATAAGCCCAAAGAAATAGCTTTTTCCGAAATGTACGACATTACATTTCCGGAAGAAGGAGACAACGATTACCGTTTTGATATTACACCTGAAGCATTTTCCGACAAAAATTATCTGGTTTTTGCAGTTGGGAATGGAATAAATATCAGGGTTTTAGCATCAAAACTTCGTTATATCAAACAAGAATCTAAACACGAATTGACTGACATCAATATAAGCGAAGCATTTATATCTTTGGATGAATTAAAGCGTCTAATAACTCGGTTGGATACTTGGGAAAAAGACTTAAAATGAATATATGGCAGGTAAATACCCAAATGCTATTTTAAAGAAAATCTTTTTTCGATCGTGAAGAACTCCGAGTTTAAGCAATGGTTTATTGACGGAAGTTCTTTCAACTATAACGAAGAACAGCTTTAGCATCACGCATTTGTAACGCCCAATGAAGTAGTTGACGTTTTAGCTCTGGATTTTCCATCGGTTGATATAAGTGCATGTGTTTGTACTGTAGCAGAGTGAATCATTTATTCTCCGCAATACAATTTTCAATCGGCCCCAAGGTCACAACCTTGGGGCCAATTCTAAAATCAAACATGTAAAAAACGGGATTGAAGAATCTATGAATAACGGTTTTAACAAAGAGCTTTTCATCCGTGAAAACGGATTGAACAAGTACACAAAACTGCTGGACTTTCTGGAGTGCGAAGTAACGCGGAACACATACCGGGAAATCGTGGCGCTGCTCTCCAGCAGCCGCATCCGAAAATTCGTCTACGACGGCGAACGATACCTGATGCTGCGCGAAAGCGTCAATATGCCCGTGCGTATATTTGAAAAATCCGCTTTGGAAAAAGGCTTAAAAGAGCATCAAGCCAAATTCGACATCCCGGCAGAAGATCTCCTGAGCCTGATCGCCAGATATCAAGTTTGAGCCGCTGCAAAAACAAAAGAGCGGATATTCAATTTACACTGTATAGCAAAAAATTCGCGATAATATATTGAGTTGCTTTATCAAACGGTGCTAATATATATTTAATAGCCTTTTATGTAAATGAAAAGTAATAAGGGGTGACACGAACGCGCCGAAATGCCCGGCGGTACAATCTGCGCAAATCGAATACTGCGAATGGAAGAGGCGGCTGAAAGAACCCCTAAGGGGCGTGTTCGCCCTTGGTAATATATGTCAGGCCATTTGCTCTCCCATTCTAACAGCTCCAGCTTTGAGAGGAAAAAGACACGGTTGGTTGCCGTGCCTTAAATCATAACTATATTTATATTGTAGGGAGGCAGAATATGAACTGAATTGTCACCGCATACATAAGCCTTTTCAAAAATTATGCCAATACCACTGGTTGAAGGAGCCGATTGAATTACTGGTGTGCAAAGCTGGTGCAGATAGTCGTTACTATTCTTTTATGGATAATAGACGATGCATTCTTTCAGACAGCGCTACTCCCGGAAATTTATTTGTTGCTTATGCTATTTCCAATCCTAGACGCGACCATCCGTCGGCTACACGATACCAGGAAAGAGTGTTGCATACTTACTGCTATGCTTTGTTTCTGCCTGCTGATGAAATATTAAAGTCTTTTGAAGAAAAAGCAAAAGCGATTGAATTAAAAATCGAGAAATGCGAAGAAGAAATTCGTGAACTAATAAAACTTTGTGACCTGCTTCTGCCCATGCTGGTGAACGGACAGGATCGAGTGGAAAGAGGGAAAAGAAAAGATGAAAAACATAACAAAATTATATGCTGCATATAAAGCTGGATATTTGGGAGATAATATCCTTGATACATATTTTGCATTGGTTGCAAATATGATTTTAGAGAAGCATTTGACAGTTATTGAGGATATAGTTATTTCTTCTGAAATTCGAGAACGGTACCAAGTGGAACTTCCACTGCCGTTTGTTAGGCAAATTTTGGGGGTAGGCGTGAAAAACAGGTGCTTTATTGATGACCACGGTAAATACAGTATTGCAATCAAGGAATTGTCTCAATATGGATTTAATGAAACAGACTTTACCGAGAAATGGGATCAATTAATTCATAACTTTGAAGTGTATTGCAAAGAAAAGACTATAGATATTTCCTCTGTTTCAATAAATGATTTTATCTTAGATATTTTAGACGAAACAGATGATGTGATTTTTACAAGCGATATTACTGATAATGAGAAAAGCACTCCTCCTATGGAATATGCATGGTACAGTTTTGTGAAAAACGAAGCCGAAGGAAAGACAAATCTATATGATTTTATTGCGGCAATTTCTGCAAGTAATATCACTAGACAGGCATTGTTTTTTGACGGGGAAACGAAAGCGGATTATTCTGATTTGCACGTGTACTTGGATTCTCCCATTATATTTGCTTTACTGGGAATGGCTGATACATCCAGAACAGACTCATATAAAAAACTCATTAACGATATGCTGAAAGTAAACTGCAATATTCATGTTTTGGATCATAATTTTCAAGAAGTAGATGGCATTATTAATAGAGCTGCTAGCTGGGCGAATAGTACTGCGTATGACTTGAGAAAAGCTAATAATGCAGCTCGGTTTTTCCATGACTCCCGAATGAGCGATACTGAAATAACAGAATTTTGCGAAAGTATTGAAAACAAGTTAAATGAGCTTGGGATAACCGTAAAAGAAACCAGTTATGATGTTTTTCAAGACAAATTTCAAGAGGACGAAGGTTGTCTTTTTGATATGGTGAAAGGGCGCTATCTTGAACATGGATCTAGCCTTCTGCCAGAAAAAGAGGAAAGTGTTCGCATTGATGTCCGATCTATCATTATGGTATATAGAGAGCGACAGGGACAAACTGCAACTATGTTACAAAAAGCGAAACATATTATGTTGACATCTAATAATACAATTGCAAATGTCAGCTGCAAATGTCAGCAAAAAATATGAAAGTAATCGTAGTATCCAGTCAGGGCATATTCCTGCGTGCATTTCTGTCGATCTATTTGGTGCAATTCTTTGGTTAAATAACCCGCTTCAAATGCAGGAATATCAAAAACAAAAACTGTTGGCTGATTGTTATGCATTCCTTAGACCCAACAAAGCATTGGTAGATAAGTATATCAAATCTTTAGACGAAGCAAGAGCTGCTGATAAAATAGATGAAAAGAAATTTCTATTTTTGAGAACACACAAAGTAGTACTGGATTCTTTGATGGATATTACCCAAGGTGACTATGCCAGATTTAACTCAAGCACTTACCTTGAGGTATATGAAGATATTCAGTCAAAAGCCAATAAAAAATATAGAGATGAAGCTGCTGCACATAAACAGACCAAGAACGAACTGGAAGATGTAAAAGCTCGTGCATCTGAAAAAATCAAAGAGCAGGATCGGAAAATCCAAGAACTTGAACAAAGGTTTCAATCTTCGGAAGATGAAAAGCGCCGAGATAAAGAAATCGCATTTGAGAAAAAAGTTAGTTTCTGGGGATGGGGAGCAACCATTGTTTTAATTGGAATCCCTTATCTTGTTTTAGGAGTAGGGTTAGAGCTAGCTAAATCACTGTATATTGCAATTAACAATGTAACAGATGTGTCGTGGTATTCAATTGCGCTGATTGCAGGAGGAATAATAGTTACAGCTATTATCACGGCTTTGTTTTCAACAGGAAAAGCCTTTTGTTTTAAAACAGTAAGAAAAATTTTGAAACGTAATTAATGACTGTGTTTGCGTGAGTACATTTTGAGTACACTATTTGCGAGATTCCGAAATAACCAAGCGAATATCGCGAAAAGCATGTCAAATTGCAGCGTAAACGCTACAGAAAATATACAACTCCAAAACCCACCTTGAGTGGTCGTAATGTCCCTTCTTGTTTTCTATGCCAAGTGGGAATAAGGGGAATGAATCGCTTTGGGTTGCCGAATAGTCTGCAATAGACGTTTCCGGGTTTCACAAGAATGATGAGAAAAGTTGTGGTCTGCTGAAATTTTCCAATAACCAAACAGACGGTAGAGCATAAGCTATGGGCGCTCTCCCGCTATAAAAAGTCGCCACTATATAAACGAATTAAAACCATACGTGCGATTTCGTGCATTGGAATCATGCTTTTTTAGCAGGACTGGAAATATATGAAGTGTTGTTTCATTATACACCGAAACAGCGCATCATCTTCAGCTTTGCATAGCTGATTTTATCATTATGTTTTTGACTTGGAACCTCACACCATGGGCAACAGTAAAAGGGGAACTTTTGTCGGGCGCAATCTCAGGCCGGCTTGCTGCTTTACAAGGGCCGCACTGTATCACAATTGCAGATGGAATCTATCGCAGTTACGGGGGACTTGATGTTGGTGGATATGTGCAGAGAAACAGCAGCGATTTGGATGAAGTTGTTATCGACCCGTTGGGACTGTTGCTTCAATTCAAAGATCAATCGTCAGACTTTATCCCGAAGGCTGCGCTGCAGCCCGGCCAATCTACCAACGAATGCCGCGAAATAATCCTTCACGCATTGAACTCATCCGCTGACAGAATAGCAGAAATAGAGAATGTGATTGAAGAAGAAAGAATCCTACCCGATTCCCTTTTGAACGTGAGATATAGTATAAACCGTGCTAAAGTCGGCGGAATGTTTGCCGAGGTTTTCCGCGCACTCCGCCGCAGCCGCAATTATTGGAAATCACAATGGATATCAAGCGTAATTTCAGGGGCAATTTCTCTTTTGACTTCCCTTGTGGCGATTGCGGAGATTCAAAAAGGCAATTGGTTTGTCGTGGCTGCTCTCTTGTTTGGCTTAGGGGGATGGGGCTGGATTCTTTATGCGAACAGGCCCGGCAGTTACATAAAGCGGGCAAAAGACGGAAAATTGGACGTCTTTTGCGGAGACTTTCAACTCAGTGTTTATGCCGACAGGGTTGAAGTTGCTGGGCCAAACGGAATCACACGAATTGAACGCCAAAGCATATGCGATGTGCAGGAAACAGAAAATTGTGTTTTCCTTTTGCAGAAAAAACCAATTGCCGTTACGATACTCCCCAAAAAGATGCTATCTCAACAGCAAAAAGAAATGCTTATAAAAGAATTGAAATAGCGTATTTTCTCCGAATCGCCTTATGCATCAAAATAGTCCATCGCGTTTTGTCTCTGCCCATTCTCCCAAACCTCAAAATGCAGATGATTCCCCGTGCTGTTCCCCGTACTGCCCACATAGCCGATGACCTCCCCCTGCTGCACCCGCTGGCCGAGTGTGACACAGATGCCGGAGCAGTGGGCGTACAGCGTGTCAAACGTTCCATCATGCTGTATCTTTACGTAATACCCATAGCTTCCGCCCCACGGGTCGGTCGCGTTTGCGACTGTCACCGCGCCGCTCGCTGCCGCAAGAACCGGCGTGCCATACGGCGCGGCAATATCCGTCCCGCTGTGGTAGGATATTTCGCCTGTAAACGGGTCAGTGCGGTATCCAAACTGTGAGGTGATGGTAAAGCTCTGCGGCAGCGGCCATGCAA
>ERZ773258.1763-NODE-1763-length-15692-cov-9.205794_pt1 | contig 15692 bp, 15 predicted proteins | sample MGYA00511962_ERZ773258 | MGnify/ENA primary metagenome ERZ773258 (study PRJEB29015, sample SAMEA2737755) | human gut metagenome | biome: human gut; feature: human-associated habitat; material: faeces | place: China | collected 2012 ... | reverse complement strand
AATTCAGTATAGCATATTTCGCCTCCCGATCCAAGTCCACCCGCGGGAAAATTCCCCTTGACACCCCCCTCCTACAGGTGTAGTATATTCGTATATACTACACCTGTAGGAGGGTTTGCCATGAGTCTGTCCGATCGGGAGTGGGAGGTACTGGGAACCCTGTGGGAGGCGGAGGACGGCCTGACCTTGGGGCAGGCCGCCGACGCGCTGAGACCCTGCACCGGCTGGAGCCGGAACACCGTCCACACCTATCTCACCAGAATGGCTGCAAAAGGGCTGGTGACCATCGTCGGGGAAGCCCCTCCCCACCGCTACCGGGCCGCCGTAACCCGTGAGGACTGTGCGGCGGCCGAGCGCAGGGGGCTTCTGGAGCGGGCCTACCAGGGTTCGGCGGGCAAGTTGGTGGCCGCCTTTGTCCGGGAAAACGGCCTCACGCCCCAGGAGCGCGAGGAGCTGCGGGCCCTGTTGGACGAGATGGAGGTCTGAGCCCCTGCTCCAATGCCATTTTTACCTGTCAACGGAGGTCCTCTATGGTCAATATCTGGTCTTTCCTCTGCCAGACACTCACCGCCTCGCTGGTAGCCGCGCTGCTGCTGGTGGTAAAGCGGCTCTTTCTGGACAAGCTCTCCCCCCGGTGGCAGTACGGCATCTGGGCCGTTCTGGCGCTCCGGCTGCTGCTCCCCGCGGGGCTTGGGGGTCGGTATGTGCTCTTCGACTGGCGGCTCTGGCTGGAGACGGTTAAAACCGCCGCCGAGCGCCGCCTCCCCTCCGTACTCTCCAGCCCCTTTGCACTGACGGAGGTCTTCGCCCCCATCCCCCTCTTTCCCAACGGCTTTCTCCGGCCGGAGAGCGTCACCGATCTGCTTTTTTATCTCTATGCGGCGGGGGTTCTCCTGTCCCTGCTGTGGTTTTTTCTTTCTTACCTGCGGCTGCGCCGCTCCCTGCGGGGCGCGGCTGCTCCGGACGGCGCCGTTCTGGCGCTGCTGGATCAGCTCTGCCGCCGGTACGGCCTGAAGCTCCCCCGCACCGTGGCCGTCCTCCCCGGCGCGGGGAGCGCCTTTGTATGCGGCCCCTTCAAGTCCGTGCTGATCCTTCCGGCGGGTCGCACGGTCGATGAAAAGGTGCTCCTCCACGAGCTGCTCCACCTGAAATACGGCGACATATGGATCGGCATACTCCTCTGCGTTCTGCGGTGCCTCCACTGGTGCAATCCCCTCATCTGGTACTGCTGCGACCGTGCGCAGAACGACTGCGAGTCCCTGTGCGACCAGCGGGTGCTGGAACGGCTGGAGGGCGAGGAGCGCCGGGACTACGGCCGGATTCTCCTCTCCATGGCCGATGACGCCCATGCCCGCGCCCCCGGGACCTCCTCCATGGCCAACGGCGGGCGCAACATCAAGCGCCGGATCCAGGCTATCGCCCGCTTTAAGCGGTATCCCTCCGGGATGGCGCTGGCCTCTCTCTGCGTGGCGGCGGTGCTGGCCCTCACCTGTCTGGTGGGAACGACCCCCGCCGCCGCCTTTGATGCCGTCCCCCGGAGTACCAATATGGCCATGGCCCAAGCCCGGCTCAGCCGCCCCTCCACGCCCGCAGGGGCGCTGGACACCTATGTCAAGGCGGTGCTCTCCGACAACGGGGTGTATCTGGCCGCCGTCACCCCCCAGGATGAGCAGGGGGCCCTGTGGCGGCAGCTGGAGGGGGCGGACGGCTTTCATCTGGGGCTGAGCGCCCCTCTGGAGGACAGCGGCTGCCCTTGGATCCGCTCAAACCGTGTCACCCGATATCAGGCTCAGTGGCAGGTGCTCAACCTTCTGCCTGACGGGCAGGGCGGCTATCGGGGCCTGCTGGTGCTCCGCCCTGCGGGCGGCGAGGCACGAAGCGGAGCGCATCCCCTATTTTTTAAGGATGCCAACGGCATCCTTAAAAAATAATCACGTCTTGATTCCCATCGTCTCCCACTTGCCGCTGCGGTAGCGCAGGAAGAAGATGACACTGCGCACCGACCAGTCCACGATCGCGTGCGCGAACCACACGCCGATGACGCCGTAGCCCATGTATTTGCCCAGCACGTACGCAAGCAGCACGCGCACGACCCACATCGTCAGCATACTGGCGAGCATCGTGAACTTCGCGTCGCCCGCCGCACGCAGGAAGCCCGGCACCATAAACGCCGGTACCCAGATGAAGATGGATGAGATGCCGTGGATCAGCGTGACCGTGACGGCGAGCTTTTCCGCCTCTGGTGAGACGTTGTAGACACGCATGATGAGCGGCAGCAATGCGATGATCGTCAGGTTGACGACCGCCATGATGCCGTAGGTCCACTTGACAATTTTTCTGAGATACGCGCGCGCCTGATCGAATTCGCCCGCGCCGACGCACTGGCTCACGACCGCGGCAAGGCCCAAGTTGATGGCCTGACCGGCAAAGCAGTTGAAGTTTGAGATGGTGTTGCCGATGGCGTTCGCCACCATCGATGCCGTGCCGAACGTCGAGATCAGGCTGAAGAGCACGAGACGCCCCAGCTGGAACATGCCGTTTTCGACGCCGCTTGGCACGCCGATGTAGAAGATGTTCTTCATTAGGCGCATATCGACACGAAAGCCGCGGATATCAGAAAGGTGCAGCATCAGATCGCGGTTGAAGAGCAGCGAGAGGATCACGATCGCCGCGACCGTGCGTGACACGAGCGTCGGGATCGCGACGCCCGCGACGTCCATACCGAAGCCAAAGATCAAAACGGCGTTGCCGATCACGTTGATACTGTTCATCAGGAGTGAAACTTTGAGCGACACGTCGCTGTGGCCCATCGTGCGGAACAGCGCCGCGCCGCCGTTGTAGAGCGCGATGCCCGGAATGGATGCCATCACATATAAATAATAAGTGTTCGTCGCCGCCATGACGTCGGGCTCGATATGGCCGAACATTACGGTCAAAATCTGCGTGCGGAAGAGGTACAGCAGCGCCACGAAGAAGATCGACACCGCGCCGAGCAGCGCGATGAGCTGCTGGCCCGCGTTGCAGGCGTCCTCCTTCTGTCTTTGTCCGATGTACTGGCCCGCAACGGCTGCGCCGCCGGTCGCCATCGCCGAGAAAATGTAGATCATCAGATTGCTGATCGAGTCGACGAGCGACACCGCGCTGATCGCCGCGTCGCCGACGGTCGCAACCATCAGCGAGTCGGCAAGACCCACTGTAATGGCCAGAAGCTGCTCGAGCAGCAGCGGCCACATCAGCGCGACGAGCTGGCGATTCGTAAACATCATTTCCTTGTCAGCGCGCACCGGCGCTGCCAGTTTGCCCATGGTTTCACACTCCTTGTATCGATTGAGCCTGTATCATAAACTATTTGCTTTTCTTTGTCAACGCCGCGTCAAAAAAGATACGGTTTCAGCGCTGCGCCCCACGCTTCGATAAGCTTTTCCTTCGTCCAACGCGCGTTGGCCGGCGAGGTGGAGGGAAGCTGGACGGCCTCGCGCCCGAGCTTCGCGCGGCAGTATTTTTTATAGCAGGCGTAGGACGTGCCGCCGTTGCAGAAGATGGCCTGAATGTCCGCCGCATCCAAAATGACGGACAGATCGTTCGGCACAACGTTCGTGATGCTCGCATCCGACGATCCCACGATCTCACATGAGCCGATGGTGTCCCACATGGCGACGCCGCGGCGCAGGACCATCGCTTTCTTCTCTTCGACCGTCTTCGGCGTTTCCTCGCTCAGAACAGCGGCGAGCGTCGGCCAGAAGCGGTTCTGCGGGTGCGCGTAGAAAAACGCCGCCTCCCTTGACTTGACCGACGGGAACGAGCCCAGGATCAGCACGCGCGACTTTTCGTCATACAGCGGCGGAATATTATGGACCTGCGTCTTAAGCTCCATTTTCTCGTCCCCTTTCTGCCTTTTTCGCCATTTTAACACAGGAACATCAAATCGCCAAGTCCCGTTTTCTCCGTCTGCGTGCGCTTCACGCTTCGCTGCGGAAATGGGTTGGCTTTTCGGCAAAGTTATGTTATGATAAAGTAAATATATATTAAATGTAGGTGCCTTGCCCCGCGTGGGCACGGTCATCTTTGAGAAAGGACATCTATGAAAGACGACGACAATCACATTCTTCTTTTAGAAAAGGGCAAACGAGGCCTTCTGCAGATCATCTTCGGCCGCACGGGCATCATCATCGTTTCGCTGATCGTGCAGATCTTGTTTCTCTTTGCCGCCTTTTACAAGCTTGAGGGTTTTCTGCCCTACTTCTGGGGCGGCAACACGCTGCTGTCGGCGGCAGTCGTGCTGTTTCTGTTCGGCAACGACGACAACCCGACCATCAAGCTCACGTGGTTTTTCATCCTCGCGGTGCTGCCGGTGTTCGGCTTGATTCTGTATGTTTACATCAAGACCGACCTCGGCCACCGGCTGATGATCCGCCGCTACAACGACATCCTGTCGCAGACGGAGCACTTCGCCCCCTCGGAAAGCGCGTGTTCCAAGGAGGAATTACCGGAGGAGCTCCAAAGCCTTGCCTCCTACCTGAATTCCTGCGGCTTCCCCTGCTATCAAAACACACAGGCGCAATACTTCCCCCTCGGCGACGATGCGTTCGCGGTCATGTGCGACGAGCTCCAAAAGGCCGAGCACTTCATCTTCCTCGAGTATTTCATCGTCAGGGAGGGCTACATGTGGGGCCGCATCCTTGAAATTCTCAAGGAAAAGGTCAACGCGGGCGTCGAGGTGCGCGTGCTGTACGACGGCACCTGCGCGGTCGCGCTGCTGCCCTATTCCTACCCCGAAAAGCTCGAAAAGCTCGGCATTGCCTGCAAGATGTTCGCGCCGCTGCGCCCGTTCGTCTCCACGCACTACAACTACCGCGACCACCGCAAGATCATGGTCATCGACGGCAAGATCGGCTTCACAGGCGGCATCAACCTCTCCGACGAGTACATCAACCGCACCTCGCGCCTCGGCCACTGGAAGGACACAGCCATTGCCCTGCGCGGCGACGCCGTGCGCAGCCTGACGCTGATGTTTTTGCAGATGTGGGACGTCAGCTCCGTGCACTTTACGCCCGAAGTCTACAGCAAGTATCTCGACGTGCCGCAGCCGGCGCATGAAAAGGAAGTGGGCTATGTCATCCCCTATGGCGACAGCCCGCTCGACCGCGACCTCGTCGGCGAGATGGTCTATATGGATATCATCAACCGTGCCAACCGTTACGTACACATCATGACGCCGTATCTCATCATTGACAACGAGATGATCACGGCGCTGACCTACGCCGCGCGCCGCGGCGTGGAGGTCCAGCTCATCCTGCCGCATGTGCCTGACAAGGAGATCGCCTTCTCGCTTGCGCACACGTATTACCGCAGGCTGCTTGAAAACGGTGTACAAATTTATGAGTACGAGCCGGGCTTCGTTCACGCGAAGGTCTTCGTCAGCGATGACTGCAAGGCGACCGTCGGCACGATCAATCTGGACTACCGCAGCCTGTACCACCACTTTGAATGCGGCACGTACCTCTATGCGTCCCCCGAAGTCCCAAAAATTGAGCAAGACTTCCAGCAGACGCTCGCCAAGTGCGTCCGCGCGGACGCAGAGCTTCTCAAAAACGATCCGTTTATGCGAAAGCTCATCGGCCCCGGCATGCGCATCATCGCCCCGCTGCTGTAAGAAGTAAAAAAGTCGAAACCGAAAGGTTTCGACTTTTTTTATTCTCAATTACTTTTCGAGCTGCTCGAGCGCGCCGCGCACAGCATCGTATTCCTTCCGCACTGCCTCATAGAGCGGCTGTACGCTTTCAGGCATCGAATCCTGACCGCGCGCAGCGCTTCCGTCATCTGAGAGCTGGCGTGGGCGAGCGAGCCGAGGCCAAGGTTCAGCGCCACGCCCTTGAGCGTGTGCACCGCGCGGAACGCCGTAGTCGTGTCGCCCGTGTTCATCGCATTCGTCAGGTTTTGCATGCTGTCGTCGCCCAGGAACATATTAAGGAAGCGCACGATGCGCTCGTCGTTCTGAAAACGCGCCTTGGCTTCGCCGTAGTCGCCGCCGACGCAGCGGAAAAATTCGTCAAGTTTCATGTTCTTTCTCCTCTCGATAAATTGCTACGCAATCCTTTTTCAATTTGACCTGATACATCGCAAGGTCCGCCCTGCGGATCGTTCTTGAGATGCGTCCCGCCGCGAACGCGCCGCCGATGCTCGCGCTGATGTGCAGTTCAGGATACTCCTCGATGACGATCTCGTCAAGCGCGGCGCGGATGGACTGCAATTTCTTCTCCAAGATTTGCTGCGGCAGGTCGCGGAACAGCAGGAAGAATTCATCGCCCCCGTAGCGCACGAGCTCGTCGTCGCTGCGGATCTGCGATTTGATGGCCTGCGCCGCGCGATAGAGCGCCGCGTCGCCCGCCTGATGGCCGAAGCGGTCGTTGATGTGCTTGAAGTTGTCCATGTCGATCATGGCGAACGAGAACCAGCCCTCCAGATTCTTGAGCCGCTCGTCGTAATAGCGGCGGTTGTAGACCTTGGTGACCGAGTCCATATACACCTGCCGGTTGCGCACGAGCAGCTGGTTGAGCACATTTTCGCGCTCGAACATGTCGTCGCTCTTGATGCGCTTGACCAGCTCGAGCGAATACGGCCTGCCGTCCACCTCGATGAACGACGCGAGCACATAATAGATATCGCTCTCGCGCGTTTCGATCTTCGTCTATGGCTTGTGCGTGCACAGCACCTCCTGCGAAATGCAGTTTTCGCAGCGGCGCTTCTTTTTCCACACCGCGTAGCAGTGCTCGCTCTTTTTAAGCGTGTAGCCCTCATCCGTTTTCGTCAGCTCCACACAGATCGTCGGGGCGACCAGCCGCGCAATGTCAAAGATGCGGCGATATGCTCGGCAATGTTCATACCGCCCATGATCTTGAGGCGCGAGATGACGGTGCTCTGCAATTCGGAGGGGACCGTAAGCACGCAGCGCAAAAGACCGTCGATACGCATACGCACGACCATTTCGCCGTCCTGCGGCTCCAAGTGGATATCGCTCGCGCGCTCGGAAAACGCGCGTTCAATGAGGCTGTTGAGCGGATCGTCGGCGCGCTGTCGCCGGAGTTCATCGCCTCCTGCGAAACCTGCACGGGGACGATGTCCGGCGTCGAAGAGCCCGCCTCGCACTTCATCTCCTCGATGACGCCGGCCGTGCCCTCGCTGCCGTAGAGCAGGCTGATGGCGTGCTCGGTCGTGCGGCGGGTCGCGATCATCGGGATCACACGCTTGCGCGAGGCAACTTTGACCTCCTCCTGCGCGACGAAGTCGAGCGGGTCGCTCATAGCGAGGTACAGCGTATCCTTGACGAGCTTGACCGGCACGACGCAGAACTTCTTGGCGATATTCTTCGGCACATAGCTTACAAGCTCCACGGGGATGGACACCGCCGTCAGGTCGACGAACTCGACGCCGAGCTGCATCTCCAGCGCCTCGATGAGCTGCTGCTCTGTGATAAAGCCGGCGTTGTATATCAGGAAAAATGCGCTATTGCTATAAACTTTTTTCTAAAAATTGTCAATAATGTTCAGTATTTCTCCCCATTTCGCACATATTTACAACCCATATTTCTTTTTTCCTCAAATTTATCGTGCATTTTTTACCGTCCGCTGACGGCTCTCCCGTTTTTTTGCGGAAACGCTTCGCCCTTTCCGCTCTTTTTTCAATCATTTCTGGCAAAACAGCAGGAAAAACCGGGAAAATTTCCCTTGAATGTTCCGTGGTTCTGTGCTAAGTTTACATTAAGTATCAAATGTTTCTAAAAAACACGCATAAACAGTTTTTGTTTGGCACTGGCTTTTCCGGTGCCTATTTTCTTGTCCGCCCGCCCCGCGGCGGCATTTCTGCAAAAGAGCGCGCCCTAAAATGCGTATGAGGTCTGCACTGTGGTCGAAGCCAAAATCCTGATCGCGGGCGATTCGAAAATGAACCAGCATATCCTTTCCGAAATCCTCGGCGGCCGCTGCGGATACCTCTATGCCGACGACGGCATGCAGGCGCTCGAGCTGCTGCACTCCGAGTTCGACATCGACCTGCTGCTGCTCGACATCAACATGCCCCGCCTCGACGGCTTCGGCGTGCTCTAGGTGATGAAGCAGCGCAACTGGCTGCAGGAGATCCCCGTCATCATCACCTCGTCCGAGGATGACGAGTCGTTCATCCAGAAGGCCTACGAGCCCGGCGTAACGGATTACATCCGCCGCCCGTTCAACCTGACGGTCACGCAGCGGCGCGTGAGCAACGCACTCACGCTCTACGCGCGCCAGAAGCACCTTGTCCACCTGGCCGAAGAGCAGGTTTACGAGCACGAGAAGACGAACAGCGCCATCATCAACATTCTGAGCCACGTCGTCGAGTCGCGCAACTTCGAATCCGGCACGCACATTCTGCATGTGCGCGCCATCACGGATATTCTGCTGCGCCAGCTCGTCTGCACATCTCGGAACGGCGCGCAAAATAGAAAGGAAGCATCATGGCTCACAACAAATTTCTCCCTCGCGTGCTCGCCGCAGCGGCGGCGATGATGCTGCTCGCAGGCTGCAGCAGCAAGGCAGACCCCGGATTTTCCCCGGCAAACCCTGTCAATATCACGATCTGGACGTACTACAACGGTGAACAGCTCGAAGCGTTCAACGCGCTCGTCGACGAGTTCAACTCGACCGTCGGCAAGGAACAGGGCATCACGGTTGAGAGCTCCAGCCACGGCAGCGTGACCGATCTTGAGAACAACGTGCTCGCTTCTGCCGAGGGCAAGGTCGGTGCCGAGGCGATGCCCAACATCTTCTCCGCCTACGCCGACACTGCCTACGCGCTCGATGAGATGGGTCAAATTGCCGATCTGAGCGATTATCTAAGCGAAGAGGACCGCGCCGCCTTTATTGAGGACTATCTGAGCGAAGGCGACTTCTCCGGCTCGGGCAGTATCAAGATCTTCCCCGTCGCCAAGTCGGCGGAGCTGCTGTTTCTCAATGAAACGGACTGGGAGCCGTTCGCCGCCGCCACAGGCGCAACCTATGACGACTTGGCCACGATCGAAGGCCTCGTCTCCGTCGCCGAACGCTACTACGAGTGGACCGACGCGCAGACGCCCGACATCCCGAACGATGGACGCGCGTTCTTCGGCCGCGACGCGATGGCGAACTACATGCTCATCGGCGCCAAGCAGCTCGGCTGCACGATCTTCGACGCACAGGACGGCAGCATGACGCTGAACTTTGACCATGATACCGTGCGCACCCTCTGGGATAACTACTATGTACCCTTCATCAAGGGCTACTTTTCCGCAAGCGGCCGCTTCCGCAGCGATGATGTGAAGACCGGCAATATCATCGCCTACGTCGGCTCCTCCTCGAGCGCGACGTTCTTCCCCACGCAGGTCATCGCCGACGACATGGCCAGCCACGACATCACGCGCAAGGCGCTTGAAAGCCCGAAGTTTGCGAACGGCGAGGACTACGCCGTGCAGCAGGGCGCGGGCATGGTCGTGACGAAGGCGAGCGATGCCGAGATTCAGGCAAGCCTCGTGTTCCTCAAATGGTTCACCTCACCCGAGCACAACATCACGTTCTCTGTCGACTCAGGCTACCTCCCCGTCACGCACGAGGGCAACTCCATCGACACGATCCGCGCAAGCGGTCTTGCCCTCAGCGACGAGATGGACGAAGTCCTCTCCGCCGCAGTCGACACGGTCAACGAAAACCATCTCTACACGCCCCGCGCCTTCTCCGGCGGCACGAACGCCCGCGCCATTCTTGAATATTCCATGAGCGATAAGGCAAGCGCTGACCGCGCCGCGGTCAAAGAGACAATGGTGCAGGGACAGAGCTTTGAAGAGGCCTCGGCGCAGTTCCTTTCCGACGAATGCTTTGAAGCCTGGTATCAGGATACGCTTGCATCGCTTGAGGCCTTTCAGGGCTGAGTGACTGTTCAATGACAAAAAAGGGGGCCTTTTTATGTTCTTTCGCAAACCATCGGATCATGTGCCGCATGTCACCATCTTCCATACGATCCTGCGCTCCATGCTCTGGATCCTGTTCATCGAGATCGCGCTGCTTGTCGGCATTCTCTATCTCTGCCGCATCAACACGAACCTTGAGCAGAATGCTGTCGACATCTTGCAGATACAGACGGAAAACCGCCAAAACTATCTGCAAGGCCAGATGCTCGACGCGCAGGACCTCTCGTCGCTTGCGGGCAAGATCAACGCCGTGACGCAGGCCATGCTCGACGACGGCGAGATCAGCCTCGACACGCTCGACAGCGGCAGCGACGCCGCATCCCCCCTGCTGCTCTCGATCGGCGACAGCCTGATCTCCTCGATGCGCCATCGCCCCGTCACCGGCATTTTTGTCGTGCTCAACACGCACGATCTCGACACACGCAAAAAGGGCGAGCCGCTGCCCTGCCTTTATCTGCGCGACCTTGACCCGAATTCCTCCCCCTCGCAGCGCAATTCTGATCTTATGCTCGTGCGCGCACCCGCACAGGTCGTACAGTCACTCTACATTGCGACCGACACGAGCTGGACGCCCTCGATCAACTATGGGGCCAACGGCAGCAGTGGCTTTCTCTATCCCGTCTTTCAGGCAGCCTACCACGGAAACGGCGAACTGGACGCCGCGGACTACGGCCACTGGACGTCCTCGCCCTACACGCTCTCCGGCGACGATCACTCCGCCATCGCCTACACCATCCCGCTTATTTTAGATGACGGCACGGTCTACGGCGTGCTCGGCGTCGAAATTCTTGAAAGCTACCTGCAAGCCCTGCTGCCGGGCACCGAGCTGCAGAACGACAGCTCGGGCACCTATCTTCTCGGCGTCGCATCGAATTCCGCCATTGGAAAAGACGACCTTACCGTCAGCGTCATCTCCGCCTCCCCCGCTGCAAATGCGCCACAGCAATCCTATGACCAGACGCTGCTGCTCAAGCCGTCAAAGCGCGGTGGCTACCAGAGTGACTCTCCCCTCGGCCTTTGTCACGCCGCCGTGGCGCCGCTGACGCTCTACAACCGCAACGCGCCGTTTTCCAATGAGCAGATGCTGCTTATCGGCTCGGTGCCGGTATCGGCGCTTTACGCCTTTTCAGGCTATGTGCTGCGGTTTTTGATCATCGCGGTCCTCGTCGTGCTCACTGCAGGACTTTTCAGCAGCCTTGTGCTGGCGCGCAAGCTCTCGCGCCCGATTTCGCGCCTTTCCGACGAGGTCGCGCACGCGCGTGAAAGCCGCAGCTCCATCCCCATGCTCTCCGCCACCGGCATCATCGAGCTCGACCGGTTCTCCTCCGCGTTCACGCAGCTCGGACGCGAGGTACTCGATACTTCGACCAAGTTTCTGCGCATCATGGACATGGCAAGCGTGGAGCTCGGCGGCTATGAGCTGCGCTCCGCTCCCGACAGCATCTATGTCACCGACAATTTCTTCGACCTTCTCGGCATGCCCGGCGTTGACGCAGACGACTTAACAGCGCAGAGTTTCCGCGAGCTTTTGCAGCGCTTTGAGCGCTCGTGCCCCCACTCCCCCGCGCCCGACGGCGCGATGCTCTATCACATCCGTCTGCCAAGCGGCAAAGAGCGCTACCTTCGCATCGAGACGACGCACGAGGACGGCACGCAGGTCGGCCTTGCCGAGGATGCGACCGCCAACACGCTTGAAAAGCTGCGCATTGAGCACGAGTGCGACTATGACACGCTCACAGACCTCTACAACCGCCGTGCCTTCCACCGCATCTGCGCCGAGTTCTTCTGCTCACCCGAAAAGCTCGGCCACGCGGCGCTTTTGATGTTCGACCTCGACAACCTCAAGCAAATAAACGACACATTCGGCCACGACTGGGGCGACGAGTACATCCGCCGCACAGGCGAATGCTTTGCCAAGAACGCTCCCGCGCGTACCGTCTGCGCGCGCATCAGCAGCGATGAGTTCAGTGCATTCTTCTACGGCTACAACGATCAGGATACGCTGCGCGCCGACATCCGCGCGCTAAAAGCCGCCCTTGAGCATTCTGTCGTCCAGCTTCCCAGCGGACGTGAGCTGCGCGTGAGCGTCTCCGGCGGTATCGCGTGGTATCCCGAGAGCAGCACAAATCTCATCACACTGCGCAAATACGCGGACTTTGCCATGTATCAGGTCAAGCGCTCGCGCAAGGGCGAGCTGCTGGAATTCGACCCTGAGGTCTACCGCACCAGCCTGCAGGAAAGACGCTGCCATGAGGAGTTCCGCCGTCTCATCAACGAAGAGCTCATCTCCTATCACTTCCAGCCGATTATCGACGCAAAAGACGGCAGCGTCTTCGCCTATGAAGCGCTCATGCGCGTGGATCTTCCCACGCTGCACTCCCCTGCTGACGTGCTGCGCCTCGCGCGCGAGGAAAACTGCCTGCACGAGGTCGAGCGCATCACGTTCTTCTGTGCGTCAAGTGCATATCAGGCGCTTGAAAACGCCGGTAAGGTCGTGCCCAGCGCGCTGCTGTTCGTCAATTCGATTGCAAGCCAGTATCTAACGCCCGATGAGCTTTCGGAATACTCCGCGCGCTACGCCTCGATCCTGCCGCGCATCGTCATTGAGATCACGGAGGAAGAGTGCCTCGACCCCAAGGCGCTGCGCATCAAGCAGACGATCCGTGGCAGCTCTGGTGCGTTCGCGCTCGACGACTACGGCAGCGGCTACAGCAACGAGCGCAGCCTTCTCGAGCTCTCGCCCAACTACATCAAGATCGACCTTTCCATCATCCGCAGCATCGACACCGACGCCAACAAGCGCCAGATCGTGTCGAACACCGTGTCCTACGCGCACCAGCGCGGCATGAAGGTCGTGGCCGAGGGCCTTGAGACCGCGGACGAGGTACGCACCGTGCTGTCGCTCGGCGTCGACCTTCTGCAGGGCTTCTTCCTCGCGATGCCGCAGGTCGAACCCGGCGGCGCGAGCGAAGAAAGTCTTGCCGTCATCGCCGAGATGCACAGCCAGAGCGATGAGAGTCAAATTTCGATATTTGGCGGCGACAAGCAGTAAATATCGCAAAAAGGCTCACGAAAGCATTGCTTTCGTGAGCCTTTTTCTTTTATCCGTTCTCTTTCGCCGTGCGGGCGCATTCGATGATCGTGCGCGCCGCGCGGTCGATGTTGATGGGCTTGGAGAGGTGGGCGTTCATGCCCGCAGCGAGGCATTTTTGAATGTCCTCATGGTAGGCGTTGGCTGTGAGGGCGATGATGGGGATGTGCTTCGCCGTCTCGCTGTCGAGCTTTCAGATGGCGGCAGTCGCCTCCAGGCCGTTCATCACCGGCATCTGCATGTCCATCAGGATCGCATCGAACTCTTCTGGCGCGGCCTGCTCGATCCGCTGTAAGCAGTCCTGCCCGTTCACAGCGCGCACACAGTGCACCCTGTAGCCGCGCAGTTGCTCGGCGGTGATCTCGTAGTTTAGCCACGAGCACGGTGAGCGGCTTTTCCGGCAGCGTGATGGCCGTCTCGGTGTGCTCTTCGGTCTCGGCGTCGTCCGCCGCGGCGGGCAGGTCGAGCGTCACGCGGAATGTCGTGCCCTTGCCGACCTTGCTCTCAGCCCCGATCGCACCGTCCATCAGGTCGACGATCTTTTTCACAATGGCAAGGCCGAGGCCGCTGCCGCGCACCTTGTTGACGCGCGTGTCGACCGCGCGGGAAAAGGCCGAATACATCTGCTCCATGAACTCCGGCGTCATGCCGATGCCCGTGTCGCTCACGACCGAGACAAGGCGGACCTTGCCGCTCTCGGCAAGCTTTTCCTCATAGACCTCGAACTTCACATCGCCGTTTTCCGGCGTATACTTGACGGCGTTTGAGAGCAGATTCATATAGATCTGCCCGAGGCGGATCTGGTCGGAGAGCAGCACATTGTGGGAAATGTCGTGCAGCTTCCCCGAAAAGCGGATGTTTTTCGCCTCCGCCATGCCCGCGATGGCCTGGCAGTAGAAGTCAAACAGCTCCGACAGCTTCACCGGCTGCGAGACGATTTTGAACTCCCCGCTCTCGATGCGCGAGATGTCCAGCACATCGTCGATAAGCTCCCGCAAGTTGCTGCCGCTGACACGGATCTTTTCCAGGCACTCTTTCATCTTATCCGAATCGTCCGCGTGCTGTAGGGCGATATTCGTAAAGCCCATGATGACATTCATCGGCGTGCGGATATCGTGCGACATGCGCGAGAGGAACTCGGACTTTGCCTCGTTCGCGCGGCGCGCCGCAGTCTCTCCGCGAGCGTCGAAAGGTCAAAAAACGGTTCAACATAGGGCAGATACTCCGGCAACGATGCTCTGCTTGCTCATTTCACTCATGTGGACGCTCGCTCTGCCGCTGTGCCCGGTCAGACGGTGCATCTGCCGCTCGTTTGCGACCTCCTCATAATGGCCCGTACGCAGGTCGATGCGGTAGATCGTATAATAGATCTTGCTGATAGCAGAGATGACCTCGTAGCTCGTACGGCTCTCCTGAAGAGCTCTTTCCAGCGCGTGCTGGTGCTCGCGCTCCTCCCTCACGATCTCATCCACGCTGCGGAAGTCCAGCAGAATTTGAAAGCTCGTTTCCGTCTGCTGCACCCTATTGGCGCGCGCCTCGAAATAGATGTTCCCGATGGCGTTCGGCACACTCTGGTAGCGGCGGCTGACGCGGTCCTTGGTCCTGAGCTCGCGCATCAGATTTTCTGCGTCCAAAAATTGCAGGAAATCCGGTGCGCTCTCCTTAAGGACGCACTTGTGATAGTAATGCTCGACCGCCTCGGCATAGGAAAACAGCTCCTGCCCATGCGGGAGCAGGTCGCCCGCGGAGTTGGAGTGCTCCTCGATCTTGACGATCTCGGCCCGGTCGTTCATCAGGTCCACACGATAAACGGACGTGCTATCCTTGCAGAGCACCTTGAGCATCTGCTGCTCAAGCTTCACGGCCTGCAAATTTTGCTCAAGCGACTTCTGCTTTTCTTCCAGCAGCGTCAGCATGCGCAGGTTCTCCCGCGCGCTGCCGAGGTGCCCGCCGACAAAGGCAAGCAATCGGAGCTGGCCGGCCGTCATCGCCCGCTGCGGATTGTCAAGGCCGAAAAAGCCGCTCAGATTGCCGCGATAGAAGACCGGCACCACGATCTCGGAGTGGATGCTCTGCGTCTTCAGGATCTCGTACTCGCTCGGCATCTGCGTTTTCACGTCTTCAATATTCGGAATGACGATCGTCTCGCCGCGGCCGAAGACCTCCAGCCAGTACGGCATATCCGCGGGAACGATCTCCGTCAGGTTGTCGATCTGCGGCGCGACGCCGTTCGCGCACCACTCAAAGGTGTTGCAATAGGCCTCCGCCGTCCCCTCCAGCCGCTCGAAGAGAAACACGCGGTCAGACTGCATGGCTTCGCCGATCAAACTCAGCAGGCGGTAGACCAATTCGTCCATCTCCTCCTTGCTGCGGGAGCGGTCGATACGCGCGAGCTGATCGATGAGCGCAAGGCTGTATTCTGCCGCACTGTTCGCCCCTGTGGTCACGGGCGGATGTTCTGCTTACTTCATGCGCTTGTCTCCTTTGCGGCAGCTTTCGATACCTGTCATAAATATACAAAATTGGTCATAGTTTGTCTATTATAGCATGGGGTAATTTGAAAGCAAATACGAAGTTGCCCCCTCCCGACCATCGTTCGGCATCACCGCACAAAAAGTGCGCCGGCTC